>Ga0137418_10000071_pt1 | contig 66901 bp, 48 predicted proteins | sample CZODoug3_1_2_16f_FD_122242 | JGI IMG/M metagenome (GOLD analysis project Ga0137418, IMG submission 122242) | Vadose zone soil fungal communities from Angelo Coast Range Reserve, California, USA - CZODoug3_1_2_16fungal (Hybrid Assembly) | ecosystem: Environmental > Terrestrial > Soil > Vadose...
CACTATCGAATCATATCGTTACAAAAATAGGGGAGGGAGGGTCTACCGCTCAGGCTCTCAACTATTACTCTTATCTAAATTCAAGGCTCCGATAAACCACGCAGAATTAACACTTCTACAAGTGTTCTTTCTAAAGAACTTAAAACCCTTTGGAATCACCACTTTTAAAAAACAGGGGGAGGGGTCCCCGTTATGGTTAACCAATTGTTCCAAGAGAGTATCTGCCAGACGATTCGCTGGGATGCTAACCTTTCATCTTCCGTACACACTTCCAAGTTCCGTATCCCGCAACTCCTTTATTTGCCACTCTTACGAAAACTGCCGGGTGTGTGGGTATTCTTCCCGTTTTGGAACGGAGCAGCCCGGCGCTTCTCACTCACTCCGGTATTCTCCTTGCCCCGGTCCCCTCTCGCCCCCGTCCGTGGTACGATTTCACCGCCGCACCAACATCACCTGCCCTGGCTGACCGGAGGTCGTCATGAATAAAGCACTGAAGATTGTCCTCATCGTCGTGGGTGTGTTGATCCTCCTGGTCCTCGTCATTCCGTTCTTGATTCCGGTGAATCAGTTCCGGCCCACCATCGAAGAGAAAGCTTCGGCGGCGCTGGGCCGCAAAGTCGAACTGGGGAATCTGAGCTTGTCGCTGATCAGCGGCTCGGTTTCGGCCGATAACCTGTCCATTGGCGACGATCCCAAGTTCAGCTCGGCGCCTTTCCTTACCGCCAAGTCGCTGAAGGTCGGCGTGGAAATCATGCCACTAATCTTCTCGAAGACTCTGAACGTTACCGGAGTGACGATTGCCAGTCCCCAGGTGACCTTGCTGCACAACCCTGCCGGCGTGTGGAATTATTCGTCGCTCGGTGGTTCAGCGGCAAAGGCCGAGGCCAAGAAAGCGCCAGCATCATCCGGCGCTTCCAATGCCGCGGACATTTCCATCAAGAAACTGACGCTGAGCGACGGCACCATCATCGTCGGCGCCACGAGTTCGCAGAAGCGCAGCACCTACGATCATGTCGAGGTCACTGCTTCCGATGTCTCCATCACTTCGAAATTTCCCGTCACCGTCACCGCCGATCTGCCTTCTGGGGGCAAGTTCAAGTTGGACGGCACGGTCGGACCGGTGGATCAAGCAGACGCTGAGTTCACTCCGCTCGACGCCAAGCTAACGATCAGCTCCTTAAATATTGCTTCAACTGGGTTCGTTGATTCTTCCTTGGGCCTCGGCGGCATCGTCGATCTGGACGCAAACCTCTCCTCGCAGGGTGGCGAAGCCCAAGTGAAGGGCACGATGAAGTTTTCCAAGGCGTTGCTGGTGGCCGGTGGTTCGCCGGCAGGCGTTCCGGTGACCGTGAATTTCGCCACGAAATACAATCTCCGCAAAAACTCCGGCGTGCTGGAACCTTCCACCCTGAATATCGGCGGCGCCGCCGCGCATCTGAACGGCACCTACCAAACCACTGGCGAGGTCACTGCCGTCAATATCAAACTCAATGCCAAGGACATGCCCGCAAAAGACCTCGAAGCCTTTCTTCCGGCGCTGGGCGTCAATTTGCCCAAGGGAGCTAATCTCACGGCTGGCACGCTAAATACCGATCTCGCGATTGCCGGTCCGTCGAACAAAATGGTCACCAGTGGAACCGTCGGCCTCTTCAACGGCGTACTCGCGGGATTCGATCTCGGATCAAAAATATCCTCGGTGGCATCGCTCGCGGGAATCAAATCGACCAAGGATCTGAATATTGAAAAGCTGACGTCGAATGTACGAGTGGCGCCCGACGGGATCAAGGCCGACGACTTCCTGGCGGTGCTGCCAGCAATTGGCAATTTGACTGGTGCAGGCACCGTAAATTCGAAGAACGCTCTCGACTTCAAAATGCTCGCCACGCTTACGAAAGAGGCCAGCAGTGCGGCAACCTCGGGCGGCGGAGCCGGTAGCGCGGCTGGCGGCCTCGGTGAGCTGCTCAGCACGGTCACGGGCGGCGGTGGAAGCGCCTGCAGCGAAGGTCTGAAAGTCCCGTTCCAGATTCAAGGCACGACCGCCGATCCGAAATTTATTCCCGACGTCGGCGGGCTGGCGAAGGATCTGTTCAAATCGCAATTGGGATGCATCGGGGGCAAGTCCCCGGCAGGAGCCACGAAAGCGCAAGGGCAAAATCCCGCCGACGCCATAAATGCGCTGGGCGGACTTTTCAAGAAGAAAAAACCGTAACCGGAAAATAGAAAATTAGGAAACTGAGACTAAGAAGAGCGAAACTAGAAAGTTGAAATTAGAAAATTGAAAATTAGAAGTTCACTCATAGCGCAGCGCGACGATAGGATCGACGCGCGCTGCTCGCCGCGCTGGAATGTAGCAAGCCAGCAGCGCCGCTCCAACCAGGAGTAGCGTCACCGCGACGAATGTCAGAGGATCAGTGGAAGTCACGCCAAAGAGCAGCGATTCCATAGTGCGAGTGAGAGCCAGCGAACCCGCAATCCCAATCGCCACGCCAATCAATATTGTCCGCAATCCCTGGCTCAGGATCATCCTTAAGACTTCGCCGGAGGCCGCCCCGAGTGCAACGCGCACGCCAATCTCGCGCGTGCGCCGGCTGACCGAATAGGCCATCACGCCAAACACTCCAGCCGTTGCGAGCAGCAGCGCGGTGATTCCAAAAAATCCGATGAGGATGACGTTGAATTTCCGCGAGCCCAGCGAAGCGGAATAGACTTCGGAAAACGTCCGGAACTTCGCCGGAATCTCCGGGTCGAGGTCCTGCAGGATTCCTCGCGCCGCTGCTGTGACGGAACGCGTGTCGGCATCGCTCAGCATTGTTAAGGTGACCGCCGAGCGCGGCCGCTGGAATAAATTCACATAAACGGTTGGACGCGGCGGCGCATCGAGGCCGTATTCGTGAATGTCGCCCACGATCCCGACGATGGTCAGCAAACGCAAATCGCCATCCATATTTCCAAACTCGATGGTGTGGCCGATGGGGTCCTGCTTCGGCCACCGGTCGCGCGCCAGCGATTCGCTGATCACGGCAACGTGCGGAGAATCCGCGCCGTCGTGTTCGTCGAAGATTCGCCCTCGAATCAACGGAATTCCGAGAACCTGGAAGTACCCATCGCTGGCGACGCAGAAATCCGCATTGCCAAGGCGTTCCTTTTGCTGCATCAGCGGGCCAAAACCATCCGGAGTCTTGGGGACTTCATTCTGCGTCATGAGCAGGAACATTCCATCGGGAAGGCTGCCGCCATCCTCTAGCGGCAGCCCGCTCGTCGCGCCAACCTTACGCACGCCCGGGATTTGTTTGAGTCGGTCAATCAGTCTTGAAAAGAAAATCCCCTGAGCGACCTTTGCCTTGGGATCCTCCACCCACGGAAGCGATACGTCCATGGTGACAATCTGGTCCACGCGGAACCCGGGATTCACATCGAGCACTTTCATCAGGCTGCGCCCGAGCAATCCCGCGCCGACCACAAGAACCATGGTGATCGCGATCTGTGCGGCCACAATTACCCGGCCCACACGCTGACTGCCTTGCGAGCCGGCTTGCCCACGCCCGCCTTCCAAGAGGCCCTCACGCAAGTCGCCGGATGTCGCGCGCGCGGCGGTGAAAACTCCGAGGCCCGCGGCGACTGCGGTAGAAAGCAGGAGGGCGAACACAAGTACGGGAATACTGATTGAGACGCTGTCCAGCCGCGGGAGGTTTTGCGGCGCCAAACTGATTAGTCCCGCCACGCCCCAAAATGCTCCCAGCACGCCAAGGCCGCCACCGGCGAGCGTAAGCAGAAAAGCCTCGGTGAGGAATTGACGGACCAGCCGTCCGCGGGCCGCACCGAGCGCGCTGCGAATGGCGAGCTCACGCGCTCTCACCGACGATTGGGCAAGGAGCAAATTCGCCACGTTAGCGCAGGCGACCAGCAGAAGAAATCCCACTGCTCCGAAAAGCAGCAGCAGCGGCGAGCGAACTTTGCGCGTGATCGATTGCTGTAGCGGGACGACAATTCCATCCTTGAGGAGATAATCGCCTTGCTCGCTCGAAGTATCGTGGATGCGCCGGGCTATCGCGCTGATGTCTCCATTCGCTTGCGCGACCGTCACGCCGTCGCGAAGGCGCCCGACCGCAGAATAGTTATGGGACGTCCTGCTTAGATTTTCGCCGCCCAAATCGGCCGGCAGCCACAAATCCACATCCGGCGGAAATTGAAATCCGGCGGGGAGCACACCGATGACGGAGTAGACCCCGCCATCAATCTTCAGGTGCGACTGGGAGAGGTCCGGCGGCGATCCAAGATGCTGCCTCCAGTATCCATAACTGACAAGAACGGTGGGGCCAGCCCCTTTTTTCGCGTCGCTGGCGGCGAAATCCCGCCCGAGGATCGGCTGAGTACCGAAGACCTTGAGAAAGTTGGGCGAGACGCTCGCCACCGCCGTGCGTGTCGGCTGCGAAGTTCCGGAAACGGACGCGATGTTGTCATTGTATTTCGCAATCGCCTGAAAACTGCGGTTCTGGTCCCGAAAGTCGTCGAAGTTCGGGTCCGCAAGTCGAGACCATCCGCCCGTTGAGTTGACCTCGGAGACGGCCATGATCCGATTCGAATCGGCATAGGGCAGGGGGCGCAGCAACACGCCGTATACAACGCTGAAGATTGCCGTGGCCGCGCCGGTGGCGAGCGCCAGCGTCAGCACCGCGACGGCCGTGAAGCCGGGATTCTTGCTCAGCACGCGCAGCCCGTAGCGGATGTCCTGCAATAGCGTTTCGAGCGCCGGCAGGCCGCGCCGCTCGCGATAATTTTCCTTGGTCTGTTCAACTCCGCCGAGTTTCATAAGTGCCTCCCGTCGTGCTTGTGCCGCGGTCATGCCGGCGCGCAGATTATCTTCGGTGTGCAATTGGAGATGGCTCTCTAGCTCCACGGCGAGTTCGCGCTCTCGCCGGTCTTTGCGAAAGAGTTCGCCCAGGCGCAACAGCCATGTACGCAATCGCCTCATCTATATCCTTCATGACACGGACCGGTCTGAAGACCGGCCACTACAAAAGTCATTCGTAGCGCAGCGCGATCATAGGATCGACGCGTGTGGCACGACGGGCCGGGATGAAGCTCGCAAAAATTGCCACTGCTGCAAGTAGAGTCGCCGCGAGAACAAATATCAGTGGATCGTAGGGTTTCACACCATAGAGAAGCGCGCTGGCGGCTCGGCCGGCGGCCAGGGACATGGCACCGCCCGCAAGACAGCCAATTCCCAGCAAGGCCACCGTCTCATACAGAAACATGCGGAGAATTTCTCCTCCACTGGCGCCAAGCGCCAGGCGTATGCCGACTTCGTTTGTCCGCTGGGCGACTACGTAAGCAATCACACCATAGAGACCGACGGCGGCCAGGACGATGGCGAGCAAGCCAAAAAAACCGGAAAGCCAGGCCATGAGCCGGTCATTTATCAAGGAATCGTGAACCATGGTGTCAAAGACTTGATAGGTAGCGATGATGTCCGGACTGATGCGAACAACGGCGCTCTTCACGGCGGCAAGAGTTTCGGACGGTGGCAAATTGGAACGAATCAGGACTTGAGCAAAAGCTGCGGGGTGCGGGTCCTGGGACTGAGGCAAATAAACGATAGGAGCCAGAGCCCCGCGAAGACTGCGATATTTCGAGTCCTTTACAACGCCCACAATCTCAAAGCGCATTTCTGGAGTGCGCGGAGTGGCTTCTCTCCAGAAGCGCAGGCCTACGGGATTGGCGCCATGGAGAACCAGGCGAGCGAAGGATTCGCTGACGATGGCGACGTTTTGCGAGGCCATCAAATCGTTGGGGAAGAAGTTTCGCCCTGCCAGGAGACGAATGCCCATGGTCTCGAAATAGCCTGGGCTGACCATGCTAAAAGAGCACTCGGTCTGATGAGACGAATCCGCCCCGTCCATCCACACTTCATTGGTCCAGCCGCTTTCGCTGAGGGGAACGATGTTGGTTTCCGCGGCGAATTGCACGCCGGGAATTTGTTCGAGGCTACGCACGAGGTCGGCCTTGAAAGGCTGGCGGCGTTCGACGAGGAGATTCAACCGGGACAGATCAAGATAAGAAATTAGGACTCCCTGCCATTGAAGGCCGGTGTCGTTGGCGGCGAGATTCAAGAAGCTGCGAGTGAACAGCAGCGCGCCGATGAGCAGCATGAGCGAGAACGCGATTTGAGAAACAACCAGAAAGCGGCGGAGTGTGAAACGCGCAGGACCAGAGGTGACTGCCCGGCCCGAGGACTTCAGAGCGGCGCTGGGCGAAACACTGGTCCCGCGGAGAGCTGGCGCGAGGCTGAACAGAATGCAGGTAGTGGCCGCGACACCGGAAACAAACAAGACCGTTCTCCAATCCAAGTGGAGGGGGAGAAAGATGGGATTGGACTCGGTGGCCAGAAATTGCACCAAGAGCTGGCTCAAGAAAGTGGCGACCCAGACTCCCAGGATCGCCCCGGCAAAAGCGAGCAGAACGCCCTCAGTCAGTAATTGGGAGAGCAGTCGCATTCGGGAGGCACCGAGCGCGGTTCTTACGGTGAGCTCACGTTCGCGAGCGCTGGCACGCGCGAGCATGAGATTCGCCAGGTTAGTACAAACAATTAGCAGCACAATGCCGGTGATTGCAAGGAGCAACCAGAGAGATCTCGCGTAGTTCTCGCGCAGCAGCGAAAGGCCGCCCCCCGCCGGTTTGGCTGTCAATTTGAATTTCAAAAATTGTGGAATGCTGGCTTTCGGATAGTCCGGCCGAAGGGAAGCTTGCAAAATGCCAGGCGAAATTGTGGAGAGATGCTCACTGGCTTTTTCGACTGTCCATCCGGGCTTCAAGTGGCCCATTACGACCAGCCACCACTCGACACTGGAGTTCAAGCGATTGTCGTCAGGGTCTAGAATTTGGTCCGCGCAGAGCGGGATGGCCACGTCAAACTTTTTGCCAACCTCCAGGCCGGTGAAATTTGCGGGTGCGATGCCGATGATTTCGTAAAGGCGGTGTTCCAGGGTAAGTTTCTTGCCGATAGCTGAAGGGTCCGCCGCAAACTCGGTCTGCCAGAATGCATGCCCGAGTACGACGCCGGGGGAGCCGCAGCCGCGTGCATCGTCAGCGTCAACGAACAGGCGTCCTAGTGCCGGCTGTATCCCGAGTGCGCTGAAAAAATTGCCGCTGACCTCGAGCCCTAAAGCGAAGCGTGCTTCTCCGCTGGGGCTCAGGTTGAACTGGCCGGGACTCCACGCAAAGACACTGGAAAATGCTTGTTGGCGTTGGCGAATCTCTTCCCAGAGCGGGTAGGTCGCATCCGCGCCCCAGAATTCGACGCTACCTCTGACGCCTTGCCTGTTGGCGATGTCGACCTCTGCGATTTCTTGAGGGTTGCGCACCGGGAGCGATCGGATAGTCAACGCATCGAGCATCTGGAAAATGGCCGAATTGGCGCCAATCCCCAGCGCAAGAGTCAACACTGCAACGGCTGTGAATCCAGGCTTCTTCCGGAGCATGCGCAGCGCAAACTGGAGGTCCCGTAGCAACACTTCAAAGAACGGAAGTCCGCGCTGGTCGCGGTAGTTTTCCTTGGTTTGCTCGAGGCCGCCGAGTTTGATCAGGGCCTGGCGGCGCGCTTCTGGCGCGGTCATGCCCGCGCGCAGATTGTCTTCGATGTGCAATTGGAGATGCGACTGCATCTCAGTGGAAAATTCGCGGTCGCGCTGTTGCCAGCGGAATAGTCCGCCGAGCCGCAGAAACCAAGAACGCAATCGCCTCATAGTTATTCCTCGCGACAGTAACCGGTCTGAAGACCTGCCTGCGGCAAGCCGGCCGGCCACTACAAAATCATTCGTAGCGCAGCGCGACCATCGGGTCGACACGCATGGCGCGTCGGGCGGGGAAGTAACATGCCGCCAACGCGACGGACCAAAGAAGGGTGGCCACCACCGCAAATGTCACTGGATCGGTGGCCTGAACACCAAACAGCAATCCGGCCACCGCGCGCGAAAGCGCCAGCGCCACGACGAGACCGATTGCCACGCCCAAAAGAGCAAGACTCGCGCCTTCCCGCAAAATCGTTCGCAAGATGTCCGCCCGATGCGCTCCCAGAGCCATGCGAATTCCGATTTCATGCGCACGCTGGCTGACGGAATATGCCATGACGCCGTAAATGCCGATCACTGCCAAAACCAGCGCGAGAGCGGCAAAGACGGCAAAGAGAACCGCACGGAATCGCGAGCTCGCCACGGATTCGTAGAGCAATTGATCCATCGTACGGACGTGAGCTATCGCAAGCTGGTTATCCAGGGACAAGACTGCGGATTGAAGAGCGGAAACAACCTCTTGCGGAGCGGACGCACTACGGACGACGACGTACATTTCCCGGGCGAACCACGGGCACCAGCCGGAATCGAAATAGGGAACATACATTGTCGGCTGATCCTTTTCGCCCAGACCTTCGTATTTCACATTGCCCACAACGCCGACAATCGTGGACAACTCCCCTTTGGGGTCGTACTCACCGGTTTGGACTCTTGCGCCTACCGGGTCTTGATCCGGGAAATATCGCCGGGCCATATTTTCATTGATGACTAGGACGTGTGTGCCAGGGGAACGATCCTGGTCCGAAAAAAGGCGGCCCCGAAAGAGAGGGATGCCAAGAGTGGCGAAGTAGTCCGTGCCGACGGGAATTTCGCCTACGGCCGGAGCAGGCTGGCCGGGCGCGTCAGGTTTGCCTTCGATGTGAAATGGGTTCGTAAGTTCAAGCAGGTTGGGAGGCAGGCTCATGGTCATGCTCGCGGCTTCAACTCCGGGAGTATTCTGGACGCGCGCAAGGAGTTGCTCGTAAAACGAAGTAACCTGCGGTGCGTTCGCGTAGCGCGCTTGAGGCAGAGTGAGCAGCGCGGTCACGATGTGAGACGAATTGAAGCCTGGGTTCACGGATTGCAGTTGGGACAAGGTTCGGATCAGCAGGCCAGCTCCAGTCAAGACGACAAGCGCCAAGGAGAACTCGGCCACGACGAGCACGCCGTGCAACCGGCGGGCGCTCCGGCCTGAAGTTGCAGTCCGGCCTCCCTCTCTGAGCGACGGGCCGGCAGGTGAACCTGAGGAACGCATCGCGGGAACCAATCCAAATACAATTCCGGTCATGATCGCAATCAGCGCGGTGAACGCGAGGACGCGGCCATCAACGGTAATCTCCTCCATTCGGGGGAGTACGTCCGGGCTGAGGGCAAGAATGGCGCGAACACCTCCATAGGCAACGGCAAGACCGAGCAAGCCCCCGAAAACCGCCAAGACAAGGCTCTCCGTCAGCAACTGGGAGATCAATCTTCGGCGGCCCGCGCCGAGCGCCGAACGGATAGCGAACTCGCGAATGCGCGAGGCGGAACGTGATAGGTGCAAATTTGCAACGTTGACGATAGCGATTAGCAGAACAAAACCCACGGCAACAAGAAGAATGAGCAAAGCTTCGCTTGCATCGCCAACCATGAGGTCCTTCAGTGGCACGACGATAGTGCTAGTGTCATCCGAAAGAGGAAACTGTTCTTTAACCTGTTTGGCGATGAGGGAGGCATCCGCGGCGGCCTGCGTTTCAGAAATACCCGGCTTGAGGCGGCCAACGGTTGACAACCAGTAGGGCGGACGCTGGTTTGCGGGCTGCAACTGAAGGATGGGCCACAATTCGTTATGCGAACCGAAGTGAAAATCCAATGGTAGGACGCCGATCACTGTGTAGCTCTTGCTGCCGAGTCTGATACTGCCGCCGACGGCTGCGGGATCGGCGTGAAGAAACTGTTCCCAGAAGTGATGGCTGACGACAACGGAAAGATTTCCTCCGGGGCGGCCCTCCTCAGGAAGAAACGCACGGCCCATAAGAGGCTGCGCGCCGAGCACAGAAAAGAAGTCAGACGTGACAGACGTTCCTGGAATCATTTGAGGACTACCGAAGCCTGTCAGTGTGAATCCAATAGAGGATGGAGAAAAGGCGGCGACTTGTTCGAATGCCTTCTGGCGTTGGTTGAGGGCCAGGAAATCGGCTGTACCCATCACGCCACGATCCATTCCCCGCCCATGAAGAAAGAGCGACACCAGGCGATCGGGCTGGCGATAGGGGAGAGGCTTCAGCAAAACGCCGTTTACGACGGAGAAAATAGCCGTGTTCGCGCCAATGCCGAGAGCCAGGGTGAGTACGGCCACAGTGGTGAAGCCAGGGCTTTTACTCAACATGCGGAAGGCATAGCGTAAATCCTGCAAAAACGGTTCGACCAGAGGAACACCTCTCTGCTGCCGATAATTCTCCTTAGTTTGTTCGACGCCGCCGAGCTTCATGAGCGCCTCCCGACGTGCTTCTGCTGCAGTCATGCCTGCGCGCAGATTGTCTTCGATGTGCATCTGGAGATGGCTTTCCATCTCGGCGGAAAAGTCACGGTCATAATCTTGCCTCTTGAAGAGGCCGGCGAATCGAAGGAAGAAAGCGCGAAAGCGTCTCATAAGAGGCTCCTACCCAGATTATTCGTAACGGAGCGCGACCATGGGATCCACGCGCGTGGCGCGCCGAGCGGGAATGTAGGTCGCCAACATCGCTACGGAAAGGATGGCCAGTGGCACGATGAAAAAGAGTCGCACCTCACTAAAATGCAAGCCGAAGAATAAGGCGTCGAACAGTTTCGGCAGCGGCAGGGACATGGCGAGCCCAACGGTTCCGCCGATCGCCGTCATCTTCAGGCCTTCTCGTAAAACCATGCGAAGGACGTCCTGGCGGTTGGCTCCCAGAGCCAGGCGAATTCCGATTTCATGCGTGCGCTGGCCCACGGAATAAGCGATCAGGCCGTAAATGCCGATAGCCGAAAGGATCAGAGCGAGAATGGCAAAACAGCCCAAGATTCGCGTGAAAAGCACATCTCCGCCTTTCTGGCGGTCGATTACGGAGCGCATGCTCATCAGGCGATCGAGAGGAAGTTCGACGTCCGCCTGCGCGACGGCGTTTCGCAAAGCGGACGCCAAGCCATCCGGATCGGCGTTCGTGCGCACCATTAGAGAGAAGGAAGGCACGGGGCGCTGGAGGAAGAACTCGTAGGCTGTCGGATCGTCCGTTGTCGCTTCGGAATATGTTTTTACGTTGCCGACAACGCCGACGATCTCGCTCCACTCCGGAGGAGCGCCGGCCACATCCAAGCGAATCTGCTTTCCAAGCGGCTCCTGGTCCTTGAGATTTCGGCGCACAAATTCCTGGTTGACAAGAACCACTCGCGGCGTCGCCGCGGTATCCGTATCTGTAAATGGGCGGCCATGCAGCATCGGGATGCCCGCCGTCTGGAAGTAATCAGCGGTCACGACAATATCGAGAGTGGTCGGTTTCTGGTTGGCCGGCAAATCAGGCTGACCTTTGACTTGCAAGGTGACGGAGCCAGGTCCGGTGGCTGGCAAGTCCGAGGAAACAGCGACAGTCTGGGCACCCGGAAGGCGTTGGAGGCGGGGAAGGATATCCCGGACAAAAGCGGATTGCTGATGGGCGTCTTTATAGTGCGCGGTATCCAGGGTCACTGCGGCAGTCAGGAGACGCTCCGCCTGGAAACCCAGATTCTGATGCTCGATTAGAAAAATTCCGCGGATCAGCAGGCCTGTCCCGATCAGGAGAAATAAAGCCAGGGCAACTTCACCGGTGACCATGACGGTCCGAAGTCGGCTCTGAGAGCGGCTGGGCGAGGCGGCACGGCTCTCGTCCTTCAGGTGGGTGTTGATATCGGTTCGCGAGGCCTCCAGCGCCGGGGCGAAGCCACAGAGGAGCGCGCAAGCCATCGAGACAACGAGCGTGAACAGCAGGACGTTCGAATCGAGACTAATTTGAACGGCGGTAATTGCGGCGTTAAAGGTCAACCGGGCGCGAACGAAATGAATACCCCAATTGGCAAGCAAGAGACCCAAACCGCCGCCGAGAAAGGCCATCAGCAAGTTTTCGGAGAGCAACTGACGAATAATGCGGAAGCTTCCGGCTCCGAGCGCTAGACGAATGGCCAACTCCTTTCGGCGTCGCGCGGAGCGCGTCAAGAGGAGGCCGGCAACGTTGGCGCAGGCAATCATCAGGACGAAACCGACAGTAGCCATCATGACGCCCAGGCCCTGGCGAATACCAAAACCGTAGATCAGGAACTCGGGCAGAGTGCGTACCGCGGCTCCCCAACCTTTCTCGGTCTCGGGGAAATCTTCCTGGGCCCGGCGCGCGAGGGTGACAATCTCTGCGCGGGCCTGGTCAAGAGTGACGCCGGGTTTCAGACGCGCGAAGAGGTATAAAGAACGGTCCTTGCGGGCAGCAGCCGTTTGATCGGCCAGATTGAAAACGAGCGGAGTCCAGAGTTGCGGAGTGAAGCCGAGCAATTGGAAGTTCTTAGGCATTACACCGACAACGGTATAGTTTTCGCGATTCAGCCGGATGGTGCGGTCGATGAGCGAAACGTCAGAACCGAAGTGCCGTTCCCAGAGTTCGTGGCTGAGGATAACGACATGATCGCGGCCGGGCTGGTCTTCGCCTTCGGCAAAAGTACGCCCGAGCTGCGGAGAAACGCCTAGCACGCTGAAATAGGTGGGAGACACTGCGGCGGAGCGAAGCGCCTCCGGCTGAGCCGCTGCAGCGGTCAGACCCTGTGAGGCCAAGTTGACGGTGCGATATTCATCAGCCGCGGCAGTATCGGCAAACACTTGGCTTGCCTCGCGCCAGGCCAGGTAATTGGGAGCGGAGAGAGGAGAAGTGTCGGCTTGAAAACCGGACGCGGGATTGATGGAAGTGACCACCACCACATGCTCGGGATCGCGAGCGGAGGGGCGCCGCAACAGGAAGGCGCTGACGAGGCTGAACATGGTGGCGTTCACGGCGATGCCCAAGGCCAGCGTGAGCGTAGCCACGAGTGTAAATCCGGGATTTTTCGCCAGCATGCGCGCGCCGTAGCGCAGATCCTGAAGCAATATTTCGAGCATTGGCAGCCCCCTTCGCTCGCGAATCAATTCTTTTGTTTGCTGGAGGCCGCCCAGCTTGATGAGTGCCTGGCGGCGCGCTTCCTCGGCGCTCATGCCGGCGCTCAAGTTGTCTTCGATGTGCATGGCGAGATGGCTCGCCATTTCGGCGGCAACCTCGCGCTCGTGGCGGTCTTTGCGGAAGAGCGCGGCCAGCCGGAGGAACAGGGCGCGCAGAGGCCTCATGCCGATTCCTTTCCAGGGGCCAGGAAGCGCGCCAGGATTGCGGTGGTTTGCTCCCACTCGCGGGCTTCCTTGCCCAATTGCTTGCGGCCGGCGCGCGTCAGCTTGTAGTACTTGGCTTTACGATTGTTGTCGGAGGTGCCCCACTCGGAAGAGATATAGCCTTCCTGCTCGAGCTTGAGCAGGGCGGGGTAGAGCGTTCCGTAATTGACGGCCAGGAGGTCGCCACTGGTCTGCTCGATGCGGCGGGCAATGCCGTAGCCGTGCAAGGGCCCCAGTGCTTGCAAAGTCTTGAGCACCATCAAGGCCAGGGTGCCCTGCCAAACGTCTTTTTTATCGCCCATTGCTTTCTCCTGTAGCCTCCTATGGGATACCCATATCTGTATGCTACAGTCCCTATGGGAATGCAATAGAAGAAACGTGAGACGCCCGAATTTTGTTTCCGGAATTTTTAATATCTTTTCGAGACGCTTGCCTCGCGCCGGATGACGCTTTGGAACTCTTGATGGCGGGGGCTAAAGCAAACCGGTCGCCGCAGGAATGAAGCTATCTCGTCTTACTCGACGACAATGCGTTGATTCCAGGGATCTTGTGGTTTCGGCTCGTCGGCGGACTGAATAGGTGCTGGGGCGGCCTCTAGCGCCGCAGGAGGCGGGGCAGCAATCTCCTGGACCGGCCGATCCGTGGGAGGTGCGATATTCCGGGAGTCGATGGGCAACAGCTCGGGATGCTGCGCGGCCCATTTGGCCGCAAGTCCATTGAGCGGGCTCTTGGTGTTGTACTCTTGGTAGGCGATCATTCGTCCGACTCGAACGATCAAATCATCGAGGCCTTCCGAGGCCGCCCAGAAGTCGCCGATGCAAACGCTGCCTTCGTCAAAATTAGGATGAAACACCGGCGCCATCATGCGGCATTGCGGAGCGCGCCGGGGATAGCCGAGGGATAGATTTATTTCGAGCTGATGAGTGTCGCGCTCCTGGATTTCGCCGGTCGGAGAAACGTACAGGCCTTTGATCTGAAAGGTGATGCGATACACTTCCGGCGGCATACCCGCTGTGCCACTCACCTGAATCACCGGCCAATTCGCAAATCGCTGAATCAAGGTGTCGTAATCGAGTTTTAGGCGCCTGATCCGTGGTGAAAGCATGATTTCCTAGAGCGAACCACCCATAAAGTTCCGCAGCACGCCGAAGGCTGCGGACATTACTAGCAGAGCCGTTAGGCCCATCGCGGGGACGCGAGGCCAGGTGAAAACTTCATGGCGTGTCGCTTTCCAGTAGGCTGCCGCGAAGTAGGTCAGCAGCATGGGAGCGAGCAAGACTACCAGAGCATTGTAATGCAGAGCCTCCGCGATCCTTAGGTGCAGAAGAGCTGAGACTGCGCGCGTGGCGCCGCAGCCCGGGCAGTAGACGTGTAAATATTGGAAGATCGGACATTGCGGGTAAAAGTGATACTGCTCCGGCGGGAACTTGTAGAGGACTCCAGCCCCGGCCAGAGACGCCAGTGCGACGGCGCGCATTTTCGTTAAGGGGTTCATTTCGCTTAAGCGTAGATGCCTTGTCTCTTGCGCGCCTCATTGATCTGGGTAAAGTGGTATTGAAAGTAAAAGACGTTGAAGAAAAACACCATTACTCCATTCAGACTGAGTCCAATGGGTTCGGCAGTGTTGTAGTGTTCCTCGATGGAATTCTTCATGCTAAAGGAGCCGGAAATCCAAAGAACCGCGCCAGCGAGCCTAAAGATGGCCATGAGCCCTTTCGCGGAGCTGTCCGGCAGCGCGGACAAAACTCCGTCGATGAGAGAGCAGAGAATCGCGAAGGACCACAAGATCATTCCCTTGCTGTTTGGCTGCACTTTCCTTACCCAGTTGGCCTGGACGATGGCCCAGATCCACAAAAATATGCCGCAGGTCACAATTCCAAGCAATAGAACGAGGGCCCAGTGGAGCGAAGGGGGCGCGGGGTATTGTGCAGCCGCAGCGGCTGCGATAGAGGCCTGAGTTGGCGCAGGGGCAGCTTGCGGCACCGGAATATTCCCGATTACCTGGGAAACGGGAACCCAATCGGTCGCGCCTTCGCTGTGGCAAAGGTCGGTCAGCAGCACGTTACCGGACGCCACATAGCGCTGGAGTTCCGAGAGCGTATACGGCCCGTATTCCTGGAGATCCCGCTTGATGAAATAATTCATTGCCCCTCCGTTATCAGGTGAACTCCACTCCGTCGTAGTCTTTGCTGATGACGCAGACTTCCACAATGGCCCAGATCCAGCTCACCACGGCGCCATAAAAGCAGGTCAACACGGTAAGACAGAGCTGGGAAACTGCCCTCTGTATATACCCAGCGTAGAAATTGTGCACTCCGAAAATTCCGAGGAAAATCCCAAGTAGCACGTAGACCTGGCGGCTCTTGGATCGTGCCCCTGGAGGGAGAGGAAGCAACTGCAACGGTGCGTACACGCCTCGGGGTGACGGCGCTGGAGGAGGCGGCGCTCCCGTTCCGGAGGCCGGCGGTGGTGGGGGCGGTGGCATTGCTCCTGACGCGGGCGCGTTTTGTGCTCCCAGCGGCTGGGAAGGGCCGGAAAGCTGCAGAATCGAAAATCCACCACTGTGCGTGGTGCGCGCGACCGGGGCGGGCGCGATTGGCGCAGGAAAAGGAGTGCGAGCTTGATTCAATTCCGTGCCGGACACGCTGATCTTGGGGTCGTCCTGGGGAGCTTTGGAGCAGCCGAAAACGGTGCATCCTCCGTTCTCCGCAAAACACTCCGGATGATGCGGCGTGCCGCAGCCTGGACATTCGAGCCGCTCTTCGGCGGCGGACCCGACTTCCGTCCGGCAATAGGGGCAGACTGGATTCACTTACGCTGCCTTTCCGAATAGCGAAATGCGTATCTGCCAATCTGGACGGAGTTGCCGCTCTGCAACGCCTGGACTCTGGCGGGCTGCCCGGAAACATAAGCCGGGCCGAGAGCTCGGAATTGCACGCGCGAGCCGGCAATTTCGACGATAGCGTGTTCGGCGAGGACGTTTGGGTCCTTGAATAAATAAATGTCGCACTTCTGGTCGCTGCCGATAACCGTGCGCGGCTTGTACAAAATGAATTGCTTGCCGGCGAGCGGGCCGGCAGTGACGTAAAGCCAGCGATCCTTAAGGGCGCTTTCGACAAGCCCCATGGCAATACCCGTCGCCATGCCGAGAAGGGCGAATCCTACGCCGCGGCTGGCGGCTCCGCCTTTGGTCAACAGAGCGATGGGATCGAAGAGCATGCCACCGAGGCCAGCACCAATCACTCCGCCGAGAATTCCATACGACGCCTTTTTCGACGAAAGTCCAATAATTCCGTAGACGGCGCCTGGCGCTACGCCGAGAACCATCCAGGCAATGCCGCGCGCAACCCAGAATGCGGGGTTCCTTGCAGTCTGCGCACCCATGCCTGCCACAAAAGAGACACAAATGAGAAACACAACCCCAGCGATGACGCTGATCACGGCTCCGAAGAGGGCTCCCAACGGTATGGAAAGCCCACCGCGGGTCAGCGCTTTTTGGGGTGAGCGCTCAACGATACTTTCCGCGATGCCGTATGCGACGCATTGCAAGGTGACGACGAGGGCGATCAAGGCGAAGGTTTGCCAAGCTCGACTGGGCCCGGGTCCATCCACGAACCAAGGCTCGATGGCAGCCCAGCCAGCGGTTGCGCCGACGAGTCCGGCAAGACCGAGGTAGAACCAAGCCTGCAAGAGAATACTGCCGCGCTCTTCGGGGGATGTGGCAACGGGCTGGTCGGCGGCCTCTGACACACTGCCATAGACTTTGGCGCCACCCGGACCACGGCCGGGCGTGATGGGTGCAGCAGGCGCGGCTGTTTCCACGCGAGCTAGATCGTCGAGCGTGATTTTGATGGGCTCGTTATTTTTGTCGGGGGACATTCTTCTCCTTGCTCGCGTCCTGACTGGTTGCCGGTGAGGCGCCGCCGTCCTTTTTCTGCTCGGAAGGCTTGATCGCGCCGCTTCCCTGCGGTCCGGGAGTCGAGGACAGATCGCTGGGAGCGGCAAAACCCGGACCCACCCGAAGACCAGGCACCTGCTGGAGATGCTTTCCGTCTTGCGTGGGCTCGTAAACGAGACCCGTCGACGGATCAATGAAATACATTTCCTTGTGGGGAAAGAAAAGCCAGGCGGCTAAGAAACCGAGAACCAGCACGAGGGTATAAGAAAGCACGGAGAGCGTAATGCGGGACCACGTTGGGGAGTCATCAGCGTCGTCATCCTTGGGCTTGCGACTGACGACTTCGTCGCCGTCGTCGTCACCGAGCATTCCAACGGGTTCAGGCTTTCCGGTTTCTCCAGCACCTTCGCCCCCTCGATGGTCCAGGACCGAGATTTCGTCGAGGCGTTCGAGGCGCTGGCCAACCCAGCCAAAACAGCCTTCCTCGTCGCTATGCGGGTCGTACACCCAGGCGACCTGGAGCGGAGAGGAAAAGAAATTTTTGTGAATAAAAGTGTCGTGATCGGAGAGAAAAACGCCAAACCCGGGATGCGAGTGGTACCAGCCCACAATGCGATGGTCGGGATACTTTGCATCCTTGGTCTGGTAGATGTGCGCCCAAGTGTCTTGCGTGAACGTCACATGTGTCCCGGCTTGCGTCGCGTTTGCGCCTGCAATGCACGCCTCGATCGCGAGACTGTTTTTGTCTTCGCTGCCGATCAGGACGCCGCAGATTTCCGTCTTGCTATTGGAACGTGCGTGCTGACGGATTTGGCGGAGGACTTCACTGTCGACAACAACGGACGGTTGCGGTCCCTTCCCGCCGTGCTTTCGCACTCTCATACGCGCCTCTTATGGAGGGTTGGTCCCAGGATCTGTTCGCGGTCGCCGGCGATCAAGTAACCAATCTCGCGCTCCGGACTTCGAGCCGTGAACACGTCAAACAGAGGCAATCCCAAACGGTCCAGCGAACGCAGGCCATGCGATTCGCTACCCGAATAATTGTGCATGGTCGTGACGGTGCGCATCTGCCCGTCTCTTGGGCATTTTCCTTCTGCAAAGGCAATGCTACCGACCGGAGCAAAGCGTTCTTCCTCGGCGCCACACTTCGGGCATACCAGTTTATGCACGACGTCGCGGCTGAATTCGATGGTTACTTCTTTTGTGCCGAGGTCACGCTTACCGCGTTCCAGCAAGTCTGCGAGCGTCAACTGGCTGGCGCGTTCAGGGCATTCCACGATCCGCTCGAGCGTGTAATGGCTCATGCAGTCGGCATTGGCGGTGTATTCCACGCGGTAGGAACTGTGGTTCAACCCCTCGAACACAAATCCGTGCCCGGCCAGCGTTGGCATCCCATGGATCAGCTTCACCGCTTCTTGGACTTGAATCCCCGCGATGATTGAGGAAATGGTCGGAGTGGTCGGCACTTTGCCCTCAACGTTGCTTTCGCGCGTCAGCAAATTGCACGACATGCGTTTTTCAAGTAGCTTCCAGTCAGTTTCGCCGAGCGTGCATTCGTAGCACGGGGCCGACCCGGCTACGAAAACGCGTGCGACGCCATTGATGCCTTCGATAGCGCCGTCAATCCAGGGGCGGTTGACCTTCCATGCGCAGCGGTTAATCCAAAGGCGCGCTTCGCGATTGTCGAGGCCGGCCAGGATGACATCGCTCCAGGAAAAAAGTCCCAGGCCGCAATCGTGCATGACGTTGGCCACCAGCGCGCGCACATTGCTATCACCGTTGATCGCTTCGACGGAACTCGCAGCGACATTGGCCTTGTACTCACCAATGTGCTCGCCGCGAAACAATATGGTCCGCGACAGGTTAGATTCCTCGATGCGGTCCATGTCCATTACGACGATGTCCCGGAAGCCGAGCAAGCCCAGATTTTTAAGGATTTCGTTGCCGAGAGCGCCAGCGCCGATCACCAGCACTTTGGTTTCGCGGATTTTATTCTGGTCCCACCAAGGAATCAGGCCGAGCCGGCTGTAGCGGTCCTCGCGGACTTCCTGCGCGCCCACCGTAACCATGTTCGGCGGGTTCATGTTTAGCCTGCGGTGATTTCCGGTTGCAAACGCAGGATGTCTCCCTCGCGCACTCCCGCTTCTCCGAGAGTCTGCGAATCCTGGATCTGGCGTCCCGAATTTTTATGGTGAAACTTATAACTCAGGGGCGCGCCATCGGGCCCATTGGTAGGCAGCCGCAGTTTCTGAACCAGGACGGCCACAATCTTGTTGCACGGCGCGTCGTCCGGCAGTTCCACGGGCACCCGTTTGTTTTCGGTCGAATCAAACACCGTCACATTAATTGTGGGCATCAGTTTTTATCCCCGAGGGAAAATGGAAGAGGGCGGGAACACGGGACTGTGAATGCTCGCTAGATTTTCCTGGATTGCCAGAAGCGTGTAGATATTCCTCGAATCGCTTGCGGCCTTCCGGCGTAAATTCCCAGCCGAATTCGTGAAGCAGGGCTTTGGCGGCAACAGCAAAATTAAGATTTTCAGCATTGGGTTGGGCGCTTTTGTCGAAGGTCGAGCTCACCACTCCCACGAGATTTCCTTGTTCGTCGTACACCGGGCCGCCGCTGTTTCCGGGGCTCACCGGCGCCGAAATCTGCAGCACGTTTTCCTGCAATCGGGAGATAATCCCGGTGCTGAGCGTGAACTTCAGTCCCTCCGGGTGGCCAATCACAAAGATGCCTTCGCCTTCCTTGGCGTCGGTAACCGGTTGCACGAACTCTCCCTGGCCGGAATGCCTCGGCAGCCAGACCAGCGCAAGATCCAAACTCTGGTGACGTGCGATGACGTCCGCGCCGGACCAGATGCCGGAAGCCAGCGAAACCATCGCACGCGGCTTTTTCGCGACGTTCCAGTCGTTGGTCCCTATTACGTGTCTCGCGGTTGCAAATAGATAGCCCGCCGAATTAGCGCGCAGCAGCATGCCCGCGCCGAACGACGAGGAAAGAATCTCACGTTTGCCGAAGAGTGATTGCGCGGCGGGGGAAATGACCGCGACCAGGCTCTTGAGCTGTTTAGAAGCGTCGCTGCCGGACATCGTGCCATCTTTGGGCAAGCGAGGGTACTCTGACCGCTCGTCGAGTTCCGCTAGCCCGCTGCTCACCACGGACGGCAACGGACCGAGGGAGAAGACCACGACTACGGCCAATGAAGTCAGGATTCCGCTGATGACCAGGAGTGTTGATAGATACGCCGTCCACGCATGGCGCGTTCGGGGTGGCTGTCCGCGCAGTGCCACCCTCAGAATTATTGTCACCAGGCAAAGCACTGGCAGGACGGGAACCAAAACGATGGGTCCGAGCCGTCCCCACCACGGAATCGCCGGCGGCAGCTTCGGCTCGAAGCGCAGGGTTTGCTCCGGTTCCGGTTGGATTTCCGTGAGCTCTCCGGAGCTGATTACAATTTTGTCGACCAAATCCCGCAACCTTTCGCCGAGCAGTCACACCAATCTTCCATGGAATGCTCGAAGCGGAGAGAGTTATATACAGTGTTATACCTCAAAGTTCAAGTTGCTGGAATTCCGCCGATTTGCCGCGTGTCATAAGTCTCATCGGGGCCTTAAATGCTTTCCTCCTAAGCTTCTTTCTAGTGCGGAAGACGTAAGTGCTTGACTGGCCCGTAACTTCCCACTAGCCTCTTGCGTCTAGTTCTACGATCACGGTTGCCGGGGCGCAGTTGTCCCTTCAATATTTTCGCGAGGAGTCTTGCATGCATTCAAACCTTTTGCTCAGGTTTAAGTTGGCGGTCTGCCTCATGGTTCTTTTGGCGCTGTTTTGTGCTGTTCCTCCGCTTCAGGCACAGGGCGGCGAGCCGCAATTTTTTGCCATTCGCGGAGCCAAAGTAGTTCCCGTATCCGGGCCGCCGGTCGAGAATGCCACGATTGTCATCTCTCGGGGACTGATCACCGCCATTGGAAAAGATGTCGCTATTCCGGCCGAAGCGTGGGTCATCGAGGGGAAGGGCCTTATGGTTTATCCGGGGCTCGTTGATGCTTTTACCGATGTGGGGATTCCGGCTGCCGCTCCTCCAGCGGGCGGGGAAGGCGGTCCGCGGCGCGGGGCCGGGGCGCAAGAAGGGGCGCGTGGTCCGGAGGACCGGCCCGCCTCCACGCCGTGGCGGAGCGGGGCTGACGAAGTCAGCCTGAGCGACAAGCGCATCGAAACGTGGCGCAACGGAGGATTCACCACCGTTGTTACCGCGCCGAAAGGCGGGATTTTTCCGGGACAAGCGGCAGTGCTCGACCTAGCTGGCGAACGCGCGGGAGATCTCGTGGTGAAATCGCCGGTGGCGATCCCGGTATCGTTTCAAACGTCGGGCGGATTTGGCGGCGGGTTCCCGAGTTCGATCATGGGCGTGCTCGCTTATGTTCATCAGGTCTGGCTGGACACTGAGTGGAGTATCAATGCGCAGACCGTCTACGAAAAGAACCCTCGCAGCATGGCGCGGCCGCGTTATGACCGGACCGAAGCTGCGCTGGCCGATGCGCTGGAAGATCACGCGCTGGTTTTGATTCCGGCGAACAATGCAATTCAACTGCGCCGCGGCCTGGAACTTGTGGAGCGGTGGAAGGTCAACGGCGTCCTTTATGGCGGCCAGATGGCCTATGAGGTTGCGCCGGAAATCGCCGCGAAAAAATTATCTGTTCTCGTGAACCTCAAGTGGCCGGAACCCGAGAAAGACGCCGACCCTGAGGACAAGCCGTCGCTTCGAACGCTGCGGTTCCGCGACCGCGCGCCATCTTCGCCGGCGGCGCTTGCCAAAGCCGGCGTGAAGTTTGCGTTTTATTCGGGTGGCATCACCGCGCCGAAGGACATTCTGAAAGCCGCGAAGAAATCGATTGATGCGGGCCTGCCGACTGACGCCGCGCTTCGCGCGCTGACGCTTTCGGCGGCGGAAATTTTCGGCGTCGCCGACCGCCTGGGATCACTCGAAAACGGGAAAATCGCAAATCTCGTCGTTACCGATGGCGATCTCTTCGAGGACAAGACAAAAATAAAAATGGTTTTTGTCGACGGCCGCAAATTTGAGGTCCACGAACCGGAGAAGCCGAAGGATCCTCCGAAGGGCGACATCAGCGGCAAATGGAAACTCTCTTTTACCACACCGGATGGCCCCGAGGAATCGACCGCCGACTTGGCGATGGAGAAGGACGGCACCATCACCGGAACCGTCACCAGCAAGCGCGGCACAACCTCGGTGATCACCGGATACCTGAGCGCGGATAAGTTCAGTTTCACCATCAACATTTTGCTCGAAGGGTCTCCTGCGGACGTAACATTCTCCGGAACGTTTGAGGGAACTTCGTTGAAGGGCAACATCAGCGTGCAGGGATTCTCGATGGATTTCACTGGCGTCAAACCCACCAACAATTCAAGTGCTGCCGTGTCCGTGCTCGGAGGTGCCCAATGAAACTCTCATCTAAATTGTTGGCAAGCGCGACGACTTTCCGATTTCTTAACCTCCTCTACCTCCTGTGTTTCCTTTGCCTCCCTCTTGCGCGTGCTGCCACTCCGCCAGAAGCGTCCGCAGTCATTGTGATTCAGAACGCCACCATCCTAACCGTCTCCCATGGGACGATCGAACACGGCTCCATTCTTATTAAGGATGGCAAAATCGCAGAAGTCGGCCAGAGCGTGAAAGCGCCGAAAGACGCTCAAGTGATCGATGCCGCGGGACAGTTCGTCATTCCCGGGATTATCGATTGCCACTCGCACATCGCCGCGGAAAGCATTAATGAGGGCAGCGTTTCCGTCTCTTCGATTGTGAACATGGCGGAAATCCTCAATCCCGAGGATGTCGACATTTACCGTGATCTGGCGGGCGGAGTCACCTCCGCGAATATTCTTCACGGCTCTGCCAATTCCATCGGCGGTCAGACGCTGGTCATCAAGCTGCGCTGGGGCCAGCCCGCGGCAAAGCTTCCGTTTGAAGGCGCGATGCCCGGCATCAAGTTCGCCCTTGGCGAAAACCCCAAACGTTCGAACTTTAGCGTCCCTGGTCAACCCCGGCGATATCCCGCCACGCGCATGGGGGTGGAAGAGACCATTCGCGGCGCGTTCAGCGAAGCGCGTGACTACAAAAAAAACTGGGATGACTACAACAAGCGTGCCGCTGCCGGCGAGAAGAATCTCATCCCGCCGCGCCGTGATCTGCGCCTCGAGCCGCTCGTCGAAGTGCTGGATGGCAAGCGCTACGTTCACTCGCACTGCTACCGCGAGGATGAAATCCTCATGCTCCTGCGCGTTGCAAAGGAGTTCGGTTTTAAGGTCCGCACGTTTCAGCATGTTCTGGAAGGCTACAAAGTCGCCGATGAGCTGGCCGCGGCTGGCGTCGGTGCATCCACTTTTTCCGATTGGTGGGCTTACAAGGTCGAAGCATACGATGCGATTCCGTACAACGCGGCACTGATGACCCGCCGCGGCGTTGTCGTCTCCATCAATTCCGACGACGCGGAAGAAGCCACGCACCTGAACCAGGAAGCCGCCAAGAGCATGAAGTTCGGCGGCCTGACCCATGACGAAGCGCTGAAGATGGTCACGATCAATCCCGCGATGCAGCTGGGTATCGACAAGCGCGTCGGCACCATCGACGTCGGAAAGGACGCGGATCTCGCGATTTACAATCATGATCCGCTGAGCGCCTACGCCGTGGTGCAGAAAACCCTGATCGATGGCCGTGTTTACTTTGACCTTCAGCGCGACATCGCTGAACGCCCCGCGTTGGAAAAAGAAAAGAAAGCGCTCATCGACAAACTGAAGAAATCATCGGAGAAGAAATCGGAAGAAAAGAAACCCGACGCCACCGTGCCCATCGGGCAAAAAGCAGGCGAAAAAAAACCTGATATGAAAAAGCCGGAAGATAAAAAACCGGAAGATAAAGCAAAGCCGCCGCAATCCAGCGGCACGGACTCAGCCGCCGCAGTCGTTTTGCCCGGGGGTGCGCTGTGAAGCCCATGTCCTTCACTGTTCGAATCGTCCTGACATGCGCCGTGGGCTGCGCATTTTCTGGAGTCCTCAGCGGGCAGTCGCAACCTGCAACGACGTATGCGATCACTCATGCCAAAATCTTCACGCTCTCTGGGACCACCATCGACGACGGCACGCTCATCCTTCGCGATGGGAAAATCGCCGGCGTGGGCGTCGGCTTAGATATCCCCGCGGGCGCCCACGTGATTGACGCCAAAGGACTGCAGGTCTACCCGGGGATCTTCGACTCCATCACGCAAATGGGATTGCGGGAAATCGGCGCTGTCAGCGCCACAGTCGATTCGACGGAGACGGGGAATTTCAACCCGGACGTTGTTGCAGCGACCGCGGTTTCTCCGTCGAGCGAGCATATTCCGGTCACGCGCGCCGCGGGGATCACCGAAGTTCTCGCCGTTCCGGGCAGCGGCGGATTTGATTCCGGTGGCGGAGCCAGCGTCATCGGCGGTCAAGCTTCCGCGATTCACATGGCGGGATGGGAAATCGACGAGATGCTCATCAAAAAGAGCGCGGCGATGGTGCTCAACTGGCCGCAGATCGAGACGCAAAGTTTCGACTTCACCACTTTCTCCCGTAAGGAAAAGCCGTATGCTGACGCCAAGCAGGAGTACGACAAGCAAGTTAACGAAATCACCGACTGGGTGGAGCGCGCTCGGCATTATGCCCAGGTCATGGATAAGAGTTCAGCAGCCAAGTACGATCGCGATTTGAAACTCGAAGCGCTCGCGCCAGTGGTTCGAGGTGAATTGCCGGTGCTGGTTTTTGCCAATCGCGCGCGAGAGATCCGCAACGCTGTCGAGTTTTGCGACAAGCAGCGGCTCAGGATGATCCTTGCCGGCGGCGAAGAGGCTTACAAGGTCAAGGACCTGCTCCGTTCGAAGAGTGTTCCGGTAATCCTGCGGCCAGTGCTTTCGCTGCCGCTCGATGAAGACGATCCTTACGACCGTTTGCTATCGCAGCCTGCCGAGCTTGCCGCCTCCGGGGTGAAGTTTGCCTTTGCCAGCTTCGATAATTCGTTCGCGCGGCGGTTGGGACAGAACGCGGCGAACGCCGTCGCGCACGGCCTGCCTTATGATGAAGCACTGAAGGCCGTCACGCTCTATCCCGCCCAAATGTTCGGCCTCGCCGATCAGATCGGGACCATCGAGCAGGGCAAACTCGCCAACGTCATAGTGACGAATGGCGATCCACTGGAACTCACCACCGACGTCAAATACCTTTTTATACGCGGCCAGCTTACGTCCCTGGATAACCGCCATCTGCGTCTTTACGAAAAATATTCAAAGCGGCCGAAATCCGCGAACTAGTTTCGCGAGCCCTTAGTGTGCGGTGGCCAGGAGAGACGTTCTATCTTCGCGTCCGTCAGATAGCCTAAACCTCTGCCCGCACAGGAGAACTCATGGCCACTCTGCTGCAGGATCTTCGTTACGCAATTCGCCTGTTAGCGAAGAGCCCCGGCTTTACCGCCATAGCTGTTTTGACGCTGGCTCTTGGCATCGGCGCGAACACCGCCATCTTCACCGTGGTGAACGCCGTTTTGCTTCGCCCACTCGGATTTCGAGATCCCTCCAGCCTGGTGCTGGTGGCCGAAAAAAGCGCCTTCCCCACCATTTCCACTTCCTTTCAAAACTATATTGACTGGCGCGATCAGAGCCATTCGTTCGAATCGCTGGAAGCGACTCGCGGCACTACCATCACGCTGACCGGCGCCGGCGAACCGGAGCGACTGAATGCGCGCATGGCTACAGCGCCACTATTTTCCCTCCTCGGTGTGAGCGCGGCTCTAGGCCGCACCTTTCTCGCGGATGAAGATCGTGCTGGTGGACCGCCCGTCGCCGTTCTCGGTTATGGATTGTGGCAGCGCCGCTTCGGCGGTTCGCACGACCTTCTGGGCAAATCCATCACCCTGGATTCCCAGCCATATACCGTCGTGGGCGTGCTCCCGAGCGGTTTCGAACTCCTACAGCCCGCCGACGTTTTTCTCCCTTTCCATCCCTGGGCTAAAACGCTGCCCGATGATCGCAACTGGCATCCCGGTATCTTTGTGATCGGCCGCTTGAAAGAAGGAATTTCGCGGGAGCAGGGGCGCACGGAGATGGTGGCCATCACCAAGCGCCTGGAAGAGCAGTATCCCATCTACAACACCGGAACGAGCGCCGACGTCGTTGGCCTTCAAGAGCAATTGGTAAAAAACGTGCGTCCTGCGCTATTGCTCCTTCTCGGAGCCGTTGCCGCCGTCCTGCTGATCGCTTGCGTGAACGTGGCGAACTTGCTGCTTGCTCGCGCAGCTGCGCGCGGAAGGGAAGTGGCCATTCGAACGTCCATGGGCGCCACGCGCTGGCGCGTTACCCGCCAACTGATCACTGAAAGTATTCTCCTTTCCGTCGCTGGAGGCACGCTCGGATTGCTTTTTGCCTGGGCCTCGCTTGGCCCGCTTCTGAAACTTTCCGCGAGCACCTTGCCCGCCGTTTTCGCCGTCAGTCTTGACCGCTGGGTGCTGTTCTTTACGCTCGTCGTTTCGCTCGCCACGGGACTTCTTTTCGGCATCGTGCCAGCCCTCCGCACCGGGAAACTCGATATTCGCGAAACGTTGAATGAAGGCTCGCGCGGGTCCACCGCTGGCCCTGGCCATCACCGTATTCGCGGAGCGCTCGTCGCCGCGGAAATCGCCATGGCCATGCTTCTGCTCGTCGGTGCAGGACTGTTATTGCGCAGTTTCTCGCACATGCAAGAGAACCCTCCCGGGTTTCAAGCGGACCATCTCCTGGTCGCTGATCTTCCGCTCTCCCTCTCGGCCTATTCGAAACCTGAGCAACGCTTCGAGTTTTTTGATCGCCTTCTCGAACGTGCGAAGTCTCTTCCAGGTGTCCGCTCGGCGGGTGCCTCCTCGTTTCTCCCCGTGAGCGGTGGCGGCGGCTTGCTGCACTTCAATATCAATGGACACCCGCCAAAGTCGCCACACGATTACATCGCGACGGGCTACCGCACCATCACTCCAAATTATTTCGAAACACTTGGCGTGCCGCTCGTGCAGGGGCGTTTTTTCACTGCTGCCGATGCGGAAAAAGCTCCCGCCGTGGTGGTCATCAATGTCGCGATGGCGCGTACCTATTTCCCCGGGGAGAATCCGCTTGGCAAACGATTGCAAGTGGGTGCCACGCCGGAGTCGGATGTTCCGTGGATGGAAGTCGTCGGCGTTGTAGGCGATGTCCGCCAGGGGCTGGATCTCGAGCCGAAAGCAGAGATGTACCTGCCATATCGCCAGGCGGATGCCGTTCTCCCCGTGTTCCAGCTTTCCATCGTGTTGCGCACCGCCACTGATCCCAAGCTGCAAGCATCGGCTTTGCGCAGCGCCCTCGCGGAGATCGATCCGAATCAGCCGCTCGTGAGGGTCCGCACCATGGAAGAAAACATGGCCGCCACCGTGGCGCAACCGCGATTCCGCACCTGGCTTATCGGAATTTTCGCGGCGCTGGCGCTGGTTCTCGCCGGCGTAGGAGTCTACGGCGTCATGTCCTATACCGTGACGCAACGCACTAGCGAAATCGGGATTCGTGTCACCCTGGGGGCGCAGCCGGAAGACGTTTTTCGCATCGTCGTTGGAGAAGGCTTGCGGGTGGCTCTTGCCGGCGTTGGAGTCGGAATTGTGGCGGCGCTCGCTCTCACACGCTTGCTTCAGAGCTTTCTCTATGGCGTCAGCGCGTACGATCCACTCACCTTTGGCGGGGTCGCGCTCATTTTGACCTTTGTGGCCGTGGCCGCCTCGTTTTTCCCTGCACGGCGCGCCACGCATGTAGACCCCATGGTGGCCCTGCGTTACGAGTAGCCCGGGCGTTGCTCCATTAAAGGCCAGTTTTTCTGCAACTTTCGAGAAACTTTTCCGGTGAAACTGCGTTCTAGTCAAAGAACGCCATGAAATCACGTCCCCGCCGCCCTGTCTTTCTCGCGCAAATTCTCGCGATTCCATTCCTTTACAGCCTTGCATCGACTCCTTCCGCGCACTGCCAGGAGCCAGGCAAGATCGTCGATCAATATGTGAAGGCTACAGGTGGCGGGAAGGCTCTGGCGAAGATCCAGACGTTGACGCTGGAAGGGACGTTTACGGGCGACGACGGCAAGTCCGGAACGTACACGCTGGATACCAAGCTGCCGAACCGCTATTATTCGGAGCTCCTGGTGGGCGAGAAAAATGTTATCGAGGCGTATAACGGGAAGTCGGCCTGGCATCAGAATGCGGCGGGCGAGCTGGGCACCTTGGTAGGTCCCGAGGGAATGCAACTGGAGGCGGCCTCGCAGTATTACAACTCGCGGCTGCTCAATCTTAAGAAAAACAAGATCACGCTGTCGTTAACGGGGCACGCCCAGGTACGCGGAATGGACGCGTTGCAAATCGAGGTAACCACCGCCACCGGCGTGAAGCGCCAAGTTTTCTTCGATGCACAAACGCACTTGATCGCAAAGGAAGCGGCGACCGTTGCTGGCATGGAGCAAGAGATTCTGTTCGACGACTACCGCACCGTGGATGGCGTGAAGCTACCGTACAAAATTGAGCTGCATCGTGGCGGCGACAAATTCGACATCATCGTTACACGCGCCGTGATTAACGGAACCGTTGGCGAACGCGTGTTCGATTTCCCGATCAAATCGCAAGTGAAATTGCCGGATCTGAAAGCACTGTTTAAGGAAATTGACGGCAACCAGAAGGCCATCGACAAGCTCAAAGAGAACTACGCCGGATCGCAATCGGAAGAAGAGACGGAGTACGAAGGCGACGGAAAAGTAAAAAAGCATGAAATCAACGAGTACACGTTTTTCTATCTCGACGGGAATGAAATCACCACGCTGGTGAAAAAAGACGGCAAGCCGCTGAGCGACGCGGAGCAGAAAAAAGAAAACGAGAAGACCCGGAAACGCATCGAGGAACACACGAAGCGCGCAGCCAAGAAAGAAGCTAAGGAAGAAAAGGCCAAGGAAGAAGGGAGGGACAAAGAGAGCGATGATCCGGGAATCGAGGTTTTCCTGCGCGCTTGCCAGTTTGTGAATCCGCGGCGCGAGCGCTTCCGCGGGCAGGATGTGCTGGTTTTCGATTTCGAGCCCAATCCCGAATACAAAGCGCACAAGATGGTGGAAAAAGTTGTGCAGAAACTGGCCGGCGTCATTTGGGTCGATGAAAAAGCGCACGACGTCGCGCGGTTGGAAGCATATTTTGTTGGCGACATGAAGATTGGCGGCGGCTTGCTGGCAAATTTGCAGAAAGGCACCAGCTTCGTATTCGAACAGGGATTTGTAAACGACGAGGTATGGCTGCCAACTTATATGGAAGGGCACATCGGAGTGCGATTCCTGTTGGTGAAAGGAATCAAGGCCAGCATCGTGACACGATATTGGGACTACAAGAAATTCAACGTGGAAACTCTGTCCATCATCACGAAGCCTAAGGGAGCGCCTGATGCTCCCGCGAACCCTCCAACGAAACCGCAGTGAAAGACATCTCGATGGAACGATGCCCCGTTTCAGGTAGCCTGAGGTACAATCCTGCCCGCGAACTTGCTGAGCCGGCCAGCGGTTCAAGCTATTGAACCAAGGCTTTAAAGGAGTCGCATGCTGAAAAGTATTCGTGCAATTGTTGTACCGATGTTCGTGGCTCTCCTTTTCCTTGCCGCTGCGGGTTCAACCGCACAATCGAAGCAGGAGATGAAGATGGATGAAGGGCCGCTGCGGGTCGTGCTTGCGGGCCTGGCCCATGGGCATGCCTTTGGATTCTTCGACCAATTTCAGAAAAGAACGGATCTGCAAGTCGTCGGAATTGCCGAAGCCGACGGACAACTGGTTGCTCAATTTGAAAAAAAGTATGGCCTGGCGCCGGGCATTTTCTATCCCGACTTGGAAGAGCTGCTGAAGAAAACGCATCCTCAAGCGGTGCTGGCGTATACCAATACCTACGATCATCGGCGGGTGGTGGAGATCTGTGCGCGGTACGGCGTGCCGGTGATGATGGAAAAACCGCTGGCGGTCAGCCTCGAAGATGCACGTGCAATCGAAAAAGCAGCGCACGAAGGCAAGATTCAGGTTTTGGTGAATTATGAGACGACTTGGTACCGCAGCAATCAAGCCGCTTACGACCTGGTGCACGAAAAAGCCCTTGGAGAAATCCGGAAAATCGTGGTGCATGACGGCCACAGCGGCCCGAAAGAAATCGGCGTTGGGCCGGAGTTTCTCGCCTGGCTCACCGACCCCAAACTCAACGGCGCTGGCGCGCTCTTTGATTTCGGCTGTTATGGCGCAGACCTCGCGACCTGGCTGATGGATGGCAAGCGCCCAGACTCAGTGACCGCCGTGACGCAGCGCATCAAGCCGGATGTCTATCCGCGAGTAGATGATGAGGCCACTATCATTCTGACTTATCCCCACGCTCAAGCGATCGTGCAGGCCTCCTGGAACTGGCCGTTCTCGCGAAAAGATATGGAAGTGTACGGGCAGAAGGGGTACGCCATCACCGTCGGGCGTGATGCCATGCGCGTGCGGCTGCCGGGCAAAGAGGAGAGTTCCGCCGACGCCAAGCCTCTCGAGAAATCGAAAGAAGATTCTGTTTCCTATTTGCGAGCGGTGCTTTTGGGAGGCTTGAAACCGGAGGGACAGTCTTCGCTGGAAACGAATGTGATTGTGACGGAAATACTGGACGCGGCCAGAAAGTCAGCGGCAACGGGAAAGACAGTCTCGCTCGTGGGAGCGCCGTAGGGTAACCGTGTAGCGATCTTCTATTTTGCGGAAACCGGACGGTCGAGTGCCTCGCGGACTTTTTCCTTGAGCGTTTGCGGCGTAAACGGCTTTTGAAGGAAAGAGATTCCTTCTTCCAAGGTCCCGTCTTGCGCGATCACATTATAAGTATAGCCAGACATATACATCACGCGGAGATTGGGGAAGCGCCCGGTAAGGCGTTTGGCCAGTTCGCGTCCGCTGATTCCCGGCATAACCACGTCCGTCAGGAGTAGATGGATTTCAGCGCCGTTGTTTCCCGCCAGACGCTCCGCTTCTGCCGGTGAAGGCGCACCGATCACCGTGTATCCTCGCTCAGAGAGGACCATCTGCGTCAGCTCGCGCAAATCGGGTTCGTCTTCGACCAGCAGAATGGTTTCGTGGCCTTTGCGCGTTGCTGATGAGGTTGTTGTCACCGGCGTGGCTGCCGCCGGAATAGCATCCGTGACACGCGGCAAATAAACCTTGAACGTCGTGCCTTTTCCAAGCTCGCTGTATACCCAAATATAGCCGCCGCTCTGCTTCACGATGCCGTACGCCGTCGAGAGGCCAAGCCCGGTTCCCCGGCCGCTTTCCTTGGTGGTGTAGAAAGGTTCGAAGATGTGACCGACGGTGTCGGGGGTCATTCCGACCCCAGTATCGGTGACGGCAAGCAATACGTAGGGCCCCGGAACGACCACCGCATGATCGCGGGTATAGGTGGAGTCGAGGCCGACGTTGCTGGTTTCAATGAGGATGCGGCCGCCGCTGGGCAGCGCGTCGCGCGCGTTCACCACCAGATTCATAATGACCTGTTCGATTTGTCCCGGATCAGCCTTAATCGCCCCGACCTCTCCCGAAACCAATGTCTTCATCTCGATGTTCTCGCTCATCAAGCGCCGCAACAGCGGATCGAGATTCACTACGATGGTATTGAGATCGAGAATCTTTGGGCGTAGAACCTGCTTACGGCTGAAGGCAAGCAACTGACGGACCAGCGTGACCGCACGATCGGCAGCCTCTTCGATGCGCCGGATATCGCCGTGCAACTCTGGTCGGTCCAGGCTGCGCTGCTGGGCCATCTCGACGTATCCCTTGATGATAGTCAGTAGATTATTGAAATCGTGCGCCACGCCGCCCGCCAGCCTCCCGACGGCTTCCATCTTGCGCGCCTGCTGCAACTGGTCCTCGAGCATCTTGCGGTCGGTGATATCGACGATTATCCCTTCCATTACCGGATGACTGTCACTTCCGCGCACCACGACCGCGGAGTCGCTTACCCAGATGGTTTCCCCGTCCTTACGCATGAGGCGGTATTCGGCTTGGAATGGTTCTCCACGCGCGCTGCGTTCTTCGGCGGCAATAACGATCGGATGATCCTCGGTGGGAATGTGACGCAGCCAATCACGTGATGTGCTAAGCCACTCATCCGTTGTGTAGCCGAGAATCGTTTCAATTTGCGGGCTGACGTAGAGCCATTGGCCGCGGGTGCCCAATTCCGCAATGTAGCTGATTGCGGCGACTTGCTCGATGAGCGTGCGGTACTTGATCTCAGTTTCCGCGCGCGCGCGTTGCTCGCTGACGCGCTCCGTGATGTCGTGGCTTACGCAGATCGTGCCGCCATCCGGCAGCGTGGTAACGGCCATTTCCGCGCGAACCACTTTGCCCTCAGAGTGATGCACAGTGAGAGGTCCGAACCATTTGCCATGTTGTTTAAGTGCTTCTCGAATCTGCAGCTCCACCGGCGCCCTATTCTGGGGATCCGATACCTCCCGCCATGACTTGCCCTGCATTGCTTCCCGGGTTGTATTCCCGATCATTCGTGCATAGGCCGAATTGACATAAACGAATCTTCCTCCGGCATCGAGAATGGCCATGCCATTGATGGCCGAATCCATCGCCATCGTGTGCGTGAGCACGGCATTCGCGCTTTTCGCCTCGCGATACTGGCTGATTCCCAGCCGTGCGGCGTAACACACGATCGAAATTCCGAGCAGCGAGAAACGCAGCAGCCGCCACTCTCCATTCATTTGGGAGACCTGCCAGAGAATGATCAACGGCGCGAGCGCGAATGTGGCGTTCGTCAGCATCAATTCGCTGAAGGTCCTCCGCCGCAATCCCAAGCCAGTTTCCACTGCGGGATTGGGCTGCCATTTCGCCGCCCACATCGCAAAAGCAAGAAACGGCGCTGTCCACAGCAAGTCCCGCAGTGTTCCCGTTGGGGTTGGTTTGATACTTTGCAGATACTGGGCCAGCGCCGCGCACACGGACAGGAAGAGCAGGTAAAAGGCGAGGCCCCGATAAAGGTCCCGCGTACGCCGTCTCCGCGCGCGCAGCGCCTGGAAACCCGCCAGCACGGTGATCAAAACATCTTCCACATTTTCGATGCGCATCTCTCGCAGGAACGCGGATTGGCTGTCGAGCCGATGAAGAGGTAGATAGTAATATTCGACGTAGATAAAAAAGAAGACGATGCCGATCTGGATGAAATCGAGAGCGGACTCCGCGTCGATCCGCGGTGAATCTTTTTCCTGGTCCAGGAACAAAGCTGTCGCGATCAGAACGATTTCCAAACCGAATAGAAATCTTACGATTGATGTAGTGGGCGGTTCGCTGCCCAGCACCACTTCGTAGTACATCCAGCCCAGGTTCGCCACCCCCCACATCGCGATGCCCGCGCCGACGAGCAGCCAAAAGGGACGGCTCAAGCCTTGCCCACGGCGATAGGCCCCGAACGCCATGGCCGCCGCAAAACCGCAAGCAAAGATTTCCAGGAGATTTGCCAGCAAAGATCCGGACGCAGAGGTGCCTAGCGTCGCTGCTTCGCATAGATGCAGCGCGACGATGACTGCGGCAAGGATGAGAGGTTTCCGGGGCATTCCTTGTCGTACTCTCGCGTTTCGGGGTGAAGTTCTTACTCGAATCTATTTTATGAGGAAAGCCGCGGGCCCAGGCACAAACCCCCGAAGGCGTGCCCTGCCTGATACGGGACGCTTCCGAGAGAGACTCTATTTAGCCCAGTCTCGTCCGTGTTTGGGCTTACCGGCCTTCGAGCGGGTAGCGGTCCTGGGATTGGACGGCGGCGGCGACACGGCGGCGCAACGCGATGGTGTCCACCGCGGCGCGCTTGGCGAAACGCTTCAAGACGGCCATCTGCGTGGTCAGCATGTCGCCTTCGTGGATGGCGGCGATGGCGCGCTTGGCTTCATGCTCGACGCGCTCGGCGGCATCGTTGATGAATACTCGCGCGGCATCAATCATGGTCTGCGTTGCGGATTCGCCCCTTGCCGCGGCGGCTTTTTGCGCGCGCAGCAAGCAGGACTCCATCGCGTAGATTTCCATGACCACGTTCGAAAGCGCGCCGATCAGTTCCTGTTCGTCAGCCAGCTTCTCGCGGAATTTCTGGACCGCGCCTCCAGCCGCTTGTAGAAACATTTTCTTGGCGTTGGCCACGACGCGGGATTCGGCGGCGAGCACGCCTTCGGGCGCTTCCTCGAACGATGGCCCGGCCAGTATTTCATCCGCCAGTTTCATGGCCGCGGGAATCAGTGCAAGCTGCCCGCCCATCGCGCGCTTCATTAGCATTTGAATGATAAGCATGCGGTTGATTTCGTTGGTGCCTTCAAAGATGCGGTTGATGCGCGAATCGCGGTACGCGCGGCACACGGGATAATCTTCGTGGAATCCGTAGCCGCCGAAGATTTGCACGCCTTCGTCGACCACGAAATCCAGCATCTCGCTGCCGTAAACCTTGGCGATGGAGCTCTCGATAGCGTATTCCTCGAGAACTTTCATGGTGTTCTGAATCTTGTCGCCGGAACCGGAAGCCGCCGCCATGGCCGCCTCAATGTTCCCCGAGGAGCGGTACACCATCGATTCCACCGCGAAAATCTGGATGGCCATTTCCGCCAGCTTTTCCTTCATCAAGCCGAACTCGCCAATCTGTTTGCCAAACGCTTTGCGTTCTTTGCAATACTTTGCGGAGGTCATCAGCACGTGCTTCGAACCGCCGACGGCGGAAGCGCCCAGCGTGAAGCGCCCGGCATTCAGGATGTTGAACGCCACGATGTGCCCGCGGCCGATTTCGTGCAGCAGGTTTTCTTTCGGCACCTTGCAGTTTTCCAGGAAAATCGGCGTCGTCGAGCTGCCGTGAATGCCCATCTTGTGCTCTTCATTGCCGGGCTTGAAGCCGGGGAAGGTGCGCTCGACGATGAACGCCGTGAATTTCTCGCCGTCAATTTTCGCAAACACGATGTAAATATCGGCGAAGCCGCCGTTGGTGATCCACATCTTCTGTCCGTTGAGGATGTAGTGCGTGCCTTCCGCGTTGAGTTCGGCGCGCGTCAAGGAGTTCTGCGCGTCGGAACCTGCTTGCGGCTCGGACAGGCAATACGCGCCAATCCACTCGCCGGTCGCGAGCTTCGGCAAATACTTTTTCTTCTGAGCTTCCGTGCCGAAGTAGACGATCGGCAAGGTGCCGATGCCGGCATGCGCTCCGTGCGTCACTGCGAAACCGCCGTAAATCGACAGTTTCTCCGTCAGCACCGTGGTGGAAATCTTGTCGAGTCCCGCGCCGCCGTATTCTTCCGGCACGCCGCCGCCCATCAAACCGACTTCGCCGCCTTTTTTCACCAGCTCGACCATCAATCCTGGCTTCTTGTTTTCAAGGTCCTTGATGCAGGGAAAAACTTCCTTAAGGACAAATTCTTCCGCCGTTTGGCCGATCAACTTCTGATCGTCCGTCAGGTCGGCCGGCGTGAACACATCGCTCGGCTGCGGCGATTCCAGGAGGAAGCTGCCTCCCTTGGCTGCGGGCTTGGTGAGAGTAGCGGTGGCCATCTTGGACGCTCCTAGCGGAAGGTATCTGGAACTGGATTTAAGTCCAACGGCTGTCAAGGAAGACAACGCAATCTGTTCACCTCATTTTACTCCCGCAAATCAACCCAGTAAACACCGTTAACTTTTCCGGTTGCGAGCCGAGTCGTCGCCGGCAGCCCCTTCGAGCAAACACTCCTATACAACTTAGGAGAGCTGTGATACCCTCCTAATTTACTTAGGAGAGTGAGATGTCCGAACAAGCCCAACTTCTTCCCGGCACTCTCGACCTGCTGATCCTGAAAGCGGTCTCCCTCGGGCCTCTGCATGGCTACGGAGTGCTTTTGCGTATCGAGCAAATTACCCACGGCGCGCTCTTGGCAGAGCAAGGCGCCCTATACCCTGCGCTGAGCCGCCTTGAGCACCAGGGGCTGCTCGAATCCGAATGGGGCACTTCCGATAACAATCGCCGCGCCAAGTTTTACAAGCTCACCGTCTCCGGGCGAAAAAGATTCCGCGAGGAAACCGCCAGTTGGAACCGCCTGGCGGTTGCGATCGGCGCCGCGTTAAACGCCAAGCCGCAGGAGGATTAAACATGTTTCCGAAACTGCGTTCGCTCTGGCACACAATTTGGAACCGTTCTCGATTCGAGCGCGATTTGGACGACGAGATGCGATTCCATCTTGAAGCTCGAATGGATGACTTGGCTCGCTCCGGCCTTTCGCGCGAGAAAGCCCGCCGCCGCGCGCAGATCGAGTTTGGCTGCACCGAGGCTCATCAGGAGCGCGTCCGCGAAACACGCCGCGTGAATTGGTTCGATGACTTCGTGCAAGATCTGCGTTACGGCGTGCGTGGTGTGCGGAAGAGTCCCGGGATAATGCTTGTGGCCGTACTTACGCTGGCGCTGGGCGTGGGCGCCAGCAGTTGGCTGTTCAGCATGCTTAGGCAATGGGTGATTGAAGCCGTATCGTTCCCTAACCCTGATCGCTTGGAGGTGCTCTGGAAACTGGACACGAAGAAGGGCTGGAATGGACCAGTTTCTGCGCCGGACTTTCTTGATTGGCGCGCGCAGAATCACGTCTTTGAAAACTTATCGGCTTGGACCTCGGACGAATTCAACCTCACCGGTGGCACTATCCCGGAACGAATTGAGGGCGCGCGCGTCACTGCCGACTTTTTCCGGATGCTTGGTGTCCCACCGGCGGCAGGCCGCTATTTCTCCAACGGCGAGGACCAGCCGGGAGCCGCCCACGTTGCCATCATCAGTTACGGGCTGTGGCGAGAGCGGTTCAAGTCGGAATTGAACGATACAGTCATCAAATTGGACGATGTACCGTACACCATTGTGGGCGTTGTGCCGGAAGATTTCCATTTCCCGTTGATGGGACGCGCCAACATCTGGGTCCCGCTGGTCTTCACCGATAAACAACGCGCCGATCGTGGCACGGGCTGGCTCAATCTTATCGGCAGGCGCAAGTCGGATGCCGGGCAAGCGAGAGCCGAGGCAGCCATGAGCACCATCGCTCGCAACATCGAAAAGGAGCATCCGGATACCAACACGAACTCGGGAGTTCTGATCAATACCCTCTCCAAGGAAATTGGAAAGCACGTCGGGGACCAGGCGATTTACACCGCATTCATCGTAGGGATCTGCATCGCGTTGATTGCCTGTTCCAATCTTGCGGGCATTTACCTTGCCCGGGCATGGACCCGCCGGAGGGAAATGGCGGTGCGGCTGGCTCTTGGAGCGAAAAAAAGCCGCTTGGCGCGGCAGCTGTTATCGGAAAACGCCCTGTTGATGCCCGCCGCCATCGCACTGGGGCTGCTCATCGCCAACCTGGGTGGACAATGGACTACAAACTCGATTCCGTTTGAGAATCGCGGCTACTTGCCAAACTACGGCCGCGTCAATGTGGACACAACCACCGTGCTCTATGCCATCGCTGTCGCTGTTCTGAGTGTGCTGCTGTTTTCGATTTCGCCCGTCCTTGAGGGATACCGGCTAAACCTGACCGGCGCTCTCAAGGAATCAGGCAACGCCACTTCGGCGCCTGGTGGCCAGCGCTTGCGAAAGGTTCTGGTCATTTGTCAGATTGTTCTCGCCCTGATGGTGCTGGTCCCCGCAGGTTTGACGTCGAAATCCCTCTCTATCCTCCTGCAAGCCGATCCTGGCTTCCGCGCCGACCACGTGCTAACCGCGCAAATGAGCTTGCCAGCCACCAAATATGCAACGAGCGCGCAGCGGTTGACTTTCTACAATCAACTGCTCGAGCGCCTGCGAAGCCTCCCGCAAGTGGAATCGGTGGGAGCGAGCCAGCACATTCCGTTCGGCCATACTTCGAGTTGGTTGGAGTTCCGGATTGACGGCCGCCCCGATCCGCCACCGGGAGAAGTGCCTTCGACTCTGATTAGCGCCGTCACTCCGGGGTACTCGGCCGCGATAGGGCTCTCCCTAATCCGAGGACGATTTATCGGCGATCAGGACGGTTCAGGCGCTATTCCTGTTGTGGTCATTAATCAAACCCTGGCCGGGCGATTCTTTGCAAATGAGGATGCCTTGAACCGCAAGATCCGCTTGGGACGTGACGATGCCACCTGGTACACCATCGTCGGTATCGCCAAAGACGTTAAATTCTACAGCCCAGGCGATGGCCCCATGAACGAAAGCTACGTCGCTTTTGCTCAATCACCCAGTCCAATCATGCATTTGGTCCTGCACACCACCGCGGATCCCCTGGCCCTTGCTTCAGCTCTGCAGAGTGCCGTGTGGGCCCTGGACAAGGAGCAACCCCTTTCCGGCGTGCAGACTCTCGAGACGCGCATCAACAACCAGGAAGCACCGGTTCGCAACATTACCCAGTTCTCAGTCTATTTTGCGCTTCTGGCGTTGTTCCTCGCCGCCATCGGCATCTACGGCGTGATGGCTTATTTGGTCGAAAGCCGGGCGCGCGAGATCGGCATTCGTATAGCTTGTGGCGCCGAGCGCCGCAATGTTCTGTGGCTGGTGCTCACGGGCAGCCTGAAACTAACCGTGACAGGAATCTCCTTAGGATTGCTGGGAGCCTGGGCTATTGCGCGGTTGCTGATGAGCAATGTGTTCGGAGTCACCACAAACAACTGGGACGTTTACGCGCTCTCCGTGGCCGTGTTGGGTGTTGCAGTTCTGTTTGCCACCTTGGCTCCCGTGCGCCGCGCCACACGCGTGGATCCACTCACCGTACTGCGCTGCGAATAGTTGCGCTGCTCCAGCCTCGGAACTGGCGGGTGAACCAATCCGGGGTATAATCCACCCTCATTCCACGCACTACTGAGGGACTCTGATGAAGACGCTGCACTGCGTTCGTACGCTCACCTTACTTACGCCCATGCTCGGCTCTTTTTTGCTGGCCGATTCCGTCGCTTCTCAAACTCCGCCTCCTTCAGCGACCGCCACCCTGCCCAGCGAAACGCCAGCGCAGTTGACACCAGTCACCGACAGCTTCGACTATGTGCGGCGCGACTTGATGATTCCCATGCGTGATGGCGTGAAGTTGCACACCGTCATCCTCGTGCCCAAAGGTGCCAGGAACGCTCCCATTCTTCTGACGCGCACTCCTTACGACGCCACTGCTCTCACCAGTCACGCGCATAGTTCGCATCTCGGACCAAGCCTCCACGGCTATGACAACGCTCTCGAAGTAGTCCTCGAAGGCGGCTACATCCGCGTCGTCCAAGACGTCCGCGGCAAGTACGGCTCCGAAGGCGATTACGTAATGAACCGCCCGCTGCACGGTCCCCTCAATCCCACCGCGGTCGATCATGCCACCGACACCTACGACACCATCGACTGGCTGGTCAAAAACATTCCGGAGAGCAACGGCAAAGTCGGCATTCTCGGCATTTCGTATGACGGCTTCACGCCGCTCATGGCGCTCGTCAATCCGCATCCCGCGCTCAAAGTCTCCGTCCCCATGAATCCCATGGTCGACGGCTGGATGGGCGACGACTGGTTTCACTACGGCGCCTTCCGCCAGCAGAACCTGCCCTACATCTACGAACAGGAAGCGACACGGAAAAACGATGAGCACTGGTGGACCAGCCACTACGACGACTACGACATGTACATGCAAGCCGGTTCTGCCGGCGAACTGGGACGTCGTCACGGCGTCGAGCAAGTCGGTTTCTGGCGCAAGATCCTTGAACACCCGGCCTACGACTCCTGGTGGCAGCAGCAAGCCATGGACAAGATTCTCGCCGCCCAGCCGCTGAAAGTTCCCACCATGCTGGTCGCCAGCCTCTGGGATCAGGAAGATATTTACGGCGCGATTGCTGTTTACAAAGCGCTCAAGCCGAAGGACACCGGCAACGACAAAATTTTTCTCGTGCTGGGCCCGTGGCACCACGGTCAGGAGATCGATGACGCCAGCTCTCTCGGTGCGCTGAAATTCTCCAGCGATACCGGGCTGTATTTTCGCCGGGAAATTCTGGCGCCCTTCCTCGCCCACTATTTGAAAGATGACGCGCCGAAGAGCAATGTCGCGCCGGTCACGGCGTTCGAAACCGGCACCAACACCTGGCGGCATTTGCCTGCCTGGCCCTCCGGTTGCGCCAGTGGCTGCTCCGTAAAACCAACTCCGCTCTTCTTCAACTCCGGGCTAAAGCTCAGCTTCACCGCGCCTCCAGCGAGCGAAGCGCCATTCGACGAATACGTCTCTGACCCCGCCAAGCCGGTGCCCTATCGCGCCCGACCTGTCCAAGCCGTCGGCTACTCCAGCGGCATGACCTGGTCGCAATGGCTGGTGGATGATCAGCGCGAAGCGTCCGGCCGTCCCGATATCGCGGTCTTTGTTTCCGATCCGCTGACCGCGCCCGTGAAAATTAGCGGCCAGCCCATCGCCAACTTAATTGCTTCCACCAGTGGCACGGACTCCGACTGGGTCGTCAAGCTCATTGACCTCTATCCCGACGAAGTGGGCGCGCAGCCCGAAACGGGCGGTTATCAACTCATGGTCGCCGCCGATATCTTTCGCGGGCGCTACCGCGAAAGTTTTGAAACTCCCAAAGCACTTGCGCCAGACAAGCCCCTTCTCTATCGCTTCGCGCTGCCCACCGCGAATCACGTCTTCCTGCCCGGCCACCGCATCATGGTGCAAATCCAGTCGAGCTGGTTCCCGCTTTACGACCGCAATCCGCAAACGTTCGTCCCCAACATTTTCTGGGCCAAGCCCAACGACTATCGCAAAGCCACTCAACGCATCTACCATGCGCCAGGCCAAGCCACGTTCATCGAGCTGCCATTGGTTACAACACCGTAAGGAATGGCGGTGCTAGTGGGAATGAGTCCGTCGCGCTTTCCCGCGTGACTCATTCGCCCCGTCCTTGTTATCCTCTAGCCTCCCAAATTGCTATAGGAGTGAATCTCATGCGTAGCACGCTCTCCGTGATTCTCTTGCTTGTTGTTGCCGCTGGTTCTTCAGGGCAGCAAAGTTCCTCTGCCTTACATTTCGACGGCAACTCCTGGTGGTCGCATGTCAAATTTCTCGCTGACGATTCTCTCGAAGGCCGCGACACTGGCAGTGAAGGTTTGCGCAAAGCCCAGGCCTATGCCGTCGAGCAACTCCAGAAAGCCGGCCTCGAGCCCGCCGGCACAAACGGTTTCTATCAAGCCGTCCGATTCAATCAATACGAAGTCGACGAAGCCAAGTCTTCTCTCGCGCTAGTTACCAACGGCCAGGCGAAACCGCTCTCCTTCGCTGACGATGCCTTCATCAGTTCCCGCGCCACACGCAATTCCGCCAACCTCACCGCGCCACTCGTTTTCATCGGCTATGGCCTGAAAATCCCGGAAAAGAATCTCGATGAACTCGCCGGTCTCGACCTCAAAGGAAAAATTGTCGTCTATCTCGCCGGCTCACCTTCAGACATTCCCACCGCGCTTGCGTCGCACTATCAGACCGCCGGCGAACGCTGGAAATCGTTGCGTGCTGCCGGCGCCATCGGCACCATTTCCATCGCCAATCCTGCCTCTATGGACATTCCTTGGTCCCGCATCTCCGTCAATCGCAATCATCCATCCATGGATCTTGCCGACGCCGAGTTCAATGAAACTCCTGGCCTCCAATTAGGGGTGGCCTTCAATCCCGCATCCGCGGAGCAACTTTTCACCGGATCCAGCCACACTTTCGCCGAACTCGCGGCCCTTGGAAAAGACCGCAAGCCTCTTCCACATTTCTCCCTGGCCGTTTCGCTCCAGGCCAACGCCGTTATCCAAACCAAATCTCTCGAATCCGCCAACCTCGTCGCGAAACTCGTCGGCTCCGATCCCGCTCTTAAAAACGAATTCGTCGTCCTCTCCGCGCACATCGATCATGTGGGCATCGGCGCGCCCATCAACGGCGACCGCATCTACAACGGCGCCATGGACGACGGCTCCGGCAGCGCTCTCGTCATGGACATCGCCGCCAGCCTCAAAGCGCATCCCGAAAAACTTCAGCGCTCGATCCTCTTTCTTCTCGTTACGGCCGAGGAAAAAGGCCTCCTCGGCTCCAAGTATTTTGCCGCTCACCCTACCGTCTCGCCGAAATCCATCGTCGCAGACGTCAATGTAGATATGTTTCTTCCCATCGTTCCGCTGAAAATCCTCAAAATCGAAGGCATCGAGGAATCTGACCTCGGCACGCGCGCCGCCACGATCGCTCAGTCCATGGGCATCAAACCAATCCCCGATCCCGAGCCTCTGCGCAACGCCTTCATCCGCAGCGATCAATACAGTTTCATCAAGAAAGGCGTTCCTAGTGTAAAAGTCGACGCCGGCTTCGAACTCGGCACGCCCGAACAAAAAATCTTCAAGGATTGGCTCACCAATCGCTACCACGCCCCTTCCGACGACGTGAACCAGCCTGTCGATCTCCAGTCCGCCGCCACCTACGAGGAATTCACCCGCCGCCTCCTGCTCGAGACCGCCAACAACGCCGCGCGCCCGCACTGGAAGCCCGACTCCTTCTTCCGACGCTACGCCGCCGACTGATTCTCTGTGGTCTTGTAGGGCCCGCCCGCCGCGGCGGGCGGGCCGCTCCCCGTAGTTGGTAGGCCGCTCCACGAATTCGTAGGGCCGCGGCTTGCCCGGCCGGCTCTGATCAAGGCCGCGGACCGTCACAATTTCTCAATCTCGCCCAATCTCCGCCGCAAGAACCGCCGCTCAATATCATTCGTTGCCAGTGACAGCGCTCGCCGGTAGGCCTCCGCTGCTTCCTCGTTTCTCCCAAGACGCCGCAACAGGTCCGCCTGCGCTGCCGGCAGCAAATGAAACTCTTCCAACTCTTCCCGCTTCTCGATTTCGTCCAGCAGCCCCAGACCCTCTTCCACCGAGCGCGCCATCGCCACCGCCACGGCCCGGTTCACTTCAATCACCGGTGAAGCATGCGTCCTCAACAAAACGTCATACAACGCTGCAATCTGTGCCCAGTCCGTCTCTGCTGCCGTCTTCGCATTCGCGTGCAGCGCCGCAATCGAAGCCTGCAACGCGTAGATTCCCGCAGCGCCATTTCGCAGCGCCGATTCCACAATTTCTGTTCCTTCCCGAATCTGCTCCGCGTGCCACAAACTCCGGTCCTGCTCCTCCAGCAAAACCAATTCGCCTTCCGCGCTCACGCGCGCGTCGCGCCTCGAATCGTGCAGTAGCATCAGTCCGAGCAAGGCCCGCGCTTCCGCTTGCGCCGGCATGAGCGCGCACAACACGCGCCCTAGCCGAATCGCTTCCGCGCAAAGCTCCTGCCGTACCAGCGCGTCGCCGCTGCTGGCCAGATATCCTTCATTGAAAATCAAGTAGACTACGAGCAGAACGCCGTCCAGCCGGTCTCGCAACTCTTCCTGCGATGGCACACGATACGGGATCCCCGCCTCGCGAATTTTGCCTTTCGCACGTACCAGCCGCTGCGCCATCGTCGCCAGTGGCGTCAAGAACGCCCGCGAAATCTCCTCGGTAGTAATTCCGCAAACGGTACGAAGGGTAAGCGCCACGCGCGCTTCCAACGGAAGCGAAGGGTGGCAGCAGGTAAAGATCAATCGCAACCGATCATCGCCAACCATGTCCTCTTCTATCTCGCTCTCCGGTTGCACGGTGGCCTCGGAGGTCTTCGCAAGTTGCTCCGCCTTCCGCTCGAATCGCTGCTCGCGCCTCAAGCGATCGATGGCTTTGTGGCGCGCCGTGCTGATCAGCCACGAACGCGGATTCGCCGGTGTTCCCTCCATGGGCCACTTCTGCAGTGCAACGGCATAGGCCTCTTGCAGCGTCTCCTCGGCGAGATCAAAATCGCCGAGGAGACGAATGAGGGTTGAAAGGATGCGGCCGGATTCCTCCCGGTGGAATTTATCGAAATCCATGAGGGCGAGGGCCATCTCACCCTCTCGAAAGGGGATTGTCAACTTCCGGCGCAGCACCGAAATTGCTTGCTTCACGGAACTGCAAGCGGCGCATTTCCTAAGCTTGGACCGCCTGTGTCCTGGACATGATGGGGCGCACTTCGATGGAGCCAGCTCGCGCTCCCGGTATACGGGCCGCGATGGAGATGGCTTGGTCCAGATCGTTCGCTTCGATCAGATAGTAGCCACCGAGTTGCTCCTTGGTTTCCGCAAACGGTCCATCGGTCACCACTCGCTTGCCGTCGCGGACGCGAACGGTTGTCGCGGTGGCGGTCGGTTTCAAAGGATTCCCGCCAACGTAATTGCCACTATCAGTGATTTCCTGCGTGAACTTGCCGTACTCCGCGTACATGGCGTTCAAGTCGGCGGGTGGAATCTTGGCCATCTCCGCCTCTGAGCGGTAAATAAGTAGCAGATATTGCATGGTATTGCCTCCTGCTGGTTAGTCGAACAAGAACTTCGAAAATCGACAACGATTCCCATGCTCTTAGGGAGCTCTCTAGGCTTGCGCTACTTTCCCGCGAACCGCGATCGGTCGCACCTCAATGGTGCCATTCCGAGCGGACGGAATCCGGGCCGCGATGCCAATCGCTTCATCCTGGTCTTTGGCTTCCACCAGAAAATAACCGCCCAGTTGTTCTTTGGTTTCTGCAAACGGGCCATCTGTCACGACGCGCTTGCCTTCCCGCACGCGCACCGATCTCGCTGTCTTCGTTGCCCCAAGTTGATTGCCTCCCAGGTATTGGCCCTTTCCCGAGAGCTCCTCCCTGAGTTGCCCGTATTCCTGATAGATGGGGGCCCTGTCCGCTTCCGTGGTCTTCTCAAATCCGGCTTCCGAGTGATAGATGAGCAGCAGATATTGCATGGTCGTACCTCCTGATGATTAGTCGAACGGGAAGCACGCGAATCGACAATTCTATCCGCCCGCTTTCTTGCTTTCCTTTTGCTTCAGAAACGTGCCCTTATCCAGCTCATGGAACGCCTGCCGGAGTTGCTCCTGGGTATTCATTACGATAGGCCCGTACCACGCCACCGGCTCTTCCAGCGGCTTGCCCGACACCAGCAGAAACCGTATCCCCTCATCTCCGGCTTGCACCATGACTTCGTCCCCGCGATCAAACAGCACCAGCGAGCGGTTGTCGGCCACCGCTGGAGGCTTGGTATCCGCCCAGCTGACCGGCTCCGTCGGCACCGCGAGCGGCTCCGAAGCATTGCAGAACTTTCCGTCGCCCGCAAAAACATACGCGAACGCATGCCGCGTCACCCCCACTGGCAACATTTTCCTCCGCCCCGGCGGCACCGACACATCCAGATATATAGGATCAGCCGCAATGCCATCCACCGGCCCGCTCTTCCCCCAGAAGTTTCCGCACACCACGCGCACGTGCGTGCCGTCGTCGTCCTTGACCTCCGGAATATCCGGCGCCTTCACCTCTTGATACCGCGGCGCTGTCATCTTTAGCTCTGACGGCAGATTCGCCCACAACTGGAACCCATGCATCCGCCCGGCCCCGTCGCCCTTGGGCATCTCCTGGTGAATGATCCCGCTTCCCGCTGTCATCCACTGAACGTCGCCTGCCGCGATCGCTCCCTTATTCCCCATGCTGTCGCCATGCTCCACCGTTCCCGCCAGCACATAGGTGATTGTCTCGATCCCGCGGTGCGGATGCCAAGGAAACCCCGCCAGATAATCCTCCGGCACATCATTCCGAAAATCATCCAGCAACAAGAACGGATCAAAGTCCGAGGTATTCCCAAATCCAAACGCCCTCCGCAAATGGACGCCTGCACCTTCCGTCGTCGGTTTCGATTTGATTAGCCTCTTCACCGGTCGTATAGACATGGCAGTCTCCTTCCTGATACCGAGAGTCTACTCGTTGGATGCGCGACGGCCAACGTTTCGACACACCAGAAATGGAGTTTTTACGGCAGGGGAAGATGTTCGGCTGAAATTAATCCTGCACGACCACCAGAAAAACTGATAGATTTGCGCGCGCTGCTGAGAAAAGTTTTGAAGTAAGTCCTTTCGACCGGAGGAGGCGAGCGAAAATGATTGGGGAAAATCGTAAGCGAGCGTTTTTCACGATGTTCGTTTTGGCGATGCTGGCGGCCACCTTGACAATAGCCGCGCGGCAAGAAAAAACGGCAGAAAAGCCGGCGGCTGCTCCAAAGGAGCCGCGGGCTATAGCCGGCGCGGCAGAGATGGAGCGGCTGAAATTTTATCTGGGCGAATGGGACTACACGGAGACGTATCCGAAATCGCCGTTCTCTCCGAACGGAGGAAAGAACACCGGTGTTTACAGCAGCAAGCTTGGGCCCGGCGGACAATCGCTTGTCAATTCATTTCGCTCGCAAGGGCCGGTCGGCGATTTTGAAGGGCTGATCGTAATGACCTGGGACGCCAGGGAAAAAGCATACAAAGCGTATGTCTTCGGAAATGGAATTCCCGGAGCCGTCGTGGAGACTGGCCAGTTCGAGGGCGACGCGCTGGTGTACCGCTTCGAGTTTCCGAGCGAAGGCGGGACGGTGAAACTACGAAATGTCACACGTGTCACCGGCCCAGGAACATTGGTGAGCGAAGAACTCATGACCATGAAAGACGCGCCAGAAACGTTGTTCGTTCGCGTGGATGCAAAAAAGCGGTGACGCTCGTTTCTAGGGCTTCGCGGGGGCAGCGGCGTCCTTGAACTGAATCATGAGAAACCGCGTGGGCTTATTTTGTCCCGGAAGAATGATCTTCCACTCTTTCCCGGCTTCAAGCCAGGCGGTTTCGCCATTGCTAAGGTGCTTGGCGGATTCACCTGCGATATCCACATGCAACTGCGGGCCATCCTCAGCGACGAGTAGTCGGGGGCTCTTAGAGTCTTCGCTATAGTTTCCAACGAGCGAAAGTGAATACGAGGCAACCGCGATCTCGTCCGTCTCGAAAGATCGCCTCGGACCGACGCCGAGCTTTGCCAAAAGCCTAAGTGGAGAATCCGCCGGCGGGCCTTTGACCTCACCTGTGCAAGTCAGAACTGGGCCGTCGATTACCTTATCGCATAAATTCCGCAGTTGGCCCTGCGGGTGGAGCAATTCGATGGTGACGTTGTCGAAGGTGCCGCCGGCGTCGGTGCGGGCGATGTGGGCGAAGTGGCCGGGGGAGTAGCCGACTTGACCGTCGGCCATCACGATACGGGCTTCGGGCCGGCCTTGGACGGCGTTCACAACATCGGCTGGTCCTAGCGAAATATAAAGGTAGGGAACATCGTGTTGGTGGAGCAGCGTGGCGGCATGCGCGGGCACACTTACGCGGAAAACACGGACGTAATCATTTTCGAGGACGAGATGATGATGGGGCTCTTGCGACAGTGGAACGGCGTTGGGGGCTTGTGCGGGGAGTGAGGCGGAGAACAAAAGTGCGAGAAGAAGGAAGAGGCGTTTCATGAGCGAATTGTATCTCAACTGAACGAATCTCTGACAAAGGCGAGAGTTACTGGGTGGACCACCAAGCCAAAACGATGAAGAGGATTTGCATCGGAAGTCGCAGCCAGAGAGGAGTGGCCGGACGGCCGCGAAGAGTGACCTTGGCACGGGCCGCGTGAATGTTCGCAGGCAAGACGGCGATGAAAAAGAGAATCAGCGCGATGCCCGCGGCGCGCCGCGTCTCGGGGACCACGAGGCCGATCGCGCCGGCCAGCTCGCAAAGGCCGGTAAAGAAAACCATCGCTCGCGGCCGCGGAACCCATTGCGGCGTCATGCGAATGAGGTCTTCCTTCACGGGTGTGAAATGCGCGCTCCCGGTGAAGAGAAGCATGACCGCGAGGCCATCGCGCACATCCGCGGACCAGGAAGCGAAAGCTGGCGCTCCCGTAAACCCAAGCCCACGAAAAATAAGGATCGAGGCGACAAGAATGACTAGAACGAGCATGCCTAATCCAAGAACAGGGCGATCAGAGGCGCTCGAAGATGCCGGCGGCGCCCATGCCGCCCCCGATGCACATGGTGACCATGCCATAGCGGGCGTTGCGGCGCTGCAATTCGCGGATGATCGAGGCGGTCAATTTTGCGCCGGTGCAGCCGAGGGGGTGGCCCAGCGCGATGGCGCCGCCGTTGGGATTTACGCGCGTGGCATCGAGGCCGGCTTGCTGAATTACTGCTAGCGATTGCGCGGCGAAGGCCTCATTGAGTTCGATCACTGCCATGTCGTTGAGAGAGAGACCGGCTAGTTTCAATGCTTTGGGGATGGCTTTGACTGGGCCGATGCCGAATTCTTCGGGGAGAACTCCGGCGGTGGCGAAAGCGACGAAGCGCGCGAGGGGCTTGAGGCCGAGTGATTTGGCGCGGGCGTCGCTCATGATGACGGTGGCGGCGGCGCCGTCGCTCATCGGGGAGCTGTTGCCTGCGGTGACCGATCCTTTAGCGTGGAACGCGGGCTTGAGTTTAGCGAGGACATCGAGATTGGTGTCGGCGCGAGGAAGTTCTTCGGTGGCGAATGTGAAAGTCTGGGTTGAGGGCTTTATCGTCCCAGCTTTAGGTTTGGAGGACGCGCCATTGCCGTTGGGGAGTGCGGTGATTTTCACTTCGACGGGGATCGTTTCGTCCTTGAAATTACCAGCGGCGATGGCGGCGAGAGCTTTTTTGTGAGAATCGGCGGAGAACTGGTCGGCTTGTTCGCGGGTGATGCCGAATTTGCGGGCGATGTTTTCGGTGCCGAGGCCCATATTAATGTACGCGTCGGGATAGTTGTCGACGAGCCATGGATTCGGCGAAATCTTGTTGCCGCCCATGGGCACCATGGACATGGATTCGGTACCGCCGGCGACAATGACTTCGGCAGAACCGGCGCGAATACGTTCGGCGGCGAGCGCGATGGCTTGCAGGCCGGAGGAGCAGAAGCGGTTGATGGTCATCGCGCTGGTTTCGACGGGCAGCCCGGCGCGGAGCGCGGCGATGCGCGCGACATTCATGCCTTGTTCGCCTTCGGGCATGGCGCAGCCGAGGATCACGTCGTCAATTTCCTTGGCGTCGAGGCCGGGGACGCGGGCGAGCGCTTCCTTGATAGCCAGCGCGGCGAGATCGTCGGGGCGCGTGGCGCGCAGTGAACCTTTATAGGCGCGGCCTACGGGAGTGCGGACGGCGGAAACGATGACGGCTTCTGGCATGGCGGCACCTCGCAAGAGAAAGCCTCGGGCCTGAAGGCCTGAGCTACAGCTTCATTGTTGGGCGAGTTAGGGGAAAAAGCAAATCTCAGTGAATTCTCGATTTCTAGTTAACCATAACAGCCCCCCTCCCCCTGTTTTTTTGAAAAGTGTTGATTCTAAAGGGACTTTAAGTTGGTTTAAAATCAACACTTGTAGAAGTGTTGATTCTAAAAGTGGTTGGGGCCGCGTTTTTGAGCATTTTCATAAGTGTTGATTCTAAATAGGTTAGCGAAAATCGCTGGTCCTGCCAAAAAGAAAAAGCGCGGCAGGTGGCTGCCGCGCCCTCTGACACGTTTATCCAGTGGATATTATATCGAAGAGCTAATGGGGAGTCAAGAGCGATTTTAGTTTCGGATCATTGCTCCTACTGGAAGCTGACTGGTAGCGGTTTGCTAGGCAAGGTGCAAATGACTGGAATTCTGCCGCGTCATTCAGTACTGTTTGGAAACAAGTGGGGCTAGTCATGAGATACGCTCGTACAATCGCCGTTTTGCTATTGGTTCCCACGACTCCTATTGTGGTTTCTGCTTGCACAGTTGTCGGCTGCCTAGGTGGCGGCGTGGAAATGCGCAGGAACTTCATCGTGCAACTGTCCCATGACGACAAACCCCTCGCGGGGGTTGCTGTCGAGGTTACAACCAATGACACGAGAGTCGATCGGAAATTCTCAGGCGTCAGCGGGGCTGACGGAACTATCCGAGTTTCCTCTCTTCGGCCCGGAAACTATTGGCTGAAAGCGGAATTGCTAGGCGTCGTAGCAGGGTCAGAATGTTTTCATGTCGAGCAACGTGCGTCGAGAAAAGCGAAAGACATAGTGAATTATGAATGGGGCGGCCTAGCCCCATCTGCAAAAAGCATTTCGGGAAAGCTGGTGGAGTCGGTCCCAGGGAACGGCCAGAATGCCATCCTTAATAGGCTTCAGCGCGTCGATTCTCCGGTTCCTGGAGCGATACTAACCCTCATAAACGGATCCACGCTGGAAAGGTACAGCGCCAGTTCAGACCAGAGCGGGACGTTCCTATTTGATGAGCCTCAACTCCCAGATGGAACTTACGTGCTGCATATCGAGGGCGGCATTTTGCAAAACGGCGCCAACCGTGAAGCCAGCAACTGGGTAATCAAAATAAACAAAACTGTCGCGAAGGATCGATTCTTGTTCAGGCTCGGTGGACCACCGGGAAGTTGCGGCGGATGGTCTCTTGAATAAGAGAAGAGCCCGAGGCCAATTACTGTCCGTGCTTATTCGGCGCGAAGGGCTTCGACGGGGTCGACGGTGGCGGCGCGGCGCGATGGCAAGTAGCTGGCCAGGAACGCGGTGGCGATCAGGCCGGCGGATACGGCGACGTAGGTAAGTGGGTCGGTGGGATTGACGTTGAAAAGCAAGGTGGACATGAGCCGCATGATGATGATGGCGACGACGAGCCCGCAGACGACGCCGATGCCGGTCAGGAACAGGCCGTGGCGGACAAACATTCCGGTGAGCGTGGGCTGCTGGGCACCGAGGGCCATGCGAATGCCGATTTCGCGGCGGCGCTGCGAGACGGAATAGGCGATCACGCCGTAGATGCCGACGACGCCGAGGAGCAGGGCCATCGCTCCCGCTACGCCGAGCATGACCAAAGTGAAAGAGGTACGCGCCATGGAGCGCTTGTAAAAATATTCGACAGTGTGGACATTGGCGAGGGGAAGATTCGGATTCACCGACCACACCGACTTGCGGGCTTCGGCCATAAGGCTTTCCGAGCCGGCGCGCGAAGTGCGGAATACGACGGCGACATCGCGGCTGGCACGAGTGGTATCGCTTTCAAAATTATCCAACAGAAGGGGCCAGTAAGCCGCGCCGGTGGCCGGTTTGCTGACGCCATCATAGTAGACGTTGCCGACGACACCGACGATTTCACGCCAGTCATCCTTGGTGCTGACCCTGATGCGCTTCCCGAGGGCGGCGGCGGGATCGTGCCAATATTCGCGGGCGATGTTTTCGGAAACCATGGCGACGGGAAGTTTCTTGTAGGTATCCGTCCAGGTGAAGTCGCGGCCGGCCACGAGAGAAGTGCCCATGGTGGTCAAGAAACCGGGAGAGACGAACTTGAAGGCGCGAAGCGGGGGAAGCTCGCCTTCGGTGTAGGTACGGCCTTCCACAAAAATGGGGTCATGCCAGCCACTGTTGTCCATAGGGATGGCCGTGGCGAGGGCCACGGAAGAGACGCCGGGAACCGCTTCCACTTTGTGCAAGATTTCTTCTTCCATGCGGGTAACAGGCTCAGCGTCTTTGATCTGGGCTTCTGGAATGGAGATGCGGAAGGTTTGCAGTTCGGCGGCGCGCGAAAAGCCCGGGTTCACTTTGGTCATGGCGCGGAAGGTGCGAATCATCAAGCCGGAGCAAATCAAGAGAACGAGGGCGAGTGAAACTTGCACGACCACGAGGACGCTGCGAGCGCGATGCTGTTCGCGGCTCTGGCTGAGCGAGCGTCCACCTTCACGGATGCCGGTGCTCAACTGCGCGCCGGCGTATTTGAAGACAGGGATGGCAGCGAAAAGCAGACTTGTGAAGACGGCGATCGCCGCGGTGAAGAGCAGGACCGGTCCATCGATGCCGATATCATGAACGCGCGGGAGCCCATCGGGGGCGAGAACGACAAGCGCGCGCAATGCGCCCCAGGCGAGGCCCAATCCAAGCAAACTGCTGAGCAAACCGAGAGTGAGGCTTTCGAGCCATAATTCCCCGGCGATGCGTCCCCAACTGGCACCCAGAGCCGCGCGCAAGGCCAATTCCTGGCGGCGGCCTTCGACGCGAACGAGAAGAAGATTTGCGACGTTGGCGCAAGCGATGAGTAGCACCATGCCGATGGAGCCCATGAGAACCCACAAAACGCTTCCGGCATCGCCGACGACATCGCGTTTCAGCGGACGTACATTAGGGCCGATGTGGGCATCCTGGAAGAGCTTGAGGCTGAATCCCGGCGGAGCGGGGAAAGTACTCATAACAATAGGAAGCATGCGGGCGACATCGGCGTTGAGCTGCTCGAGGGTGGCACCGGGCCTGAGCCGGCCGAGGGCTTCGAAGCTGAAGTTGCCGAGGAAGACTTTGTGGCGGTCAAACTGAAACGGGGTTAAGACGGCTAGGTCATCGTCGTCGAGGAAGCGAAATCTTTGAGGCATGACCCCGATGATTTGACGGGATTTGCCGTCCACGATGAGGGTCTTGCCGACGGCGGAAGGATCGCCGCCGAATTTATGGCGCCAGTATCCGTAAGTGAGAACGACAGTTTCCGGTGTGCCCGGCGTGTCATCTTCCTTGGTAAAGATGCGGCCAAGCATGGGTGGGACTCCCAGGAGAGGAAGTGTGCCGTCAGTGACGACCATCGCCGGGACTTGTTCAGGCTCGGCGACTCCCGTGACGCTGACGGAGTCGCGCTGGTACATGCCGATATCCTGGAGCGTCTTGCCCTGCTCCCGATAAATAAAATAGTTGGAAGGGGCCATGTTCAGGTCGGTGATCTGGAGGCCGGGGGCGTTATGCCAGACGCCCACAAGTTCTTCGGTGCGGGGATAGGGGAGTGGTTTCAGTAAGACGCCTTCGAGAACGCTGAAGACGACGGTGTTGCCGCCGATGCCGGCGGCCAGGGTAATCACCGTGACGGCAGTGAACATGGGGGCACGGCGGAGCCGGCGAAAGACTTGCTTGAGCTGTTGGCCAATCGCTCCCATCGTGGAACCCCCTGGTGATTCGCGGTGCCGGTCAGAACTTATACCTCGGACGAACTGTTATGGAGATACGTTAGGGAACGGGAGAAGTTCCGGACAAAATGGGGCGCCTGCGGAAAGTATTGAGAGCGCCTGAGATAATTAGGATGGAGAGAGCAACCGTTTAGAAGGCCATGGCGGAAATCAGGTCGTGGCTGGGCCGCCAGGGGCCGCTATTTGTCCTTGATGGGTGCGCCTTTGCGTGAGATGGAGATGGTGCCGGGAGGCTCGACGCCGAACTTTTTGGAGTAGTTGCCTTGGTTGATGGCGATGCTGACGCGGTCGCGGGAATCGATGAAAAGGAGCACGTCGCCAACGCGGACGTCCATGAAGGTCTTCACGTAGGGGACGGTTACCGGTTTTTTGTTGATCTCGATCCGGAATTTGTCACCGAGGCTGTATCCGAGCTTCTTGAATTCGCCGCCGGGGATATCGGTAACCAAGGAGCCGAAGGGATCGTCGAGGGCAATGATATTGCCATCGATGCCTTTGTCGGTGGTGGTGGAGGTTTTAAGAGTAAGGCGAACGAGTTGGGAAACCACGGGCCCGACGAGATTGAAATCCCATCCCGATGCGAGGTGTGCGGCGGCAGGAGAAAAAATGTCGCGGCCGTGGAAGGTGGAAGAAATGGCGGCTTGAATCATCCAGCTTTGATTGGTGATTTCGCGGGCGGAATCAAGGCCGTCACGGTCAATCACGGGAGTGATGAGGCCGTTGTCGGGGAGGACGAAGTACTGCCTTCTTTTTGTTTTGACGATGATGGCTTTGCGCGAGGTGCCGACGCCGGGGTCGACGACCGCAACGAAAACGGTTCCGGCGGGATAGTAAGGAGACACGGCTTCGAGAAAGCGCGCGCCTTCTTCGATTCGAAAAGGCGTGACACCGTGAGTGATGTCCATGATTCGGGCGTCGGGGGCGATGCTGATCATGACGGCCTTGCAGATGGCCACGGCATCGTTGGCGGTGCCGAAGTCGGTCATAAAGACGATGGTTGGGCGCGAGCCGGATTTGGCAGCGGAAGAATCGCCCGACCCTGGCGTTTTCGAGCATGCGGCGCTCATCACCACGAGAATGAGCAGCGGTAGAAGGGACAAACGAATGCGAGAAATCATCAACGCTCCATTACAGCCAATTATTTTTCTTGCGAGCCAGTGTAAGCCGCGAGGTTGACATTCGGCAAGGCGCGTTCTACAAGGTAGCCAAGCAGGGTCTCAGTCCAAAGCCGCAAAGAGAAATAAGGAGAAAATGATGGGATTGATTTATTCACTTATCGTTGGATTGATTGCGGGATGGCTGGCAGGCCAGGTAATGAAGGGCGGGGGATACGGCGTGCTGGTGGATATTCTCCTCGGACTTGTCGGCGGAGTTATCGGCGGTTTTGTACTTGGGCTGATAGGTCTGCACGCGGGAGGATTGATCGGGGAAATTGTCGTGTCGTTTATTGGTGCGGTGATTCTGGTGTGGATTGCGCGGCAAGTGAAGAAAGCGTAGCTAAGCCCTTCACGAAAAAAAAACGCGTTGCTGCGAGAGAAAATCGGCCGCAGCAACGCGTTTTAGTTTGCCGACTCGACTAGCGGGTTGCGCCGGCGTTTGGGTGGGTCACCAAAAACCATTCGACGGTCGGGGCGCGCTGATACTTCAGGCGCGTGCGCGTTTCTTGTGCGGCAGTGGTGTTGCCGAGTTTTTCCTGGACGGAGGCAAGTTGCTCCAGGACGAGTGGTGAGTGGGGGTCTGCCGACAGTTCATCGGCGGCGGCGGGCAAGTCGCCTTTCCGGGCGAGCAGATAACCGAGGGCAGATTCGTGCGCGTTCATGACCACAGAATCGCGCGAGGAAGTGGCGAGACCGTCGAGTTTAGAGACGGCTTCGGAAGCGTCGTCAAGAAGGCCATTGAGCGAGGCGACGCGTGCACGTTCGCGGAGAACGATGGCGCGATTGACATCCCGGTCTGCTTCATTCATGCCGGCCAGAGGCTTTTCCAGAAAGTCAGAAAGAGCTCTGAGCTGTTTGAGTTCGTCGCGCGAATCTGCGGCGAGCATGGCCTCGGCCAGAGCGATTTCGAATTGCCCATTGAATTCTTTTATCCTTGCGGCTTCTTCTGCGAAAGTGGCCAGGGCTTTGCGGCCCTCGACAGGGTTGCCTTCCCAGAAGGATACAAGGGCTTTCTGGCATTTGGCATCGAGCACCTCGAAGGGAGTGTCGGAGCGCTCTATGACGCGGTCATACTCTTTTCGGGCGATGCTGTAATCGCCCATGAGCGTGCGTGTGCCGCCAAGACCCGTTTGCGAATTCAGAAATTTGGGATCAATTTTGAGGGCGGCAGCATAGTGCTCCAAGGCCGCCGAATCGTCGCCGACAAAACGAGAGATTTCGCCAAGTGAGTCCTGCGGATTGGGAGAGTCGGGCTTGACTTGCGCATAGCGCTGCAAGGAGGCGATGGCCTTGGCGGGGTCGGGAGTGCCGGTGCTGATGTAAACGTAGCCGAGGCGATTGAGGACGGCGGGAAAAGCGGGGTCGATCTGGAGCGCCGATTCCATCAAGGAACGGGCGCGGTCATCATCTTCCTGGAGGAGGAGCCACTCAGCGGTCATATAGAGGATGTGTTTTTCGCGTGGAAAGCGCTGCAAGAGGTCATTCATGCTGGAGATAGCGGGGAGAAGATCGCGGTCTTGAATGCCAATCATCCAGCGAGCGAGGAGCTGTTCGTCGGGAGTAGCACGCGGGAGAAGCGCTTTCGCTTTGGCAAAGGCGGCGCTATCGGGCACCCACCGGCGGGCAGCGAAGGAGGTCATGGCGTAGGCGAACGCGGATTGCGGATCTGCTCCGGCGGCGCGGCGCGCCAGAGCCGCGGACTCGAGGTAGTCGGCGTTTTCGTATTTGTCTACGGCGAGCTCAAGCAATTGACGGGTTTGCTCCGAATGAGTGGAGAGCGCGATGGCGCCAAAGAGCTGCTGGGAGACGCCCGCTACGCGCGGCGTGCTGGTCGCGACGTGGTCGGCAGCCGTTGTGATGCGAGGCGAGGGAGCTTGCGCCCAGGCCACAGAGCCAAGTAGCGAAGGAAAAATAAACAGAAAAAAGCGCGCCGCGAGTCGATTCATAGAGAAATACTCTCCGTTTCCGAGAAGAAGAGAATGGGCCCAGGTAGAAAACGTAGCGCGGCGCGAGGGTCCGGCGATACTGGTCGGGAGAACAGGTGTGTACGAAGAGAAAGAGCAGGAGGAGAGTTGAGCACAGCCGGGAAAACCACACTTGCTCCTTACCGTAGCGAGTGAACATACTGCAAGTACCCTCACGGAAAGAGAGTCTGAAAGTTATGAAGCAGGATGTGCGCGGGAAGTGGCTGAGAATCACGGCGCTGTTGTGCGCTGCCTCGATGACTGTCGGCAGCAGCGCTGCGGCGATCAAGAACATGGCGGTGGTAATATCCGCGGGGAGCAAGCTTTCAGACGTTCCGCTGGCCGACCTGGTGAAATTGTGCAAGGGCACGCAGAAGAGCTGGGCGGATGGGAAGAGCTTTCTACTCGTTGTGAAGAATCCCGAAGCTCCAGAGATGCACGTTGTCGCCCAGAAGATTTTTGTTGATGGGGGCGGCGACATTAAAGGGACAATCGCGAAAATGAATGAGTCGCGCGTGATCATCAAGATCGCGGGGAGCGACGAGGAGCTGTTGCGTATCGTGGAGGCCACGCCCGGCGCGGTGGGGATTATTGACGTTTATTCGATCAACAGTTCGGTGAAAGTCTTACGGGTGGACGGCAAGCTGCCATTTGATGCGGGTTATACGTTCAAGGGTAATTGAAGTTGCCTGGTTCGAAAGAAACTCAGGCGTCCTGCAAAAACCCCGAAAAAACTACCAGTTGGCAAGTTTTCCTGCGTAGTGGCGCAGCCCGTCGCGGCGGGCGCCCCTATACTGAGCAACGATCCATCAGATCATGGTGCGGCGGAATCGGGTGTGCGCATGGCGCGGAGTGCTGCATAACCCAGAAGAATGACGGCGATGGCCAACGCGATCCACAAAAGATTGGGATGGCGTTCGGTGAAGGGGCGCGGATCGACATAATTGGATGTAGCTTCTTCAGTGCCTAGTCCCTGGTGGGCCAGCACCTCCTTTGCCTGGATGCGCAAGGTTCGGGCAAGGTCGTATTGCGGCGCGGCTGCTCGGAAGTTGCCGTAGATCAAGCGGTAGGAACGCCCTTGCGCCGGATGGAAGAGAAGGAAGCGCAATGGCATCGTCAACGAGAGGCGAACGTCTGAGAGCGGGGCGTCGCTGGCGTTGAGCACTTCCACGCGCCAATAACGGGGTCCCCACAATTCGTAACACTGCACGCCGAGTGACTCCTCAGTTCTCCCGTTCACCAGAAAGCGGTGAATCTCGCCGCCACCAACGGACTGCCACTCTTTCTGATCGGTGCTGTTGAGCAGGCGCACGGCGCGGTAAAACTCGGGCTGCGCCGTCTCAAAATTAAATCTGGCAATCGGAATCGCGGCGGCGCCTAAGTCCACCGTCCATTGCGTTTGCGAAGGCGCGCTGTTCGAATCGGGAAGCAGCGCCGCGCTGAGAAGGGCGCCACTTTCCGTGGGGATCTCACTTTTAAAGGCCGGAGAAGAAAAAACCTGCATGCCGGATACTTCAAAGGTGTGCGCGGCTTCCTGGATGCGCACGCGCAGATACCGCGCATTGTTTTCCGAATAGCGAACGAGCTGATTGCCTTCGAGATTTTCCTTACGGAATCTCGAAATTGGCGCGCGGGCATTGACGATGCGCCACTGGTGGGCATCATCGCTCGCCGCAACTTCCACCCAATTGATGAAATCGGACTCGGTAGTTTGCACGCGAAGACTATTGTGAAAACTGGCGCGCTCGCCGAGGTCTAAGACGACTTGCGTGAATTGGCCGGGGACGAAACTGTTTTCCCGGAGAGTGGAGGTGAGCTGAACGGGCTGGGATGGCGGGGCGATTTGCGACCGGACTTCGAAGGGAAGCTCGTGGCCGAGGTCATCGACGATGCGTACGTCGGCGAGCTGATCTTCCGAGTGCGAGAAAACTTCCCGATCGAGGATGACGTAATTCAGCGCGTCCGGCTGCACCGACTCAATGGGCTGGGAGTAGCGCCAAGAGCGCCACGCGGAAGGAAGATCAGTGGAGAGCGCGGAAGCGCCGAGGGCGGCGGCTGCCAGCAGGAGAGAAAAAATCCGGCGGATCATGACGAAGAACGCTCGCGAGCGACTTTGCGTTGATAGAGAAACGAAACGGTTAGCAGAACGAGTCCGAGGATGAAGAACGAGACGATGCGGTAGAAACGTTCCAGAAACGAGCTGTCGTAGATGAAGACTTTGAGGACCACTAAACCGAAGAGCACCAGCGCTTGCCAGCGCAGCAATGCTGATTCGCGTTTGACGCCAAGAGCAATCAGCCCGGAAGCGTAAGCGGTCCAGAGCAGAGAAAGCGCGAGGTGCTGGGCGAGGCCGGAATCTATGCCGAGGCCGGCATGAGTGCCGAAGTGATCCCAGAGTTCGAGCGAGAGCGCGATCAAGGCGAAGACGTTGATGGCGACAGCGAACGCGCCGAGGGCGCTGAGTTCCTCGCCGCTCACAGAAGAATGCTCGCGCGCTGCATAGAGGACAACGCCGAAGCAGATAATCAGGACAAGATAAGCGGCAAAGCGCTGATTGAACAGAAATTGCACCGCAGGCAGAGGAAAAATCAGCAGCCGGATCGCGGCGAGGGCGAGAAGGAAATAGCCGCCGGTTCGCAAGTGGCCGGTCATGGAGCGGAAACCCGTCCAGACAAGGATAGCGCCTTCGATGGCGAAGGCTAGGGTGATCCATTTGCCGTCGAGGCGGATAGGAATCGCCAGTGTGGCAAATGTCAGAGCCAGGCCGGCGAAGAGCAAACGCGTCAGCGGCGATTCGCCCGGTTTCGGCGGAGGAACGAGGCGCGCGACAAGAATTTGCCCTGCGGACAAAGCCAGTACCAGGAGCGTGAGTGGCCAGCGGTCGTTCGGCCACAGCATGATGTAGAGCGCGCCGAGATATGCAAAGGAATTCGCGACGACCACCAACACATCCAATTCGCGCAAGCCGGAAAACCGGACAGACCGAATGACTGGGAGAGCGGCATAGAGCAGAAAGAAGAGCGTCGCAAAGATCACCGTGCGCTCGAGTTTGTCCGGGCGATAAAACTCGGAGTACCAGCCCCAGAAATAGAATTGGCTCAGAAGAAAGGAGATGGGAGTGAGCGAGCGCCAGTCGCGGCGGAGTTCAATGAAGAGAAGCCCGGCGCCGAGAATCAAGAGGTAGGTGAAGAGAACTACTTGCGCGTCCTTGCCTTCGCTGACGAGTATCGGCGTGAGGAAGCCGCCGAAGAGCGAGAGCAGTGCGATGCGCTGCGAATTGCGGCCCAGAGCCACTGCACCCATGCCCGCGGTGACGATAATCATGGCGAAGAAGCCCACATCCAGGCTAAACAGCTTGTAATACTGGCAGCCGGCCCAAATCGATAGGTACATCACGGCAGCGCCGAGGCCGGCGATGCCTTCCGAAAAATAGGAATAACCGCGTTTCAGAAGCCACTGGCTCCAAGGGAGCATGGCGGCGCCAAGCAGAACTCCGATCCCAACGCGGCCGCTGGGGCCGATCCAATTATTGTCAAAGGCATATTTCAAAAAGAAAGTGACGGCGCTGATGATCGCGACAATGCCGATACGATTCAGCCAGCGTCCGCCGATTAAGGTTTCCAGGTCGAGGCTGGACGAGGACTTTGGCTTCGAGCTATGAAGCGGCGGGGCGGCGAAAATATTGACCTGTGGCGGGGCAGAGATTTCGCGGAGGTGGGATAGCGGTGGAATTGGAAGAAGAGGAGGCGGTGGAGGAGAAGATGGCTCGATCATGGCTGGAGACAGGGGCGAAGGCGTGTGGATAGAGGGGGCGGCCGCCGGCTTCGATTCTGCGGTCCTGCCGGACTCCCAGGATGAGAGCGACTTTTCGATTGCCTGAAGGCGCCGTTCCAGGGCGGAGAGACGATCTCCGAGCAGGGAGCTCCCGCGCAACTGCTCCGCAATTCTTTGAACTCGCACAAAGGCGGAGATAGCGAGAATCGGAGTAATGATGACCAGGATGACGGCAAGTACGGCAAGTAGTTCCATATTCGAGGTGGGGACCCCGTGACGGGCGAATTAGAGCATACTTAGGTATTCCGAACAATTGGGGAATACGGGACCGTCGGGCAGCTACAGTTCGGCAGATTTTTTCACTTGACAATAGCGAATGAAAAGCGAAATATATCGACACTTTGTGGGCGGTGGCAGAGGCCGTTTGATACGCTTTCGGCGGCGGAAGCACTAGTCAAGGGAGCCGGAAACCCCTGTACGGAAGGACAGGTTTTCCACAGGCGGTACAGGGAAAACGAGGCGAAAAGCAGGGCGAAAGTCGAACATGTTGTAACTATTCTGTTTTCATATATTTAAGAGATGTTGATGGGAAGTGGAGCGGTACTAGGCGAGAAGTTTAGGGTCCAAAATGTGACTTGCGTACCATCGCCTTTGGGTCTTAGAAGGTGTCAAATGGGACAGGTAGGGAGAGTGGTTAGACCTTCTGGACAGGTCGGTGCATCTAAGTAACTGAAGAGAAAAAGTGCAGCAAGGGAAACATAAATTGACTGCCAGGGTTTTGAGGGGTGGGGGATGAACGACAGAGGAAAGATGAAGACCACGGACAAGAGCCGGAAGTGGATGTGGATGTTCCTGGCGGCGCTGGTTTCACTGCAAATGTATTTCGTGTGGGAACTGTTGGCGGTGTTTGCCCTGTTTGCGGTTGGATTTGCGGCCATCGCTTCCGTAATTGGAAGTCTGTACATGCTGCACCGCGTTTGGGCAGTCACAGTGGAGCGGATTGCCGATAGCCAGCACCCGGTCATGGTGGCCACGCGGCAGGGCATCTACACGATTGAAGACGCGGCGCGCCGGCAGTTTCGGCGTCCTGGCTCGGCAGCAGCTCGCTAACCGGGCAAACGACTTTCTGGCTTTGGCCAGAGCACACGCGAAACTAGTCAGCCTGCCTCCTTCAGGATTGACGCAGTCTTCGCGGCAATAGAAACGAACGAAAAGAGCCAACCGTCCAGAGAGCGGTTGGCTCTTTTCTTTGGTGGAGAGGGAATTTTCGCAGTGTTCCGGCGCGCTAATGGGTAAGTGGATCGATGTCGGTATTCGGGATGATTTCCGGATCATCTTTGGTGCGCGAATCGTTTTCGGCTTCGAAAAGAGTTTTTCCATTGTCCTTGACGAGACCGTCGAGCGTGGATTTTGAATGTTCATCCACGGCGCTGACGGCGGCCACCAAACAGGAATAAAGAAAGGCCTTCATCCCTTTGCGAAATTGGTCCGTGGAACGCTCGGCGGCGCGTGCAACTTCGGTTTCCAATGCTGCACGGCGCGCTTCGCAAGCCGCACGGCTTTCCGCATCGAGTGAGGAGAGAGCGGAAACCGCCCGTTCCTTGGTTTCGTCGAGGATGGCGTTGACGTGCGTGTCCGTCTGCCGCTGGAAGGCCCCTAGCGCGGAATTCACCGCGCCATGGATCAGCGCTTGGACTTCCGCGGAGCGCGCATCGAGCTTCATGATGGCTTCCTGGGTCACCGCGTGGGTATTCTCCAGCATGAGTTCATAGCGGCGGTGGGCCGTGCGGGCGGTGGCGCCTTCGAATTCCGCGGTGGCCCGCACCAGCGCTTCGTTCAAGCGCGCCTGGATCTGAGGTTCCCCTTCGCGCTGCAACCGTTCCAAGAATTCCTGAGATTTCGCCAAATCGCGGCGTAACTCCGCCGCTTGTTTCTCCAGCCGCTGGGCCATCTCTTCCGCCTGGCCGCGGTACTTCTCCATTTGATCCTTCCATTGTGAGGCGATCTCGCCAGAGGATTCTTGTTTCGAGGAAAGTTTCAGCGCTTCCACGCGGGTAGGGAAGAGTTCCTCAATCTCGCGGACGCTGGAGTTGCGCACGTCATCAATGGAAGTCAGCGCATCACGGACGGCTTCGTCCACTTTTTTGGCTACCGCCGCTTGCACAGCTTTCTCCGCGGCTTGCTGGAGCTTGCCTTGCAGCGCGGTGATTAAGCCGTCCGGCGTGATCACGACGCGTTGCGGTTTGGGGGCTTCCGCCAGTTTTGGCGCGGGCAGCTTCGAGACAGCGGACGAGGGAGATGGGAATGTGGCGACCTCCGCCATTTTGTGCTCGCCGATCACTGGTGGCTCTTCGAGCTTTGGGGACATCATGGGGGAGTCCAGAGCGGGCGCGACGGCGGTGGCAAATTGCGCCATGGGGGCACTGGCGCCTCCGGCGGACATCCAATCTTGCGGAGGCGTCACCACGCCCCAGACATTCCCCGGGTTTTCCAATTCCACGCCGACTTGCTGCAGTTCCCGCGTACTTTGCGAAGTGTGCACCGAGCGCACTCTGGCGCGCACCGCCGGGGGCTTGGGCTCCACGTTTAATCCTACGACCTGCAACGTGACCCAGGAGCCGACGCCGTAATCGTGGCGCGAGGGATACCGGCAACCGTGCAAGTTCAAGCTTGTCGAGACGGTTCTTTCCACAAACGGCTCGCCCAGGCGGTTTTGTCCGAAGACAATCAGCGGGACGGAGCGCTCGATGCGCGTGCTGCGGCGCGCTTCTTCTCCCACGGAATTGCTGGGAGTATTCAACAGAGAGGACTGGCTCACGTCTGCTCCAATAAGTTGCTGTTTCTGATTCTAGGCAGCTCCCACAGACGATTGTCCGGCGGAGACAATTTTCCCGAGCGAATCCGATTTCGCTTCAGTGGGAAGCATTTTCAAGCACGTCTGTGCCAGCAGTGCGCCTTGCCGGACCCCACGCGGCAAATGTTAGCCGAAGCTTGCTCCGTTGTCGACATCTCCATGGAGATGCAAGGGTGCTGATTACATTCTGAACTCCACAACTTCGTGACACCGGACGCCAAGCCTATAATTGTCAAGTGAAGTTTTCGCATCAATTCACGATAGGGCCGCCGCCTTTTCCGAGAGAGGCCGCCTCACCCTTCGAGCGAAAGACGCCGAAGTGAAATACATCGCCTTTCTTGATCATCACGGTGGCGCGACCTTTTGCGGGAAGCAAGATGTCGATGCCGCTGAGAGGCTGGGTGTCCGGCTTCCAAAAACGAAGCCGATATTCCTTCTTGTCCTTGTTCACGAAGTGGACCCTGCCAGTCCACGGGGCCACCTCCACTTTGCCGGACGGGCTGGGTTCCTGGTTGCGAACGGAAATCGTTCGGGATCGGGCCAAGGTAGTTTCTTTTGCTGTTGCAGCTCCTGTGGTGGACACGGTGATTCTCCTTTCGAATCTTACTGCTTTCCGCGGGGCCGGAAACTTGGGTCAGCAAGAAGCCCGAGCAGGTAGGGCCGTTGCTGAAGATCCGTCAAAGTGTAGCCGTTCTTGAGGCTATCCTGCGCGTATTGGATGGCGCGCTTGCGGTCGCCAAGGTCGTTAAAGGTTTCTGCAACATCAGCGAGAACTCCAGGATCCTTGGGAGCAAGAGCCAGGGCGGCGTTGGCATGGGCGACGGCTTTCTCGCGAAGCTTGTCTTCCGCATAGTAGGTGCTGAGCATGGACTGGACGGAAGCTTCCTGCGAATTCAGCAAGGCGTATTGTTCGAGCAAGCTCAATGTTCTGGAGCGTGCGGCGCGGGCCTTTTCGTCATCCTTTAGCCAGGTGTAGGCGAGTTGCAGGTTTGCCCAAACACGCCAGTCCTTGTCGTTGAGGTCCAGGGCTTTGCGGGTGGCGGCGGCGGCATCGGCATAACGCTTCTGGTCTATATATAGCCAACCAAGGTTCGCAAAGGCTTGATAGTTGGGCGCGAGCTGGATGGATTTCTGAAACGCGGCTTGCGCGGCGGCACTGGATTGCGAATCGCTGAGCCCCATATAGGCGACGCCAAGATCGCTGTAGCCCTCGGGGCTATCGGGAGTTAGTTCAATGACGCGACGGTATTGCTTCAGAGAGTCCCGCGGGCGTTTTTGCCGGGAGTAGAACGCTCCAAGCGCGCTGTAGCCCTCCCAGTAGTCTGGCCGAAGCGCGATGCCGCGCTGGAGGTTGGCTTCCGCCTCCGCGATTCGGCCGCTCTGTTCGTAGGCAGCAGCTTGGCCGATCAAGGCGCCGGCATCGCGCGGATTAATATCGAGAGCTTTTTGAAATTCCTGGAGGGCGAGATCGTTTTTACCGAGGGCCGACTGGAGTTGACCAAGCGTTACATGCACGGATGGGAGCCGATCATCAATCTGCAAGGCCCGCTGGCAATTTGCGAAAGCTTGATCGACCCACGCCGGATGATGCTCCATCAGGAATTTCAAGCGATAGGCCTCCCCGAGGGTCGCGTAGCCCAGGGCGAAGCGAGGGTCCTTCTCAATTGCCGAGTTCAGCGCGGAGATGGCTAAGTCGGGATTGCCGGGCTTGTCGTAACGCTGCAGATACGCCAACGCTTTGAGGTAAGCCTCGTAAGTGCCCGAAGTGATGTTGCCGGCAGACGCGTGAGCGGCCTCCGGCACTCTGACTTTCATCATCCGAGCCAATTGAGAAACAGCTTGGGTCTGCAAGGCAGCCAGGTTTCCCGGGCGATCTTCCAGTTCTACCGAGCCGATCTGACGTAGGCGTTTCGAATCAATCAGAACCACAGTCAGGTGCAACGCCGGGCCTTTGCGCTGGAGGCTTCCTTGCACCACCATCGTCGCACCGAGCTCGCGAAAAGCGGAGGTCGGGTCATTGACTTTGCGATCGCGGACGACACTGGCAGGGACCACCCAGATGGATTTCTGAGCGGCCTCCAGGTTTGAAAGTTCGTTGGTCAGCGAGTCCATCAGGCCTTCCGCAACGGTCCCATATTCGGGATCGTCGGCGGAGTTAGCGAACGGCAGCACCGCGAGATGTTTTTCGCTGCCGGCATAGGCAAGTCCCGCGAAACGTTCACGCACCGGAGGAAGAAAAGATATGGCAAGGGCTATAAGGATCGCGCCAATAGTCGCGAGCAGGAGACGCCACCCTTTGCCGGTATCACCCATAACCCAGCTCGGTGTCGAGGCATTCTCCATGTAGTGCTTGAGCTCGCGGGCATTGACGGCGCGAGTGACCGTAGGTTCCTCGGCTGGTGCAGGGCTTGACGTGATTTCGGCGAGTGCGATTTCCAAATCGCGGAGCATTTCATCAGCGCGCGGATAGCGGCCCTCGGACTTCTTGGAGAGCGCGCGAAAAGCGATGGGTTGTATGGCCTTTGGAAGCACCTCGATCGCCGCGGGCGGCTGGTTGAGAATCGCATAGGTCATCGCGCCCTTGTTCGGGCGGAGGAACGGATGACTGCCGGCAATCATCTGAACGAGAATCACACCCAGTGCCCAGATGTCGCAGCGCTGGTCGATGGCTTCGCCAAGGATCTGCTCGGGGGCCATGTATGGAAGGGTCCCTGTGGAAGAGATGCTTTGGGTAGCGCTGGCGGTGGCCACAAACCGGGCCAGGCCAAAGTCCACGATTTTGGCCATCTTGTTATTGGTAATGATGATGTTGGAAGGCTTGACGTCGCGATGCACGATGTTGCGCGCATGAGCAGCGCGCAACCCGCTGGCGATCTGGATAGCTAAGTCGAGCGATTCGCGGACGGGGATTGCGCCATGCGAAAGCTTTTGCGCAAGAGTTTCTCCCTCGTAATAACCCATGACAATGAAAATTTGGCGGTCTTCGGACTCTTCGATCCCGTGAATGACGCCGATGTTGGGATGATCCAGGGCGGAAGCGGCGCGCGCCTCTCGGAGCAGGCTTTGTTTGTCGCGGTCGCTGACGGCGGCATCCGCGGGCAGGAATTTCAAAGCTACTGTGCGCTCCAGCTTCAAATCGAGCGCCTTATACACTACGCCCATGCCACCGGCGCCGAGTTTGTCGGTGATTTGGTAATGCGAGATGGTTTGCCCGATCATACGGCTGGGAGGGAGTCGCGCTGATTTTAGGTGCCCAAACCAGCCAAGTCAACGAATCGCACCAAGAATCCTCTCCACGTCCCGCTTCCGGGGCCGCCGCGCAGCTGGTATCAGGACGCGACGAATTAGACCGGCTCTGATAGGCTTTGCGTCTTTGAGGGAGGAAACTTTCATGCGCCGCATCCTGAGTACGTTTGTTTTGTGTCTGGTGATCCCCATTCTCGCTCCTTCGCAAACTCCGCACCGGATTGCCATCCGGGCCGGACAACTAATCGACGGGAAGAGCGATAAACCGCTCGTGAACGCCTTGATTGTCATCGAGGGCGACAAGATCATGTCCGTTGTGGCAGGAGGGAGCGCTCCTACCGGCGTCGAGGTGATCGACCTCTCCAAGGCCACAGTGCTGCCGGGTTTCATCGATACTCACACGCACGTCTTGCTGCAAGGCGACATCACCGCCGAGGACTACGACGCGCAATTGTTGAAGGAATCGATTCCCTATCGAGCGATCCTTGCCGCGCGCAACGCGCAGATTGCGCTTTCGCACGGCTTCACGTGCATTCGCGACTTGGAAACGGAAGGCGCGATGTACGCGGATGTGGACGTGAAAAAAGCGATTGCCAACGGGGAAGTGCCCGGCCCACGCATGCAGGTGGCCACTCGTGCAATGACGCCCACGGGCATGTATCCGCTGCTCGGCTATTCCTGGGAGTTAAAGGTTCCCACTGGCGTGCAGTATGTGGATGGAGTCGACGGCGCCCGCAAAGCCGTGCGCGAGCAAGCGATGTTCGGCGCTGACTGGATCAAGTATTACTCCGATCGCCGATATCACTTCGAGGCGGACGGAGTGTTGCACTCGATGGTGAACTTCACCGATGAAGAGGCGCAGGCCATTGTGGACGAAGCGCATCGTATTGGCAAAA
>Ga0137418_10000072_pt1 | contig 66853 bp, 125 predicted proteins | sample CZODoug3_1_2_16f_FD_122242 | JGI IMG/M metagenome (GOLD analysis project Ga0137418, IMG submission 122242) | Vadose zone soil fungal communities from Angelo Coast Range Reserve, California, USA - CZODoug3_1_2_16fungal (Hybrid Assembly) | ecosystem: Environmental > Terrestrial > Soil > Vadose...
GTCATGCGCCGTTTGGCGTCTAATTTTCGCGCTTCTCGGCGTATTACACCGGCGCCTTTCAAGAATGGCGTCAACCTGGTAGACTCGAGCCATGAGTCAGCACAGGGCCACCATTGCCAGGCCACCGATCTCTTCTGATGTTGATGTTGCCTGGCGTAAGAACATAGGTCATGCACACAGCCATGCGATGCCTGATCCTATGCCTGTGCACACACACCATGCGGCGGTGCGCACCCAGCCTGTCCGCACCCGCCATGCCCGTACTGCCACCACGACCGCCACCAGGTTCGAGGTGCTCAACGTGCTGCGTGCAGCCATGTACATCAGCGTCATCGTCGGTGCGCTGGCTGTCGTGTCGTGGGCCACGCACACCCACCTAGATCAGAAGGCCCCCCTCCCGGTTGCACAGGTGGCCGCGTCTGACCCGAACCCGGTACGCGTCTGCCAGGACGACGGCTACCAGTACTGCACGCTGGCTCAGGCCGCTGTCTCCAACGCTCACGACCACGCTGCCCTACCTCAGCCTGCACCGCAGCCCACCATCGTCGTCATCGTCGTTCAGCAGGCCAAGCCCACCAAGGCCCAACAACAGCCCAAGACCGCCCAACAGCCCAAGCCGGCCACGTCGAGCAAGTCGAGCGGCGGCGGCAAGTCCGCGAAGGCACCCAAGGTCGCGGGCCTGTCCGGCGGTGGCGTCCCAAATGTGAACTGGCCAGGACGCGGCCTCAGTGTCCGGCGTCTCGTCGGCCGATAGAATCCACCGGGTTGACCCCAACCAAAGGAGCCCAACGCCCGTGACCGCACTACGCAACCCTGGCCCACCGAGCCGCTACGTGCCGGCCTACCCCGGTGGCGAGCTGACCCGGATCAGCGTCAAGTCCCACAACGCGGCGCTACAGGAGGCGTTGGCCGAGTACTACCGGGTCGACAGCCAGCTTCGCGAGATCGAGCTCGCCACCCACCTGGACCACGTGCGCTACACCGCCGTCGCCTGGGAACGCACGAAGGCCGCACACGTCATCGTCGGCATCGCCTCGGTGCTCACCGACCGAGTGGATGACCTGCTCGTCTTGTTCTGATCCCCAACCAGCCGGACCAAGGAAGGCCCCACCCATGAGTACCGCCCTCGAACGGGCGGCTTTGACGCTTGGCATGCCCGCACCCGCCAAGGTTGAGCCGCCGTACCTGCGCATCGTCCGCGAGGCCGAGCCGCCACCCGAGCCGCCACCGGCACCCACCCAGCTCATCGACATGGTGGGCAACGCCAGCGCGCGAAGCCAGATCGGATTCCTGGTGAAGGCCGCGCTGGACCGGGGCGAGACACCCAAGCACATCCTGCTGCACGGCCCGCCGGGGCTGGGCAAGACGACGTTTGCGCACCTGGTAGGCCAGATGATCAACGAGTGGCGGGCTGAGCGCGACATGGCGCCGATCACCGTGCACGTCACCTCAGCGTCGAACCTGCGAACCACGAAGAACCTCGCCAAGGTGCTGAGCAAGGTTCAGGCCGGCGATGTGCTGTTCATCGACGAATGCCACCGGATGACCTCGATGACCGAGGAGATGCTGGGGCTGGCGATGATGCCGCCCTACACCTTCGTGATCCCCCCGGCCTCGCAGCTCTCCGGCGCCGAGGAACGCCCGGTCACCATGGCGCCCTGGACCTGCATCGGCGCCACCACCGTCTACGGCAAGATCACCAAGCCGCTGCGCGATCGGATGGCGCTGACCGTGCAGCTCAAACCCTACGGTGCCGCCGACATGTCCGAGATCCTGCGCAGGGCCGCCCAGCGGCTCGACATCGAGATCAACGAGGAGTCTCGGCTCGCCCTAGCCCAGCGCTGTCACGGCACTCCACGTGAGGCTGAGCGGCTGTTGGAGCGGGTCCGGGACTACGCACAGCTGGAGTTCCCCGGCGAAGCGATCGAACCCATGATGGTTGAGCTCGCCCTGGAGCTCGGTGAACTGGACAGCGCCGGACTGACTGAAGCCCACCTCGCCGTGTTGGTACACATCTGTATCGAGCGTGGTGGCGGGCCGGTGGGGCTCAACCAGTTGTCCAACGCGATGGCCGGCGTGCTCGGCGAAGAGACCCGCTCCACTCTGCTGGCCATCGAACAGCAGCTGTCGAGCAGCGGGTTCATTCGCTACACAGGCAACGGGAGGGTGGCCACACTGGCGGGCTGGCGTCACCTGCAAGCAGTGTGCCCGGACCTCAAGGTCGTGATCCCCGCGTTCCCGTCAGGCTATGGCACGTGAAGAACGCACACGGGCGACCGTTCACGGCGAGCGGTCGTCTGTGTGTAAGTATTCCGTCCACGGGGTTGACAATAATCCGTGGTGTCCAGTAGAGTTCTACCTATGACAACCAAGCACACATGCGGCGGGCCGGTCTTCGGGCGCAAGACCGAGGGTTGTCCCCGGTGCGACGAGCTCATCGCCGGAGAACCAGCAGTCACGTGGGCACCGAGCAGGGCAGTGCTGGACAAAATCGCGGCCACCGAGATCCGCGCGCACTTCGCATCCGAGAAGCACCGTTCCGGCGGGTGTGGGCTCGTGTGCACCTACGGCGAGTGGTGAGGAGACACCATGGACGCCCTCGACCTACACACCAACGGTGTCCACACCGAGTGCACGTTCCCAACCAAAAAGCGGGCCGGCGTCAAGTACATCGGCGACGGTTCGCACCGCGCCTGCACACTCGCCGGCACGGTCGAGCAGTACCACACGCACAGCTTCGACGGCCCACTGTGGGCGGCGTGTGGTTGCCCGGAATACGCAGACTGAAGGAGACCACCATGGCCCGCCAGACCACCAAAGCCCTGATCAGCCAGCACGCCAAGGTCTTCGACCACTACGTCGACTCGCCGGTACGGCTTGAGGTCACTGAGGTGGACCAGGCAACGCTCGACAAGCTGAGCGCCGAACTGGTTGACCGGGCGAACAGCGGCAACGACGGCCTTGCCTACAGGTGGCTCTTTCCCTACGACGACCCGCAGTGAACGCCGGCGAGACCTACTGGGATGTCCTCCCCGACTACGTCGAGTGCACCGAGTGCGGCCATCCGATCGAATCGCACGACAGGAAGGGCTGTCTCGAGTTGGGAGCGGGAGCATGCAACTGCCCCGAGGGCTTCACCACCGAACAGATCCGTGCCATAAGGAAACAGGAGGGCAAGCCCGCCAAGTACTGACCGGACGCAATACCCCAACCACCGGACCAAGGAGAGAAGCACCGATGACGATGCCGTATGACCCCGCCGAGAACGAGTGGGTGGCTGAGGTCAATGCCGCCGAGCTGGACCCTGAGCACTATGAGAACTACGGCGAGCGAAACAACCTGTTCCTGCTCGCGCTCGGCACGGTCCTGCGAGGTGAGGCATGAACGAATGGAAACCAGGTGACCCGTTGCCGGGCGTTGAGAGCCAAGGAAGCTGGAGCAATCAACCCATAGTCCAGATCAAAGACTTCGCCAATGACGTAAATACCGAGGTCTCCGGGTACCGCAACACTCAGGACTCGGCCGAAGATCGTCCTTGGTCGTGGCTATGAACGGCCCGGTCCAGGATCTGCGCTTCGCCAGCGAGCACGACCTGTTGCGGCTGTACAGCGAGTACACGGTAGCTGTGTTCGACGACTCGCAGTCGATCGAGGAGGCGTTGGTGGCGGACCACCGGCTGCGCGCGGTCAACCACGAGCTGTACCGGCGCCGCATCCAGGTCTAGTCTTTCAACACGGTTGACAGGTAGGGCTCTGTTCGGTAGAGTCCTACCTATGACAACGAAAAAGGGCCAGGACACCGGGCGCTGCACCCGCAACGCCACCGTCATCTACGTGGACGCCTACGGCGAGCAGACGGGCGTAGTCGCTGGCTACAACTACCGCTCCGACAACGGAAACCCCGAGTCGCTCATCCTCACCGATGGTCAGACGATCGGCCTGGAACAGGTTCGCAGCGCACGGTCGCGCTGACCGCTTGCATCGGCCCTGACTGCCACAGGGTTGGTGCTGGCTGCCAGAACTATCGAGAGGAACGGGAGGCAGAAGCTGATGCCCCGTGACAAGTACGCCACAGGCCGAGCCAACATCCGCACTCGCGCGGTTGAACGCGCCCTCATTGAAGCAGGTGCCTCACCTTGGATGGGTGGCCGTACCAAGGATACGTACACGGAGCACGGTGCCTACGGTGAGAAGCAAGCCGTGGTGAACGCTGTGAGCGCGCTCGGGTGGAAGGGTGTCACGGTGGTAGACGGTGGAGAACAGTACAACCGGTGCAGCATGAAGAACGTGCACGTGTACTGGATTCGAGTTCCGAAATGACCGAGCAGATCCCGGACGGTTGGGCTGACGCCGTCGCCAAATCAGCCGTGGAGGCGTATCGACGGGGCCGCATCGACGGACTGATCGAGGCCGCCGACCACGTGGAGAACTTCCCGCACGCCAACGTGACCTACCGCCGACACCAGAAGCAGTGCGTCGAGCAGGTGTGGCGCCAGGTCGCGCGGCTCAAAGGACAGGAAAGCCCTTTTTAGACGCTAGCGGAAGCGGTTCCGCCCACCCTTGCGCGAGTTGCAGGCCCGGCACAGCACCGACGCGTTGGCCTCATCGCTGGAACCGCCCTCAGATCGGCTCACAACGTGATCCAGGGTCAAGCCGCCTGCTGGTACCGGGTGCGGGTCCACGCCGTGTCCGGGGCAGAGCCAGCCGTACGCAGCAACCCATCTGACGATGACGGTGGCGCGCAGCTTCTGGTGTGGCCGGCCTAGTCCCCGGTCGTTGGTCTTGGCCTGGTAGCCGGACGCGGCGGGGTGTGCGGCGCAGCGCGCGCCGGTCTTGGTCGGTGTGCCACACACCAGGCACGGACGCGCCGCCATAGCGCCCTCTCCCGCCGTCGTCGGGCCAGAACCTCCCGGCGCAACCTGTGTCCACTGCATTGACAACGACGCCACATACCGGTAGAGTTCTACTTACCAGCCAGAGAGGACGGACCCATGCTCACCGTTTTGTCCCTGCTCTGCTCTTGGGTCGTCCTGGGCTTGACGATGTTCGAGGTCCACGCCCTGCGCGCCCGGGTGAGCGAACTGGAAAGGAAAGTCTGACATGAAGACCCACCTGAGCTTCAAAGGCCGCATCACACACGCAGTAGCAATCCAATGGCTCACAGACCAGTTCGAGTACGAACTCTGCCCCTTGTGTGGGGGCGACACAGTAGATCACAGCGTAGGCATAGACATGTTCGGCAACTTCCACGCCTTCTGCGACACCACACCCCAGATCGACCCCAACGACCCCGAGTACACCCAGGACCCGGACGATCACTACGACCGCTCACGAGACGGGATCTGAGATGGCTGGCGACGTGAAGGTCTCCGACTGGGCGGTCAGGGCCGCGCTCGCGGAAATGCAGCGGTGGGGTATCCGTCCCTCATATCTGCTAGCCGCTGTGCGGGACGCGGTACAAGCGGCCTTTGAGGCTCAGGCGGCGTACGACAGGACGGTTGAGCGAGAAGAGATGTTCGAGCGGTGGAATAGCGCCGTGCTGCCGTACATAGTCAAAGAATCGTGGAGGCAGCAGGAAATGGCCATCTTCACCGGCAAGGGCGACTACAACAACCCGCGCACGCTCGAGGAGATCGAGGCAGAACGGCTCCAGGAGGAGATCGAGAAGGCGGCCCGTGAAGATGAGGAGGAGAGCTGATGGCTATGGCGGCTGAACTGGTCCTTGATGTCTGTACCCCCGAGGGCAAAACCTGGCTGGCTCGGGTACTGCGGCGCGACGTGAGCCAGCCCGGCAACCTCGCTCGGGTGTTCATCAGGGTTGATGAGTACAACCTGTCCGGGTCTCGGAAGACGGGAAACGTGACCTACACAGAGTTGAGCGACGGCGTCTATGAGAGCAACGAAGGTCGCCGTCGTCTCGGAAGGCGCTACTGGGTAGTCACCGGTGACGAAATCCGCGAGGTCGACCGCAAGGAAGCTATGGCCGCATTGGTGCAGAGCTGATGGCTATCGTGCGGCACGTCAGTCACGGCCAGCCGATCCGGGTCATCGTAGACGTGAACGGCGCGCTGGCCGAGGTGACCGGGTTCGTCACCATGATGCTCACCGAACCGGGCACCGCCGTGACCGTGAACTACCTCAACACGCTGGTCGTCGCCGGCACCGCCCGGCCCATCACCGAGCTGCCCACCGCGCCGGCACAGCCCCAGGGAACGAGGTTCGAACGGTGAGCGGCTGGTGCGTGTGGGCCCTACTGCCTGGGTACGAACGCGGCAACCAGACACAAGGCGCTGGCTGGTCCCGCATCGCTGCCGGCATAACTCAGGAACAAGCCGAGTGGATGGCCGGGGCTCTGCGCTTCTCAGCCCGCGCCATGCCCGATCGAGAGGCTACTGATGACTGAACAGAGAGTGCCCTGTCAGGGCTGCGGCCGGCTTATCCCGGTCAGCCAGGCCCCGTTGTGCAATGCCTGCATCGACGCGGGTGAGTGACGTGACCGACCCCGCAGAGATCCTGAACGTTCCTTGGCCGGCCCGAGACGAGATCCTGGATGAGCTGCGCGCGGCCCGGGAGCGTTGGGATGCCGCGCAGGCTGTGCACCTCGCCGCGCGAATCGCGTTCCAGGACGCCGCCCGCAAGGCCGTGCTAGCGGCCCGACGCAATGGGCACGCCCGGTTCTACTCCCCGCCCATGTCTGAGCTCGCGGTCGCCGCCGGACAGTCCGTGGAGTGGCTCGGCGACGTCAAGTACACGCCGATGGGCTCTCTTGTGCCCGGTCGAAGGTCAGCTCGCAGTGTCTAAGCAGCTGACGATCATCCAAATTCAGCTGCTCTGCGTTGTGGTGCTGCTCTCCGCCATCTTGATCCAGCTGTCGGGCAGGTAACCCCATGCAGCCTGACCCAACGGACAAGAGGCTGGACACCGTCTCAATCAAGATCAGCGTGCCTGGTGTCCGCGCCCGGGTCCGCATGTTCCAGACCCGGCGGCGCTGGCTGTTCTGCGGTCCCCGGCGCTGGGCTGTGATGGGCCCGTCCCAGTTCGCAATCAAGTTCTTCGATGACTACAGCGAGGCGTTCGAGTACCTGATCCGGCGCGCCAAGTCAGCCGCCGACGGTGACGCCACCCTCAACGGCTCCTGAGCAGTGCGCCCGCCGGGACTCGAACCCGAAACCTCCGCCTTAGCGAGGCGGTGCTCTACCGGGCCGACGCGCCGTGCACAGCGATGCCGGTGGTGGTCCCCTTGAGCTACAGACGCGGTTATTGCGGGGAGCACCGTACCATCTAGAACCCCTTCGCCTTCGCCCACGCCTGCGATGCCGCCCACAGGGTCGCGTCCGCGCTGGTAGGCGTAGGTGTGGGGGTCGGTGGGGGCGTCGGGGTGACCACGGGGAAGGGGCTGGCGTTCGTCCCGGTGAGCGCCTGATAGTCCGCGTTAGCGGTGGCACCGTCCAGGCCGCTCGGGGTCAACCCAGTCTTGGATTCCCAGTCCGCCGAGATCGGCACCCACCACTCATCGAAGTAGCGGGTGTGGAACGCGGCGGTCATCGGCTGCGTCTTCGCCCAGGTCACGCACGTGTAGGTGGCGGCGTCGTAGCCGACCAGCGGAACGCAGTGCCCTCCGTCGATCGGGCTGCGCGCCACCACCGACCACGGCTGACCCGCATCGAACTGGCTCATCGCGCTCGCCGGCACGTTCAACCCGGCGTACACCACTCCGAACAGGGCGATGCAATTGCGCAACAGCGCCGTGTTGGTGCCGTCGATCTGCGCGTACGCGGCCAGTTTGTAGCCGTTCACCCCGACCTTGGTCCAGTACTGCAAACCAGAGATCAAGGTGGCGCCGACGTCGGAGTTGGGGTTGGACGGGGTGTAGCCACTGATCGCCGAGTACATGGTCAGCACCTGCGCGGTGGTGAACCCGGTGGTGACGTTCTGCGCGTCGTACTCCCACATCTGCTGAGAATGGAACGCGGCCGCCGCCACACAGTCCCCGACCTGGTCGTTGCCGAGCATGCCCCATGAACTCCCCGGCACCGCGCTCGACCAGTTCGCCGACGCGGGTGGGGTCAGGGTGGCCCCGGGCAACAGTGACAGCTTGACCCGGGGAATGGATCGGTCGTCTGGTTGGCGACCTAGCATCTTGCGCGCGGACGGCTTGGAGAACAGTGGCATGGGGGTCCCGTTCGGGGTTGGGATGGGGACGGCAAAGGACCCGCTGACTGTGGGGGTTAGTCAACGGGTCCTTTGAGAAAACAAGGTCACTGTGAAGTTGGTCAACTAGAAGCAGCGGCCTGTCGTACATGCGCAAGTGCTCCGACACCTGAGTTCCAGCTAAGGCGCCGGTATTACCGAACGGAACACATCAATCCGCATCACACCGTTGGATGTGATATCTCAACCAGGTGGTTGGGATGTACCCAGGTTGACAGAGATGGCCCGCGTTGTCAAGCCGGTGGACATAAAGGGAGTGTGGGACCGCGTCCCCGTTCGCTCCCCGCGTCGGACGGACAAGTCACCACACTCACGGGGTATGTTGCGCGCAGGTCAGGGGCTATGTCAACTTGCGCCGATTCCTCGGGTGAATCGACCGTCCGTCTCGCAACGCGATCAGGTGGTCCCGGTCATACATCGGCCGGCCACGCTCATCCAACCCGTACTCCCACAGTTTCCCCCGGGAGCGCCATGCTCTGATCGTGCCAGGGGGAATGCTCAGACGGCGCGCGGCCTCGGCGGCGGTGAACAGGTGCCGGACCTCTTTCGCCATGGCGAGAGTCACGCGGACCGCAGCAACAGCCCGAGGCGGCCCCACTCCGGTCGATCCCAGTCCCGCCCACACGCCGCGCACCCGATGATTGAAGAACTCGCCTGCGGGGGGTAGAGCGGGCCGCCACAGGTCCGGGTGTGCTCGCCCAGGTCGAGAGTGTTGGGGCAGCGCGCGAACGGGCGCGAACGGGGTTCCTCCCCTTCCAGCCGGGTCACCGAGGACAGCTGTCGGACCAACGCGCGCAGCCGCCCGAAGTAGGCCCCGACGTCGGGTTGCCGGCACCACCAGTCCGTATGGCGGACCAGAAACTCGCACAGCACGGGCACGGCACCCCCCGGCAGGGCGCTCAGCTCGCGGCGCTCAGCGACGTCGGTGGCCTCGGTGACCAGAACCAGCCACACGCTCAGCGGCGGTCGCGTCGACTCGGTGTGTACCCGCCCGTCCCCGCCGAGCCAGACGTGTGCCTGTGAGCTCGAACGCCGGTCCCGCATGGCAATCACGTGGTCTTGCGCCGGCGAACGGGACCCGAAACCGGGCGCGCCGCGATGCCCGAGGTCTCCGTTGCCGCCCGGTCGCGCGGACAGCAGGGTGTAGCGGGCCGCGATTTCGGTGAGCAGCTCGGGGATGCGATCCGCGCAGGCTCCGCAGACATGTCCGATCTCGGCGCGTCGCCATGCCTGGGTGGCTTTCGGAGGTTTGCACGTGACACACGCGCTGCCCGGCCGGGCCAATGCTTGATCGTCATCTTCATACATCAGCGACCTCCGGTTAGACTGCGGGTCGGTCGCCTACGGGATGGGGACCAGCGCCCTGCTGACGGGCGGACGGGCGTCGTCTACGGGTCACTCCAGACGGCGCCCGTTCCCGTGTTGCGCGGTCCAGCGGGCCCGGCCGCCCCACACCAGGGCGATGCTGATCTGCCAACACAGCACCCGCCAGGTGAGCTCATCCATCACGTCCAAGCCGGCCTCGCGCGCGGCGTGGTAGTCGGCCACGGTGAACTCAGCCAGCAAGGTGATCATGCGGGGGTCAGGCACAGTCATCGCGGCACCGGTCATTCTCGTCATCGTCCCCATAGGGATTGTGGTCGGCGAAATGCTCAAATGCCCAACCCCACGCCGCCTCCCAGGTAAGAAATGACGTGCAAATGTGTGGGCATTCCGCGCAATAGGCTTGATAACGGCAATTAACAGCCATCGCGGTATTACTCGGATAAAACACTCTCTGTACCAGGCACCTATGATTCATATGCACCGCCGCCGTCGGGAAGCAGCCAGTCCGCGCCGGGTCTTGCGCACCGATTCTGGGTGGTCCGTGATGCCCAGCGCGGCCATGACGACCGAGGCGTCTTCAGTATTCCAACAATTGTCGATTGCCATCTTGGAAACCGCCCGCGCGGCCAGTGCCAGCTCCCGCTCGGTGGGTGGGCGGACCACGGCAATCAGTTGTTTCATCCGGTCGTGGTCACGGTCCTTCGTGCGGGCGGCCTGGGTGCGGGGCATGGGGTCCTCCTGGAGTTATAGACGTTCGGGATGGGGGGTTGGTTGCTACCGGGTTGCGGTGTCCGCGCCGGATGCCGTCATGGACTCTAATCCGGCAAGTAGTCCTTCCTCGTGCGCGCGTACGCGCGCGAGGGGACAGGCACTCGCCGGATTAGAGGTTAGGGTCCGCACGGTTCCCGGTTCCCGATGGTTCCGGGAACTAACGGGAACCAGTTTAGTTAGGGTAGGCACGGTTCCCGGTTCCCGATGGTTCCCGATGGTTCCCGATGGTTCCCGGAACCGGTTCCCCGGGGGTACCCTCCGAAGGAGGGGGTACCCCGGAACCGACGTGGGCCCGATTGAAGATCATTTATTCAAGATCCGGGAACCGATGGGGGGCTTGGAAGGTCATATCGAGCCGCTCGACCGTAGGACACGTTCACGAGCCGCTCAGTGGCCACGAGACGGTGCAGAGCCTCCAGAACGCTCGCCTTCTTCCGCCGGACGTTGGCCGACACGAGGGACGCGCTCACGTCCAGTCCCTTGCCGATGAGTTCGGCCGCCACCGCGTAAACCTCATCGTCCAGCTCGCCCTGGCGGCGGTCCTCACGCATCGACTCGAACTCAGGGTCGGGACCGTCGTCAGGGTTGGGGGCGTGCAAGACAAGCTCCCAGCGGTCCCCGGTGTCGTCGATGACCATCTCGGCAAGGTGGTATTTACGGGCAACATTGGTTGGGGTGGCAACGTTGCGAAGCATCCCGGGACGATCCTTGACTACGTACACCCCAGAGTTGCCCTTCATCCCGATGCCGAATGCCTCTCGATTCTCGACAAGGAACGCGGCACCGGAGATGCCATTCAGTTTGTGTACCGACCCGAGTGCATATCCATGGCCGTTCTGGTTCGGGTCCTTCACGACGTGATCGGCCGACACCACCGCCGCGCCGTACCGGGTCCACGGCTTGACCAACCGCCGTCGGTAGTCGGCGGCACCGTCGGGATCATTTATCTTCTGGCCGTGCAATGCCATCGCCTCGTTCTGGCCATCGAGCACGACAAGCACCGGAACACGTTCATCGCAGATCTCGTCAATGCGCCCCGGCGGAACCGGGTGCTCAGCACCGATGAACACCAGGTCGTCCACGATGCGGTGGGTGGGTACGTGGAACTGGTGCGCCAGGCGCCGCACCGTGGACGACGCGCGAGCCTCCTCGAAGTGCACGTACACCACCCGGTTGCCCGCAACGAGCTCATCGGCGGCGCAGGCGAGCAGGAACCACGTCTTTCCGCCCTCTGTCTCGCCGATGACGGCGTGTTCCAGTCCGGGGTAGAGGAAACGGACCCCATCGCGCCGTCGTGCGCCTACGGCCGTCTCAGGGCCCGTTTCGGCCCCTTCGATCGCGGCCCGGATCTCGTCACCACCTTCCGCCGTCCACCTCTCGTCCGCGTCCGGCGCGGCGGAGGTACCGGACGGAGACGAAAAAGGGTCGGCGGGGTCCACGAGCGTGTAGGGGTCCCTCATGCCTGCACGCATCCCCGAGCGGATGGTTGCTGTCGCTTCGCCGCGTTCCATGCCCAACGCGGCGGCTTCCTCGGCGAGCCTGCTCCAGGCGTAGTCCTCATCCCAGAAGCCGGGAACGAAGTGCCCGACCACCACCGCCGCCTGGTTCAGCGCGGTATTGCGCGAGAGCCGCCCACTGGCCGCGTCGCCATGCTCCACGGCGGTGCGCAGTGGCCCGATGGCGTACCGCTCGACCCAGCCGACCGCCTGGTCCATCGTGTACCGGCGCGTATTGCCCCCTGACTGCCCGTCTCCGGCCCGAATCAGCCCCGTCTGGCCGGAGACCCTGGGGATGTCCTCCTCGGGCGTCAGCAGGGCACTCAGCCACGCTGGCAAGGGCACCGCGACCGCGTCGGGCTCCTCGGCCGTGTACCGGACACCGCTGGGATGCACCGAACCCGCGCCGACCACATACCCGCCGTCGCCCCGCCCGCCACGGACGTCGAACCCGTAGTCGGCCAGCACGCCGGGCGCGTTGCCGATCTCGACCCCGGCGGGCGCGGCGAAGTACCAGTGCCAGCCGTGCGCGGTCGACACCCGGTAGGTCTCCGGTGTTGACTGTCCGTAGTCATCACACAGCCGTTCCATACCGCCCAGGACATCCTCATCCAGGATCACCAGACCCGACCCCTTGGCCGCGATACCGACGTTCACCGGTTCACGGCCGAACCACATCTCCAGGGTCGCGGCGGTGGGTTCGGTCGCGGTCGCGGTGCCCCACTTGATCCCGACAGCTGGCCGTTTACCAGCATATTCCACCGGGAATGGCCGCCAGCCCCGAGCTACAGCGGCACGTGCGCGCTCCAGCGGGGACGGTTCGATGAGCGGCATCGCGCTCATCCCGTCCGCCGTTGTACCAGCCGCGCACCCAGCTGCTCCTGGCCTAGCTCTATGGCGTCACGCTCAGTGACGGGAACGAGTACCGCGATAGTGGCGTCGGGGTCCGGCCGCGACTCGTACGTTTGCCGTCCCCGCTCCGCGATCCAGGTCCCGGACTCGTCTACTTCCGCGATGTGCCAGAGCGCGCCATCACCGCCGAGAACCACATCGCCGGCCACCACATGGCGCCACGCGATGAAGATCGGTACCCAGGCGCTGGGCAACTCCTCGGGGCTCATCAGTCGTCCCCATCCGGGCCGGCCGGGCAGCGAACGTGGACATACCCGTCACGCAGGTCATCGACGATCCACTCACCGACTTCGATCGGTTCCTCACAGTCCGAGCACAGACCTTTGAACTGAGCACGCCAGCCCTGTGTCATCACGCCATCTCCTTCATCGGGGCGCACGCGGCCAGCGCGGATTCGGGGTCCGGCGCGCCTGCGTACGCGGTGAGTTGCCGTGCGGTGATCGGGCGGGGCGCGAGCTCGCCGTGATGACGCGCCCGCCAAGCCAGGTCGAGCGTCCAGCCGGGTGCGCGGCGGCGGCGAATCCATAGCGCGACCAGCGCCCGGCCGTCTACGTGACGGGCCCGGATGAGTACCGAGTCCACGGTCTCGAGTACCTCGACCCGATGACGCTTGCCGTTGCCGTCGGTATCGGCGGACAAGGTGCCGAACGCGCACTGCCCGGTGGCGGTACGCAACTGTGTGGACCAGCCGTCGAGCTTGCGCAACAGCACGGCCGCCGCGCGCGGGGTCGCCGTCATTGCCGCACCGCCCACACGATGAACGCGATGACCGCGATCAGTCCCAGAAAGATCAGTACAGTGCCCCACATCTGCACACCGGTGTAGTCCTGTGGCGTCATGACGCCCTCCGCATCCGTGCCGCCGGGGGATCGTCGAGGTAGTCGGCCAACGCGCGCAGCTGGACGGCGGTGTAGCGGCCGAGCACTTCGCGGTTGCAGGCGCGGCACACCAGGCCCCGCACGCAGGCCCCGCACGACGTCGGCCCCGCGCAGCAGGCGTGATCATGATCGGTGTCAGGCATCCGGGTGGGCCGACGCCCGCAGGGGCAGTGCTCGCCCTGAAACGCCCACAGCGCGGCGTGCTGCGCGGCATCGACGTTGTATACGCGCTTGACCCGTACCAGCGCCGTACGCGCCTTCTGAGCCTTGCGGTGTACCCGCCAGTGCGTGGCGCAGCGCCGCGAGCGTGGACCACCATGCGGGGCCGCGCGGGGTGCACGCGGCGGGTCTGAGGACGCGGCGCAGTCCACGCAGATGTGCCTAGCCATCCCAGACCCCCGCCCTGTCGTAACGACCCCGTACCGCACGCGGGTCGCCAGCGCGCGCCGCGCGCGCAAACGCCTGCTCCCATGCCTTGTAATTCATGTCCAGGCGCAGGTGGAACGCCTTGAACGGGACGATCCCCCGGAAGTGGTCCCACTCGTACATGAGCTCATCGCGGCTGTAACGGCCACCGGTCCGATTGGGCCTGTCCACATCTGGGGACGGCTCTGTGGATGCGTAGCGGGCGGCCCACTCACGCATCATCTCGGTGGTACTCATCCGAGTACCCGTGTCGCCAGGGCGATGCTGATCTCATCGCTCAGCCTCGCCTTGTTCATGGTCTCCGGCGCGGGGACGCCCAACCTGGCCGCGTAACTGACCTGCGCGTCCGAAGCCACCTTGCTGCCCCTGCGCCAGCCCGATGCTCGCGTAGTGACCCCGGAATCGAACGCAATCGCCCAGGACTCGGCGATCTCGCGGGCGGCGTGCAGTCCCATCGCCGGCCCGAGGGCGACCCCGTCGCGCCCGACGTAGACCCCGCCGGAGTAGCCCTTCACGCTGCAATGGCCGGGCCGGTACTCATCCCCGACCGGCAACAGCGCCGCCATCCGCTCTCCGGCCGGCAGGAATCGAATCCCGGACCGGGTGAACAGCCAGTTGAGTGCCGAGGTGGCGAACAGGTCCAGGTCTTCGTAGTCGGCGGGCCCGAGCAACCTGGCACGGCCACCGTCGGGGTCACGCTGTGCCGGGAGGCAGGCACACGGAGCGACCTGGCAGCGCTCGCAGGGCAGTGCGTCGAGCTCATCGGTGTCGTACTCGGCGCTACTGTGCAGGTCGGTCAGGGTGACCAGACGTTGGTGACGAGACGCCCCCACCACATCGAGCACCAGGCAGTCCCGCTTGCCGGGGCTGGTCCGCAGCCCGCGCCCAACGATCTGGGTGTACAGGCCGGCCAGGCGGGTCGGGCGCGCCATCAAGATGCAGGACACCGGGGGGCAGTCGAAACCCTCCGTCGTCACCATGACAGACACCAGGACCCGGGTACGCCCGGCCGCGAGGCGGGCGTAAGTCTCCCGACGTTGTGCCAGGGACGTGGTACCCAGCACCGCCTCGCAAGGCACACCGGCGGATTCGAATTCCAGGGCGAGCGCCTCGGCACTGGCCACGTTGGGGGTGAACGCGATGGTGATCCGGTCGGATGCGTGGTCCCACCATGCCTTGACGATCTGGTCGACGTCTTGACTGACCATCCCCCCGAGCTCGTTGTCCTGGTAATCACCTTTGCTGATCTTGGCGCGTTCCAGGTCCAGGTGATCAACCACCACCGCGCGCCCGCGCGGCCGGACCAGCCATCCCGCGTCGACCGCCCAGCTGATGGAGCGTTCGTACACCACTTCCTGCCATACATCGCCCAGGCCGCGCCGGTCACCCCGGACCATGGTGGCGGTGACCCCCATCGTCGGGGTGTGATCGAAACTGCCGGCCCAACGCAGGATGGCCATCTGGGACGGGCTGGCCGCGTGATGTGCCTCATCAACGATCACCACGTCGGGTCGGGACAGCTTGGAGCGCCGCCGCTCGCTGGCCAGGGTGGGCGCCATCGCCACCGTGATCGGACGCCGGGCCTGGTTGCGCTCGGCCTGCACTCGACCCACCGCGATACCCGGCGCATGCATGGTGCAGCGCTGGGTGATCTGGTCGAGCAGCTCGCCCCGGTGCGCCACCACGAGAGTCCGTTTTCCGGCCGACGCCGCGTCGGTGGCGATACGGGCGATGATGTCGGTCTTGCCGGTCCCGGTCGGCAACACGATGCCGACCCGCAACATGCCTTCGCCCCAGGCGGACTCGACCGCGTCGACAGCTTCGGCCTGATAATCGCGTAGCTCGCGTACCCTCACCCCGCCACCGCCGCCAGTTCCGCGAGCCGAGCGCGCACCATCCGGGTGGCGTCGTCGGTCCAGTTGTCCTGGTTGGTCCGCCAGAGCGCATCCAGCGCGGCCTCATCCGGTGCATTGCGCAGTGCCGCCATCAGGTTCAGCGAGGACACCGGTGCCGGCGACGATGCCAGGTCCGTCGGCCAGAACAGGTCTTGTCGCGCTGCCTGCCCGCGTACCAGATTGGCGAATTTGGCCAGCTCAAAGCCGTTGTACAGATCTACCCAGTGAAACCCCGAGTCAGCGGGACTCTCCAGCGGCACGTGCAGGATCAGTGCCCACTCCTGGCTCGGGGCGATCCCGTCCGGCCAAGTACCACGTCCACCGGCGTGGGTGTAGGGCACGCCGAAGCCGTAGACGGCCTGTTGACAGGCATACGTCGGCCCGAAATAGCGGGAGTCCTTGTTCGTCTTGAGATCCAAGATCAGTCGCGTACCGGCCGGCAGGGTCTTGACCTGTTCAACGCCCTGGAGATCGGTGTAGCGCACGATGGTGTCTCGGGGCAGTTCCACGAGTCGATCGAACGTGCCAGCGGCATCCAGGGGGTCACACACCACGAACGTCTCTGACGCGACAACACGCACCCTGGCCATCAGCGCGCGGTAGGCGGACAGCGCATCGCGCACGTCATGCGGCAGGTAGGCCAAGTCTTCGCCCGCGTCAACTCGCTCGGACAACACGTGCAGCGCGGTGCCCTTGGTGGCACCGGCGGTGGCCTTCGCCGCCTCCAGGGCTTCCTCCGCGACGGCGGAGAGTGCCTTCTTGTCCGCCTCCTCGATGACGCCCCGGATGGTGGCGGCCTTCATCACAAGATCATGGCGTCGGGACAGGCCATGGACGATCATCCGCTGTTTCCACACCTGGATGCCGTAGTCCGATTCCAGGGCCTTGCCCAGTGTGCTGGCGCGGGTATAGGTGACGTACCGGGTGCGGGATTCGCGTCCCTCGATCAACTCCCGGATCTTCGGACGACCACCGGGCCCGCGCGGGATTTCGTCGGGCACCTCTTCCGCCATCGTGCTCGGCTTGGCGGCCTTCTGTAGGGCCATGGGTTTAACCTTTCGGTGTGTGAGAAAAAGGGGTACGGCGGCCCGGTTCGCACCCGGGCCGCCGCTACTGAGACATTCGGCCCAGTCACCAGGGCCGAGCGCCACCCCCCGCGCTCACCGGAGCCTGCTCGGGCGCGTTCCATGCGGCACCGTCGCGATAGACCAGTTCCACCGCCGCCATTTCCGCGTCACTGGGCTCGTCACCAACCGCTCCGGCATTGGGCTTGCCGGCGTTGAGCACCTTTACCCTGGCCACGATCTCATCGCCGACCTTGGTCACCGGCGGCTGCGGCTGCTCGCCCTTGGCCGCTCGGGGGTTGCGGACCCCACGCAGGATCGCGGTGATCGCGCCGATGAACCTTTCCTCCAGGTGTACCTCCCCGGTGGCCGCGCCGGAGCAGATCAGAACGTCGGCGATGACCGGCAGGTTGACTCCGTCAAATCCGGTCGCCTTCTCTGGCGCGTGAAACTCCTTGATCCGGAACACCAGGAGAACCGGGCCGTCGACGGCCAGTTCTTTCAGGTCCAGGAAACCGCCGGAGGTCTTGATTGCCTTCTGTAGTGCCATTCCCATCTCTCTTCTCTTCTAGGTGGGTCATTGACCCGATCTGACACGCTGATCTCAGCGTGGGTCCTTTATCGGCACACCGTGCCGCGTCCAGTCCTTGGACACCCCTTCGGGGCTAGTCAACGTCGTGTCCCGCCTCTCGAAGCCGGTCCTCAAAGTTGGCCAGGTCGTGAAGGTCATCCAGGCTGAAGAACCGGAGAAGCCACGCCGCCAAGGAATCGTCATCGTCGGGGTCCACGTGGGGTGCCGGCTGTTCGGGGTTAGTCATGCTGTTCACCCCGGATCACACGCGCGGCAATCCAGGCAGCCCGGTTGGTTGTCGGCATGGCGCGCAGGACACGCTCGGCAAGGTGATTAGCGGGATCGCACATGGGACAGGGCAGTCCGGTACTGACCACCTTCGTTCCGCCGCAGTACTCGCACACAGAGGATTGCTCCTCTTCAGCTGACTGCCACGACGCGAACACCTGGATGGCCGTTGAGCACGTGGGACAGGTCAGCTGGGCGAGCTGTACCGGGGGAGTTGGAATGTTGGGGCTAATCAAGGCTGCTCACCCCCAGCCCGTCAGCGGTCCAGACCCGCGTCATCCGACCTCGGTGCACCGGGCACAGATCCAGCGAGTCGGTCTTGTGCAGCGCCTGAAACTCCCAACCCATCGCATCGGCCATGGCGCGCAGCTCGGGCGTGGTCATCCGCCAAGTCGCGTGGCTGCCCATCACCGCCGGGCAGTGCGGATAGTCGCAGGTGATCTCGGAGGTGTAGGTGACGATGGTGGCACTCATCCGGGAGGCTCCTCTGATACCGCGATTGCCCAGTACTGCACCGGGTGCGCGCGGGCTAGGGTCATGAGCACGTGAGGGCACGGGGCGTCGGGGATCTGGCGGTTCCGGTAGCGGTTGTTGAATGCCGCCGAGCAGGACTTGTCGCAGAATCGACGCTGGCGGTAGTTGGTCAGCTGCTCGCCCGGCCGACGCTCCAGGGGGGCCAGGCACTGCGCGCAGATCTTCACCGGGTCTCACCGCGCTGGTCCTTGTGGCCGGGACACCAGTCCAAGATTTTGCCGGCGAGGTTTCCGTGGTGGGCCCATCCCCAACCCATCTCGATGGCGTACTCCCGCAGGTACGAGACGTTTAAGTCTTCATGGGTGTCGAGGACGGTGTTCAGGTGGTGTTCACAGCTGGGCGCATCGCAATACAGGGTGACGTTGACGCCTACCAGATTCCGGGTGCAACGGATCACCGGGTCTCACCCCGCTCGAACAACGCGATGCACTTCTGGAGCACCGTCCGGAGCGGGACGCCACAGTTCGGGCAGTTGATCTCCGCCTTAGTTGTTGCCTTGGCCAGTTCCGCCCGAGCCGCATCCCGCTGGGCCACCGCCGCACCCCACTCCTTCCTCAGCGCTATGACGGCGTCCGTGAGCCTCAAGATGGTCTGAGCGTCTTCCACGGTGGTCATGCCGCCCTCCTACGCCCACGAGCTCGCCCGGCCCGCACATGGCCACTGCGCGGGCGTTCGATGGAGATGGGCACCCGTTCGGCGTCGCGCTTCTCGATGATCACCGCGAGCACGCCCACCATGAAGTCCATGCCGGTGGCCAGGGCGTAGCCGTGCGCGCAGTCCACGCAAAGCTTCTGCCAGTCGTCCATCGAGAACAGCTGGGCGGTCGATCCGCACCGGTGGCACGGGCTGTCGAACGCGATCATCGCTTGGCCTCCTCCCATGTCATGGCCTTCCCGAGTACGACCTGCAACCGGTGCTCGGCCACGTACTCCTCAAGAACCTTAAGAAACAGATCCGACAGGCTCACTCCGTAGGCTTTGGCGACGGCGGCCGCGTCGGTCCACACGGCGGCCTTGCCCACCGGCACATAGATCGTCTTCTTCACGGTGTCCTTGCCGATGCCGGGCATCAGAGGGTCCGCCGGTACGGGGTCGGGGGCTTGGGCTGGACAGGTGGGTCCAGGGCCGCCGCGATCTGGTGGGGTACGGCCTGCATGTCCGCTTCGAGCCTTCCCAGCCGACGCGACAGCGTAGAGATCTCGGCGTCGGCGTGCGCCCACCGGGCTTCGATGGAGACGATCCGTCGGGTGTAGAGCACGCCGGCGTGATAGGACAGCGACCGCAGCTCCATGATTTTGCCGCGCAGCCGAAGTAGCTCCCACCAGGTCAGCAGTACCCCCGACCAGATGACGCTACTGATCAGGTTTTTTAGGTCTCCGTACACGAACCACAGACCGATCGAAAAGACGAGATAGGCCAGGGCGAGGGCCAGCAGGAACTTGTACGGGATCCTGATCAGGTAGTAGCTCAGGGCTCCGAGCAGGCCGTTGAGTCCGTCGCGGATGTCGTGGAGTAGGCGGTTGCAGCGCTGACGCAAGTGGTTGGGGATCATGATGTCAGCGCCTGGTGTTCAGGACGGCGCGCACCGAGCGGGTGAACTCAGCGGCGAACTCCTGGAAGAATTTGATCATGCGTCTCCTTCGGGTGGGGGAGCGTCCGCCGTAGTAGCTATGACGTCCCGGGTGGGGTTGGGGTTGCTCGGGGGTCCGACGTCGTGACAGCGGCACACGCACCGGGCATCGCAGAACTTGCAGCGCGCGGGCCGTTTGGCGCCTTGCTGGCCTGTCATGGCGGCGCAGTAGGGGTGGTAGTTGTGCAGGCAGGCGGTGGACAGGTAGACGTGTGTGTCCCTCATCGCCGAACCTCCGCATCAATCACTGCAACTGCCTGAGAATCGCTTCGGCGAACCCGCACAAGAACACTTTCTCTCGAGGGCCAACGTTCTCTCGCAGTAGGCCGGACTCCAGCAGGCGGTCTAAAGGGATGAATCGATCACCGGGGCCGATAAACCACAGGTGTTCCTGGTTGTCGGAGTTCCACCAGGACTTGCGGTTGATGGGTTTGTCCCCGGGTCCAATTGGTGGGAGTGAGGGCGTTGTCAGCCAGTCCTTTTCGAGGTTATCCATCATGCTTTAGTCCCACACCCTCCCGTTGATCCATTTGTCGCCCCGCTGTCGGGCTGCGTACAGCCGAGCGTTCCCGTCCACTACCCTGCCGCGCCGGATGTGGATCGGATCGTCCTCGTGGCCCTTGATCGGGTTGCGGTGCTTGTCCGGGGTGTGCCCGTGGGAGAGGCTGTCGACCCGCAGCTTGCGTACCGGCGGCGCATTGTCGGGCATCCGGTACTCGGGATTGTTCGCCGCGCCCCAGTAGAAGAAGGCCATCACGCTTTCTCCTGCCCACTCAGCTCCGCGCCGATCCGCTCAATCTCCGACCGGCGCGCGTGCACCATCCGACGTGCGATCGCGTGGGCGGCGGCGGAATCCACGTTCGGGCCGTACGACGCGATGCGGGCGGCGTCGCCCTTGGTGGTGGGCTTGTTCTCTCCGTAGATCATGTTCGTCGCCTGTGTGCCGGCCGCCGCGACGATGCAGTCATCCAGTGGCGTGCGGGCGGGGCGGTGGTAGGTGAAGCCGGACCAGTCGTGATCATGGCTGCCTCGGTCAAGCACAGCGCGTACCCCGCCGATATTCAGGTCCCGAGCCACTACGACGTGGCCTCCCTCGTGGATGGCGGTGTGGTGCTTGGTGCCGAAATCTGACCGGTACGCCGCCCGTGACTGGCCCTTGAACCACAGGATGGTCACCACGAGCACGCACACCACGGCGAGGGTCTTGCCCGGCGCGAGGAGAAATGAGATCAGGAAGGCTCCGGCGAGCAGGGTGGCGGGCATGGTCAGTCGTCCTGTTCGTTGTGTAAGGGGTTGCAGATTCGGCATTCAGCCCACCACTCGTCATCCGTGACAGCCCTGATCATGAGCTGGCTCGGGCCCAACGACGGCCGGGGTCGCACGAACACCAGCGCACCGCGCGCGGATGCCCCTTCGATGTGGGCCGACCGCACGTGTATGCCTTCATCGTCGTCATAGCTCCGGTACATCTTGATCATGTTCGGCTCAATCAAGATGACTTCCCACTCGGTTTCGCCCTCACCCCTGATCTGGACGATGTCACCGACTTTGATCTCCCGCTGCATGTCAGTCGTCCTGTTCGAAATGCAAGAGGTTGCAACATTGCGCCCATTCATCATCTGTAAGGAATCTGCCCAGTGTGTCGCGGCCATCGTGACCCAACCCCTTACACATGCCTTCCGCGTAGGCCCGATTCATCTCGTCTCGGATCTTCATGGCGCGGTCGATGCGCCGCCGTGTCCACCAGTCAGGCTCGAACCAGCGAGGTTTCCCTACCCACTTCCAAGCCTGGTCGACGCTGATGTATTCGAGTGACGCACACTTTCGGCAGGGTGTCACCCTCGTTCCTCCCCAGCCTTGATTCGGAATGCGCAGCGCCGGGTCCGCGAGAACTCTGTGACCATGCTGGCTATCGCTGCCCAGTCCGCGTTGTCCAGCGCGCGCGGATCGTTGGGGCCGAGCAGTTGGCCTATCACGTAGGTGGCCACTTCCCCGGTGGTGTTCTTGACGCGGATGTTGATGCCGAGGCTCTCGTCCGGGCTGTAGTGGGGCCAGTCGCCCGATTTCTTAGTCATCCTCGCTCACCTGCCCCATCTCGGTCCACACGAAATACGGAGTTGGACCGGATGCGTTCACCGACAGCACCCACTTCTTCCCGCATGGGCAACGCCACGTCCCCGAGCTTTTCAGGTTAATCTCTATGGGCGGTTCACACTGCCGCCACGGATGAGCCGCCGCGCCCTGCCATGGCCTATCTACTGCTGTGACCAAATCGTCCAGCAAATCGACAGCTATGGCCAAGTCATCCAGCAAATCGGGCAGTTCTACCTTGGCGGCCCTTTCAATGCGAATGAGTTGGGCATCGTCAAGCCCACGCCAATGCTTCACCACTTCGGTCGCGGCCTTCTCTATCCGACCGCGCCGGTCGTACTCCGTCATGACCAGCCAGATGTCCCGCGTATCTGTCTCACCGCTCACGGGTTTTGAGAGCTCCGACATCTCGCTTCGCAGGAACCGCTCGGCCTCTGCCAGTTCGTCGCTCACGGCTCAGCCCTTTCAATATCAGGAAGTTGCCTATTCCGCATCCGGCACCACTTCCAGACGGGGGGCCGATCGACCGGCCGGGCCATAGCGAGCCACCAGACGCCGCACATCGGGCAGTCCCAGCGGCGGTCGCTGTAGCTGCTGTTCTCGCGGATCGTGCCGACGTCCGGCGGCTGGCAGATGTGAGGCTGATCCCCGGGAGTCTCGCCAGCAGCCAGCAGGGCACGGACCTTCTCGTCCCATATTCGTCCTGGAAGGTCCTGGCTCAGCATTTCGGTCAGCGCGGCGGTGAGCTTCTCGACCCGTACCGGCGCCTGGTCGTGATGGGTGACGAGCGCGCGCAGGGAAGCGTCCTTTGACTCCAGGATGGCGGTGAGTTCCTCGACCCGGGCCTGGAGTTCGACCTTCTCGCTCTGCCGCAGCTCGACCACCGCGCGGGCTTCGACGTAGCTACTCTCGGCGCGCTCCAACGTTGCCTCCAGCTCCACGACCCGGGCCTGGCGTTCGACGCCCGTGGCGCGCAAGCGTTGGTTCAATAACGCCACGCGGAGGTGCCTCTCAGCTTGGGCCTGGAGCGCATCCCGACTGGCCAGCACCCCCGCCACCGCATCGACATCACGGCGCCACCGATTGCGCTGAGGCTCGTCCAGGTCGTCCCAGGTGACGTCGCTGCCGTATGCAGCCGGTTGGTGGGCCTTGAACACAGCTTGGGCAGCGTGGTCCCGAAGCTCAGCCGGCAGGTCAGTCATCGAGCTCTCCCCGCGTCTGACCGGATCGACCTGAACGACTCCAGGGCTCTGCGCCAGCATCCGTAGTGATAAACGTTGCCGCTCTGGACCCGAACTGCGTCGTCATCCAAGTCAGTGATCGGAGTGGAACAACCGGGACAGACCTCGGCCGGCAAGTCAGGCATCGGGCTTCCCCTCTGCTCGGTGATCACTCATCGCTGTCTGTCTCAATTCCGTCGCCTTCTCAAGGCACTCACGCGCCGCGTCCAGGCGCCGCTCCGCCAAATCGGTGCACCGCCCATACCGGGCCGCCGCCGCCGTGTGGCTCTTGGCATCTGACTCTAAACTCCGCGCGCGCAGCTCGTTGTCCTCAGACTTACTCATCGCCGCGCCTCCAACCTGTCCGCCTTGCGGTTGCAAATCCCAGCGGCCCACTCGCATTCATCCCGGGTGTAACGGTCCACTCCAATGTGGGCACTCGCGGCCGCCTGTAGGAACTCATCTCGCAGCTCCCGCAGGATTGCTACCTGGGCTCGGACCACTAGATCCGCGTCATTCATCCGTAGAAGCCGTTCTCGTCCCGGATCTTGCGCTCGATACCCAGCTCATCCAACCTGCGCACGAATTCGCCCATCCGCGCCCCCTCAATGCGGTGCACGCGTTCCTTGCCGTTGGTGGTGACGTACCAGATGTGGATGTCGTCGTAGGAGTCGCCTGGGGTGTACTCGCTGTAGCCCGCCGACCACCCACTGTTCTGCTGCACGCTCTTGACCCTCTCGACCGGGCCAACGGTGGTGTGCTGCTCAAGGTACTGCTTCACCACGTCTAGCCAGGTGTAATCACCGCCATGCCCATCACTCTTCGCTCCCGCTCCTAGCCGTACGTCACTCATCGTCGGCCTCCAACCTAGCTAGTTCTGCTTCGATGACCGAGATCATGTAACAGTCGGACATGTGCGGCTCGTCGGCCGGTGTACCGCAGCACTTCCTCACCCAATCAGTCATCGGCTCACTCACGTCGGGTCCTCTTCACCGTCAAGGCAGGCCGGCAAACCGAAGAGTGGTGTCGGCAGATTCCAAATCTTGATTCCGGTGTCTTTCCGCCACTTCAACGGGAGTTCAGTCTTCCTGGACTGGCCGGTCGAGATACTCATCCTCTCCAGGTTGACTCCGCACAATTTACAGAAAGTCCAGACCCAATATCCGTTGCCTGACTTTTCCGTCTTGCTGTGGGGGCAGTTCCTGATTTGCGCGTCCTTGGCTGACTCGCCCATCACGCCGCCCTTGTCTTGTAATGGATGACCGCGCCGACCAGCGTCTTGGCCAGGATGTAGGCGCCGGCCGCCAGCCCCAACCCCAGGCCAACCCCGACCGCGATCCCGACGTGGGTCCAGCCGTAGCGGCTCACTGGCGCGCCAACCACGTGCCCAGCGGCGCACCGATCAAGGCCCCGAAGAACACGCACGCAATGACCCCCTCGGGTGAGTTCCATGCCGGGCTGGGGAACAGGTGCTGAAGGAACAGCTGGGTGCCGGCGACGCCCACGAACACGCCCAACAGCACAGCCACCTTGATCAAAGTGATCATCTGGCACCCAGTTCGAGGTAGTCGATGTGGCGGTGACCCACGCCGGGGTGGTAGTAGGTCGGTACGCCCTGGCCCTGGCCGGCCCGAATCTGCACCTCAGCGCGCCCGTCGGCGCCGAACCCGCAGCCGGTGTAGCGATGGGTGAGCCGGCCGCCGACGGTGTGGTAGGTCAGCAGGTAGTAGCCCAGGTGCTTGCCGTCGATGTCGATCTGGGACTCGAACAGCATCGGCTCGTCCAGCGCGGCGACGGCGACGGTAACCCAGCGGGGCTCGAACGCATCCCGCAGCTTGGCCACCAGCACGGCCAGCAGGAACAGCACGGTCGGGATCAGGGCAACGACGAGCAGCACGTTACGAATCATGGCGAGCACCTCGTGTACGGCCATCTTGAGTACCCCGCTGGTAGCACGACGGCGCCAGGCAGTCTTGTGGCGTGCACGACTGGCTGGAGCGGGGTATTCGCTCGAGAACGCTACGGAGTTGAGCTACGGATCTCAACGAGTCCGCGCGCGCAAGGATGCGTTCGGGCATTAGGATGTCCCTTGGTCCTCTGGTTGGGGATCTTTGGTAGCCCCCTCCCGTTGAGCTTGTCTCCAGGAGGGGGCTACCTCTTTTACTCACCGCCCAGGGTCTGGAGGCGGCCTAGCCAGGCTCATCAGCTGTTCAGTCGGGTTCGACTTGTTCAGTGACGAGCATCTCACGCTGGGGAGCGTGGTGTCAACCTAGTACCGCCTGGTCCTTCCACAAGATGCGCGCGCCCGACGGTCGGTATGAGCCGACGGCCGGCATCAGGGTACGGCTGTGTGGGTGCGGAGAACGATTACCTAGGCCGACGGGGAGTGCGCTTAGGCGGCGCTAGCTGGCGTTTGAGGTCCGCGACGTCCCAACGGGCGAATCCCCCCGGGGTAAACCCGGCTGGCCGCACCCGGCCTTCCACATACCAGCGCCGCAAGGTCTGGGGGGCGACACCAATGGCTCGCGCGGCGGTCTGGGTGTTGACCCAGGGAGCGGGATCTGTCATGGAGCCTCACGGTGACAGGTGGCGTGCGAGTTGTGCAACCTTAGCGTGTGTTGTGCGGTTGACACACTGCCCGGTACCCTCGGCGAAAACCCCCATCCCGATCCTCTGAGGAGCATTACTCCCATGGCTTCGCGTCCCTCTGTCCCGCCGCTGCTCGCCAACCCCGACTCGGCCAAGCTCATCGCTACTCTCATCGACACCCAGGCGCACATCATCGAGCGCGATGGTGACGCCGTCGGTACCGGCCTGGCGATCCTGCTCAAGACGCTCTCTACCCAGATCCTGGACATGCACAACGTCAAGTCCTCAGGCAACGGCGCGTCGGCGCACTCCTGGGAGAACTGATGGGCTTCTGGTCCAAGACGGTCCGCAGTACGCACCGGATGAACGAGCGCGTCCCCACCGGTGAGACCGGGCGCAACCTGACCCAGGCATCCAGCGGCTACGTCATCCGCAAGCCCCGGTCCAAGCCGGTGAAGGCCCACAAAAGGGAGAAGTAGCCTTGTCCCCAACCAAAAGGAAGAAGCCCCCCGCGTCGCCGACCACGCCCGTCAACTGGTCGGAGCTCTCAACCGGTGAAATCCTGGCGCGGTACCCGGAACGGTTCTTGGCGTGCCGCGTCCAGCACGCGTGGAACCCTGAGCCGATCTGGGACCTACTCACCCCGACGGTTAAGGAGCGCCAGCAGATCTGTACCCGGTGCGCGTCGGTGCGCAAGCAACCCCTGGACTCCCAGTTCCGCCCGATCCAGGCCGCCACCATCGACTACGCGCCCGGTTACCTCACCCCGAAGACCGGTCTGACCCGGGGTGATTTCCAGGCGACGCACTGGGAACGGGACTTCCTCAAGGCTTTCGATGCCGGCCGGGTGCACGCGCAGGGATCCTTGGAGTGACCGGCCCCCGACCCGATGCCCAACTGCGAGCCGTCGTAGTGGAGCGCACCAACCGCCTGAGTCTGGAATTCGTGCGGTTCTGCCTGTATGGCGCGGTCATCCTGCATTTCGCCGTTGTCGGGCTGCTCGGCTACTGGATCTACGTCCACATCGGGCCGGGGCTATTTTTTGGCTACGGCGTCATCGTCACGGTGGCGTGGGTGACCTGGCTGCGCGCCGTCGAGTTCCATCGAGCTTTCCCCGGCGCCGAAGACCAGATGCAGGTCCGCTCGGACGGCCCGGCCCGGCTGCGGAGAGGCGAATGAGCTCTCTGGCGAACGAGGACGGCACCCCGCCGCGCGACGGCCAAGGCAAGTTCATGATCTCTCCGGAGTCCCTGGAGCGCGATGCCCAGGCCGCCCGGCTGCGAGCCTCTGGTTGGTCGGCAACCCGGGTTTCGAATCACCTGGGCTACGGAAGTCGACAGAACGTGGACCGGGCCGTCCGGCGCGCCATGGACCGCATCATCGTGCCGGCGATCGAGGAGGCCCGCAAGTTGATGCTGGATTCCATCGCCGAGCAGGCGGAGACGCTCCTGGAGATCCAGCAGGCGGCCATCGCCGACGGCGACCTGACGGTGTGGCTGCGTTCGGTGGACCAGTTCGGCAAGTTGGATGACCGCAAGGCCCGCCTGCTCGGCCTGTTCGCCCCCGACAAGATCATGAACCTGAACGGCCGGGGTGAGCCTGAGGTGCCACCGGCACTGATCGAGAACGCCCGCAAGATCGAAGAACAGGCCGCCAAAGAGGAAGCCGAGCTGAATGGGCGCTCCGACTGAGTACGTACCCGCGCTGTATGGGCCGCCAGGCTCCCCAGAGATCGACCGGATCCTGGACAAGATCGGGTACGGGCTGCTCGACCTGCCCCACTACCGGCGGCTCTACACCAAGCATGATCCTTTGCTATTCCACATGTTGTACCTCACTCCGCCCAATGACGAGCACACCTTCATCTCGCCAGAGACCGGGCGCGACATCCACCTGAGCCAGTTCCACATCGACGCCTGCCAGCGCGCGCTGGGTTGGCGGGGCAATTTGGGGTTCGCGCAGCATCGGCATTTCGATGTCGCGCCCCGTGGCGCCGGGAAGTCCACGCTGCACTTCAAGGCCAATCCGCTCTGGGCTCTGGCGCACGGGCACCGCCGGTTCATGTTCGCGTGCGCGTACAACGACACCCAGGCCGCCCGGCACCTGCGCAACCTGCGAAACCTATTCACCGGCAACGAACTGCTACAGCGGGACTATCCCGAGCTCTGCACGCCGCGCAAGTCCACCGACAACGAGTACCACGCTGAGTCGGGCGCGGTGATCATGGCGTACGGGATCGGGTCAACCAACCTCGGTGCTAACGTGCGCGGCCGGCCTGATTTGATCTTGGTTGATGATCTTGAACCGGCGGAAGGCAGCGTTGGCTACTCGGCGTACCAGAAGTCGCAGCTACAGTCCGCGCTGGTCAACGGTGTGTTCGGGATGAATCCCAACGCGGCTGTGCAGATGTGCGGCACGGTGACCATGTACGGCTCCATGGCCCATGAGGCGGTCTGGCATGCCCACGGCCAGGAACAGGACTGGATCCGCGAGCAGAACATCGACGTGCACTACTACTCCCCCATCGTGTTGGGCGCCGACGGGCGCGAGGAGTCGTTCTGGCCGGCCCGCTACTCCCTCGATGAGCTCAACCGGATGCGCTACGGCGCTAAGGACGGTGGCCCCACCCGGGATTGGCTCCTCAACTTTCAAAATAACCCGCGCGCTGCCGAGGATGGTCTGTGGGCTCCTGGTGACGTGACCGTGGTTGAGGACGCGCCTGAGGGCTTGGACGCCGGTTCGGGTGGGGTGACCGTGGTGGACGCGGCGAACCGACCCAGGGTGACATGGCGGGTGCTCTCGATAGACCCGTCGGTGACCGATGGCAAGCGCTCCGACTACACCGGCATCTCCACGGTCGGCGCGACCATCCACGGCCGGGCGATCATCGAAGACGCCATCGGGATACGCGGCACCCCGACCGACCTCAAGGCGATTCTGTCCCGGGCGCTGCGGGAGAACGGCACCATCTCAGACGTCGTCGTGGAGACCACTCAGGGCGGCCATTGGGTGCTTGAGGCAATCGTGGGGATCTGCCGGGAGTTCGAGGTGCGGCTCTGGGAAGTCAAGCCGTCGCTGAGCAAGCACTCCCGTTACAAGCGCTGGGTGGATCTCTACCAGACCGGGCGTTGCCTGCACGACGGGGAATTGCCGGAGCTGACCGTGCAGCAGAATAGCTACCCCCGTAATGAATTCGATGATGTCATGGACGCTAGTCTTATCGGAGTAGAGAAGGTTCTTGGCCTCACCGAGGGGGTGCGGGTCTTATGAGGAGGGTCCACCCGCGCGACGGTACCGACGCCTTCTGCACCTGCCCGGCCTGCGGATTGCTAGGTAGCCACCTGATCATCAAGCGCGGCTTCCACGTCGGGGGCCTGCGGATTCGGCCTCACGACGGGGCGCTGGTTTCCGAGGCTCCCTACACCCAGCGCCAATGCCTGTTCTGTGAGCGGAAGTGGGAGACCCTGTGGTGATAGACGTCTATATAGCTCTGATGACGCTATCCCTTATAGCAATGTTCTGGGCCGGTTACCTGATCGGGCAGAAGCACTCGGCCGTCACTCCCCCACCAGAATCTAAGTCAGAGCCTAAGATGGTGTCCGTCCAGAGCCTGTATAGAGGAAGACTGGTGTGGTACCCCGTAAAGGGCGAATGGAATTCTGGGTATATCTATGAGCAGACTGACCCAACATGCCAATATTACACGGTGGAACCCAAGCCCAGAGGCCGGGGCCCCTGGCCCCGAGTGGCGCGCGCTGATTTACGACTACAGGGCATTCACCCATTGTTTGAGCCGGCGCCCGCATTGAGCCTAGTGGAGTTCGAAGAAGAAATGGACAAGCCGTGAGCAGGTCAACGAGCAAGGTAGTCAAGTCCCTACGACGCAACGTGACCGAGCTGAACCAGCTCAAGAACCGTCCACCGGCGGGCCGGGATCCCCAGGAGTGGCATCGGGAGTGTCAGCGCGAGGCTGTGCTGCACGCGTCGGCGGTACTTCTGATCGCGTGTCCGGACGCGTTGGGCACCCGCTACTAGCCAGCCAGCGCTCCCGGGCCGCGCGGATGGCCTGCATGGGCGTCACGAGGCTGCCTTGCGGTGCCGGCCGCGCTGTCCGCGCTCAGACGTGCTCGTCGTAGGCGGCCCCACAGCCGGCGGCGCAGACGTAGTGGTGGATGAGGTATCCCTTGCGGTCGTAGCTGGATCCCGCCAGACGCCAGATGTGGTCATCGTTCGGGCCGCGATTCGGGCAGAGCGCGTCCGCCGGAGCCAGCGTTCCGTCCGCCACTTGAGGTAGTAGAACGCGATGATGTCCCTGTTGCTCGGGAGGTCCGCGTAGTACTGTCTGCGGCTGCGCTGTTGACTCATCATCCCGCAACTCCCGTCCTAACGGAAAAGTGATCATTATGGGCTCCACAGTGCCAAAGGCCGAATGTCCGGACGCGTTACGCGTGTTCTACGCCGCGTACCCCGAGACAGCCTACCGAGCGGCACGGGACCACCAGTGCGACTCGATCAATCTGTGTACCCACTGCTACCAGCCCTTCCCCTGCTCGACCCGACAGTGGGCGCTGGAGTACCTCGGCGACTAAGCCTTTCCCTCGCGCGGCTCCACGGTGCGGCTCACCATCTCCCGACTGAGCAGCGCCGCGCGGGCCAGGGCGGTCTGGGTGAGGTTGTCCGGTCGCCCCGTCTGCTGCCCGAGGTGGTACGCCTGGATCAGTAGCGTGTAGAGCTGGCCGCGCTCCGAGGTGACCTTGCGCTTGCTGTTCCGCAGTGACCGCCCCACCTTCGCAATCTCGGTCAAGAGCTGCTCGGCGAGCGCTGCCGGCTCTTGGCCTTCGCTGTTCGTGCTCATATGGGTGAGTCTACCCTGACCTACCACCAGGTTGACAAGACGCTACTCGGTTGACAGTATGAGTGGGGCGGCTCGGATGCCGAGGTTTCTCGGTCTTGGGATGGCGCCCATCCGAGCCGCCCCTTCACCCTTGCGGACCATGGAGCACACACACATGAGCACAACTGATCTGCGCGTGGGGAGTTCGATGACTGAGCAGGAGTATTGGAACCAACAGCTCGTTGAGGCCGAACAGGCCATGGCGCACGTGCCTAGGGACTCTCAGTCCTTCGTGCGGGCGTACGACCGCTGGAGTCGGGCCACCGCCGAGCTGACTCAGGACAAGAAGGAGGGAGAGCTCCGCAAGATCCTGCCGCTGACCGACGACGCTCCTGAGCTGGATGAACTCGAAATCATGCTCGAGGTGCAGCGCCAGCTTGAGGTGCTCGACCCCGAAGGGACCCGCCGCGTCCTGACCTACTTCATCAGCCGCTACCTGCTCCCCTCGGAGGGCTGAGGTGTTCCGCGACGCGATCGGCGCGCTGTCCTTGATCCTGCTGGGTGTGTTGGTCCTGGCCGTGGTCATCTTCGGCGGCTGGAAACTGCATTGGTGGTTCCGTGGCCAGGAGGCTCAGCTGGGCGGACAGACCAACCGGGGCAGCTACGGATTCCAGCAGGCGCACATGGACCAGACAACCAGCCTGATCTCCGACATCTCCCGGATCGACGCCCAAATCGCGGCGGCGGACCCCGCCCAGAAGCCCACGCTGGCGGCTCAGCGCACCGCCGAGGTAGCCGAAACTTGCCGGCTGGCCCGCGACATCCAGAACCCTCCGGCAGACATTCTCAGCTGGCACACCCTGAACTGCTCCGCTCCGTAACCCCAAGGACCAGGCCATCCAATGATCAAAGCCCTAGTGTCTGCCGGCATTGTCATCAGTGTGGGATTGCTCGTCGGCTGTGACGCCACCCCCTCAGGCCAACGCCAGGAGAACGCTGCTCAAGCCGGCATCACCACACAGCTGGTCACCAACCAGCCAATCCCTAATATCGGGTACAGCCAGATGCGACAGAACCTGATCGAGATCGAGACGGCCGAGGACAAAGGCGTACAGACCACCTCGTTCATCTTCGGCAACTTCTCCGCAGACCCGGTGCAGATCTGCCCGTCAATCGGCGTCCCGATCCCGAACACGGCGAGCCTGTCCAACCCGGAACAGGCCACCTATACCGGCAGCGCTACCTATACCACCCCGCAGATGGACCCGAACGGGGTGTACGCGCCGAGCGCGTCGAGCGGCACGTTTGTGATCTGCGTAGGCGCGGACGGCAAGCCCAACCCGGTCTACGCCGAAGGCAACGTGCACACCGTGTTCGGTCCGGCGGTGTGGAACCGACAGACCCACTCGGTAGAGATGACCGGCCCGGCATCGTTCAAATTCACCGCAAGCCAGGGACGCTGAGATGGCCTTCGGACGGCGTCAGACCCGCGAGGAGTTCATCGCCCCGAGCGCGCACCACGTCGAGTTCCATGAGGCCAAGCGGGCGAAGGCAGCCCAGGACGCCGCCGACAAGGAAGCCAAAGCCGCCAAAGCCGCGCTCAAGGCTGCCCAGGTCCGGGAGCAGGAGGCGGAGCGGCAGCGTCGAGCCCTGGCCAAGGCAATAGCCGATGAACTCGAGGGCAGGTTCTGAGACCGGCCAATTCGACCTACCGACCGGGGACGCGAATGACGCCTGACGACATGACTCCTGATGAGCTGCTCGACTACCGGGAACGGCTTCTCGATGAGACGGATCAGGACCAGCTCTGGCGCAACTTCCAGCACATCGCCACGTTCGAGCACAAGGTGGATGAAAGGCCCTGATGACTGACACCCGTGTGTTGTTCGCCTGCGTGTGGGCTACGGCGCTGATGGTCGCCGGTGGTTGTGGTTCCGCGTCCACTCCGGTGCAGGACAATGCCGCGCCCGTCGCACCGCAGCCGCACACCATCAAGACCCTGCCGCCGAGCTCGCACGTCACCGGCCTGCCCTACCCGCCGCGCTGCGTCATCGAAACCTCGAACGGTCACGCACTTCCGGATGTCTCGTGCACCCCCGGCGCGGTTACTTCGGGCGTCACCCAGGCGAACATGCATTCGACGATCTGCAAGACCGGCTGGACCGCGACCGTCCGGGCGCCGGAGTCGGAGACCGGGCCGGTCAAGAAGACCGCGATCACCTCCTACAGCGAGACAGCCCTGAGCTCAACGGCAATCGAGCTCGACCACCTGGTTCCCTTGGAGCTGGGCGGCAGCAATGACACCGCCAACTTGTGGCCAGAACCGAGCGACCTACCAGGCCAGGGCTTCCGGAACACCAAAGACAACGTCGAGAACGACATGCGCAAGGCGGTGTGCTCAGGGAAGGTTAGCCTGAGCGCGGCACAGACCGCCATCTCGAACAACTGGGGAACAGCTGAAGCGACGGTAGGCATCGGGGGGCACTAATGGAAGCGCTGGATGTCCTGGGCTCCTCGCTGGTCTACCCCGCTGGTAGGTGTGGGCGTCGCTGCTCTCACGTATCCATGTGGGTGCCATCGTGTGCATTGTGCAGGTCAGGCGCCCGCACCTATCGGAAAGTCCCTGAGGGCAAATGATGGGAGCGCTGGATGTCCTGGGCGCCGTGACGGCCTACCTGCTCGTTGGGGCTGTGTTCGCGCGCAACCAGTCCCGCCGTTGCTTCAGCGCGGCCTGCGCCAGATGGAGCGGTTCAGACCAGGCAGCAAGACGGAGCCGAGTGACCCAGCGCTCCTACCAAGAACGGCTTGCGCTGTGCGTGTTGGGTTGGCCTGTGGTGGCGCCGGCCCGGCTGATCTACCACTTCGCCTCGGCGCCGGTAGGAGACCTGGAGGCGGCCGCGATGTTCTATGAGATCAACAAGCGGGTAGAGCGGGATGCCTTGCGCCAGCGGCTTCAGATCATGAGGGAGATCAGCTGATGGTCACACTTGGCGAGTACGAGGAATACCGACTCGTGCTGAACAAATCAGACCTTGTTGAGCCTCACCCGCCGTCATTCGAGGGATACCAACACGTGCTGAACAGGCCAATCAACGTCGGCCGGTCAGAGACCCCAAACGAGGAAAAGGCCCCCAAGACCCTAGGCTCGCACATCCTCTGGGCAGGCGCCCTGTCCTTGGCCATATTCGTCGGGTTGGTGGGTGTTATCGGTGCCATCGGCGGGATCTTCTTCCTTTTCGCGCACGTGAGTTGGGTGTGGGGAACCCTGGCACTGATTGGGGCTCTGTCGATCGTGTCGGGCGTTTCCGCGTACGCGGCCCTGGAGCTGTGATGACGGCGCACGCTGGGACAAGCCCTGACCAGGACGCATGACCAGCGTTTATCCCCGGATCTGATGTCAACCTGCTACCGTTCATGAACCTGTCCCCGATCACAGGAGATCGCACCATGGCGAACCATCGCCTTCGCAAGTCCCGCCACCGCTCCGTTGGACGCTTCGCGCTGGCCTTCGCCGGCATCGGCGCCGCCGGTGTACTCAGCGGAATGAACGCTCCCGTAGCCCACGCCGCGACCCCCACCGCCACCGTGACGCTGACCAGCTTCCACACCGCGCTGGCAGATCCCCCGCACCGTGGTGGCGACCGTGACCGCGACAACTGCCGCGACGAACGGCACGGTTTGGACAACGACCGGTTCTGCCTGCCTCAGCGCCGTCACATTCGCCACCACCACCACCACTTCGGAGGTTTCGGCGGTCACTTCGGCGGGTTCGGCGGCCACCACTTCGGGGATCACGGCGAGCACGGACACCCGGGCCAGCACGACGGTGACGGTCACGGACACCCGAGCGGTCACGGCGAGCACCACGAAGGACCGCACGGCCACTGAACGCAAGAAAGGGCCCCTACCAGCGAGAGCGCACCCGAAGGCGTCTCAATCGCTGGTAGGGGCCGATTCCACGCACCCCCGAGCAGTGGGGCGGTGGCCTGTGGTGGGCGTTACAGTTACTTCTCTCGAGTCTCCTCGTTGAGCAGGCGGGGAGCAGAGAACACCCCCGGTTGAGCCAGAGTTGTCACTGAGCTCCCGGGGGTGTTTTCGTCTTCTACCCCAATATCCTCGGCGCTCCGGCGTGCACCCCGACTAGTTCCGTTGCCCACGGCGCGTGCGGCACACCGTGAGTCGTTGGGACGCCGGCATGCACACCGGGGACGGCGCTGGGCGGTCCGGGATAGGGCTCCCAGTCGAGGCGGACCATCACCGAGATCGAACCGACGGCGCCCAAGGTCGCACTGGCCGCAACGTTCAGGGTGGCCAGTGCGGTCACCGTGGAGAACGCGTGCAGTGACGCGGCCCCCAACGCGGTAGCCAGGGCCGTAGCGGAAACCGAACCTGTCGCGGAGAGGGTGGCGGCGCTGTGTTGGGTGACGACGGCCAGCGCGGTGATCGAACCAGTACCGGCCATGCTCGCCGCGCCGGCTTCTGTGTCGAGCGCTGCCGCTGCGAGGGTGCCTGTGCCGGCGAGGGTGGCTGTGCTGGGAACTGTGTTGCTGGCGGTGGCTGTGATGGAACTGGTGGCGGCGAGTGCGGCTGTGCAGGGGACTGTGTTGAGCGCTACCGCTGTGAGGGTGCCCGTGCCGGCGAGGGTGGCGGTGGCGGGCTGGATCACGGTCGCGCTGGCGGTAAGGGTGCCGGTACCTGCCAGGGTTGCCGAGGCTACGTCGGTGTTGAGCGCGGCCGCTGTGATCGAGGTGCTGGCGGCGAGGGTGGCTGTGCACTCGACCGTGTTCTCTATCGACGCGGTGACCGAACTCGTGGCCGCCATGCTCGCCGACACCATCTCGGTATTGAGCGCTGCGGCTGTAACTGTGCCTGTGCCGGCGAGGGTAGCTGTGCACGGGACTGTGTTGTCCGCGCTGGCCGTGACAGAGCTCGTGGCGGCCAAGGTCGCTGAAGCGCTGGCGAAGCCGCCTGTGTCCGCCGTGAGGGTGCCGACGCCGTGCAGGGTGGCCGTGCAGGGGACTGTGTTGAGCGCCGCCGCTGTGAGGGTGCCGGTGCCAGCGAGGGTGGCTGAGGCTATGTCGGTGTTGTCGGCGGCGGCTGTGAGGGTGCCCGTGCCTGCCAGGGTTGCGGACGCTACAACCGTGTTCTCTGCCGTCGCGGTGACTGAGGTGGTGGCGGCGAGCGCTGCCGAGCAAACCACCGTGTTGTCGACGCTGGCGGTGACCGAGGTAAGGGCGGCTATGGTCGCGGCGCCGGTGGTGGTGTCCAGGATGTTGGCCGCGACGGAACCAGCGCCGGCCAACGTTGCCGAGGCGAAGTACGTGGCTGTGGCGTTGGCTGTGACTGTGCCTGTGCCGGCGAGTGTGGCCGACGGGTAGGTGGTGTTGTCCGCCGACGCGGTGAAGGTGCCAGTGCCAGCCAGCACCGCTGAGGCTACGTCGGTGTTGCTGGCGCTGGCCGTGACCGAACCTGAGGCCGCCAGGGTTGCTGAACACACAACCGTATTGGTCGCCGACGCGGTGACTGAGCTCGTGGCGGCCAGTGAGGCGGAGACCGGGACCGTATTGAGAGCAACGGCGGTGACTGTGCCCGTACCTGCCAGGGTTGCCGCGCCGGCTTCGGTATCGAGCGCTGCCGCTGTGACTGTGCCCGTGCCGGCGAGCATTGCCGAACACACAACCGTATTGCTGGCGGTGGCTGTGACTGTGCCTGTGCCGGCGAGAGTGGCTGTGCATACAACTGTGTTGCTAGCGACGGCGGTAACTGTGCCGGTGCCGGCGAGCGTGGCTGTGCAGGGAACTGTGTTGCTGGCTACCGCTGTAACCGAACCAGTGCCGGCGAGGGTGGCTGTGCAGGGAACTGTGTTGCTAGCTACCGCCGTGACTGTGCCGGTGCCGGCAAGGGTGGCTGTGCATACAACTGTGTTGCTAGCGACGGCAGTAACTGTGCCGGTGCCAGCGAGGGTGGCTGTGCAGGGAACTGTGTTGCTAGCTACCGCTGTGACTGAGCCGGTACCAGCGAGGGTGGCGGACGCGGCTATGTTCTGCGCGGCCGCGACAATCAGCTGCGGATGACGGTTCGGGAAGCTTCTGCCTAGGCGTGCCACAGGTCAACTCCCCTCTCGTCTCCACCCATTACATCAACGACCCTCCCATGATCTAATCCCTATTCATCCCACAATATCCACGCGTAAGTGCCGACGTTGACAGACGTAGTCACTCGGATTCGCAGGAAATGCGACACGGGAACAAGAAACTCCCGGCCAAGCGACCATTCCCACTCATACGACACCGCACTGATAGGCAAGATCTTGGTCTTTGCTGTACGGACAGAGGTAATGGTCCCCTCGGTTTGCCCAGTCTTCCACCACCCCGTGGCACCAGTGCCCAGCGTCATAATTGACGTCCCACCTTGTGCGTCCGCACCATAAGGCTGCACCCCCGCCGCGACATGTGCATTCATGCCAGTACACGCGATTGCAGCGGTGTCGACCAGCTCTACTGTTGCGGCAGCGGTGAGCGCATTAGCAAACTCAATGCCAAACGCGACAACCTTCAGCGTGCTTGTGGATGGAGTGGCGATTTGCAGTAGTGTGTTGACGGTGGTAGGCGTGGGTGTAACAGTTGCGGGTGCCGCTGTAGTCGGCATAACAGCGCTTGCCGCCCAAAAGAGTGCCATTTTTCCCCTACCAGGAACTTGCGCGGATAAACCGGGCACGGTTTGTCAACGGTTGGATAATGGGCGCGGCCGCGATGGCTACGTCGATGACGATCCAGCCGCCGGTAGCACTGCACGTACAGGTCTGGTTGTCGGTCCCGTTGACCTTGTCCTGCATGACGATCCCGCAGTTGAACAACGTGCCAGAACTGACGTTGGTGAGGGCATTCATACGGGTATTCCAACCCGAACCCGGCGGGGTGAAAGAACGGCCCGTCCCGTTGGCGTCTTCCGCCCATAGGAAGAACCGAGCCACCATGTCGTTGGCGCCCGGCACCGGACTCAGAGCCGTTCGGGCGGGTGAGCTGGTACTGGCGGTGCTGGCCGTTACCGCAATCTCAGAGTCACCGATCGGAGAGCCCGAGTAGTTCGTGTACCGCACCATGCACGCCATGCACATGTTGTTGGTACCCGACTTGGTGACGGACAGGCTCCCACTCTCCGTGCCGTCCGCGATTTTGGTGTAGACCGCACCGCCGGTGTCGTTGATGACGCTTGAGTTCCCCTTCGCCAGCGTCCACCCGGTCGGCGTGGTGAAACCCGTCGGGTCGCCGTTGACGGCCGCCAAAAGCAGCGGATCACCGGCCACGATCCCCGACGGGTATGGCACGCTGACCGGGCTGTTCGCCGCTGAGGGGGTGGTGGCGATGCCGATCGCGCCAAACGCAACCGCCATAGGTCAGGCGAGCGTGATCGTGATGGCCGACGTGGCGAAGGACAGCGTGTCGCCGGAGTTGGTGGTCTTGTTCGCCGACAGGTTCCCCCACCACCGGCGGATCGGGGTGCCGGCGCTGTCCCACAGCTCCATACCTACGACGGTGACGGCCGGCATGTTGGTGAAGGTGACCGCCCCCGAGCTGTTGGTAATGGAACCCGAGGACGCGGAACCCCAGATGGTCGCGGTGGTGGTGTCCTGCGGTGTGTAGGAACCGCCGGTGACCTCGGTGCCCGCCGCCGTCGCTGAGCCAATGACTGTAACCAGACGCAATTTCACGGGGGTGGTAGCGGCTGTGTACGCGGTGCCCTTCACGCTCGAATCCAGCAGGTGATTTGCCTCGACCTGAACCAGCCCACTAGCCATGTCAATTACCCTTCGTGATGTGTTTGCGGAGGTCGTCGCCGGTCAGTCCGTGCGCGCCTTCTATCTGTTGGGCGCATACGGTGCAGCCGGTTACGGAAAGGTGGCAGTCCATATGCCAGGGAACCTCAGCCATGTCCGGCGGGACCGCCACGACGTGCTTGGGGTGGTCGTCGGTGAGTCCGCAAGCAAGGCAAGTGCGCAGCAGTCCGGCCATCAGTAGTGGGTCACTTCCAGGTCGAGGTAAACGGCTCCGTCCGCGATCCGGAATGTGCGTTGCCCGACCGGCGCGGAAGGATTGGTGAGATTGATGTCGTAGCGGCTCGATGACCACGTCCACAGGCCCCACGCCGCCGACTCCACGCCCAGGACGCGTACGGTCAGCAGGTTTCCGGACAGCGTGATCAGGCCCTGGCCAGAGGTGGGGCTGGTCGACCAGGTGAACAGCGACGGCTCGGTGAACGGGGTCTGTCGAATCATCCCGAGCGCGGTGCACCCGGCCAGGTCATAGGGCGCGCCGACGGAGTCGAAGATGGGGAACGCCAGACCGGGCCAGTCCGCGCCCTGCTCGATGTGCAGGTCAACGCTGATTGCGCCCACTAGCGAAAGCTCAGGGAAGATGAGCTGGCCAACAGCGCCACCGCCAGCAGGATCACCGAGACGGCCAGTAGTGGGTAGTTGTGCGCCAGCGGAATCAGGCTGAAGATCGCCAGGAGCAGCGCGATGACGACCAGAATCAGAACTACCACGGCACTCAGCCCTTCTCGTGTTCGTTGCGGTAGACCACCGGGCCGGGAACCAACGACGGGCTGTCCGCCGGGCCGATCGGCGCGGAGATGATCGAGGTCAGCACCGACAACGCCCCGGTCATCAGCGCGGTGGCCAGCACGACGCTCCAGTTGGCCGTGAGCAGGTTGAACGCGCCCGCGCCGAACACGGCGACCAGTGACTGCGCCACGGTCTTAGCCGCGCGCTCAAGGGCGTTACGCCAGAAAACCCAGGACCACATTCCGCTACTCCTTCGTGTCCTTGAGCAGCCCAGCGAGGGTTGCCGCGATGCTTTTGATCTCGGTAGGGCTCAGGCGTGACTGCGCGGCTTTGGCGGGAACCGGCGGTGCTACGACGGGCACAGCGGCCGGCGGCGCCACGACAGGCGTCGGGGTGGTTGGGGATTCCAGGGCCCGCACCGCGTTCCAGGTCTGGCGCACCTCGACGTTGGCGCGCTGTAGATAGCCCAGGGGGGTCAGGTGCTCGGGGGCAGCGGACTCGAAGGGGTCATCGCTGCCGTACGGCCAGGTCTGCACCGGGGTTGAGATCCAGTTGTGCAGGTCCACCAGCATGTTGTGCTCATCCGGGGTCAAGTCCATCTCCAACTCATGCAGTGGCATCAAGGCGAAGTTCAGGTCGCAATGCCCAGCGACCCCGGCCACCGCCCCCGTCTGGCTGTACTGGTGGATCGCCACGCGCGGAGAGGTGTACCCGGGCTGTCCGGGCGTGCGCCCGTAGTGGGCCAGCCAGAGCAGCACGTCGTTGTCCATCCAGGACTCACCGATTTGGTCGGTGAAGAACGACACGGAGGAATAGACCATCACCCGGCGCGCGGCACTCACCGAACGCAACCTGTCCAGGAACGCCTTAGCCCAACCGCCGAGGTGCCCGTCCCCGACCTCGAGATCCAGCGCCGGCGGCAGGTGCCCTTGGATGGCGTCGTAGCGCTCAAGTACCGAGGCGAACACGTCGGCCTGCTCGTGGGCGCTGCCGACCGACGGGTCCGCGTAGTGGTAAAGACCCACCGAAAGCCCAGCCGCCGTCGCGGACTCGAACTGAGCTTCGGTGGTCGGATAGTTCGAATTGGTGTTGTTACTGGCTTTGATATAGACGAACTGGTGGCCGGACGACGCGACAGCTGAAAAGTCGGGGGTGCCCTGCCAGGAGGAGGTGTCTACCCCGGATGCGCCGGAATCGCTCTGACCTGGGTGAAGTTCACCGAACAGAGCGTCGTAGATGGGGGTGTCCAACGTATGCTCGAAAATCCATGAGCCCGTCAACGTCGAGCCCCCCTTGTCGTTGATAGGGCGTTGTGGGGCCGGGGCGCGGGCCACCAGGAAGTAACCCGCGCCCCGGTGCTCATATCAGCTGGTCGCCGGGGGAACGAGCGCCGCCGCCGAGGCAACAGCGGCCTGCACCGCGTCGGCCAGGGTCTGGCTGGTCGCCACCTCGGCCTGAAGCGCCGCCAGGTCCAGCTGAGCCGGGGGAACCGCCAACAGCGCCGCGATCGCCGCGACGGACGCCTGTAGGTCAGACACGGCGGTATTGAGCTCTGCATCCTCGGCCACCAGTGCGGCGGTGAGGGCGTCGACGTCGGCCTGGGTTGCCATGTTGCTCCTTATGTCGTGGAGTGCCTTCTCGATCGCCGCAAGCCGACGGTCGATGTGTGTGGCGGCCGCCGTGAACTGGTCCTGAGTGACCGGTGTCCAGGTGAACGGCCAGGGGGAAGGGCTCGGGTGCGGTGGGAAAGCCTGCTCAGTCATGGCGCCTGCCTCACGGGTGGAAGTCGGTAGAGCAGAGCCTCATCGGCCAGGTAGCGGATCTCGCAGGGCCAGGGCGGTGGCCGGCGCTGGGAGTTGCAGCCCAGACACGAACCGTCGCCGTCGGGGATGTGTGAGTTCTGTAATCGCACGATCCGCATCTCGTCGTCGAGCAGGAATCTGATGACCGCGATCTCGGCGTCGTTGAGCCCCGCGCGGCGTCCCAGTAGCGGGCGCTCGCGCGGGGCCGGGATCACTAGTTGACCGACCTGCCGACCTGGGAGGCAAAAACGATCACGTTCTGGGTGTAGCTGCGTTTGCTCGGGTCGAACGGGCCGCCGCAGGTGATCAGCCGCAGTTCCGGGGCGTCGGTGGCGCCGTAGACCGCCTGGGTGGGAAACGAGTCCTTGTCGGCGTAGGCAACCTGGGTGACAGCGAAGTTGACCTGGGTGCCGTTGGCGCGCCGCACCACGATCAGGTCACCGGGCTGGAGCTGGTTGACCTTGGCGAACACACCCAGCACGTGGTTACCGTCGACGTGCCCGATCAGTACCGCCGGGCCGGGCTCCCCAGGCATCGGCGCGCCGCAAGGAGCCTTACCCGCCGGGCACAGCCAACCGACGCGCGCCACCGCCGACAGTGGTGGGGTTTGCACCGTGTGGTTCGGGTTGAGTCCGAGCCGCATGAAGTCCCCGGTGGACAGCCCGAGCGTGGGGATGTCCAGGCCGACCGGTACGTCACCGCCTGAGATGGCGTCTACCGGGTTGGGTCCCCAGCTCAGGGCGATGGGTGCGGCCGGCGGCGGGGGGAGTTCCTGGGGGGCGCTGGGGGCAACGGGGGCGCTAGGAGCTCGGGGTGCGCTGGGTGCATGAGGTGCCGGCTGTAGTGCGTGCGGTTTCGTCGGAGGTGCGGTCCCCGAGCCGGTGGGCGGTAGGTCGGGTTGTGGGGCTACGCAGGTCGGGCAGTTCATCGGGGTCAGCGCCGGCATCGGGTCAGCACTTGGCGCGGTGTGATGATGGTTGACCCACACCGCCCCGCTGACGCCGGCGCCGGCCGCGAGGATGAACGCCGTGATCAGCCCCAGCCAGAGGGGGAACCGGGTGCCTCGGATTCGCGCCGAACGGTAATCAGCGCGCGCAAGATCCGCTGCACGTCTGCTGGAGAGCACGTGACTCCCTCGCCGGCCTCGGGCCCGGACAATCGCAACCGCACGACTGAACCCGAGCCGGTCGCCACCGTCACCGAGCCACCGACGCAGTCGACCGTGATCTGAAGTGGCCGGCCGTGGTGGCTCGGTGACGGGGGCATTCGTCATCGGATCAGAAGTGCCAGTGCACCCGGCGGGGGCTGCCGAAGTACGAGAAGCCCCGGTTGAGCAGGGTCGCGCAGGAACCGTCGCCGGCACTCACCGCGCCTACCGGAACCTCAATGTACTGCGGGGCCGGAACCAGCTGGTAGCCGTAGGAGACGGGGTCTCCCGAGCAGCCACACGAGGTGGCCACCTGGCTGTAGGGGAGCACGACGCCGCGCGGGTCACGCCAGTAGGTACCGCCGTAGCCGCCGGGGAAGCCGCCACCGTAGAACCCACCGCCGTAGCCGCCGGGGAAGTGCCCACCGGGCAGACCCGGGTGTCCGTGGTGCAGCGGGTCGGGCACGCAGGTGCCACCCACTCCGCCCACGGCGCCGATCAGGTCGCCGACAAGGCCGCCGGAGGTCGTACAGGGAGTTTCGGCCTTCACCGCGTGAGCGGGAGTACTCGCGTAAGCCATCCCCACGGAGCCGGCCCCGAGCAGCGCCATGGCGGCCCCGACGGTAACGATCTTACGTAGCATGATCAAACCTTTCGTGTGCTCAGGCGTCCCTCGCCAGCCACCGGATCCGCCGGTTGCGGGTCGTGCACCGGGCCTAACGAGTCAGATCCCGGCAAGTAGCGAGCCAATTGCGGGTAGTAGAGGGACACCTGGCGCTGTGTTAGACGCGCCACCCACCTGTTGGGTTGCTTGCTGCGTCGGATAAGGGTTGGGGGCCGTTACCGTTTGGGTGACCGGTGGGGGCGCTGTGACGGTGGTAGTCGCCGGTGTGGGAGCCGTGACCGTTTGGGTGAGGGTCACGGTGGGAGTGGGCCGGGCGGTTTCGGTCACCGTGAGCCGTTCGCGTTGGTACGGGCTCGGAGTGGGTGTGGGCAGGATCGAATCCGAGCGCGGGAACGGTGCCTGTGGGGTGAGGGTCGCCGGCCCTGGGGTGAGTGGGACCGGTGGTGGCGGGGTGAGGGTGACCGTGGCCGGCGCGGGTTGACGGGCCAGCTCGTCATGAATCATCTTCTGGATGTCCTGGGCGTTGAACGCCGGCGCCGATGCGTAGTGCTGGGTTTGCACCTGGCGCGCCGCCGGGCACAAGCTCTGCCCGTCCGGAGTGTGCGCGCTGGCCAGCTCGGCGGCGATGGTGGCGCCTTTGCTGCCCGCGCACATGTCCGCGATCGGGCCGGCGATGGAGTCGGCTTCGCTGTGCGCGGCGGCCAACTGCTGTTGCGCGGTACTGGTCTGGCGTTGCGCCGGTAGCGCCACCATCAACGCGGCGCCGGAGACCAGCCCGACCATCAGGAAGGTGGCCATCCGGTACCGCGCGGGTTCGCGCAAGGCGTGCCGGCCAGGGCTGGCCATCAGTTGCCTGGTGTCGGCGATGGCGGCGCAGAGGGTGGCGCGGCGTGCGGGATGGCCGGGGGGACGATCGGGGTGGTGCACGCCAGGATCCGGTAACCCTCCCGGATGATCACGTAGTCGTCTTCGTAGGTCTGGCGGGGCTGCCCAGCGGGGCGCGTGTCCGGGTTGTAGGCCCCCAGGAAGATCGAGTACAGCGGGCACAGCACCTTGGACTGGGTGGCATCGAGCTGGCGGTTGGTCTGGAACTCCCGCCAGTACAGCAGGGTGACGAACAGTGTCATGGCGATGTCGAACACCAACAGCGCGCGCAGGAAGTTGGCCTTGGACTCGTTGCGCTTGACCCGCCGATTGGTGCCGCCCTGGTCCTCTTCGACCTCGGTCAGACGTTCCTTGAGCGTCCCCACGACCGCCAGGAGCTCGGTGACCTGCCCGGTGAGCTTGGCGGCAGCCACCGCGAGGGAGTCAGCGCGTTGCTCCGGCACCTGGCTCCCCCTCTTCCTGTTCGTCCAACTCGTTGTTGAGCGTTTCCACGAACGAGTTGAGTTCGGCGATGAACGCCAGCAGCTCGACCCTGGTCTTCTCGGCCCGGTCGATGATCTTCGCTGTTTCCGGGGCATCTCGCCGCAGTGAGGTCATCTCATCCGTCATCCCGACGTGCGATCAGCTTGAGCGCCCGCTCGACGGTCTGTTGAGAGCGCTCCAGGGCAGGGACGAACCTGTCTTGGATGGTGGCGTTGAGCTTACGGAGCTCCTCCTGGAGCCGGTCCGCGCGCTCGCGTTCCAGATCCAGCGATTTGGCTTCCCGGCTGAACAGCACCCGCACCGCCGCCAACGCGACCACGGACAGGAACACCAGGCCGCCGTACTGGTAAAGCAACCCGATGTCACCCGCGCTGGCCACGCCGCCTTGCGCTAAGAACAGCACCGACCCCCCTTAGCCGAGCTGTTACGGGCTGATCGCCGGAGTGGCTATCCGGTGCTTGCCAACCAGCACGATGTCGTTGCCGTTGACGATGGCCCACGCGGTGTCGCCGGCGACCGGGACGGTGTAGTGCTCCATCGCCGACACCCCAGCCACCGCGTTGGAACCTAGCTGGATGTTGGCCGAGAGCCCTTGGGACGACCAGGAGTTGATGGTGACCTGGCGCAGGGTGGCGGTTGGCTGCGGGGGAACCCGGGTGACCACCTCGCGGCCCCGGGCCATCAGCGCGCGGGTCAGGCGGCCCACGGACGGGTCTTCAAAGCGGAACCCGAGCAGAAGCAACACGACAAGGCGATAGATCACGGCGACCTCCTAGGCGTTGGGCGCGCCGGGGCTCTGGCGGTAGCAGACCAGGGTTTGGGCCTGACCGGGCGCGAGCGGGGTGGACATCGAGTTGACCAGGAAGGTTCCTTGAATGATCTTCTGACCGTTGAACGTGCGGTACACCGCGATCACGTCGCCAGGTTCGATCGCGGGATTGGGCACCATGTCGATCTGTACGGTCTCCGACGCGCCTTTGACCAGGTTCAGCAGTGCGTCGGCGACCTGCTGCGCCTGGTCCACGGTGCCGATCAGAGCACTGGTGAAGATCGTGGTGACGACGCCGTACGGACCCTTGGTGTAGGTCGGGCTGGCCGGGTCCAGGTCTTCGGCGGTGGCGGTCACCGGCGCGGCATTGCCCGTCGACTCGCCCTGCACGATGACCTTGTTGTAGGTCGTCGCGTCGGTCAGGGACCGGGTGTAGGAGACCATCGTGGGGTTGGCGGTGTCTTCCACCACCCACACCGTGGGGCTCAGCGCCGGGTTCGGGATCGGGCGCAGCACCGGCACACCGTTGGGGTCGAAATACGTTTCGTATCCGATCGCGGTCGCCATGTCCTGGGCGTCCTGCCAGGCATCATTTCCCTGGGTGGTCCCAAACAGGAACAGGGACTGAGTGAGATGCTCGGTGGAAGCGAAGTTGAAGCTCAGGCCGGGGAGCCGATTGGCGATGATCTCCTCGATCGCATCGGCGTAGTTGGTGTTGCGTGGCACGTAGAAGATCTCATCCCAGGTGTTTCGGGAAACCTGGTAGCTCAGGTCGATCCCGGACAACGTCACCGACAACCCCCCGCCGGTAGACGTCCCGCCCGAACCAGTCACCCCATTACCCGAGCCGCCGCCGGACGCGCCCCCACCCGAGGTGCCCCCCGATTCGATGATGTCCACCTGAGTGATCAAAAAGGTGCCCAGAGACACCATCTCGCTGTAGGAGGAATCAACCGCCACATCGACGTCGAGCACGCTCACCGTGGGACTGGCGTCGGTGGCCAGCACCCGGGTCAGCGTCGCCCTGCTCATCACCGAGGGTGCACTGGTATTGCCGGGCAGCAGGTTCGGTATGGCGGCGCCGTTGATGGCTACCTGCCAGGTCAGGCCCGCGTTGATGGACGTTTCGACCTTCACCGTGGAGCCCGGCGCGGGGGTGCTGGCCTGCCAGGAGATGCGGCTCGAGACGACAGGGCCGCCACTGATCGGTTTGGGGTCTGACACCCGGGTACCGGTCAGCGGGGTGAACAGCTCGGCGGCGGCGTCAGTTTCGGTGGCGGTGCCAATGGTGAAGTGCGTCTGCGTGTTCGGGATGGTCGGGGTCAGGACGGCGGCGGCGTCCGGGGTTTCCGACGCGGTACCGATCGTCGCCGTGACGTCTGGATTTTGCGAAAGAACTATCGAAATGGCGGAGTACGTGACAGTCTGGTTGTTAGGCGCCCCGAAGTAACTGATTGTAAAGGGGCTGTTTATGGTACCTGTCGTGCCAGCGGATGTATAAGTCTTAGCAGCGAACTCAATTAGTGCATCGTTAGTGCCGCTAGTAAAGCCTCCCTGGGCACACAGTGGAGTGTAACCAGTGGGCGACGTAAGCGTCTTGACAAAGAACTGGTTAGTCGCGGAGACCGCCCAGTCACAGACCAGGTGAACGCTGCCAGCCGCCACCGACACCGACAAGTTGGGGAGGCTCTGGGTGTTAGCTGTAAACGTACCATTGGCGTAAGTGAAAGAAGCGGAAGACCAAACCTGCGCGGGATTCCAGTTGCGCATTGTGAAATTGAACTGCATGTAGCTGGCCGTGCCTGCGCCGTTCGTGGCCACGAAAATACCGTCAGTAGATGAACTACTGATGACCTGTGTTATAACGCAGGCGTTACCGGCGAGGTTGGCCATGGCAAACACGCCGGACGATGTCCACCCGGCGGGAATGCTGCTAAATGCCCAGCTCCCTCCGAGGAGGAGAAGGACGCAGACCCGCTTGTCACCTATCTGCCCACTGCCACCGATCGGCAAATTTCCCGCAATAGCAGCACCGGCGGCGGAGATCGTATAGTTAGAGTCATCAATCGAACAGTCGAGAAACTCTACGGGGTAGGGCATTTACGCGGCGGTTGCGGTGGCGATGTTGTTGGGGCCGGCGATGGACACGATCAGGTCAGACCCGGTGGTGGTCACCGTCAGGTCGTGCGCGAACAGCGGGATGCAGCCGGAGTCCGCCGTGCCGGAGGTGGGCCGCCAGCAAACCAGCAGCTTGCCCAGAGCATCGTTGGACGCACCGCCCGCCGCCGTCCAGGTCCAACCAGCCAAGGCCACCGTATTCTTGTGGTTGGTCGTGTCCGTCGTGACGGTGATACCGCTGGTCACCACCTTGCGCGCATAGTTCGTAAACGTCGCCTCAGTATTGGATCCGAGCAGGGTAGACAGCGCGGTGTAGTTGCGCAGGGTCGCGTCAGCCTGCAAGCCGGCAGCCTTGAGCAGCACGATGACCAGCTGGTCGGTACCCAACGCCAAGTCGCAGTAGCGGACGAACCTTCCCGTCACAGATGAGAAAACAGGATTTGCCATCAGGGACCAATCCTCAGAACGCCGGTCGAGACGTCGGCTACCGTGCCCATGTGCGTACCGCCGCTCCACGTCGTGAAATTGTTGTCCAAGTCCTGGATGATCGTGGTGCTCAGAATCCGCACACCCCGCTTCAGCCTGAATCGCGTACCGAACGGGGCCAGCATCGACGACATGTCGACGGGGGTCAGCGTGCCGGTGGGATCCCCGAAAGACACCGTCGCCGAACGCATCTGCGCGGCCGTCCGATCGGCGGTGGCGGCCCCGTCATACGGTTGCAGCTGCGCGACAACCTTGCCGTTCTGGATGATGTCAACCTCGCACACCGCCGTGTGGTCCGTCTTGACGGCGGCCTGGAATGCGTCCGATACGCCTTGCATTAGCTCGTCACCGCCGGCATGTCTACCTTAACGTAACTTACCTGTAGTTTACGATACTTGACACCGTTGAGCGCCGGATTCAGATCCCAGGTGTAACTAGTGTCCGAACCAACCGAACCAGGGCCAAACACCATGTAGTGCTGTTCCCCGGTGGGATATTGCAGCAACAACACATGCGTTGATTCGTCCGCTTGCCGGAATGCCGTGTAGATGGCGGCACCATCCTGAGCTTTGTAAATCAGCTGGAAGGTGCCTTGACGCCCGTAGGTGACGCCCTGCACGACGATGGCGTTCACCTTGGTTGTACCGGCCAGTGGCAGGAACGTGCCTTGCGATTTCTGAATGGTGACCTGATCGCCCAGGTAGGCCACCGGCAGCATGGTGTTGTTCAGCGGGTTCAGCGGGTCGATCAGCCAGAACCCGATGCGGGTGGGGGTCGCGGACAAGGTGGCGGAGAACGACGTCGCGGGCACCGCCGGAGCGGAACTGGCGTAGGACAGCACCTTGTACTGCGAAGCCACGTTCGGAGGAGCCTCATAGTCATACGCGGTAATCGTCGACATGCCGCTGGCCGCCACGGACATGTAGTTGCGGACGAACCCCCACGTCGCGCCCAGGTCCCGGGAGACGTAGAAGGCGAACAGGGTGGTCACCGGCGAGCTCGAAGACGGTAGGCAGTCCAGCTGCACCCGGTTGTTGGTGACGTCCCAGAACGCATCTGTCAGGGTCGCGGCTGGCGGCGGCGCGGCTACCGCTTGGGTCCAGCTGGTCGACGCCGGTGCCGAGGTGAACGTGCCCAACCCGGCCCACGCCTGCTGCACCTGCACATAGCCGACATAGCCGCCGTTGATCAGGTCGACGTTGGTGGTGGCCTGGAGGATCTCGGAGAAGACGTAGCCGCCGCTGGAGTCAGACGACGGGCTCACGAACGGGGTGAACCCACCGATGCCGGCCTGCGCGGTGGTATAGACGGCCCACTGGTACGCCTGCTGGGCGTCGTTCTGGGAGTTGGCGTAGGTCCAGGTCAGCGTGGGGCGCGCGGTGGTGGTGATCGAACCGGTGGGCGCGGTGACCGTGATGGAGCTCTGCACGCTGTAGGTGATGTTGACGTAGAGCTCGGAAATCCGCGACGCGTTGCCGTTGAGGTCGTCGCGGCCGATCTGCTGTTGGTAGTTGTTGAAGCTCCCCACCGTCCACGGGTTGCCCTGCGGGTCCGTGGTTTCGGTCGGCAGGTCTTGCAGCACCCACGTCGCGGTGGTCGGGTTGCTCGGGGCCGTCCAGCCGAACAGCAGTTCGAAGATTCCTTGCAGGATCGTGGAGATGATGTTCTGGGACTGGGTGCAGTGGTGCCACCCGACGTGCACCGGTTGGGGCGCCGGCGCGATCACCGACTGAATCCGGACCTGCACCCCGACGGAGAAGATCTGCGCACCGGCCGGGATGCTCGGGGCCGGGAACGACACTTTGACCTTTTGGCTGTCGATCCGGCACCTGGTGGTGAACTGCACGTAGCTGGCATCGGTGTTGTCCGACCAGGCAGTGTGCGCGTTCGCCGCGCCGACCACCGTTGCCCCACCGAGCGACACCGTGGCGTTCGGGCGGATCGTCGTCGTCTGATAACTGGGTGGGGGACTGGTCACCGCTTCTGCCGCCCGACAGAGTTAGCCAGCTTGTCGTTGTTCCGCTTGATCTCCACGCGCATGGTGTGGGTGATGTCGCGGCCGTCGATGTAGCAATGCACGTGCGTTTCTCCGCCTCCCTGACCGCCTTGGTTCGCCGGCCCGGACGCCGGGGTGATCGGGGGTGTGCCGGCGATGATCGAGGTGCCACCACCGGCCTGGCCGAGCACCCCCATCTTGGCGAGCATGGCGTCCGCTTCCTTGGTCGCCGCGCTGGCCAGCGACAGAGCCGACGTGGTGATGAACCCCAGGGATGAGGTGATGCCGGTGGCCAGGCTCTTACCGAACACCTCCCCGGCACTGGTCGCGGACCCAGCCGCCGCCGTAGCGCCCTGCGCGGCCGCCTCAACAGTGGATTTGCCCAGGTCAGATGCGGCTTTCTGAGCGCCCTTCGAGCCGTCCTTGATGCCGTTGGCCAGGCCCTGATCGAAGTCCATACCGGCCTGATGCATGATCACCGATGGGGATTGGCAGCCGAGGGCGCTCTGCGCGGCCTGCGACACCTGATCGCCCATGGACTGCGCGGCGCTCACCGGCGCCGGGGTGTTCTGCTGGATGCCGTCGGCGCAGCCCTGCGCCATGTCCGAGCCGGCTTGGGTCAACGGCGCCTTGGCGCTCTCCGCCGCTGACACCGCACCCTGACAACCCGACTCGATCCCGCTCTTGATCTTTTGCCCGCCGGACTGCGCGGCGTCGCCGGCCTGCTTACAGCCGTCCCCGATGCCTGAGGCAATCTGCTGTCCGCTGGACTCGGCGGCCTGGCCGGCCTCCCGCATGCCCCCTTCGGCCTGTTTCATGATGTCCTTGAGCTGGTTGGTGTCCAGTCCGGCCTTCTTCGCTTGCCGGCCGAGGCTCTCGAAGTGGTTGCCCGCGTTGCTGGCGGCGTCGCCCGCGCCCTGGAAGCCGCTCTTGGCCGACTGCGCCGCCTGAGCCGCCTGACCCAGGCCCTGCGCGGCGGATTGCCCGGCCTTATCGGCGCCTTGCTTGACCTTGTTGCCCATCGACGTGCCCGCGTTACCCAGGTCGTTGAGCGACCCGATCCCCACCCGAGCGCTGCTGGAGATCTTGTTCATGCCCGACTGAACGGAGTTGCCGGCCTTGTCCATGCCCTGCTTAACGCCATTTGCGGCCTTATCCGCGCCCGCGCTGGCAAGACCGCTGAACTTGTTCATGCCCGACTGCATAGAGCCGTTCATCTTGTTCAGGCCCTGCTTGGTGCCCGAATCCATCTTGGCCCAAGCATCGGTTTCGTGGTGCCACATCTTGTCCATGGCCGCGCCGAAGTTACTAACCGCCTTGCCCATCCCCGAGGCAATTTCGGACGCTATCTTGCCTACCCCACCATGGGCGGCCGCTCCCATTTTTTGGAATCCACGTTCCACGTTGGTCGCCATGCCGTCCATGGTGTCCCTGGCAATGTCGCCAATCCCGGAAAACCCAGTCTTGGCCCACGCCGACATCGCGTCCATATTGGTTTTCGCATCGGCGGCCATGCCACGGAACACCTTGCCGACAGCGGCCCCCATCTTGCCGACCTCGCCGACGACATCGGACGCGGCCTTACCGACTGACTTAGCCGCGTTGGCGACCGACTGGCCGAACTGGTCCGCCGCCTGTTTACCTACCCCGAAGCTCTGGGCGGCCTTCGAGACGGCCTGGGCCATCGCGTCGTACGCGGTACTGGCCTGCTTGCTAGCGTCGGCGCCCTTCTTCATGTCGGCGTTGAAGTTGTTCTGCTCGCGGTCGGCCTCCAGGATGCTGCGCGCGTCCTTGGCTACGGCGGCGGCATGGTCGCGGGCGGCGGCGGCGGCCTTCTGCTGCTCGGCGGTACCGCTCTCCATCGCCTTGTTGAGCTCATGCTGGGCGTCGTTGAGCTCGGTTTCGCGTTGGTGCAACTGCTTCAGATCCTCGTTGAAGCCCTTCACGGAGTTGCCGAGACTGTCGACGGCGCCCTGACCCTGCTTAGCGCCGCCGCCCAGGCCGCCCGGCCCGTTGCCGAGCCCCTTGCCGGCGTCCCCACCCGCTTTGCCGGTGTCGTTGAGGTCCTTCTGCTTCTGCTTGAGCTCCTTGTCCAGGGCTTGCAGGTTGCCGTCTAGGCCCTGCACCGATTTGCTCAGGTTGTCGGTCTGGCTGGCCGTCGCCGACATGTCGGAGCCCATCTTGGAGATGGCTTGCCCGGTCGAGCCGGCGGCCTGCCCCAGCTTGGAGATGTCGCCGGTGGCCTTGGCGACCGCCTTGTCCAGGGCTTCAATGCCGGCGATGGCGGGCTGCATGTCGGCGGCCATGGTCTTGACGCCGCTGTCCAGCGCGGTCAGGTCGCCGGTGAGGGTCTTAACGTCCTTGTCGAGCTGAACGACGTCCTTGTCGAGCTGGACGACCAGCTTGTCCAGCGCGTCAGTGTCGGTGGCGAGCGCCTTCTCCTCGGCGTCGAAGTCCTTCAGCGAGGTCACGATCGTCTTGAGCGACGCCACCAACTTCGTGCCCAGCGCGGTGGCCAGGTCGTTCACGGCCTTGACGAGCACGTTCGTGATGTCGCCAGCCAGCGTCTTCACCATGTCGTCGAGCGACTTGAGCTCGGTCTTGAGCGTGGTGATGGACTGGACCAGCTTGTTCCGTATATCCCCGTCGACCATCGTCAGAGCACCGTCGAGCTTGGTCTTCAGATCGTCGCCCAAGGTGGTGATCTCGGTGCCCAAGCTCTGCGAGGCGGTGCCCAGGGCATCCATCTGGCCAGCGGTGTCCTGCGCGGCACCGCCAGCACTTGCGATCGAGCCTGCCGCCGCCTGGTGCTGAGTACCTGAGGTGGCGGCGGCCGATCCCGCGCCCTTGTGTGCCTGGGCGGCTTGCTGGTTAGCGGCCGTGTTCTGCTGGAGTGCTTGGGTGTGTTGTTTGGTCGGAGGGACCGCGCCGAGGAAGTCTGAACCGTTCTTGGACACCTCGGGGGACAGGTTCTTGATTGCGTTGGTGGCGTCGTCGACCGGCGGCGTGACAGCCTGCATTGAGCCGCCGAACTGCTTCGCGGCCGCGCCGGCATCGTCAAGCGGCGGTGGGATGCCCTGAACAGTGTTGGACAGGTCTTTGGCTGCGTTGCCGAGCGCACCCATAGCGTCGTTGGTGCCCTTGGCACTGTCGGTGGCGTCATGCTGCGCGCTGGTGGTACCGAGTAGGCCGTCCTTGAGCCCCTTGAGCGTGTTCACGGTGCCCGACACTGCACCGCCCAGGTCAGACAACCAGTGCACCCCGACGGAGATGGCGTCCCAGACGACCTTGAACACGTCGGCGAGCTCGTGCATCAACGTGATAAGTCCGGTGATGATGCTAACAAGCGTATTTATCGAACCAGCCATAAGCGAGAATGCACCCTTGATCAATCCCGCGTTTTGCGCCACTGTCGACGCAATTTCGTCAAAGGCAGGCTTGATCTGAGCCAATGCGTTAACAAATGCACTGCCGAACGTTGTCGCTATCGAGATGACGTCTTGCAACTCGCCCGAAACAGCCCTAGAAGCCCCGGACACCACGCCGGAGAACGAGGTAATCTGCTTCTCGCTGTTCCCGATCGCGGCCGTGACCGCCAGCGCCAGGTTGGTGAAGGCAGTCATGGCGGGTTGCACTGCCGGCGCGAGCTTCTGCGCCATCCCGGTGGCGGCATCCAGGATCTGCGTCATGTCCCGGGAGAACGCCTGGAAGCTCTGACCCCCGATGGTGATCAAGACGGCGCCCATCCGGCCCACCGCGCCGATCATGGTGGACACCCCGGCCAGGGCTTTTGTCTGGATGTCGCTGCCCAGATTGGCGAACGCTGTGCTCATTTGCTTGATCGCGCCTATCCCGGCTTGAACAATGCCGGGCATAGATTGGAAAAACACCTTGAAGCTAGGCGCGAGCGTGTTAGTGATGTCGCGGAAACCATTCGCCAGCTCGATCAGGGAAGTGACCGCCGGTTGAATGCCGGTCTTGGCGGCGGCGGCGATAGTTGCAAAGGCTTCCTTAAGCGGCGCGGCAATCTGTGGCAAAGCAGCCCGTACCGTTCGAATCATCTCATTGATGACCTCATCGAACGGCTTCGCTATGTCGGTAAAGTCCTTCTTGGCCTCGGCGACCAGGTCTTTCCAACCCTGGGCAATCTGCTTGTTGCCCTTTTCCGCCATGATGGCGAACCCGGTGATCGCCGCGCCGGCCGCCAACATGAGCGCGCCAAAACCGCCGAACGCCACCGCCGCGATGACGCCCAGCGCACCAACAGCGGTGCCGAGAGCGCCCATCACCAACGCAGCGATACCACCAACAGTGGCGAAGGTCGTCATTATCCCAATGAGCGCCTGGAAACCGCCTACCACAGCTCCAATGATGTCGCCGATCGGGCCCAACGCACTCTTCAGGCTGTCAAAAGCATCCACGACCGGCTTGATAACCTCTTGCAAGTCCTGGAAGACCGCCGTCGTGTTGCCTATCAGCTGGTCCATCGCGGTGACGGTGGATTCGGTGGCTTGAATGCCCGATTCCATGTCCCCGATGCCTTGGGTGACGTCGGTGATGGCCGTTTCACCCGCGATAAGCCCCTGGTCGAATGCTCCGATGGCCCCAGATGCCGCACCCGCGACAGATACCAGATCTCCGATAGCGGTGCCCGCGATATTCAGGTCAGACCCGAGCGTCTTGCCATCGTTGTCTAGATTTTTGACGTCATTGGAGAGATTGCCTATAGATTTTCCAGCGGATTCAGAGTCTCTCTCAGCGGCAGCGACAGCTTTATCAAACTCAGTATTAAAGTCTTGCAGAGCTGTTTTCGCTTCATCAAGTTGCGACTTATCCGTTGTGATCTTTATCGTTTTATCGCCAACGGCGTCTTCGGCGGTCTTGACTTCGGCCAGCTTAGCGTTGAGGTCGTCCAGCCCCGACGTTTCAACCTTGATGAGGATTGTCTTGTCGTTGAGCTGGTCGATGGCGGCATTCAGCGCTTCTATCTGCGCGATCGCGTCGGCGGCGTCGGCGTCAATGTGGATGGACATTGAAGAGCTCGCCATTGTCGCCTCCTTCCGCGATGGATGTTGAGAAGAAACCCTCAGGGACTTCTACTTCTTCGGCCGCCGGGTCCGCCATGCCGTAATTGCTCAGATCCGCAACCCCAAATGTGCCGAACAGCAACGTCGGGTCGTCGGCGTCGAGCTCTGTGCGGTCCTCGGCGGAGTGCTCGTACTTGATCAGATAGTCCTTGAGCCTGGCTGGGATCTCGGGGTCCTTGCGGTACGGAGCGACCGCGTGCAGGGCTATCCAGCCGGCGTTGTAGTCCGCGCGCCGGTCCCCGATCGGGCCTTCGAGCTCCTCGAACTCAGCCCACTCCGCCAGCTCCGTCGCCGAGATGCGCCTGAGCAGCTCGGCGACGGTCCCGATCTTGAGATGACCGGCTAGTCGGAAAACGAATCGTCGGTCGGGTCGGTGCTGGAGACTTTTCCCGCCTTCGCTTCCTCATCGTCGTCAGACAGCCCAGACAGCCGCCGCGCGGTCTTGGCCAGCAGTTCCGAGCCGCCCGAGGGCAGTTTGCCGAGCTCGGCGACGCCGCGTTTGGTGTTGGGCCAGAGCCTGTCACCCTGCTCGGTACGCAGCGCGTAGGCCAGCAGGCGCAGGGTGTTCTCGGTCAGGGACAGCGTCAGCTTGGTCTCTTTGACCTGGTACATCGGCTGGCGGTAGAGATCGAGCTCTTCGCCGGTCAGCTCGTGCACCCACACATGGCACTTCCACTGCGGGACGAACACCTTGACGCGCTCCACGACGGCGCGGATCTGGTTGGGGTTCGACAGCGTGGGGTACTCATCCGCGCCGGTTACTTCCGGGGTTCGATAGTCCAGTTCAGTCAACGGGGTGTGCTCCTACCGGGGTTACTAGCCTTCGATTGACGCGTTGATGTATTCCATGACAGCCATAGCCGCCTCCTGCTCTCCTGCTTCGAAACCGAGCTCCATGTAGTTCTTCCCCACATGCTCGGTTACAAATGTTTGGGTCCAATCCCCAGCGGATCCACCGCGTAAGTCTGGGAAACTCTGATAACCGCTAGCGGTACCGCCCTCATCGAGCACCCGGGCGTATTTGTAGACTTCTTCACTGGCATTCACGTAAGGGTTGACCGACCAGCCGGTAGGGCTGTCATCCAGCTCGACCGCGCCCACTGACGCTTTCAACGCGCCCGGGTGCATACTGTCCACGCCCCCGACGGGCACAAATCCCCGGACCGAATCCACCAGGATCTCAGCACCTTTATGCGTGGCTTCCCGCAGATTGTCAGGAGAGAGGGCGTCCACGGCACGCTGTAGCATGTCCTGGACGCCCCCTTTCCCTTCGACCGTGATGGTGACGCGCACATCAACCATGACGGTCGCCTCTCCGGTTTAGGTGTAGACCACGCTGCGGCTGAAGCCGATCAGGGCGTTGAACGCCGGGGTGGTCCCCGAGATCGTCCAGCTGGCCCGGACATGCGAATTCACCGTGATCCCGTTGACCGCCGTCAGGCGCTGATTCGAGTTGGCGGTGGTGATCGCGGCGAAGGTCAGCAGGTCGGTCCAGGTGGTGCCGTCCGGGGAATGCTGGATCTTCGCCGTGAAGCTCGGCGTGGTGCCGGTGACTCCGAATACGTGGACGTGCGCGGCGGCGCCGCCGGTGGTCGCCCCGCCGGTGTCCACCCCAGCGGTGAACAGGTCCGTGGAGTTGCCGGTGGTGGTGGTCGTCCCGATTGGCGAGTTGAGAATGAACCCCTGGTCCAGCGCGCCACGGGCGTCGAACTCAGCGTCCAGGTCGATGGCGCCCTTGAGCTTGGCGTCCAGGTCGTACTTGGTGATGACCGACGGCATGAGGATGGCCGGACCGAGCACCGGGTAGCCCGCCGGTGCAACCAACACGTTGACGTCGTTGGTCTGGCCGAACCGCTGGTTGATGATCTGGTCGATCTGGGAGTAACCGTAGGAGTAGAACCCCTTGAGCTCCAGAGACGCCTTCTGGATGCCGGCCAGGTCGTAGCTGAAGTGCTGTCCGAACACGGTGGCGTCGATCTTCGCCGCGTCTCGCTTCAGCTTGATCTCGTTGCCATTACCGGTGAAGTCGTAGCCGTCAACGGCGACCGCGACGTTCCTACCAACAAGTGGGATAGCCATTGCTTATGCCCCTTCATCCTCTGAGCCAGGTTGGCCAGACCCGGCGTCTGCCGGGACGACTAGTTGCCATTCCGCGTACTGCTCGAGATCGGGGCCGTCATAGGGCTCCCCGACTTCATACGCGGATTCTTGGTGAGGCCAATCAGGCTCACGGCGCTCGAACCGCACAGCCACGACGTACTCAGTTACCGGCTCGGGGACCGCTTTAGGTTTGGGGGGCATGGAAACTCCTAGGCCAGTACGCAGACGGAGAGTTGGACACCGAAATAGTCAGTTCCGCCGATCTTGTATGCGCCGTAGCGCATGGCGGAATTGACCGTGACATTGCGAGTCAGGTGGCCCAGGGTGTCGTCGATGGTGACGTCTTGCAGCGCGGCGACGATGGGCCCGTTGGGTCCGATGTGGTCATCAATCTCTTCTTGCGCGGTTTCGATGTCCTGGCGGTTGACGACCAGGGTCACCAGGAGCCGAAACTCCGAGTAGAAGCCTGTGGGGTCGTAGCCGGACCGGTTGTTGTTGACGTAGTTGATGACCGGCCGGTCGGCATTCACCCAGAGCGCCGGCGCGGACACCGAGTCTGGGGTGAACGCGTACCCCTGATACCCGGGGATGTTGTCGAGCCGTTCCGCGACCGCGCGCCGCACCTGAACCAGGCCGGCGGCCACTAGGCCACCACGATGTCGCGCAGGCCGCAGAGCAGCTGTAGGGCCACCGGGTTCATCAACGAGGGCGCCATGGTCATGCCCCGCTGCGGGCCGAACGAACCGGTAGAGATGCCGGTGCTGCCGGCGACCCCGTTGGTCAGGTCTTTCGACTTCCAGGACTCGATGGACAGGATCTGGCACGCCTGGATGACCTGTGGCGGCGGCGCGGCCCATCCCCAGTTGGCGGTGACTTGCACGCGGGGGCGCTTAGACCGCCAGATGTAGCCGTTGCCGTAGGCCGGCCCGTAGAACCCCGGCGTGTAGCCGTACGCCTGCCACAGATACGGCTGCGGCGCGCCGGGGAAGAACCGAGCTCCGAGAGGCTCAATGCGGCGGTAAGGCCAACCAGGAGTGGGGTTGTACGGGAACACCTGGTAGTCGGTGCCCAGCACCCAGGGCGTCTCATAGACCCCGTCGTCATCCATGTCCACCGCGACCGACAGACCGGTCACCGAGGCGAACGAACCCACTTCCAGGCCGCGAGGCTTCTCCGGACGGAACACCCGCACGCTGGGCACGCCGGAATTCCAGAACTGGTCATCGCAGTATTGGTCGATCTGCCGGCTCGACGACTCGATAGCCATGGCGTAGGCGTCATCCCAGGGATTCGGCGTCGGCCGCTTGTCACCCAGGGCCGCTTTGAGCTGGTCCAGGGTGATGTAGGCGTTGGTCAAGACCGGAGTCGGCACAGCTACCTCCGAGTGGTGTTCCGGGCGCGATGGCGCACCTCAGGCCGCTGCACACGCCGTTCCGGGGTTTCCACCCGCTCCTCAGTGACGAGCTCCGCGCTGCCGCTGGCCAGGAAGGGCGCCAACATCTCGTGTGGTCCCTCGACCTCCTCGCCGTACCGGTAGGCGAAGTACTTGCCGGCCACCGAGGTCGTGAATCGGACCTTCATCGCGGGTAGTACTCGATCGCCTGGTCCTTGGGCGGCAACGCACCGCCCATATTCCAAGCGGCCTTCAGTTCGTCCTCGGTCGGGTTCTCCGGCACGAGCAGCACGAAATTGCGGTGGCGGGGGGTGTCGGCGGCGTCGCGCACCACGCCGAACACCTTGCTCACGGCAACCTCAGGGACCTCGATGGCCGTCTCCCGGATGCTGGCCAGGATTTCGTCGATGTCGGTGGTCTGGGACTCCTTGAGCGCGGGCTTGTCCACAGGCTTTCTGGCGGCGGCGGGCATGACGGGCTCCTCTCTTGGACAGCGGGGGACGAACGCAGCCGCGCGGAACCCCGAAAACCGCGCGGCTGCGTCGTCGTCTAGTGGCGGATCAGGTCGCCGGGCTCTTGAACGCCTTCACAGCGGCCGGGTCGTCCGGACGGGCGTCCAGGCGCAGGAAGCCCAGGAATCCGACCTGTAGGAAGTCGGCGTAGCGCTCCGTGAGCCGCAGCATGTGCACGTCCAGCACCTGACGGATGATGTAGGCGCGCTGGAAGTCGCCGAACAGGATCGACAGGCTGTTCGCCGCCAACGACGGCATGCCCTGATCGATCGCGTAGGGCTGGCCGTTGATCGTCGGGCTCATGCCCGGTACCGGAATCGGCACCCAGAGCGGCCGGCCGAACCCGTCAACGATCTTCCTGATCACCGCAAGGGTGTTGTCGTTGAGCAGGAAACGGCAGTTCTGCCGGTAGGCCGGGTCGAGCGCGTGCTCCAGGTCGATCAGGTTGTTGTAGGTCAGCACCCCGATGTTGCCGGCAGTGGGCTGCACAGCGACCGTGACGCCGGTGGTGACGCCGGTGGGCTGACCGCTGCCGGTCCCGTTGATGAAGTGCTGCGACACCGCGCGACCCAGCCGGATACCGAGGTGCGTCGGCAACCAGGTGTCCAGGTCGAACACCGAGTCCTGCAAGATCTGCAAGGAGGCCAGAACCAGGTTCGAGGAGTACATGTAGGCCCCGATGGTCCGGGTGCCGAACGTGGTCTCAACCTCGGCGACCTGCGTGTTCTCCCCGATGATCTGGCCAACCTCGGAGGTGCCGTCGTGGGTGGGCCACTGGAGCGGGTTGCCGGTCGCGGTCTGGATGACGTTGGCGAAGTTGATCAGACCGCCGTACGCCTTCATCGTCTCAACCAGCACCTGGCGGTAACCCGGCGGAACCAGGTAGCCACCGACGGCGCCCGAAGTGGTGCCCTGCGCGGCGCGGGCATCCATGTAGTGGTTCGCCAGCAGTCCCCGACGCTCGGGGTTCAGCCCTTCCAGGCCGCCGCGCATGTAGGTGCGGAAGGCGTCCTCGTACTCCACGCCGCGCCGGGCTTCGAGCTCCTCGCGGGTTTCCTTGCGCTCATCCACGCCGTTGGCGTTGAGCACCCGGGAGTAGTCCGGCGAGTCGAGCTCGGCCATCCGCCGGTTGCGCTCGATCGTGGCGAGCACCTTGTCCAGGTCAGCGTTGGCCGCGTTCCAGTTGGCGTCCTCCTCGGCGGTGAGATCCCGACCTTCGGCCTTGGCCGTGTCGACGATCTCCTTCATCCTGTTCCAGATCCGGTGCTGGGGATCCAGCTCGTCGCGCTCACTCATGGCTGTCCTTTCTCGGGCATGCCACAGGCCCCGCTGGTGTGGCGGGGTAGATGGGTGTGGGTTGGCTACTTCGGAAGGCGGAGCGCGACGCTCAGGGCGCGCATGCGTGCTTCCGCCATCTCCAGCGCCATATGCCGAGTGGTCACGGCCGGCTCGGTCGGTGCTGGTTGGTGCCCCTGGCCAGTGGTCTCACCCGGCTGGTCAGAGTTCTTGTCGTCGGCGTCGTCATCTGAGACTTGGACACCGAAACGTTTGAGAGCGGCCTGGATCTTGTCCTTGATCGAAGCAAGCTGCTCAGCGGTGTACAGAGCCGCGTTGCTGGCCTTGTTGATATAGCTCCAGGCCGCCTTGGCGTGCTCCTTGGTGTCGATGGGGTAGCGTTTTTTTCCATCGGACTGAAGTCCCGGGTCTGCGTAGGCGACATCGCCATAGGGTTTCTTCGGGTCGCGCTCCTCGATGCCCAACTCGTCAGCGTTGTCCTCAACAGGCTCAGCGCCGGCGGTCGCGGTGGCCACCAACACGACGGCGTCGGCGTGCGCCCGCTCCACGACGCGCACCTTGTCCTTGATCTTGTACCGCAGGTCCAGCTTCCGGGTGAGCCACTCGGGCAGCTCGGGGTCGTCGCCCCGGTCTTCCAGCATCAGTAGCCACTCGGGCTTGTACCGCTCGATCAGGCTGCGAACGCGTTCCCCACCGGCGGCGTAACGACTGCGCAGCGCGCGCAAGCCGGCGTCGGTCTCCTCATAGGCCGGGAAAGTCACCGGCGACACCTCGAGGAGCTGCACCTCGTTGACCCGACGCACCTCAACCTCGTGCTGGCCGTCGTCACGGGTGATGGTTTCAGTGGTCCAGGTGTCCTTGCCGGCCGGCACCCGGAACCCGAAGCTCATCCCGGTGATGTTGCCGTTGCGCAGGTTGATCTTCAGGTCGTTGACGTAGCTCAGCTCGGAGTCTAGATCGGCATCGACAGCCAGCCCGCGCACGTCTTGAGTCAGCCGCAGCGTGCCGGCGGAGCGTCGTGCGACCACCTTCGAGCTGTCGTGGTCTATCAGCATCCGGGCGTCGCCCTCGGAAATCGTCTTAGTGAACGCACCGGGAGCGATTTCCTCGTAAAAACCCCAGGTCAACGGGTTCCCGATGGCGGTCCGGGAGTTGAATACCGCCGCATGGCCGCCGAACCGGGGCACAGCGCCCTCGGTGGGGATGATGGCCAGGGCGGCAGCGTCCAGAGACAGGCCGCGACGCTCGTCGGCTACCGGAAGGCTGCGAGACATCGCCGTTCCTCTCGTATGGGTCATGAATTCGCTGACGACGGTCCGAGTGAGGTGCTGGTCAGCGCGTTCTCGTTGGCTTGCTGCGCGGTGACCGAATCCAAGTACTTGTCCCCGCCCTCACGCGGCGGAAGATCTTCATCCTCGCGGATCTCGTTGGCGTTCAAGACACCCATCTCGAACATGACCCGGCTCCACTCGGCGCGGGCAATTGAGTCACCGCGCAGCAACTGGCGAATCGAGTACCGGGCTATCAACCCGTCGCCGAGGAGCTCTTTGGTGACCCGCTGCTCGGTGGTGGCCAGCCAGGTGGGGTGCAGGTCGTACATGACGAACCCCAAGCCCTGCTGCTCCAGGCCGGTACCCCAGGTCGTCGACTTCTCGTGGTCGAAAAGCAGGAATGGCGGAACGCCGTAGTAGCGCCCGAGCTCGGTGAGCTGGAAACGCCGGCTCTCCAGAAGCTGCGCGTCGTCGTTGGGCATCGTCAGGCTCTGGAACTTCGCGCCGGAGTCCAGCACGGCCACCCGATGCGCCCGAGCCAGCCCGCCGAGCTTCTCCTGCCATTGCACTTGCAGCTTCTCGGCCTGCTGTTGGGTCAGCCGCTGCTCGGTCTGCAAGATGCCCGAGGTCAGGTTGCCCGAACCGAACAGGGTTGAGGCGTACTTCTCCGCGCCCAGAGCCAGCCCGATGCCTTGGCGGGCCATCTTGATGGGGCTCATCCCGCACACGCCGTCGTATCCCAGGCCCGGGAGGTGGAAAATCTCGTTCGAGGTCATCGCGTGGGTGCGGCCGGCATCGTCGGTGACCTGAAAGACCTTCCCGGACGGGTTCGCCGGCGTCGGCTTGGCCTTTCCGGGGATCACGTGGTTCGGCATGATCGGCATGAGGTACTGGATGGTGCCGTTGCCCCGTTTGAAGATCTTTTGAGCGTAGAAGTTGCCCCACAGGGTGCGGTGGACGTAGCTCAGCTTCCAGAACTCCAGTGGGGTCAAATCTGGGTGCGGATTGTCCAGAAGTGAGTGCTCGACGGGCTGTTTGGTGGTCTTGTCGTAGACATTGAGCGGCAAAGCGCCGCCCAGACCCGAAATCAGGCTCACACAGCGCCATACCGCCGAGAAATTGAGCGAAGTGAGCTCGGTGACGGCCATCCCGGCGTCGGTTGGTGACCCTCCGAGCACCGAAAGCAGGCTCAGATCGGTCAGCGGGACGGCCGGATTCTCGATGTTGAGACGCTGCTCGGCGTCGCGCGGGGCCCAACGGAACAGGCTCACCGGCGGGCCGCCGCTTCACACAGCGCAAGACCCAGTAGTCCAACCAGAGCAATGGCCGCATACGGGCTGATCAACGCCACACCACCCAGCGTGAGCACCACGAAGAACCCTTGCAGCACGGTCAGGGCCCACTCAGGCATGCGCTGGCCCCTTCCATGATCGAGTTGTACTACCAGGTTGACAAATGGGGCCTGCGGACCGCATGCTGTACAAGATTTCCTTGGTCCGAAATCAACTGAGTGATGTGCAGACAGATGGCCCCCGCTGGCTCTGGGCGGGGGCCATCTTCTATCCTCGGCTCCGGAAAACCCCTGATCGGGGATCTCGGGCTACCCGTCCGCCGATCAGGGGTTTTCCGCTGTCTCTGAGTGGGGACTATCCTCGACCTCGGAAAGCCCCTGATCGGGTTCTTGGACGCGTCGATCCCGGTCGGGGGTTTTCCGCGTCACCAGATGTTGAAGCCGCCAGTGTCGCCGAACCCGTGACCGTGCTCCAGGGCCCAACCCCGGCCTTCCAGGGCCAACAACGCGGCCACGAACGGGGAAATGGTCCGCGCGTCCTTGCGCACCACCCGCTGGTAGTACTCCGGCATCCCCGCCGCGCGTTCCTCGGCCGACGGGCGGCGCTTGCCGTGCGCCAACGCGGTGGCCGCCGCCGCCCTGGACAGCTCCTCGCAGCCATCGTGGGTGAACATCTCGTTCTCACCCTTGGCCCGATGCGCGGTGGTGAACCGCTCGATCACCGCGTCCATCCGAGCTTCGCTGTTCAGCGGGAAGCTCATGATCCGGATCCGCTCCTCGCCCTGGTAGGTGGGCGGCTGGTCGTAGAGCCCAGACCAGGTGTCGAGCTCGTCTTGCCAACCGTGCGGCGCGGCGAACATCACGATGACGTCGTAGGCGGTGAACGCGTCCTGTACCGCCTCGTGCACCTGCGGACGTGGGATAACCCAGTCGGAGGGAGCGCCGATTGGCTTGTCCCACGTCCGCAAGTGGGTGGTGAACCCGTCGGAGAGCCTTGCCGCCACCAGGGACGTCGAATCCCGGTTCTGCGAGCCGTGAAAGCCGAGCGCGACCTGATCCCCGGGCTTGAGGCTCAACTCGCCCCGGGCCTGCGCCACCCACTTGATCATGTCGACCGCGTCGCTACTGCCGACGCTGATTTCGTTGAGGAAGAACCGCCGTGCCTCACCCTCGCCGGTCGCCGGGTCCCGGATCTCGGCGATGATGCGCTCAGGGCGCACCCAGCCGCCCCGGGAGATGGACGAATCGCCGTAGACGTACTCGACCTCGCGCGACAGGGCCGCGTCGTCATCCAGGTCGATGCGGCCTCGCGGCGGGCGGTAATCGATGTAGACCCCGGGGGCCTTCGCCTGATACGTCAGCTGCGCGACCGAGCCCTGCCCGGGGTCCCAGGCGTTGGTGATCTCCAGCCAGCGGCCGTCCATGCCGGCGGCGTTACGTTTCATCGCCCGAGCCATCTTCAACCCACCCGAGGTCTCCGTCATCAGATGCGACTCGGTGAGGGTGAAAAACGTCAATCGGGCGCCCAATCGAGCCCTCGCGGACGCCGTTACCGGCTCTATTCTCCCGCCATCTGGCAAATTAATTCGGGACTCTCCAACGTCCAACCCCGGTGTCGAACTGACCGGACCACCGCGCAGCATAGCCACGATTGGCCGGAACGTATTGTCGGTCTGTTCCTCAGCGTTTCCGGCGCACTGGATCCACGGAGTGGGCATCGGCATTCCGACGGGCTCCCCAGCGGCATCCCAGCCAGCGAAACGGACAGGCCCGAGGGCTTCGGCGCAGACACGAGCGGCTCCCAGGGGGTCTTTTCCCCACTTCTGGGGTCGAATGAGCGCCGCACCGTAGTACTGGAAGGCCAATGAGCCCATTTCGGGAGTGGCGTCGGGGATCAGGCGGTAGGTCTGGAGGATATGGCGCCACATCTCATCGGTAAGCAGATAGGGCCGCCCCTGACGCGTCCCGTCGGGCACGATCAGGTTGTCCTCGATCCAGTCCCCGACCTCGTACCCCAGGCTCGGGTACTCGCCCTTACGTCTCGGACCACGCCAGGGCACGATAAGCCTCTTCGGTGCTCAGCTCGGGCCCGTCGGCGGCGCTACGCAGCTCCGGCGGGATCTTCTCGGTTGGGACATCTCTCCAGTGCCGCAGCTCGCGCAGCCGACGCAGCCGCGCGGGAGTCCATTCGCCGCTGCGGAACAGCTCGACGTACTCCCGGCGCTCGCGCAGGCCCATCAGTTCCCCTCCATCAGTCCTCCGACAAGTACAGAACCAGGTCGCAAGTGGCCGACCCAGTGGTGCGGTCGACGTAGAGCCCCGTGATGAAGGTGGGCCCGGGAACCAGCGCGGTTTGCGACTCACCAGACGCGTACCCGATGAGCGCAATCGGCGTGCCACCGGTGCTAGTGCCGTCCCGCAGCGTCACCTTGGCCGCCGTCGCGGCTGTGTCGCGCACCGACCAGCCGAACAGGACGCCTCGGCCGGTGTACGCCTGTACGTTCGTAGCTCCGGCCGGCACGGAGATAGACAGCGCCATGTCAGATGCTGGTTGCGATGAAGGTGCTGCCCGACATCTGCGCGTTCGGTACGACCAGCCACGACCCGTAGTTGAAGCCGACCCAGTCGTTTGGGTTCACAGTCAGCACCTGGCCTGAAGAGACGATGCACAGCGCAATAGTCGGCGCACCCACCGTGGCCACCACCTCGAACCCGGCCGGCAGTACTGCTGCCCAATCAGCAGCAAACGCGGTCTTGAATGCTGCTAGTGAACCCGACACGTATTGGGTGAAGCTGTACCGCTTGACATCCGAGGTTTTGACGTACTCGCTGGTGGCCACAAGGCGCCCCTATTCTTCGAACCAGATGTTGACCGAGAACTCTCCGCCGTTTGAACCATCAGCCACGAGGACCCCGATGGAATTTCCGGGATTTACAGTAATGCCCTGGCCATCCCCGAAGTCACGCACAACAGACTCACTATTACTCATTGCCCAACTCGTCACAGATGCCAAAGTTGTCGAAATGCTCAAGGCGCCCGTCATCGCGGTTGCCTGTGCGGTAACAGCAGACTGATCCACCACCGACACCACCGTAACCGCGACACCTGGAGTTGGCGTGGAGCAGCGGGACAAGGTGGCGAACCCTTCCAGGTGATTAGCCACATTATTCTTGTAATAGCTAATCTCAACCCGACGTATAATCAGGCCAGTAGCCCCAGCCCGTCAAAATTATCGACCACGGATTCGGCCCCGGCAGCCCCAAACCATTGACTGTATACTGGCTGCTCATGTATTTCCTTACCCTTAGTCAACTGGGAACGGGTCGGGCACGCGGGCGCCCAGGTCAATCTCTCGGTGCACGGTGATCTGTTCGCCGTCCCGCTCGCCGTACTCCAGCCAGACGATCTTGTTCTCGATGTCCGTGTCCGCCTCGCCCTGGCGCTGTACCCAGTGCGTGAGCAGCACCTCGGCCGGGTCGATGCCGTGCGCGGTGAACCAGGCTTGCCACAACTCCCGGTGCGCCCGGTTCTCGTGGTTGATGTCTTCCCGGAAGTAGTCCCGCACGTGGTAGTGCCCGTCGTCGGTGCAGCCGTGGTCAGGGCCCTTTGCCGCGTGCCGGCAGCGTCGCAGGTTGGTACGCCGCTTCACGCCGCGTCCAGCTCGGGCTCAGGAGGGGGAGGGGGGTTGAGCAAACGCTTCTGCTCGCCGGACAGGCCCTCGCCGTAGAACTCCTCCAGCGGCGCCCAGTCGCTCATACCGCCTCATCCACCGCCGCGACCCGGTGCCCACGCTCCACGACGACCTCATCGCGGCGCCAGTCAGAGAGCTCATCGTGCGCGGTTTCCCAGTTCAACCGCAGCATCGCCGACGGGGTGAGCCCCAACTGGCCCTCCAGCTGTCTAGCCTCGCTGACCAGATTGGACTGTGCCATCGACAACTTGCCGATCATGTTCTCAGCGGCGATGGAGATCCGTACGTACCGAGCGACGATGGGCCCAATGTCCAGCTTGATCAATTCAGCCGCCGCCGGTGTGCGCCACACCCAGGACCACTTTCGCATCTCCATGGCGGAGCACTCTTCCAGTGGCCATTGCGGAATAGGGCCTGTGTAACCCTCATTCGGAAGGACCGCTCGCGCCATAGAGGGGGCATTCGTACGGCGCCGTAGAGAAGGGTCCTTGCTCAGTGGACCTCGGGATCCGCTCATTTCGACACCTCCTTTGTTTTCTATTCAAAACCCGTATTCTGCGTTATCGAATTGAATACCCGTACATATCGCGTTGCAGCGATAAG
>Ga0137418_10000073_pt1 | contig 65884 bp, 45 predicted proteins | sample CZODoug3_1_2_16f_FD_122242 | JGI IMG/M metagenome (GOLD analysis project Ga0137418, IMG submission 122242) | Vadose zone soil fungal communities from Angelo Coast Range Reserve, California, USA - CZODoug3_1_2_16fungal (Hybrid Assembly) | ecosystem: Environmental > Terrestrial > Soil > Vadose...
CAACTGGAAGGCGCGGGCTACGAGACGTGGTGCGTCGGGGGGGCGATCCGCGACAACCTGTTGGGGGTCGAGAATCACGACTTCGACTTGACGACCGCGGCGCCACCCACAGAAGTGTGCCGGCTGTTCAAGCGCACGGTGCCGGTGGGCATCGAGCACGGCACCGTCGCCGTGCTCGACCGGCAGAATCGCCAGCATGAGGTCACCACGTTCCGCAAGGACATCAAGACCGACGGCCGGCACGCGGTCGTGGAGTTCGGGGTGTCGTTGATGGACGACCTCGCGCGCCGGGACTTCACGATCAACGCCATCGCGTATCACCCGATCCGGCACGAGTGGCGCGATCCGTTCCACGGCGCCGACGACCTCGAGCACAAGCTGATCCGATCGGTGGGGGACGCCAACTGGCGGTTCCAGGAGGACTACCTGCGGATCCTGCGGGCGCTGCGCTTCAGCGCGCGGTTCGAATTCCGCATCTACCCGCGGACCCTCGAAGCCGCGAAGGCGAACGTGCAGGGGTTGGCGCAGCTCTCCGCCGAGCGGGTGCGGGACGAGTGGTTCAAGGGTATCGCCACGGCCAAGCGGGTCTCGAAGCTGTTGACGCTGTGGATCGATGTGGGGGCGGCGAGGATATGGCTGCCGGAGATCCGAAAGACGGGAAACGGGAAAGGGGAAGCGGGAAACGTGGACAAACTGCCGCGCGATCCCGTTCTCGTCACCGCATACTTGGCATCGGATCCGGCCTCGCTCCTGACGCGGCTCAAGAGCTCCAACCGGGACATCGAACGGGCACGCGCGATCGGAGCGTGGCGGGACAAGTATCCCGATCCGAGACACGTGGTTGAGGTTCGGAAGTGGCTCTCGCAGGTGGGTGAGTACGCGGACGACCTGCTGGCACTGCTCCCGGGGCTCGACGTCTCCCGTGTCCCCTTTCCTCTTTCCCCGCTCCCGAAGGTCGTGGAGTCCATTCGGGCGGCGAAGGACCCCCTGACCGTAAAGGATCTGGCGGTGAAAGGCGACGACCTCCTGACCGCGGGCGTGCGGCCCGGGCCCGAAGTGGGAGAGACCCTCCAGCGGCTGCTGGCGGAAGTACTCGAGGATCCGACCCGTAACACGCGCGACTACCTCCTCTCCCGTGTCTAACGCCCTCGGGTACGCCCTCATAGCCGCGCTCGGCAACGTCGTCGGGGCGCTCGCGGTAACGCGGCGCGCGGCGCGCGAGCTCGCCCTGATCGAGCACTTCGTCGCGTTCGGCGCCGGCTTCATGCTGGCCGTGGCCCTGGTGGAGGTGTTGCCCGAGGCATTCGCCCGCTCGGGCAGCGCGGCGCCGGCGCTGGTCCTGGCAGGCTACCTCGCGGTGCATTTCACCCAGCACACCCTGACGCCGCACTTCCATTTCGGCGAGGAGACGCACGCCGTCAACCGGGTCGCGGGTACCTCGGCGCTCGTGGGGCTGCTGTTGCACACCTTTTTCGACGGCGTCGCCATCGCCAGCGCGTTTCTCGTGCGCCCGGCGCTGGGCCTGATGGTGTTCATCGCCATCTTCCTCCACAAGCTGCCGGAGGGCGTGACGGTGTCGAGCCTGATGATGGCGGGCGGGCGGACGGGCGGGCAGGCGATCGGCGCCGCGGCGATGCTCGGGGTCGCCACGCTGGCGGGCGTGGTGCTCACGGACCAGATCTCGTTCCTGGTCCACCATGGGCTTGCGTTGTCCGCCGGCGTCACGATTTATGTGGCCGCGTCGAATCTGGTGCCTGAATTCCAAGGCAAGCGCGGGTGGAAGCTGCCGGCGGCGTTTTTTGCGGGAGCCGCGACATTCTATGTCACGAAGGCGATTCTTGACTCCTTTTCTTGACGGGGAAAGGGGAATGGGGAAAGGGGAATGGTGTGTGTGGAGTTCGTGCGCCGAGCTTCCGAAGGAGTCCAACCAGGAGTCGAATGACGCGCTCGGCCAACTTGAGCTCGGCCTCACCGCCGCCATCGCCCAGAAGATCCAGGTCCCTGGCGATTTCAAGTTGGCAGTGAAGCTCCGCCGCGGAGCCGAAGGCAACGCGGAGACAACGGATGAATTGAAGCGTCGTGCCGAGGGCATATCCTTCAACCATATTGGCGGGTACCGATACCGCCGCTCGACGGATCTGGTCGGAGAGGCCGAAGTGACTACTGAGCGGCTTTCGGAGGGTAAGCTGGTAGGCCGCACGCGCCAGCGCATTCGCGCAGTTCCAAGCCTCAAGGGACGCGAGTTGCTTCACAGCGGCAATCTGGTTGTCCGGCTTCATTCGCGTGACATCGTATGCGTGCATGCCGGCGCCAAAAGGCGCATATCCGTGATCCCTTTCCCCTTTCCCCATTCCCCTTTCCCCGGTGTCTGAACCCACGCTCTTCCAGGGGAGCGGTAAGCGAGGCAGTGGCGAGCCCCTCGCGGCCCGCATGCGCCCGACGACGCTCGAGGAATTCCTCGGCCAGGAGCACCTCCTCGGGTCCGGCAAGCCGCTGGGCGAGCTGATCCGCCGCGGCGACGTCGGGTCGTGCATCTTCTGGGGGCCGCCCGGCTCCGGGAAGACCACCCTCGCCCGCCTCGTCGCCAACTACACCGACCGCCACTTCGAGCCGTTTTCCGCGGTGACCGAGGGCGTGGCGCGGGTGCGGGAAATCATCAAGGAAGCGGAAGAGCGACTCAAGTACGAGGGCCGCGGCACGATCCTCTTCTGCGACGAGATCCATCGCTTCAACCGGGCGCAGCAGGACGCGTTCCTGCCCTGGGTGGAGAACGGCATCATCACGCTGATCGGCGCCACGACCGAGAACCCGAGCTTCGAGCTGACGGCACCGCTGCTCTCCCGGTGTCGGGTGTTCGTGTTCGAGCCGTTGAAAGACGAGCACATCCGGACGGTCGTGCGGCGAGCGGTGGCCACAGAACAAAAAGGGAGAGGGGAGAAGGGAGAGGTTCAATTCAGTGACGAGGCGATCGATCTGCTCGTGCGTCATGCGCAAGGCGACGCGAGACGCGCCTTGAATGCGCTGGAAGCCGTCTTCCAACACGTCGCAAACCTCTCCCCTCTCCCTTCTCCCATTGCGAGCGAGGTCGTGCAGGCTGTACTCGAGAAGCCCCTTCCGGTCTACGACAAATCCGGTGAGCAGCACTTCAACCTGATCTCCGCCTTGCACAAGGCCGTGCGCGGGTCGGACGTGGAGGGCTCGCTGTATTGGCTGGCGCGCATGCTCGCGGGCGGGGAGGATCCGTTCTACATCGCGCGCCGCCTGGTCCGCATCGCGGCGGAGGACGTGGGGCTCGCCGACCCGCGGGCGCTGGCGCTCGCGCTCGCCGCGAAAGACGCCTACCACTTCCTGGGATCACCGGAGGGCGAGCTGGCGCTCGCCGAGATCGCCGTATACCTCGCCACGGCGCCCAAATCGAACCGCGTCTACTCGGCGTTCGCGCAGGCCATGGAGGCTGCCGCGGAGCATCCCGCCGAAGCCGTACCGCTCCACATTCGCAATGCCCCGACCAAACTCATGGAGGAGCTTGGGTACGGTGCCGGGTACAAGTACGCGCACGCGTTCGAGCACGCCTTCGTCCCGCAGGAGTATCTCCCGGAGGCGCTGCGGGGACAGCGATGGTACGAGCCGACGGAGTTCGGATTCGAAAAGGACATCAAAAAGCGTATGGAGTGGTGGGCAGAGCTCAAGCACAAGGCGACGGGTGGTACGACGACGGACGAAACCGCGACCGACGGGGAGGCGGCAAGATGAGGTACGCAGTTCTTTGCGTGGCCCTGTTCACCGCCTGCGCTACGCTGCGTGGGTTGACGTTCAAGGAGCCCGAGCTCACGCTGCAAGAGATCGACATCACGGGGATCGGCCTGACGGGCGGCACGTTCGACTTGGTGTTCGACGCCTTTAACCCCAATGACTACCGCATTCGCTCTACCCGGCTGGAGGTGGGAATCGATCTCGAAGGCACGCACTTCGGTGACGCCCTGCTGGACCGGCCGCTGGACCTGTCGCCGACGAATCACAACCGAGTCGTCGTGCCCGTGCGGTTCGAGTGGGCTGGCGTCGGGGCGGGGGCGAAAGCCCTGGTGACTCGGCAGGCGGTAGCTTACGGGATCACGGGGCGGGTGTTCGTCGACACCCCACTCGGGGACAAGACCGTGGTGCTTCGGGGGACGGGCAACGTGCCTTTGAGGAAGCTGATTCGGTAATTTGAAGTCCAGACCTGTGGCACCCGGGGAGGTTCAGGCATCCGACAGCTAATCGACATCCAGCCACCTTCCGAGCGCGCCTTCCTCGTCGGCGCCCCGCGCAAGGGCTCGGCGGACGCGGTCCAGGTGGAGGACCACCTGGACGAGCTCAACCGGCTTGCGGACACGGCGGGCGCCGAGGTGGTCGGGCGGACCTACCAGCGGGTCGAAGCACCCAGCCCCAACTTCTATCTGGGTCAGGGCAAGGTCGAGGAGCTGAAAGGCGTGCTGCAGCAGGCCCGCTGCACGCTCGTGCTGTTCGACGAGCCGTTGTCACCGGTGCAGGGACAGAACCTCGAGGAGGCGCTGTCGCTGCGGGTGATGGATCGCACGGAGCTGATCCTCGACATCTTCGCGACGCGTGCCCGCTCGGCCGAGGCCAGGATGCAGGTCGAGCTGGCGCAGCTCGAGTACCTGTTGCCTCGGCTGACCCGGATGTGGACGCACCTATCGCGCATCCGCGGCGGCATCGGCCTGCGGGGACCCGGCGAGACGCAGCTCGAGACCGACCGGCGGGCGATTCGCAAGAAGATCGCGACGCTGCGCCGCCGGCTCGAGGACGTGGCCGATCATCGCGCCAATCAACGCCAGGGGCGCCGCCCCCTCCCCACGGCCGCGCTGGTCGGCTACACGAACGCCGGCAAGTCGAGCATCCTGCGCGCCCTGTCAGGCGACGATGTGTTCGTCGAAGATCGGTTGTTCGCGACCCTCGACACGCTCACGCGCGAAGTGGAAGTGGGCGGCGGGTATCGCTTCCGCCTCACCGACACGGTCGGATTCATCCGCAAGCTGCCCCACCACCTCGTCGCCTCGTTCCGCGCGACGCTCGAGGAAGCGCGCGACGCGGACATCTTGCTGCATGTCATCGACGCGGCGCACCCCGCGTGGGAAGGGCAGGCGCAGGTGGTCGAGGCCGTGCTCGAAGAGATGGGCCTGTACGAGGGCGGAACGGGGAGCGGTGACCGGGGAGCGCCGGGTCCGGAGCGCAAACGCGTCGTGTACGTCTTCAACAAGGCGGACTTATTGCCCGAGCCCGCGGAATTCCTCGCTCAGGTCCGCGAGCGGTACCCGCACGCCGTGCTGGCGTCGTGCGTCGCGCCCTCCGCCAACCGCAGTCCACAGTCGGTCGGCGTGGACGGATTGCGGAGCGTGCTCCGCACGTCCGCGCAGGCGCTGCGCCCGATCGCGCGGATCCGCGTGCCCCTAGGCAACGGTAAGCTGCTCGCCACCCTGCATCGCGATGCGGAAGTCATGGCGGAAGCCCAGGTGGATGGAGTGATTGAGGTGACGGCCCGAGTCGAGGCGTCGCTCCTCGGGAAGCTGCGGCGCTACGGCGTGGGCGTCGAGATCGGGTCGTAGGGCGCGGGCCGCCGCAAGGTGATCTACCTCACCGATCGGAGGGAGGGACAACGCCTCTCACGGGGTGCTGAAGCCGACACTCTCGAACGGTTCTTATACGTGGCAGTTCATTCCCGTCGCGGGGGATTCGTTCACCGACTCCGGCAGCGGGACGTGCCACTGACGGACGTTGCGTCTCGGGACGTCGCGGGCTTCGACGCCGACCGCTAAGTGTTGTACGCGCAACACATGACATTGTAGGCGGCCTCCCGTGATTTAGGTCACCGCCGTGCTTGCGAGGCGGCCGGTAGTTTGCCGCCTGAGAGCACGCTGCTCAGAGCAAAACCGCCGAAAGGCGGTGACGCAGAGCCACGGGGCTACGGCGGGTCTTCCGCTACGCTCGCCGGGCCGCCAGCGATTCGACACGGGTCGACGCTGGCGGCCCGTTCGTTTGTACCCCCCGTGGAGGCGTGCTATGCCGTTCGGACACAAGCTGGCGTACCGTCTCGCCCTTCTCAAAGGTCGTCTGCGTCGAGGCGCGCTGCTCGCGCTGGCCCTCTCCTTTGTCGCGAGCTGCGAAAAGCCCATCGGCATCAGCGGACCCAACTCGACCGTCACGGAACTCGTCGTCTCTCCCAGCAGCGCCACACTGCAGCCCAGCCAAGTCCAGGACTTCACGGCCGTCGGCTTCACCGCCGTCGGCGACACGGCGCAGATCGGTGTGTCCTGGAGCGCGTCCGGCGGCACGGTCGACACCAATTCCGCCGGCGGCCGCCACTACGGGCACTACCACAACGTGAGCTGCGGCCAGTACACCCTCACGGCCACGAGTGCGCCGGGCAACCTGTCCGCACGGGCCGACATCACGGTGGCCTGCGCGGCGGCGCCGGTCGCCACGGTGACAGTCAGCCCGGCCGCGGTCAATCTGCAGGCCGGCCAGACCTCGCCGCTCAGCGCGACCTTGACGGACGCGAACGGCAACGTCCTGACCGGCCGGACGGTGACTTGGTCGAGCGACAACGGCGCGGTGGCGACCGTCAGCGGCACCGGGTTGGTGACCGCCGTGGGTGCCGGCACGGCGACCATCACCGCAACGAGTGAGGGCAAGAGCGGGACCGCGAGCGTCACGGTCTCGAGCATCCCGGTCGCATCGGTCACGCTGAGCCCCACGACGGCGAGCCTGACCGTGGGACAGACGGTGCAGCTCACGGCTACGCCCAAGGACGCGAACGGCAATGCGCTGACCGGCCGGCCTGTGACCTGGTCGAGCAACAACGGCTCGGTCGCGACCGTCAGTGCCACCGGGTTGGTGACCGCCGCGGGTGCCGGGTCGGCGACGATCACGGGATTGAGCGAGGGGAAGAGCGGGACGGCGGCCATCACTGTGACTGCGCCGACGGGCCAACTCGCCATCGGGGACAGCGTGCAGGCGACGACCGCCACCTGGGTGCGGAACATCTCGCAACCACCCGCGGACCCGTCGACCGGGACGCCGCCGAGCGTCATCGGGACGCAGCCGGCTGGTGCGCGGGGCGTGGTCGATTCTGGGCCGGTGCTGAACACGACCCCCGGAGGCGACGGCGCGATCCGCTACCACGTCCTGTTTGCGTCGGCCCCGAGCGGGTGGGTGGTCCAGCAGTATCTCGCGAAAATCGTTCCCACGGTGCCCGTGGCCTCGGTGACGGTCACCCCGACATCCGCGAGCGTGCTCCAAGGGCAGACGGTGCAGCTCACGGCCACGCCCAAGGACGCGAACGGCACTCCGTTGACCGGCCGGACGATCAGCTGGTCGTCGAGTGACAACACGATCGCCACGGTGAACAGCAGTGGGCTGGTCACGGGCGTGGCGGCCGGGTCGGTAACCATCACGGCGACGAGTGAAGGCCAGAGCGGGACGGCGACCGTCACCGTCACGGTCGCGCCGGTGGCCTCGGTCACGGTGACGCCGAGCTCGGCGACCGTCGCGATCGGTCAGACGGTGCAGCTCACGGCCACGCCCAAGGACGCCAACGGCAATCCGTTGACGGGCCGCGCGATCAGCTGGTCGTCGAGCAATAGCAATGTCGCGACGGTGACCAGCAGTGGGCTGGTGACGGGTGTGGTGGCCGGATCGGTAACCATCACGGCCACGAGCGAGGGCCAGAGCGGCACGGCGAGCATCACCGTGAGCGGCGTGCCGGTCGCCTCCGTGACCGTGAGCCCGCCCTCGGCCAGCGTGCAGGCGGGTCAGACGCTGCAGCTCACGGCGACGCCCAAGGACGCCAACGGCAACATCCTGACGGGCCGCACGGTGACGTGGTCGAGCAACAATACGACCGTCGCCAGCGTGAACGGCACGGGGCTCGTGACGGCGAAGGTGGCGGGCTCGGCGACGATCACCGCGACGAGCGAAGGGCAGAGTGGCACGTCATCCATCACCGTCACGCCGGTGCCGGTGGCGTCGGTGACGGTCACCCCGGCGACAGCGAGCGTCGCCGTGGGGAGCACGTTGCAGCTCACGGCCACGCCCAAGGACGCGAACGGTAATCCGCTGACAGGCCGGGTCATCACCTGGCAGTCGAGCAACGGCGCGATCGCCGGCGTGAACGGCAGCGGGCTCGTGAGCGGCGTCGCGGCGGGCGGTCCAGTGACGATCACGGCGACGAGCGAAGGGCAGAGCGGTACGGCGGCGGTGACGGTGACCGCGTCGACCGGCGGCACGCAGTTCGGGCACGTGTTCGTCGTGACGGAGGAGAACACCGACTACGTGGATGTCACCAGCTCGTCGATGCCGTACCTGACCGGCCTGGCGCAGCAGTACGGGCTGGCGACGCAGTACTACGCCAACACGCACCCATCCATCGGGAACTACTTCGAGCTGGCGACGGGTCAAGTTCTGACAAACGACGATGGCTCGTCGACGATCGAGAACGTGCCGAATATCGTCCGCAGTTTGGTCGCGGCCGGGAAAACCTGGAAGTCGTATGCGGAAAGCATCCCGAACGCGTGCTATCTCGGCGGGGACACGGGGAACTATGCGCGCAAGCACAACATCTTCCCGCTGCTCTCGGATGTGGCCAACGACCCGACAGGGCAGGGGTGCAACAACGTCCCCTTCACGCAGTTTGCGACGGACCTGGCGAACGGCACGCTGCCTACGTTCTCGAACATCGTGCCCAACCTGTGCAACGACGCGCACGACTGCTCGTTGGGTACGGCGGACAGCTGGTTGCAGAGCAACATCGCGCCGCTGATCGCGAGCCCCGTGTTCCAGCAGGATGGCCTCTTGATCATCGTGTTCGACGAGGCTGGCGGGGACAACACGCTGGGCGGTGGACGGGTTTTCTGGACGGCGATCAGCCCGAGTAAGTCGAAGCGGGGCTACCAGTCCACGACCACGTACCAGCATCCGAGCACGTTGCGGCTCATTCTCAAAGGCCTCGGCGTGAACGTCTTCCCCGGCGCTTCCGCGACGGCGCCCGACATGAGCGAGTTCTTCAATCCGTGAGCCGCCTCCGGATCGTGCACCTCGTCCTTTGGCTGGTCCCGGCGTGCCGGCAGGCAGCCGGGCCGGCAAGCTCCGGTGGGAGTGGGGGCGCGATACCGGCGCTCGGGCACGTGTTCGTCGTAGTGGAGGAGAACACCGACTACGCGGACGTGATCGGAACCGGGGCGATGCCGTACCTGGACAGCCTGGTGGGCGCGTACGGCCTGGCCACGCAGTACTACGCCGACACGCATCCCTCGATCGGGAACTATTTCATGATGACCGTCGGGGACGTGATCACCAACGACGACAGCTACGCGCAGACCGTGTCGAGCGACAACATCGTGCGGCACCTGGTGGCAGCGGGGAAGACGTGGAAGGCCTACGCCGAAGATCTCCCCTCGGCCGGCGACGTGACGCTCGATCTGGACAACGGGAGCTACGCCAGCCGGCACAATCCGCTGGTGTATCTGACCGACGTCCACGACGACGCGGCGCAGGCCCAGCACGTGGTGCCGTTCACGCAGTTCGCGAGCGACTTGTCGAGCAGCACGTTGCCGAACTACTCGTTCATCGTACCCAACCTGTGCAACGACGCGCACGACTGCTCGCTCGGCACGGCGGACGCGTGGCTCAAAGGCAACATCGATCCGCTGGTCCGCAGCACCCAGTTTCAGCAGGACGGCCTGCTGCTCATCCTGTTCGACGAATCGGGTGGCGACAACACCCACGGAGGCGGCCGGGTCGTGTGGGTTGTGGTGAGCGCGAAGGTGAAGCGCGGCTATCAGTCTACCACGCTGTACCAGCACGCCAGCACGCTGCGGCTGACCGGGAAGGTGTTAGGGCTGACGAGCTTCCCGAACCAGGCAGCCACCGCGCCCGGCATGGACGAGTTCTTCACGCCGTGAAGCGCACACACACTACGGAGCGAGACCAATGACGTTCAAACACAAGCTGTCGTCGCGACTGGCCCTACTGAAGGACCGAGTCGTCTTGGCGTCCCTGGCGGTGCTCGTCACGGCGGCGATCGTCGCATGCGAGCTGCCCGTCCGAGCCGTCGATCCCGGCAGTACGATTGCGGACCTGTTGGTCTCCCCCAAAACTCTTACACTGCGCCAAAACGCGACCGCCGACTTCACGGCCGTCGCGTTCATGAGTACGGGCGACACGGCGACGGTGGCGGTGAGCTGGAGCGTGGCGAGCGGCGGCACTATGATCGACACGAGCAGCAACGGTAAGCGCCACTACGGTCACTACAAGGCCGGGCCGAATCCCGGCCAATACCGCGTCGTCGCGAACGGCACTCCGGGCGCGGTGTCGGACACCGCGATCGTCACGGTGACGCTCGCGCCGGTGTCCGCGCTGAGTGTGGCGCCGACGGCGGTGACGATCCTGGCGGGCGCGACGGCGCAGCTGCAAGCCACGACGACCGACTCCCTCGGCAACGTACTGACGGGTCGCGCTGTGACGTGGGCCAGCAACAACTCGGCCGTGACGGTAAATGGGAACGGGCTCGTGACGGGTGCCGGGTCGGGCTCGGCTACGATCACGGCGACGAGCGAGGGGAAGAGCGGTACGGCGACCGTCACAGTAACGACCGTGCCGGTGGCGTCGGTCACGGTCACACCCGCCTCCGCCAACCTGCAAACCGGGCAGACGGTGCAGCTCACCGCGACGGCGAGGGATGCGAGCGGCAACCCGCTGTCGGGGCGTGTGATGACGTGGACCAGCACCAATACGTCGATCGCGACCGTCAACGGGACCGGCCTGGTCAGCGGCGCAGGGGCCGGCTCCGCCACGATCACGGCAACGAGCGAGGGACAGAGCGGCACGTCGACCGTTACGGTGACCTTCGTGCCGGTGGCATCGGTCACGGTCACCCCGGCATCGGCGAGCGTGCAGGTCGGTCAGACCGTGCAGCTCACTGCCACGCCGAGGGACGCGAACGGCAATGCGCTGTCGGGTCGCGCCGTGACGTGGTCCAGCACCAACACCACGGTGGCGACGGTGAGCGGCACGGGCCTCGCGCGGGGCGCGACGGCCGGCTCGGCGACGATCACGGCCACGTCCGAAGGGCAGAGTGGCACGTCGGCCGTCACGGTGACCGTGGCGCCGGTGGCGACGGTGACGGTGTCCCCGGCGGCGGCGGCGATACAGCCAGGGCAAACCGTACAGCTGACCGCGACCACCAAGGATGCGAACGGCAACATCTTGACCGGGCGTACGGTGACGTGGGTGAGCAACAGCAACGCGGCCGCGACGGTGAGCTCGAGCGGGCTCGTGACCGGAGTGGCGACCGGAACGGCGCTGATCACCGCCACGTCCGAAGGCAAGAGCGGCGGCGCCGCGATCGCGGTCGGCACGCCTCCGCCGCCGGCGGGGTGCGCTCCCACAGGCGGAGGCCAATGCTATTACGTGGACCCGGCCGGGAGTGACGGCAACCCGGGCGACAGCGCGCGGCCGTTCCAGACGGTGCAGCACGCCGCGGACCTCGTGAATCCGGGCGATATGGTCATCGTGCGGAACGGGGTCTACACCGGTGGCAGCGACGTCCTGTCCATCGGACGGGGCGGCTCCGCTGGTAACCTCGTCGTCTTCAGATCACAGAATAAGTGGGGGGCGGTGCTCGACGGGCAGAACAACAGTTCTGCCACGGTGGTCCACATCTCGACCAACTACGTGCGCGTGGAAGGGTTCGAGATGAAAGGGTCGAACCACTACGGCGTCGACCCGAGCACCGGTACGCACGACATCCAGATCGCCGGGAACAACATTCACGACGTGGGCCGCTACTGTGAATCGAGCGGCATCGGGCTCTCGGCCATCGATGCGTACAGCGACAACCTGATCATCGAAGGCAACTGGGTCCACGACATCGGACGGTTCGCTGCCGGCGAGAACGGTTGCCAGCCCGGCAACGACTACTGGATGAACCACGACCACGGCGTGTACAACGGCCAGGGGACGAACGTGATCATCCGGAACAACGTGTTCTACAACATCACGCGCGGCTGGGGGATCCAGCGCTACGGCTCGAGCGTGGACCAGCTGTACATCGTGAACAACACGTTCGCGTTCCCGAATCCGAACCGCGACGGCCAGATCATTCTCGCGGCCTCGACGACGAACCTGGTCATCGAGAACAACATCTTCTATCTCCCGGGCCAGAACATCGGCATCTCCGGGACGGTGAGCGGAGCGCTCATCGATCACAACCTCAGCACGGGGGCGGTGGGCGGGGGTGGGATCGGGTCGAACATCGAGAACACGGACCCGATATTTGTGAACCCATCGGCACTCGATTTCCGGCTGCAGGCGAGCAGTCCCGCGATCAACGCGGGGATCGCGTTGTCCATCGTGCTGAACGACTTCTTCGGCACGCCGCGTCCCCAGGGCGCGGGCTACGACATCGGAGCCTACGAGTTCAAATGAGCTCCTGAGCGATCGATCCAAGATGGGGCGGTGACGGGCGCCGGCACTCCAGCCGGCGCCCGTGCCGCTTCGCGGAACCGTGTTACGGCCGCCGGGTGTATCTCGCCTGCTACAGTTTTGCCTGCCTGGGCACGCGCTGCGCAATTGAGCACTTGGGGACCCTGGGGCAGCTGGTAAGAAGCTGCCAGATGGAAAGTTACGCACGCCAGGGACAGCGGAATCCGGCACGCTTCTTGAGTGATGGTGGTCACGGAGATGGCGTCCGGATGCGGGCGCGCGGCTCACGCAAGCGGGGAAACCGGCGAATGCGGACGTCCAGACAGGGGGAGCTCCTATGTGCGGGATCGTAGGCGCGGTCGGTTTCGGCCGCCCGATCGATCTGGCCGCCCTGCAGCGCATGAACGACCTCCAGGCACACCGCGGGCCGGACGGCGAGGGGTTTCTGCTCGGGTGGGTGAGCGGAGGTCAGTTCCATCACGCCGTCGTGCCGCACACCACGCAGTGGGACGGCGACACTCCGCTCACCGTGGGGCTGGGGCACCGGCGGCTGGCTATCCTCGACCTTTCCCCGCGCGGCGCGCAGCCGATGACGGCGTGCGCGTCGCCGCAGTGGATCGTTTTCAACGGGGAGATCTACAATCATCCGGATATACGGGCGCAACTGGAAGCGCTCGGCTACGAGTTCACGACCCGGACCGACACGGAAGTCCTGCTGCAGGCCTACCGCCAGTGGGGTGAAGATTGTCTCGCCCGCCTCGACGGCATGTTCGCGTTCGCCATCTGGGACGGCGCGCGGGGCCGGCTGTTTTGCGCCCGCGATCGGCTGGGCATCAAGCCCTTCTACTACGCCAGGCCCGCCGGCGCGTTCGTCTTCGCGTCGGAGATCAAGGCGCTGCTTGCCTTCCCCGGCGTCGAGGCCACTCCGGACGACGAGGCCGTCGTCGAGTTCCTGGCTCACGCCAACTGTGACTACGGCGAGCGCACCCTGCTGCGGGCGGTCAAGGCGCTGCCGCCGGCGCACGCCCTGACGGTGGACGCCGCCACGGGGCACGTCGCAACCCGGGCGTACTGGCAGCTCATCCCCGGGGCTTCCAACGGCGCCGGCGACCGCGAGCGGCTGAATGGGTTGCGGACGCTGCTCACGGAGACGACGTGTCGGCATCTCATCAGCGACGTGCGGGTGGGAAGCTGCTTGAGCGGGGGGCTCGACTCCTCGACCATCGTCGGGTTGATCGGCAAGATCTGGCGCGAGCAGCCGGACGCCGCCAAGGCGCTGGGCGACACCTTCCACACGTTCACCGCTTGCTACGAGGATCGCGCCTTTGACGAACGCGACTACGCCCTGGCCGTGGCGGGGCCGGTCGGCGCGACGCCGCACCTCGAGTTTCCGTCGCCGGAGGACTTCTGGGAGAGCTTCGAGCGCATCGCCTGGCATCAGGACATGCCGTTCGGCGAGCTCACCTACTATGCCCAGTGGCGCGTCATGCGGGCCGCGAAGGAGGCGGGGGTCAAGGTGCTGCTGGACGGCCAGGGCGGCGACGAGGTGTTCGGCGGCTACGCGAAGTTCCGCTACGCGTATCTGGCCTCGCTCCTCAGGTCGGGCCGCCTGGCGCGCTTGGCGAAGGAATTCGGCGCGATGCTCTTGCAGGGCGACCGGTATGTGCTGGACATTCGGAACGGGTATCGCTACCTGCCACGGCAGCTCCGGCGCCTGCTCGATGTTGACGGGCTGCTGCAGCGGGCCGTCCGCTCCGACTGGACGCGCGCCGTGGCCGGAGAGAGCACCCCGGCCACGCGGTGGTGGCGCTACGCGTCGCAGCACGGCCCCGGGGACTCGCACGTGAGCGTCATGCAGCGCATGCAGCTGGACGACATTTTTGTCGATACCCTGCCGATGCTGCTGCGCATGGAGGACCGGTCCTCCATGGCGTTCTCCCTCGAGGCACGCGTGCCCCTTCTGGACCACCACGTGGTGGACTACGGCATTTCCCTGCCCGACGATCTGAAGATTCGCAACGGCTGGAGCAAGTTCGCCGTGCGCCGGGCGATGCGGGGCGTCGTGCCCGATAAGGTCCGCATGCGCAAGACGAAGCTGGGGTTTGCGGTCCCGGGGCAGCGGTGGCTGGCGCGCGATCTACGGCCTCAAGTGACCGCACTCATCCAGGACACGCTCCGCTGCCAGAAGTACGTGGATCCGCAGTTCCTGCGTCGCTGGTATGCCGCGCCGGGCGCGGCCGTCGCGAGCCGGGAGACCTATCTCGGTCTGTTTCGCGTGTTATCGTTGGAAATGTGGATGCGGGCCTTCCACATCAGCTAGACATCCCCGCCGTCAGCGCGATCGCAACGCCTTGGTGACCAGATCGCGGGCGCCCTCCACCCACTCGCCGACGGCCGGCCAGGGATCGGTGCGGTCCCACACTTCGAGCCGGGTGCCGGGCGGCTGACGGCCGAACACCTCACGCAGCCCGTCCGCCACGGAGGGGTAGGCACCGGGGTAGCCGGCGGGACGGCCGGCGAGGATGTGAAGCAGTCGCTTCATATCGCCCCAGAGCCAGCGCAGCGTGACACCTTCGCGGTAGGCATCCGGCGGCTCCACCGCCTTACCGGTGAGGATCTCCGTCCAGAGGCGTGGGAAATCCCGGCCGGCGGCGACCGACAGCTGCAGCGATCCCCAGAACCGGCCGTTCACCTCCATGAGCCACGGTGCCCCGCCTCCGTCGTCGCGGAACTCGACCATGGCGGGCCCGTGCCACTGCATCTCGCACAGCAGCCGCTCCGCGCGAGTCTGGAGGCGTGGATCCAAGGCCACCGAGCGCCGCAGGGTGCTGCCCGAGCCAGAGGGCCGCACGTCGCGCAGCCGCTCGTGCGCGAACCAGGCCACCGGGCGCCCGTGGTCGCACACGGTGAAGACACCCTTGCCCTGCCCGGTGACGAACGCCTGAATCAGGGGCCAGGACTCTCCCTGCCGGCGCGACCGGACCGCCGCCTCGAGCTCTGCTGGGTCCTTCGCGTAGGTGGGGCCCAGATCGGGCAGGAATCCGTGGCCGTTCCAGGCGCTGGTGAAGCGTGGCTTGACGACGCAGGGATATCCGAGCGCCGCCGCTGCCTCGCGACATTCGCCGAGCGACGTGGGGAATCGAGTGGGGGGGATTTCCACGCCGCACGCCATCGCGTGCCGCAGGGTCTCGGCCTTGTCGAACGCGCGCATCAGCACCGAGTCCGGCGCGCACCCCACGACGATCCCCAACGCCTCCCACTCGTCGCGCTCGGCGTTGCACAGCTGAATCGTGGCCTCGGTGAGCGGGAGCACGACCTGGACACCGTGCCGGTGGGCCCAGCGGCGCAGAATGGCGAACGCCGCCAGGGTTTCCCTGGAGTAGTGGAAGCGCGTCCGGCAATGGCGGGACCAGCTCGCCAGGGGCCAACGCCGCTTTGCTCCGACGGCGACCCAGTACCCGGCTCGGCCGAGGGAGCGCACGCACGCCAGGGATTCGATCGTACACCCATCGAGCACGAGGATGCGCTCGGCCATCAGTCGCTCACGCCCACGTGGGTCAGCGGCTTCGCCAGACCCACGCCGTGGCCGGGCGCCGCCGCCGGCTCCGGGGCCCGCGTCAACCGGCCGATGAGGCGGGCACCCGCGACGATGGGCATCAGACACAGCCGCCCCGCGCCGGCCCAATCGCCCACACGGATCTGGTGGCGGAACTGGTGCCAGTACAGTCGGGCGTTCGCGCGAGCGAGCGGGAAGCGATAGCCTCCGTCGCGGTACTCGATCCGCCCCCACCCACGGAGCATCAGCGAGGAGCACACGGCGGCGGGTAACAAGGGTCGCCAGCAGACGTCGCGATAGATCTCATGCACATAGCTCAGGTAGCAGCTCAGCCCCGGGAGGGCGCCGTGTTGCCGCGCCGTCGCGATCACATAGTCCCAGTCCAGCTCGGTGCGGCGTACGGTGGACACGGTGAAGAGGATGTCGCACAAGGCGATTCGGAGGCGACCCGCGACCCGCTGCATGCCCTGCAGGACGAGCTGATCCTCGGGTCGGGGGACGGCGAATTCCATCCCTTCGACTTGGCTCCGCTGGGCATGCCGGATTAGCACCGACGGAAAGGTACCGTACTCGCCCATCATGCCCAGGCGCCCATGCTGCACGTCCAGAGGAGACGGACAGCCCGCGACGCGATACGTGGTCGCACCGGCGAACCACTCGCCGAGGTCACGTCTCACCGCCGTTGCGGGCAGCGCCGCGATGATGCCGCCGTCCACGCGGGTGGAGCGCGGCAGCACCAGCAGGTCCACGTCGTCGCCGAAGTCGGGATAGTCCTGAAGTGCCTTGGGAAACAGGAAGGTGGTGCCGTGGGCTTCGCAGGCGCGGCTGACGTGGCGCATCAGCTCGAGCGCGGAGCGGATCCGGCGGCGTTCCTGGGCGACGGCCGCACCGAACGGGTCCGGGACGGTGAGGCCCTGGGCCGCCAGCCGCTCCGCCGTGCGCACTAATACGCCGTTGGATCGCGCGACGTCAAGCAGCAGGTCCCAGTCGAGGTCGCTGAGCCCGCTTCCTGCGGCATCCACCTGCCACAAGAGGCGCAACAGCCACTGCGCGTGCCGCGCGCTGGTGTTCATGATCGTGGGTCGATGTGCAAAAGACGTACGGCCCGGCTGCTGACGCAACAGATTGTCCCACAGCGTGTTATGGCGCGCGATCGTGAGGTACTTCCAGCCCGTGTGGTAATCCTGCAACAGGTTCGGAGCGAACGGCTACATCTCATCCTGTAACGCCGATGGGGCGCCGCTGGTCAGGATGAAGACGTCGAAGGCGGGTCCGGTGCGGGACGGCAGGGCGGGCGCCTGGCCACGCCCGGCCGGCCGGGGCAGATCCACTCCGGTCATCGGGATCTCGATGGCGCCACCAGCGTATGCCCCGCTCACGGCCGGCGGACCGAACAGGTCCTGCACGTTCCGAAGCTCGAAACGAGCACCGACGCGCAGCATGCGTGAGACATCCACCGAGACCGTCGGCCGGTGTCCCCAGTTGTAGACGACGATCGTCGCGCGGCCTGGTTCGTATTTGTTCGGTCGCACGAAGACGCGAGGCGTCGTGGGCGGCGCCGCGGTCGCGGTGCCGGTGGTGCCCAATCCGGTGGCCGCCTGCCAGCTCGCCAGGTCGTACGCGCCGCTCTGATAGCGCCACGCGCGGGCCGCGGGATCACGCACGTAGGTGTTGTGCCGCCACACGTGCGCGGCGAGCGAGCCGCGAGCGGTGAGATCGACGATGTCCGCGGCGCCGACGAACTCGTTGTCCACCACTTCGGCCCTGGCCCATCCGTTCATCAGCAGCGTCACGGCGCCCCCGACGACGTAGTTACCCCGCACCAGGATGTCGCGGTTGTCGCCGCGCGGCATCCCCAGGCGCAGGTTGCGGCCCGTGGTGCCCGGGAAATACAGCAGATTGCTGTCGGCACTCATGTGCTCGGTGAGGACGTCCCCGCCGATGAGCAGGTTGGCGTTCTGCGGTCCATCGCGCGAGATCGCCCCGGTGTTGAAGGCGGTATTGCCGCGCACGTGGACGTTGCTGAGAAAGGGATGGCGGCTGCCGGCGTACACGTGGATCCCGTAGGCGAGGTTGTCGAACACGATGTTGTCGACGATCTGCTTCTCCCCGCCCTCGCTCGCCGCATACACGCCGTGGTCGAAGTTCTCGTGCGTGCCGTTGTTGTACACAATGCTGCCGTACAGCTCCGACGTCCCCTCGTCCTCCCAGAAGCTGATACCCTGCTTCCCGGCGTCGTGGATCACGAGGTTGATGAACTTGCAGTTGGGTCCGTACGTCTCGAGCGCGTCGTTGGCATTGGCCGCCGGGCTCGTTTGCGTGATCTCGAACCCCCAGTAGATCGCGTACGCGCCGTGCACGTGGAGATTGCCGTCGATCGTGGCGCGCTCGCCCGGGTACTGCCGCACGACGATCGGCGCAGCGCTCGTGCCGGTGAGGGTTCCGTCGAACCGGCCGGCATAGGTGCCGCCGCGCAGCCAGATCGTGTCGCCCGGTCGAACCATCCCGCGCCCGCCGCTCAGCGCGGTCGTCAAGTCCCAGGGGCGGTGGCGGCTGCCGTCACCGGCCGGCGACCCGCCAGGCGACGCGTAGTAGCGCGCGGCGGGCGACCGCTCGATCCCGAGGCACAGCAGCGCCGCCATCCCGAGCGCCCGGGCCAGCTGGGGCGCGCGCGCCGCCGCCATCAATGGAATTCAAACGCGCCAATGTCGTAGGCAGCGCCCTGGGGCCGGCTCACGCCCAGAAAGTCGTTGGTCACGTAGGCGAGCGTCACCCCGGCGTCGATGGCCGGGCTGCCGGCCAGGAGCTGAAAGTTGCGCGCCCCGACGTTGACGAACGTCGGGTCGGTGTTGTCGAGGTTGTTCGCGACGGTGACCCCCGCGCCGGCCCCGGTGCTCGCCGTGCCGCCCATGGTGAGATTGTGGTTCACCGTGACGTTGCTCGTGGTCCCGCCGCTGAACCAGACGCCGGCGGTCTGGGGCTGATAGAAGACGTTGTTCGCGATCACGCCGGTGGTGAGCGTGGCGTCGACGATGATGTGGCCGTCCCGGTGCGGGTTGGGGAAGGCGAACGTGTTGTTGACGATGTAGGCCTGGGAAATCGGGCCGGGGTACACTTGTACCGCCCAGCCCTTCGTGATGTTGTAGAAGACGTTGTTGCGGATGATGGCGTTCGTGCCACTCGATAGATAGACGCCGTGGTCGTGGTTCTGCCAGTTGTCGTTGCCGGGGTTGCAGCCGTTCTCGCCGGTCGAGTCGCGGCCGATGTCGTGAATCAGGTTCTGCTCGACCACCACGTTGTCGTTCACGAAGGTCATGGCCGAGAGCCCGATCCCGCTGGTCTCGCAGTACCGCCCGATATCGTGGATGTGATTGCCGACGATCTGGAAGTCGCTCGCGCTCGACGATGGACTGATGCCGTCGTGCCAGACGTTGCGGATCTCGAACCCCTCGACGCGCACGAAGCTGGCGCCGAGATAGACGCCGTTTTCCGCGCCGTTGGGCTGGGTATGGCTGGTCTGTCCCCCGTCCAGGACGGCGCCCCATTGGACGGCGGCGCGGAACACGACGTAGTTGCCCGCGGTGCCGCCGCGCTCGATGTCCAGGACGGAGCCGCCGCTGGTGTACACGCCGTTCCGCACCACCACCACATCGCCCGGGTTCACGAGGTCGGCGGCGTGCTGAACCGTCTTGAACGGATGCGCGCTGTCCCCCGCGGCGGCGTCGTCGCCGAAGTTGGCGTCCACGTAGAAACTGCCGCCCGACCCCGGGGGCGGCTGCTCGGGCGATGACGACTGACAAGCCGCGTGGCCCATGGTGACGCCGAGTAGCAGTGCGAAGCGCTTCACAGCAGTTCCTCCTCCGGGATCCGAGCGGGTGGCGACTCACGGGTCGTGCGACGGACATAGCGACGGTACAGCTGTGGGAACGCACTGCGTGCCAGGCCCTTGAGCTGCCGGACGAGCAAAGCGCTGCGCCACCCCCGGAACGCCGCCAGCTCGCCGATGCGCGCGGCGGGGGTCCAGGCCTTGGGCATGAACCGGCCCAGGATCCAGCATTCTCCCGCCGACTCGGGCCGGAGCACCGGCTCGGACGTGAAGAGATACGCGAGACCCGCGGCGCCGGCGGACCGGAGCACCAGGGGCGAGCTGTCGCCGCCGGGGACGGAGGCGGTGCGGCAAGGCGCGCCGAGCAGCTGGGCGAGTTTGTCCCGGCTGACGCGCCACTCGTCGATCATCCGGTCCCATGGTTGCTCCCGGAAGATGTCGGGATGCGTGTCCGAGTGGCTGCCCACGACATGGCCACAGCTGTGGAGGTAGCGGATCTCCGCGCCGGTGAGAAAAGTGCGTGAGCCGATGAGACCGGTGACGATGAAGAAATGCCCCTTCCATCCGCGGACCGCGAGCGCGTCTCCGATCGAGACGGCGCTCGTTCCGCCGTCGTCAAACGTGAGCAGCACGTGCCGGCCGGGGCGGGTGAGATCGAGGTCGGTGACGCGCTCGGGCGGGCACGGGCCGGCGGCGATCGCGTCCAAGTCCCGCGCGAACGCCGCGCGCGTGTGCTTGTACGGCAGCGCCCCCGGGCGCTGGAAGCCGGCAGAAGCGGGGTGATCGGTCACCTCGTGGTAGCCGAAGCTGGCGACGGCGAGGGGGGGCGTCATCGCGACAGCGGCACCGACGCGACGTGATGCGGGAGTCTCCGCCTCCCGAGGGCGCGCTGCAGCACGGCCGTGATGAAACCCAGGCCGTAGCTGCAATGCAACGTGGGGAACACCAGCAGCAGGGCCGCGGCGCAGCGCGCGCCGTGGCGCCGCGCAGCGAGGCCGGCGCAGACCAGCGCGGCGGCGAGGTAGGCACCCGCGATCACGGCGAACGCGACGCGCGCCACCGGCACCCACAGGGCCGCCACGCCGGTCACGCCGAGCGCGCCGACGAACAGGGCGGGGACGAGCTGCCGGACGGTCATGATCTGGCCGACCTTCCACGCCGCGAGCGGCTTGAAGTAGCCGTACTGGTAGAACATGCGGGCCACCTGGCCGAGCGAGCCGCGCGCGTAATAATGGGACACGACCTCGGGAATGAGCATGATCCGCCCGCCCTGCTTATGCAGGCGCGCGTTCAGCTCGTCGTCCTGATTGCGGACCAGCTCCTCGTCGAACACGCCGATGCGGTCAAAGACCGTGCGGCGATAGCACCCGAACGGCACCGTGTCCACTAGGCGTCGCTCCGCGGCGCCGATGCGGAAGTAGGAGTTCCCCACACCGAACGGATGTGACAGGCCGGCGGCCAGGGCCCGCGCGAGCGGCGTCTCGTTCGCGGGGAGCGTCACCAGCACTCCGCCCACGTTGTCGGCCCCCGTCTCCTCGAGGGCGGCGACGAGCTGCGAGATGTAGGAGGGCGAATAGACCGCGTGCGCGCCCATCGGCATGATCACGTCGCCGCGCGCTTCCCGGATCCCGGCGTTCATGGCGCACGGCGTGATGCGCTGAGGGTTGTCCACCAGCCGGATATAGCTGTGGCGGGCCGCGTACCCGGTCACGATCTCGCGGGTGCCGTCCTCGCTCAGGCCGTCGCACACCAGCACCTCGAGCCGATCCTTGGGATAGTCGCACCCAATGAGCGACTCGAGGCACGGGCCGATGTAGCGCGCCTCGTTACGGCACGGAATGACCGCCGTGACGAGCGGCCGATCAGGAGACGGCACGGGGTGCCTCGACGGCATGCGCCGTCCTGACCGGCCGCATCACCGACCGGTACACGTCGATGACGCGCTGTGTCAGCAGACGCTCGTCCAGCTCCCGTACCGCCGCCCGCCCCGCCGCCCGGCCGCCGCGGCGCAGCACGCGCTCGAGCGCCGCGGCGATCGTTTCCGGACGCTCGTCGGCGCACAGCTCGCAGCCCGCGACGCCGCGCAGCCGGGTCGCCACATCGCCCACGGGCACCGAGACCACGGGGAGGTCGCAGGCGAGCGCTTCCTTCACCACGTTGGGGGAACCTTCCAGCATGGACGTGAACACCAGCGCGTCGCAGGCGCTCATATAGTAGGGAATGTCCTCGTGCGGCGCGCCCCAGGCGACCACCAGCTCAGCGGGCAGCGTGCGGCCCAGGACGTCCAGCGCCTGCCGCGCCAACGCGTAGCGCTTGCGCGGCCACTCAGGGCTGCCGGCGAACAGGACGAGGGTCTGGTCGAGCGGGAGGCCGAGGTGGCGACGCGCGTCGTCGCGCGGGATCGGGCGGAACACCTCGAAGTCGAGCCCGGACGGGATCACCTGCGCCGGCACGCCGGGTGGGAGCTGCGCCTTCATGTGCTCCGACACGACGATCACCGCATCGGCGCGGCGGGCGACCACGCGCGACACTCGTTGCAGCAGCTTGCCGACGAGCGTGTAGCGTCCCCCGTCGCCGATCTCGCCCAGGAGATCGCAGCCCCGGAACGTGACGACCAGGGGCAGGCGCTTGGGATACGCCAGCAGGCCGCTCTGACCGAACTGCGCGTGCACGAGGTCGTAGTGGTTCCGCGCCAGACGGCGTCGCAACCGCCACCAGGCGGACAGATAGTTCCACGGGTTGCGGCGGCCCCGGAAGTGGAACACGTCCACCAGCACGCCCGCCGCTTGGAGGAACTCGGCCTGGCGCTTGATGAAGTAGGTCGTGCGCGGCTGGCCGGGCGTGGGCCAGTCGCTCGTGACCATGAGGACCCGAATCGGCTGGCTCATCGTCCTCCTGCCGTCACCACGGCGTCCACCGCCGGCAGCGCGCACACCACCGCGCGGAACTTGCCGTTGGCGCCGCGCGGGATCTCGGGGACTTCCTCGAGCACCACCTGCACCGCTCCGATGCGCTCCCGGAGTCGCTGCTCGATGAGGTGACGCGTCTCCACGCTGAATCCCGCCGCGGGCACGTAGCGCACTCGGATGCGGTCCAGCGCCTCCTGGACGATCTGACCCTGACGCACGGGCAGACCGTACCAGACCGGGTTGAACCAGGCGACCCGCCGGCCGTCCCGCGTCAGGAGGAGGTCGTTGGTGCGGCCGTCCACGGCGCCGAGGGCCGGGAGCGTGCGCCCGCAGGCGCACGAGCCATCCGACGGCCCGAGGCGCCCCGAGTCGCCGAGGCGGCAGCGGATGAGCGGAAAGTCGGCGTTCAGGAGCCCCGTGCAGATGAACTCGCCGAACTCCCCGGGCGCCGTGCCCCGCCCGTTCGCGAGCACCTCGATCATGCCGACCTCGGGCCACAGATGCAGCGTCCCGGCCTCGCATTCGCTGGCCCACGCCACCGCCTCGCTCATGCCGTACGTCTCGCGCACCGGGCACCCGAACGCCGCGGCGATGGTCTCCCGCTCCCACGCGGGCAGCGGTTCCGCACTCGTGATCGCGACCCGCATGGTCATGTCAGTGCGACCGAGGCGCAGCACTTCATGCGCCAGGGCATACAGCGAGGAGGAATAGCCTGCCAGATACACAATCTCATAGCGCCGCAGGGCATCCAGGTAATGTGGGATCAGGTCGGGAGCGAGATGGTACGTAGACATGTAGAGCTGCCGCAGCGCGGCGTTCCAGACCCAGAACGGCGGCCGCCGGCGGGCGGCGGGAACCACGAGCTGCCCCCCGAGCGCGGCCCAACGGTCGCGGCGGGAGACGCCATGCCAAGCCCGAGTCCGCGCGACCGACAGGGCGTACAGCGACCGCATCGTCCGGTGGGTCCGCCATAGTACGAGCGGCTTACCCGTCGTGCCGCTCGTGTACTCGTTGAACATCCAGCGCGGATTCCGGTCATCCGCGATGAAGGCGGTGGGGTTTTCGCGCACCCGCTCGTTGTCGAGGATGGGCCAGTTCGCGAGGATCTCCCAGGACGCGTGATCACCCCGCCGGCGCCGCTCCGCCCACTGCGCGCGGTAGTACGGCACGCGGGTGGCGGCCCGGTGCAGCACGTACCCCAGCCGCTCCTGCCGCCATGCGTCCCACTGCGCCGCACTCCAGTGCTCGCGCTCCTGGGCCTCCGCGACGAGACGCGGGGTCTCGCGACCGTAGCGCGACCAGCGCAAGTACCACCCGCGCAGCGTGGCCGCGAGCGAGCGAGCAGGCCACGGGAGCCGATGATACAGCCGGAGGGAGAGGTTGCTCAAGGGGCCCCCGGCACCAGCGCCGCGTTGCTCTCCACCGCCTCCGCCGCTTCGCGCCCTACGAGACCGAGGCTGCAGGCCACGACCATGGCCGGCACCAGGCACAGCCGGGAAGCGACCCGCCATTCTCCCGCGCGGGCCGCGGCGGCGAGCTGCCGCCAGTAGAGGCGATTGCGGACCCGGAGGGTTGGGAAGCTATAGCGACCCGCGCGGAACGTCACGGAGCCCCATCCCTCCAGAGTGAGGCCGTGCCGCGCGTCCGGCGGGAACAACGGGCGGTCGTACAGCGCGTCGTGGATCTGGTTAACGTAGCCGAGGTAGCAGCCCAACCCGGGAAGCAGGCCCAGGTCACGGGACACGTTCACCACGTAGCTCCAATCGAGCCGCTGGCCGCGCACGATGGTGACGGTCGCGATCACATCGGCGAGCCTGAAGGAGCGCCGGCCCGCCACCCGGGTCATCCCCTGGAGGATGACCTGATCCTCGGGCGCCGGCGCAAAGAACTCCTCCCCGGCGTGTACGCGGCGGCGGCGCTGGACGAGCCCCGCCGGATACGAGTCATGCTCACCGACCAGCCCGAGACGCCCGTGGTGCACGTCGAGGGCGAGCCCGGACTCGCGCAGCCAGTAGAGCGCCGTCCCGGCGAGACGGTCGCGCAGGTCGCGCGCGCGCAGGACGGCCCCCGTCCCCTCGAGAATGATCGCATCGACCCCCGGCTCGCGCGACGACACCAAGAGATCGAGATCACCCCCTACGTCCGGGAAGTGCTGCCACGCGGTGGGAAACAGATGCTCCACTCCCGCTCGCGCGCACCGCTCGCCGACCAGGCGCATGACCGTGCATGCCTTTCGGGCTCGCTCGCGCTCCCGCTCCACTGCGGTCGTGAAGAACGCTGGCGGCCGCAGCCCCGCCTGGTCGAGCCGTGCGGCGAGGCGGACCAGCACGGTGTTCCGCTCGGCCAGCGCCAGCAGCAGGCGCCAATCGATCGTCGTGCCGGGGTCCGGGGAGCCGCCCTGGTCCAGCAGCAGTCGCATGGCGAGCGCCGCGTGTCGTTGCTCGGCCGTGTGGATCATGCGGAGAGATGTGCCCCGACCGCCTGCTCGAGCGCGTGCCGCGTGGCGTCCAGGTCGGCGTTGGGCAGGACGACGGCGGAGGGGACGAGAGGCGCGATGCGTCGATAGGCGGCGCTCCGACGGGCCAGGTAGGCCACGGAGTACTCGCCTTTGCGGGCGTAGGACTCCTCCGGGCTGACGTCCAGGAACACCGCGATGTCGGGCTCGGGCGTCAGTCGCTCGAGCAGCCGGACCCAGAACCAGCGGCCCTCGTCGGCGACGTCCACCAGCGTGTCGTAGAAGTAGCGATCGGTGACGAGCACCCGACCCCGCACGGTGGCCACGTAGAATCGGATCGCCAGAAAGATGGCCAGGTCCACCGGATAGAGCGCGCGGCGCAGCGGCTTGCTCCACACGATCGCATCCCGAATTCTGCCCACGAGTCCCCGGAGTCCGGCGGCCCGCGGACGCCCCGCCCAGCGCGGCCGGGGAGGCTCGCGGCCGTTGGCGCTGCCCATGAGACGCCGCACCCCGTCGCGAGCCGCGCGCAGCAGGGCGTACGCCCCCACGCCGTCGGTCAGGTGCAGCACGGTCACCGGACGGTGCCGCCGCTCGAGCTCGTCCCGGAGCCAGGCGATCAGAGTGGACTTGCCGGCCCCGTCGAGGCCCGAGAACGAGATCACCAGGCCGCGGCGGCTCATGAGTGGGCCAAGGCGTGCGCGCGCCCGTCCGGGACGCCTGGGGCGGGCCGCCGCGTGGCGCCGAGGTGTTCGGCCAGCCGCGCGCCGTTGCGCCACATGTCGAACTTGTCCTCTACGCGCGCCCGCCCCAGACGGGCGAAGGTCTGCCGCAGGTCGCCGTCCTGCAGCAGTCGCTCGATCGCGTCCGCGAGCGCCCGCAAGTCGCGCGACGGCACGAGCAGGCCGCAGCGGCCGTCGTCGAGCGCCTCCGGGATGCCGGCGACGCGAGATGCGATCACCGGCGTGCCGAGCGCCATCGCCTCCCGCAGCACGTTGGGCAGCCCGTCGCCGAGCCGATCCGACGGATGCACGAGCACGGTGGCCTCGCTCATGGCCCGCTGTACGTCGGCAAACGGCAGCCACCCACGAAACCGCACGCGGTGGGCGATGCCGAGCTCGGCGGCGAGCGTGCGCAGGGCGCCGCCCTCGGGACCGTCCCCGACGATCTCGACCTCCACCTCGAGGCCGCGGTCCTGGAGCAGTCGCGCGGCTCGCAGGAGGAACGCGAATCCCTTGTCCTTCACCAGGCGCCCGACGCCGATGATGCGCCGCGGTGGCCGCGCCTCCGGCCGGTACGGGAGCTGCGCCAGGTCGACGCCGTGGTAGCACACATGGACGCGCTCGGCGATGCCTGGAGCGGTGCGCGCGTAGTGCTCCGCGAGGTAGCCGCGGTTGAACTCGCAGCAAGTGATGACGGTGTCCGCGTACCGCAGCTTCTCCGCCAGGTACACGGGTCGCAGATAGAGGTCGGTGCCGGCGTGCAACCAGATCGAAAACGGGATCGGCCGGTCGATCAGCCGGTGAAACAGATATGCGCAGGTCGCGGCGTAGTTGCCCCAATAGGCGAGGACGTGATCGTAGCCGCCGCCGTTCCGCGCGGCCCAGGCCCACGCCTTCGGCAGGACGTACAGGCTCTTCGCGAGCGGCGCCGCGCCGTACGGCAGCGCCGCTGTCCCCACCGCCGCGGCCGCCCGGACCACCGTTCCGAGCTCGCGCGTCCGCCACGGGCGCGTGCGCGCGAGACTCTGCAGCAGGCCGAGGTGGTGCACACGGGCCCGCGGCACGACGGCCTCGCCCAGGAGGCCGAGGCTGTAGCGCCACAGCGTCCGGTCGAGCGGATAGATCGGGAAGATGTCCAGCTCGACGCCGGCTGCGGCGAGCGCCTGCATGTCGCGCTCGAAGAAGGTCGAGACGCGCGCCGGATACTTGCTGGTGAAGACGGCCAGCCTCATCGACCGTCGGCTCCCGCGCTCACCACGTGAGGTGGTGCTGGCGCAGCCACAGCTCGAGCGACAGCACCATGAACACGCGCTGGTACAGGCCGGCCCGGCTGATACCGCCGCCCCGCGCGCCGTGCCGCGCCGCGCGGAACTGGCGCAGCCACGCCGCGACCTGTGCGATGTCGAGGAGGCCGCGCGTCCGCGCTGCAGGGGACAGCAACAGATCGTCCAGCGCCGCGTGCACGGGCTCCGGGACCATCACGTCGAGCGGCACGGTGAAGCCGTGCTTGGGATGGGCGACCACGGGGCGGGGGAGCCAGCGCGCCGCGAGCTCGCGCAGCACGAGCTTGCCCGTGCGGCCGTCGGTCTTCAGAGCGTGCGGCAGCGCGAGGCCCTGGGCCACGAGCTCCTCGTCCAGCATCGGCACGCGGATCTCGATGCTCGCCCGCATGCTCATCATGTCGACCTTGCGGAGCATGTCCGACGGCAGTCCCACCGCGAACAACGTCTCCGTCAGCCGGCGCGACAGCTCCTCCAGATCGGACACGCCGGGCGGCTGGTGGCCGTTGAAATGGCGGTGCACGCCGAGGAGCCCTTCCCGGGCGGCGGGGAGGACCAGCGCCCCCTTCTGCTCTTCGGACAGGTAGTTGGCTAGGCCGGCGAGCAGCACCGCCGAGTCGGCCCGGCCGGCGCGGGCCAGGCGGACCGCCTTGCTGACCTGACGCCCCCAGTCCCGCGTCCACCGCGTGAGCCCGCGTCCGGTTGCCTGCGCCGCCGCCGCGACCCAGCGCGGCAGCTGCATGAGGCGCACCAATCGGTTGGCGCGCCAGAAGCTCGCGTAGCCTCCGAACGCCTCGTCGCCCCCGTCCCCCGACAGCGTGCAGATGATGCCGCGGTCCCGAACGGCGCGGGAGATCCAGTACATCGGGAGGAAGCTCGTGTCCGCGAACGGTTGGTCGAAGTGCCGCAGCAGGTCGAGGATCGCGTCGGTCGTGAGCGCCGTATCGCTCAGGTCGATCGTGTGGTGGTTGGTTCCGCAGTGCGCAGACACCGTCAACGCCGTCGTGGTCTCGTCGTGGGTGCGGTCGGGGAAGCGCACGTTGAACGTCGTCGTCGGCTGGCCGGTGGCGCGGCCGTGCGCGGCGACGACCAGCGACGAGTCGATGCCCCCGGACAAGAGCGCCGCGACCGGTACGTCGGCCACCGACTGGGCAGCGACCGCGGCGAGGAGCGAGCCGGACGCGGCACTCACGGCATCGGCGAGCGTGCGCCCCCGGTCGGGGTGCGCCGCGATCTGCTCGTACTCCCGCAGGTGATGCCCCTGACGGCTGATGGTGAGACAGCTCCCCCGCGGCAGGGCCTGAATGTTCGCGAATCCGGTGGCCGGCTCCGGGATGTAGCCGAGACCGAGGAAGTCATAGCAGGCCTGGCGGTCGATTTCGGGCCGGAACCCCGGCAGCGCCAGCAGCGCCTTCATTTCACTGGCAAAGGCCCATTCCCCATCCTGGACGGTGAAGAACAGGGGCTTGACCCCGAAGCGGTCGCGGGCGAGGAACAGCCGGCCGCGCCGCCGGTCGTAGATCGCGAAGGCGAAGATGCCCCGCAGCCGCGACACCATGCGCTCGCCCTCGTCCTCGTACAGGTGGACGAGCACTTCCGTGTCGGAGGTGCTCCGGAAGCGGTGCCCGCGCGCCTTGAGCTCGGCCGTGAGGGCGCGGTAGTTGTAGATCTCGCCGTTGTAGACGACCAGGACCGCTCCGTCCTCGTTGCTCATCGGCTGCGCGCCGGTGGGCGAGAGGTCGATCAGCGCGAGGCGCCGGTGCACGAGGTCGCAGCGTTCGTCCTCCCAGTGACCCTCGCCGTCCGGCCCGCGATGCGCCAGCAACGCCGACGCCCGCGTGGCCCAACCGGGCTCAGGCGCGAGTTGGGCGGGGTGGAACCGGCCGGCTATGCCACACATCGGGGAGTGGGGGATTGGGTCATAGTGTCGAGGGCGGCAAGTGCAAGAGACGTACGCATTGCGTCCTCACTCAAGTTGTTCGGCCACAGATCGTTATGGACGACGGGCAGGCCCCGGCCGGCTCCCCTGTGGCAGTTGCGTTACAAGTTCGCCCAGCTTCAGGCCGGGTCTGCGCGCCGATCGTCGACGCCGCTGGATGCAAGGGTCGGGAGCCGGCGCCAGTTGGGGCGTGGCGCGGGCGGCCCGGCCCGCGCGGGCGCCTGGCGCACAGCAAGGGGGTACGTCGCGCTGGCGAGCCCGTACGTGAGAACGAGCCAGAGCAACTTGGAGGCGATCCAGTTGCCGCTCATGTTGGCCAGCATGACGCCGGCCAGGAGGGCCAGGGCGAGCACGCCATGGGCCCGGCGGCGCGCCTGCCAGGCGCCGCGGGCGCACAGGCCGAGACCCAGGAGGAACGGCACGACGCCCAGGGCGCCCGTCGCGGTGAGTACCTCGAGGATCAGGTTGTGGGCGTCCCGGCGGCGGCGGATGCGCTCGTCCAAGCGAATGCCGAGCTCGTACTTGTTGTTGACCGGCCCCCACCCGACGAGCGGTCGCTCCGCTGCCATGTGCATGAGGGCCGGATAAATGCGCTCCCGCCCGGCGAGCGCACCGCGCTCCAGCGCCTCCGCGAATCGCGCGCGCATCAGGCTGTTGGCGTAGGTCGCGTAGACCAGAACGCCGATGGCCAGCGCCGTCACGGCGGCGTTGCGCACCCGGATCCACGTCGAGTGGGCGCGCCCGATGGCGAACACCACGAGCCCCAGGCCGAGCGCGACCAGCCCTCCGCGGGAGCCAGTATTCACGACGGAGACACCGAGCAGGCCGAACGCGGGCCACAATAACCAGCGGCGACGCACGAACGGTCGCTCCCATCCGTATTGGAGCGCGAGCAGCGCGATGAGACCGGCCCCGAGGATCATGGCACTGTTGTTCGCGTTCTGGCCCAGCGCCGTGATGCGTTCGCCGCCGCCCCATTCCGTGCGGGCGGTGCGGGCGATCCCCAGGATCGGGAGCATGGCCCGCGCGACGCAGGCGAGGGCGAAGACGGCCATGGCCTCCCGCCCGATCTTTTCGGTGCGCATGAGGTTGTAGCCGGCCCACAACACGATCACGCCCTGCACGATGAGGAGAAACTGCTTGACCACCTGGTCCCAGTAATCGGGCGTGATCAGCTCGGTCGCGACGTGGTCGCGGCCGTTGAGCGCGGCCGACAGCCAGTACGCGTAGAGGTACGCCACGAAGCAGAGCAGCGCCGCGGGCTTCCGGGCGTAACACGCCCGCGGGTCGAGCAGCGTCGCGAACAGGAACAGCGACGCGGTGAGCGTCGGAATCTCGACCGGGAACGAGCGATCGGGGAACTCGAACGGGATCGAGCACACCAGGAGATAGAACGCCCAGCGCACGACGGGGTTCAGGCGCGGCTCGTCGCTCACCGGATCCTCCGGACGAGCTCTCGCCCCCGCCGCAGCACGGCGGTGCGGGCGTCGGCGGGGAGTCCGATGGCGAGCGCCAGGCCGAACACGAGCAGCGCGGTCCCGACCACCGCCACGACCCACGGGATCCAGTGCTGGACGAGGATCCGGTCGCCGAGATAGGCGGCGGCGCTAAACAGCACGGCCATGGTGGCGAGCGGCCGCGCGATGCTGCCGAGCGACGCCCGCGACGTCACGCCCAGACAGCGATGCACCAGGTACGGGTAGGCGATCGACTGCGTCAGCCGGCCGGCCAGGATCCCGGCGCACAAGCCGAGCACGCCGAAGCGGAGCGTCAACAGAATGCTCAAGCCGATGGTCAGCACCGCGGCCGCCACGGTCACCAGCACCCGCTGGCGCAGCTGCAGCGCCGAATCGATGACGTAGGCGTCGCTGCGGACGAACGCCGTCTGCGCCATGACGAACACGATGAGCAGGTTCACCCATGTGCCGGCGTAGTTCTGAGAGCCGACCCAGAGGCCGAGGAAGGAGCGGTTCCAGAGCAGGATCGTGACACCGACGGTCGCGGCAAACAGCCACGTGACCGACAGCAGCTCGTTCCGCAACCCGACGGCCTTCTCGTATTGGCGCAGGCCGATCACGCCGCCGATGCCGGGAATCGCGCCCCCGGCCGCGAGGACGTGCACGTTGACCGCCATGCGGGCGGCGTAGCCGGTGAGCACGTAAGGGGTGACCGCCGCGGGGGAAAGGACCATGCCGAGGATGATCACGTCGCTCGCGAGCAACAGTTTGGTGATCGCTTCGCCGGCGGAATACCACACGCTCAGGCCGAGCAACCCCCTGATCTCGGTGCGCGTGGGGCGGGCGACGCCGAACCAGGGGACATACTTGCGCACCACCCACCAAAAGCAGAGCCCCATGAGCAGGGCGAACGCGACCTGGGCGCCCGCCGCCCCGATCATGCCCAGCCCGACGTAGATGCCGCCCGCCACCAGCGCGCCGCCCACCAGCTCAAGCCCCGCCTGCAGCCCCATGCGCTTGTATCCGAGATTCATCCCGCGCAGCACCGACTCGGGCAACGACGCGAGGTTGCCGAACAACAGGCTCGCCGTGAGCAGGGCACAGGTCAGCCGGACCACGGGGACCAGCGCCGGCGCCACCTTGGTGATCGTCGGTGCGAGCCAGACGAGTGCGGCGCCGGCGGCGACGACGACCGGGAGGAACAACAGCCAGACGACCAGGGCGCCGCCGACGTAACGGCGCTTGACGGCGTCGTCGTCGCTCGCCTGCAAATTGGAGATCACGAGGCGCAGCGCCTGGGTGGGCCGGCCGTCGCCCGCGGTCATATAGCCCGCGAGGCGGCCCAGCATCTCCCACACGCCGTACAGTGAGCGACCCAGTCCCCCGACCAGGATGGGCACGACGACTAGTCCGACGGCGACCTTCGCACCGTAGTCGAGCAGCGACGCGATGACGTTCAGCGAGGCGCGCTGCGTCAGCGTCGCGGGGCGCGGCGCGTCGGCCAGGGGAGTCGCGATGCGCACGGCGTCAGCCACGGGGACGCTCCGCAAGCAGCTCGAGCACCGCATCGCCCAGACGGCCGGGGGTGGTTTCCGTGGTGGCGAGCATGACCGGCGGCGGACCGCCCGCGCGTGCCAGCCCGCCCAACACACGCTCGAAGGCGATCCGGTACCGCGCCACCAGGTCGCGGATCTCCCCGTCCGCCATCTGGCGGAAGACGTCGCCCGGCTTGTGCCGACCGCGAATGCGCGAGGTGAGCACCGGCTCCGGGGCGTCGAGCAGCACCAGGCGATCGAGCAGGACGGCCCAGATCGCGTACGTGGCGCGCCACCAGGGTTCGGCCCGCCCGTTCTGGAGGCGCGGATGACCGAACACGCGCAGCCAGCTGAGCGCGAAGACGGGCCCTTCATCGAGCACCACGACACGAGCGCCGGCGACCCGGCGCCGGACGAACAGGCGCAGCGCGTTGAGGCGAACGATCTGCTTCAGGTCCTCACGGGGCAGCGAGCGGGTCACGATGCAGAGGCGGACCAGCTGGGGGAGCGACCGGACGCCGCTTTCGAGCAACAGCGCCCGGGGGAGGTTCCAGACGCTGGCGCGCACCACGTCGTGCCGCGCGAGCAATCGCTCGGCGAGGGCACTCTTCCCCACGCCCGCCGGACCCACCAGCTCGACGACAATCGGGCGCGACGCGCCGTTCCGCTTGGTCATGACGCCGCTACAGCTCGCGCCACAGGATGGTTTTCAACTCGGCGAGCACGTCGGCCAGCGGCCGGCTGGCATCCACGATATGCACGCGCCGGCCGCTCCAATCGGTATCCCACACGAGCTGGCAGCGGGCGCGCACGTACTCGGCAGGCTCGTCGGTCTTGCGCCGCACGGCCGTCTCAGGATCGACGCGCAGCAGGACGAGGACGTCGGGGGCGAGAATGTGCCGGTAATAGCGGGCTTCGACCGCCACGAGCCAGCGGCCGAGCCGCGTCCGGGCGAGCGGCGCAAAGGCGTCGAGTCGCGGCCCCGACAAGGTCGGATTCTCGGGCACGGGATAGCGCTCGCACAGGGCGATCCCGCCCCCCAGCGCGAAGCGGCGCGCCTGTAGGTACAACCGGTAGCGGTCGTGGGCCGTGCAGACGTCCCGCAGGGCGGCGAGGTACGCCGGCACTCGCTCGCGATCCTCGTCCACCTCCGCGGTCAGGCGCAGCAGCCGCCCGATCCGGAACGCGGCGCCCACGGCGAGGGTGAGCAGCGAGCGGGGCGGGCGGCCCAGATGCGCGGTCAGGACGCCGAACTCGTCGGAGAGCCAGTCGGTGATCTCGCGCGCGCACGTAGATTTTCCCGCGCCGTCGCCGCCCAGCAGCGCGATGACCGTCCCCCCGTGCGCGAAATGTTTGCCGCGTTTCCGGATGAGCTTGAGCCGGCCGCTCAGCGTGAGGAACCGGTGCATCAGGCGGCTGAGCGTCAGCGTCAGCGGCGGCCGTCGCGCGTGCGGCAGCAGACGACGGTGCAGCTCGCGCCGCACCACCAGCCGCCGCCAGCGCGGGTAGCGGGGACGCAACGACGCAAGACACTCGTCGATGAACTGCGCGTCGAGGGTCGGGAGGTGCGTCGCCAGGATGTCCGCCAGCGCGGCGCGGTTCGCTCTGCCGAGCAAGGTGTCGAGCTCGACCTGGATCCCTTTCAGCCAGCGCGGCTGCCGCCGCAGCACGGTGTCGAGGGCGTTGTAGCGCTGCACCATCCGCGCCGCGAACGCGATGAGCTCGAACTCGGGTGCGGGGACGGGGAACACCGCCCCCGGCACGGCCGAAGCCAACAACGGCTCCTCGATGGGGAGGCGGTACACGGTGCGCCAAATGCCGCCGACCACAAGCCGATAGTGCGTGTGCACGTGGATCAGCCGGCCCGTGATCGGGTCGAGACCGAAGTAGCTCTCGATGCCGGCGATCGCGCTGGCGGGTGGCGGGTCGGCGCGGCGGAATCCCAGCGCCCACAGCACGGCCGAGAAGCGTGCCTCGGCGGAGCGGTGCACCAGGAGATCGATATCTCCCTCGCCGCTCATCCAGCGCGTGCGCTTCCAGTTCCCCTTCCACTGCAGGTAGACGACGCGCTCGTGCTGCAGCGCCTCACCCAGCCGCTCCACCAGCGAGCGAGGGGCGACGACCGAGCCAGGGTGCTCGGCGGGCGGGGTGTGAGCCATTGCTCGCGGGACGGCGCTCATGGGTGCAGCCGAGTCATGGGTCCGAATAGGCACATTCCCGCCATTGAGCAGGGGGCGTGCGCGGCGGGCTGTGATGGTATGTCATTTAATGACAAGAACTTGCACAAACGGCGCTGGCCGTGCGCAGGCCGGATGTAACAGGTCTGCTACACCCTTGGGTGAACGCCGTTACGCCGCGCTTTCGGGTGCGGCGCTCAATGACACGTGCCGCTTCCCGAATCCCCGACTCCCGCGCCGCCCGCTCGGACGAACTGCCACGAGTACGAGCCGTCGCTCAGGGTGAGCTTGAGCAGCCCGTACGCGCCGCTGACCTGCGCCTCGCTGTTCGGGATGATGAGCGTATTGGCCTGGTCCAGCCCCTCGCCGCCCGTGCCGGCGATGATCTGGCGGATCCCGTTCACCGGGTCCGCCACGCCCGCCGGCGTCTGAGGCGCGAACCGTTCGTAGTCGCGCATGTGGGCGTTGACGATCAGCTCGGCACCGGCGGCGTAGAGGTCGTCCCAGAACGGCTTCACCGAGTTGGTCGGTGAGAACGAGGCCGACGTGGTCGAGTAGAAGCGCGGGTGGTGGAACGTTGCGAGCACGCACCGTTTCGTGGTGGCGGCGAGGTCGGCCTTGAGCCAAACCTCCTGGGCCGAGCCCACTGCGGTGGGCACGAAGCTGGAATTGCTGTTCAGCACCACGATGTGCCACGCGCCGAGGTCGTAGCTGTAGTAGCCCTTGGTCGGATCGCCGGCCGCGGGGCCGAAGTAGTTGAAGTACGAGACGGCCGTGGCGCTTGAATCGTATTCGCGATTGCCGACCACCGGATACGTGCGGGCCTTGTGGCGGCCCCAGGTCGGGTCGTAACAGCTCTGGAAGTTGGCGGCCGTGCCGTTGGGATAGGCGTTGTCGCCGAGGGCGACGACAGTGCCCTGCATGGTGTCGAGCATCGCCGCCGTGGCCTCGTCGTTGGTGCGGTCGCACCGGGCGATGTTGCCGGCCAGGAGCATGGTAACGCTCGCGGGCGGCTGGCTCACGGTCACGATCGCCTGCCCGGCACCTGCCCCGCCGTCCTTGTCGGTCACCGTGAGGCGCACGGTGTTCGTGCCCGCGGCGGTGTAGGTGTGGCCGGCCGTGATGGCGCCCTGGCTGGTCTTGCTGCCCGTGGTCTGCGGCGTGCCGTCGCCCCAGTCGATCGCGTACGACCAGGGGGCGTCGTTCGCGCCCGGATCGCTGAAGCCGGCGTTGAGCGTGACGGGACTGCCCGCGTTCGCGGCCTGGTTGGCGCCCGCGTTGACCACGGGCGCGGCGTTCGCGACCGTGGCGGTCACGGTGACAGGCGCGCTCGCCGCCCCCTTGGTGTCGGTCACGGTGAGCGTCACGCTATAGCTGCCATTGTCGGCGTACGTATGGCTCGGCGTGGCGCCGGTACCGGTAGCGCCGTCGCCGAAGCTCCAGGCGTACGTGAGCGCGTCGCCATCCGGATCCGACGAGCCGCCGCCATTGAAGGCGACCGCCGCGCCCTCGGAGCCCGAGTACGGGCCGCCCGGTGCAGCCGTGGGCGGATGGTTGACCGCGGCCACCGCCACCGGCGTCTTGGCCGATGCCGTGCCGCCGTCCTTGTCGGTCACGGTCACGCGCACGGTGTCGGTGCCGCCCGCGGCGTAGGTGTGAGTCGCGGTGATCGCGGCCGACTGGCTACTCGTCGTGCCGGTGGTCTGCGGTGACCCGTCGCCCCAGTCGATCGCGTACGCCCACGGAGCGTCGCTCACTCCCGCGTCGGCAAAGCTGGCGCTCAGCGCGTACGCGCTGCCGGCGGTGGCGGCTTGAGTGGCCGGCAGCGTGACCGACGGGACCGCGTTCGCGATGGTCGCCGTGGTCGTGGCCGGACCGCTCGCCGCCCCGGGCGCGTCGGTCACGGTGAGCGTCACGGTATAGCTGCCGTTGTCCGCGTACGTGTGGCTTGGCGTGGCGCCCGTGCCGGTGCCGCCGTCGCCGAAGCTCCAGCCGTACGTGAGCGCATCACCGTCAGGATCCGACGAGCCGCCGCCGTTGAACGTGACCCCCGCGCCCTCGGAGCCGGAATAGGGGCCGCCGGCGACCGCCGTGGGCGGACGGTTCACAGGGGGTGTGCCGGCGTTGTGGCAAGCCGTGGTGCCGGAATCAGTCGCCGTCTGCCCGGCCACCGGGACGAACTGCCAGCCGTACGCCGTGGACGAAAGCGTGACCTTGAGGACGCCGTACACGCCGCTGATCCGCACCTGGCTGTTCGGCCAGAGGACCGTATTGGGGGCGTCGAACCCGCCGCCTCCCGTGCCCACAATGATCTCGCGGATGCCATTGGCAAGATCGAGGTTCCCGGACGGGTCGGTCTGGGCGAAGCGCTCGTAGTCGTGCATGTGGCCGTTCACGATGACGTCCGCGTGGGCCGCGTACAGGTCGTTCCAGAACGGCAGCGTCGAGCTTCCGGCCGAGAGGGGACTCGTCGTGGACGAGTAGAACCGCGGGTGGTGCCACACCGCGAGGATGCACTTGCCGCTGGTGGCGGCGAGGTCCGACTTGAGCCACAGCTCCTGGGCGGAGCCGGCTGCCGTCGGAACGAAGGTGTAGTTGCTGTTCAGCACGACGACGTGCCAGGAGCCCATGTCGAAGCTGTAGTAGCCGGCGCCGCGGGGCCCCGCGGCGGAGCCGAAGTAATCCCACGTGCCGTTGGCGTTCCCCAGCCCGTAATCATGATTGCCGATGGTAGCATAGGTGCGATACAGCTGCCGGCCCCAGGTGGGCGCGTAGCAGTTCGCGTAGTCGGCGCTCGAGCCGGTGGGGTACGTGTTGTCCCCGACGGTGATGACGGTCCCGGCCAGGGTGTCGAGCAGCCCCGCCGTCTGAATGCGGCCGGAGTTGTTGCAATCGGCGATGTCACCCGCGAGGAGCGCGACCTGGGTACCCGGGGCCATGACGCGGATCGCCAGCGAGTCGGAGCCGGTCCGGCCGGCGCTATTGGTCACCGATACCCGCACGCTGTCGAGGCCGAGTGCGGAGTACGCGTGGCTGGCGGTGATCGGTGCCGCTGAGCTCGACGTGCTGCCCGTACTGGAGCTGCCGTCGCCCCACAGGATCTGGTAGCTCCACGGCGCGTCGGTCGCCCCGGTGTCGCTGAACGCGATCGACAGGTTGGCCGCAACGCCCGGATACGTCGAGCGGTCAGGACCCGCGTTCACCGCCGGCGTGGGCGGGGGAGGCGGGGGAGGCGGCGGCGGGGGCGCCGAGTTGTGGCACGCAGCCGAGCCCGAGTCTGAGAACTGGGTGCCCGCGATCGGGATGAAGTTCCAGGAATAGCTCCCGGGCGAGAGCGTGAATTTCAAGACGCCGTACACCTGCGCGCGCACCAGGCTGTTGGGCGCGATCGTGTAGAACGACCACGTGCCGAGGCCGCCGGTTCCGACGATGAACTGCCGGATGCCCTGGGCGGTGTCGAGGACGGCCGCGGGCGTCTGCGGGGCGAACCGCTCATAGTTGCGCGTGTGCGCGTTGAGCACGACGTCGGCGTGCGCGGCGTACAGGTCGTTCCACAGCGGCACCACCGAGGAGCGGACGGTGGACGTGCCCGAGTAGAACGCCGGCAGGTGCCAGTAGGCGAGCGTGCATTGCGACGGGTTGGCCGCCAGGTCCGCCTTCAGCCACACCTCCTGCGTCGAGCCGGCCGCCATGGAGGTCTGGCTGTTGAGCGCGATGATGTGCCAGGCGCCCAGGTTATAGCTGTAGTAGCCCTTGGTCGGATCTCCCGCGGCCGCGCCGAAATAGCCGTAGTAGCCCGGAGCGCCCGCGGTGCCGTACTCGACGTCTCCCGGCACGGGGAAGGTGCGCGCCTTCTGTCGGCCCCACGTTGGATTGTAGCAATTGGCGTAGGTGGTGCTGTCCCCGGGCGCCCCGACGTTGTCCCCCGTGACGAACACGGTGCCGGGAATCGTGTCGAGCAGCTTGGCGGTGGAGGTATCGTTGTGGTGCGTGCAGAGGGAGATGTCGCCCGCGCCGACGAAGGTGACCGACCCGGGCGGCGCAACGCTCGCGAGGGTTGGTATCTTGACCCCCGTGGGTGACGCCGGACCGTAGTCCTCACGACAGGTCGACAGGACCAGGGAAGCGCCGAGCGCGGACACAAGGACACGCGCCGCCACGGGGAGCAGGCTGGCAAACGGACGGCGGGCGCGGTCGGGCATGGCCATAATCTGTCGCACGTTGCGTGCGCGCAACGCCCAGGACTAAGCCCTGTGGAAGAAACGGGTTAGCCCAGGAGTCTCCCCGCGAGCCCTGTTGCTTGTTGTAACACTGCTACAGCAACGCGGTTACGATGTTACGGCCCAGGGGGCTACTGCGAACCTTCCTGTCAGTGGCAGCTGCCGCTTCCCGAGTCGGTCCCCGTCTGGCCCGCGACCGGAATGAACTGCCAGGAGTACGACCCGTCGCCGAGCGTGAGCTTCAGCACGCCGTACACACCGCTGATCTGCACTTCGCTGTTGGCTGTGATCTGGCCGTTGGGCGCGTCGAGCCCGCCCCCACCGGTGCCGACGATGATCTCCCGAATGCCGTTCGTCGGATCGGCGGCGCCGAGGGGTGTCTGCGGCGCGAACCGCTCGTAGTCCTGCATGTGCGCGTTGATGATGAGCTCCGCGCCGGCGGCATACAGATCGTCCCAGAACGGCTTCACGCTGTTGGTGGGGAAGAACGCGGTCCCGGTGGGCACCGAGTAGAAGCGCGGGCTGTGGAACATCGCGAGCACGCACTGCTGCGTGTTCGCAGCGAGATCGGTCTGGAGCCACGTCTCCTGGGGCGAGCCCGCCGCGGTCGAGACGAACGCGTTGTTGCTGTTGAGCACGATGACGTGCCACGCCCCGAGGTTGTAGCTGTAGTATCCCTGGCTCGGATCCCCGGCGACGGCGCTCGGGTAGCTGGTGCCGAAGTAGCCGAGGTAGCCGGCGGCCGTGGCGCTCGAATCGTAGTCATGGTTACCCGTGACCGGATAGGTCCGGGTCTTTTGCCGGCCCCAGCTCGGGTCGTAGCAATTCGCATAATTGGTGGGCGTGCCGTTCGGGAAGGCGGCGTCGCCGAGCGCGAACACGGTGCCGGCAATGCCGTCGAGCAGCGCCGCCGTCGCCTCGTCGTTGACGCGGTCGCAGCGCGCGATGTTCCCCGCGCCCACCAGCGTGACGACCTGGCTCGTGGCGGTTACCGTGGTGGTTCCAGACCCCGCCGCCCCGAGGTTGTCCGTCACCGTCACGCGCACGGTATTCACGCCCCCCGCGGCGTAGACGTGTGTGGAGGTAATCGGACCCGGGCTGCTGGCGCTGCCGCTGGTCTGCGATCCGTCTCCCCAATCGATCCCGAACGCCCAGGGACCATCGTTCGCGCCGTCGCTGAACGAGGCGTTGAGCGTCGCGGGGCTTCCCACATTCACCGTCTGCGGTGGTCCCGCGTTCACGACCGGCGCCGCGTTCGCGATGGCCGCCGTGGTCGTGGCCGGCGCACTCGAGGCGCCGCGCGCGTCGGTCACCGTGAGCGTGACGGTGTAGGTGCCGCCGCCGACATACGTGTGGCTCGGCGCGACCCCCGTCCCGGTGCCCCCATCGCCGAAGGTCCACGCGTAGCCCAACGCGTCGCCGTCCGGATCCGTCGAGCCGCTGCCATCAAACGCGACCGCCACGCCTTCCGCGCCGCTGTAGGGCCCACCCACGCCGGCTGTGGGAGGATGATTCACCGCCGCCGGTGCGCCGTGACAGTGCGTGCTGCCCTCGTCCGTGAAGGTCTTGCCCGGGATGGGCAGGAACTTCCAGGTGTAGCCGTTCGAGTGCAGCGACAGCTTCAGCACGCCGTTGGTGTTGTCGTTCAGCACTTCGGAGTTCGGCACCGGCGGGTGGGCTGAGAACAGACCGCCGCCCCCGGTGCCCGCGACGATCTCCCGGATCCCGAAGGCCGTGTCCGCCACGCCGTTGGTCGACTGCGGGGCGAACCGCTCGTAGTCGTGGTCGTGCCCGACGATGACCAGCTCCGCCCCGGCGTTGTACAGGTCCTGCCACAGCGGTGCCACCTCGGGGTGAGCCCCCTCGTTGCCGGAGCTGAAGAGCGGGTGGTGCCAATAGGCGACCGTGCACTGCTTGGTGCTCTTCGCGAGATCGGCCTTCAGCCACACCTCCTGGGCCGAGCCCACGTTCATCGCGATGTTGCTGTTCAGCGCGACGACGTGCCAATTGCCCAGGTCGTAGCTGTAGTAGCCCTTCCCCGACTGGCCGGCCAGCGCGCCGAAGTAATTGAAGTATCCCGCGGCGCCGGCGGTGAGGTAGTCGTGGTTGCCGGGGACCGGCTTGGTGCGTGACTTGAACCGGCCCCACGTCGGGTTGTAGCAGTTCTTATAGGCGGTGCTCGACCCGTCGGGGTAGGCGTTGTCACCGTCGGCGAACACCGTGCCGGGGATCGTGTCCATCAGTTTCGCCGTGAGCGAATCCTCGTTCCTGGTGCAGTCGGCGATGTCCCCGGCGCCGACCAGCACGTTGGGCGCGATCACCTTCACGGCCACGGTGTCCACGTCCGACGCGCCGCCGCTGTTCGTCACGCTCACGCGTGCGCTGTACGCGCCCAGCGCCGAGTAGACATGGGGAGCGCTGATCGGCGCCGTCTGAGTCGGCGTGCTGCCCGTGGTCGAGGTGTTGTCACCCCAGTTGATCGTGTAGGCCCACGGCGCGTCGGTCGGGTCGGGATCGCCGAACGTCGCGGAGAGCGTGGTCGTGTCGCCCGGATTGGTGGTGAGGTCCGGGCCGGCGTTCACCGTGGGCCGGGCGCCGTGACACGCGTCCGTGCCACTATCGGTGAAGGTCCTGCCGGCCACCGGCACGAATTGCCACGAGTACGTGCCGTCGTCGAGCGTCAGTTTCAGGACGCCGAAGGTGCCGCTGTTCCGGACCTGGCTGTTCGCCCGCACGGTGCCGAACGGCGTGACCAGCGCGCCGCCGGTGCCGGCCACGAACTCCCGGATTCCGCCCACGGGGTCGGCGACGCCGGTCGGCGTCTGCGGCGCGAACCGCTCGTAAAAGCCGTAGTGCGCGTTCACCACCACGTCCACACCCGCGGCGTACAGGGCGTCCCACAGCGGGCGGATGTTGGCGTTGGGGTTGTCTTTGGAGTCGAACAGCGGGTGATGCCAGTAGGCCAGGGTGCAGTGTGCCGGGTGGGCCGCGAGATCGGCGCGCAGCCATTGCAGCTGCGGCGACGTGGCCGTGGTCGGGACCAGCGAAGGGCTGCCGCTGTTCAGCACCACGATGTGCCAAGCACCCAGGTCGTAGCTGTAATAGCCCTGCTTGGGGTCGCCGGCAGCGCCGAAATAGCCGAAGTAGCCGCTCGCGTTGGCCGTCTTGTAGTCGATATCGCCGACCGACGGCCGCGTGCGCCCGAGGTGCCTTCCCCAAGTCGTCCCGTAGCACGTGGTGTACTGGGTGGCGGTGCCCTTGTCGTAGGCGTTGTCGCCGTCGGCGAACACCGTGCCGGGGATGGTGTCGAGCAGGAGTGCCGTCGCGGCGGCGCCCGGCTGGCCGCAGGTGGCGATGTTCCCCGCGCCGACCAGCGTGACGGGCCCCGTGGTCGCCGCGACGTCCGCGGTCGGCGTGCGTGGCACCGCCGTGGGGATGCGAAGTCCCTGGTCGTCCCGACACGTGGATACGACCAGGAGAACACCGAAGCTGAGAAGGGCGACGAGGACGCGGGTCATGTCGCGCGGGAAGGCATGAGCCGTGCCTTCCTAAGCAGCTACAAACGGACGTCGAGGAGAAACCGGTTTGTAGCAGCCGCCTTACAGATGCGAAACGCGACGTTGCGGCGTTGCAGCGGCCGACGTCTCGGACAGCAACCGACGGGCTTCCGCGAGCTCCGGAGGGTCCGCAAACCGCCGCCGACCCGCCAGCGTCGCGACGATCACCCACAACGTCCGTCCCACGATGCGCGCATCGTACGCGAGCGAGGCGTGCCGCACGTACACGGCGTCGAGCGCGAGCTTGAGCGGTAACAGCTGCGCCGCGTAGGCCGCCTCCGGGTCCCTCCCGGTCAGGAACGCGTCGCCGTGCGTCGAGCTGTAGATGCTGCCGGGGCTCGCCAGCCCGGGCCGGACCGCCAGCGTCTCGCGTCCCAGGGCGTTGTAATGCCGCGCCACGATGGCGGGATCCTCGGGGCGCGGGCCCACGATCGACATCTCACCGCGCAGCACGTTGAACAATTGCGGCAGCTCGTCGAGCTTCACCGCCCGCAGCCACGCGCCCAGCGGAAAGACGCGCGGATCGCGCGGGCCCGTGATCAAGCTCGAGTCCGACCGGCGGCGCACGTGCATGGTGCGGAGCTTGTACATGATGAACGGCCGTCCCCCGCGTCCGACCCGCTCGGCCCGGTACAAGACCGGCCCGGGACTGGCGCGCCGGATGCCGAGCGCCGCCAGCGCGAGCAGCGGCGCGGTCGCGATGAGGGCGACCCCGGCGAGCACAACGTCAAGCAGGCGTTTGGCCGTCATGGAAGGCGCGGCGGATGGTCATGAACACCTCCGCCGCATCGAGACACTGCTGGTTGCCCCAGGCCCGGGCGCGGTGGCGCAGCGCTTCGAGCGAGCGGGGGTGGGGATACGGCCGCACCTCGCTCTCGTAGCACGCCATCGCGGCCAGCTTCTGCTCGAGCGTCGCCGAGATGTCCACCCAGGTGTCGGGCACGAAGCGACGGGGAAACCCCCATTCGGTGCTGCTGGCGGTGTCAAAGGCGTACACCGCTTCGATCGAAGCTTCGGTGGGCCGGGTGGCGACGAGCACGGCCTTGAACAGGATCTCGTGATCGCGGTTGATGTCGCCGCCGTACTGGCAGTAGACGATCTGCGGCTGCACTTCCCGGACGATGCGCTCGAGCGGCGCGATGATCTCGGTGAGGGTGAGGGTATCCAGTCGCTGGTCCGGAAAGCCGAGCGGCCGGAGGTCGACGACGCCGAGGACGTCGGCCGCGCGGCGCATGTGCTGTACCTGGCCGACCCCGGCCGGTCCGTAGCGCAGCGATTCTCCCTCGCAGGCGATCACCGTCGTCACGGTATCGCCCGCCTTCACGTGCAGCGCGACCGTGCCCCCGCAGCCCAGGAGCTCGTCATCCGGATGCGCCGCGATCACCAGGACGCGCTTAGGCACGCGCGCGCTGCTCCGGTGCCCGGTGCTGGCGCTCCGCGATCGCCGCGTACAGCCCGGCGCGGTAGCGTGGCTTCGCCCGCTCGACGGCCCACGGGAAGAGGTGCGGAAACAGCCGCGCGCCGCGGGCCAGCCCGACCGCATGGCGCAGCCGAGGCGAGGCGAGCCGCGCCAATGCCGCGCGCAGTCGGACGGCAGTGCCGTGCGCGGCGGCGGGTGACGGAGCGGCGAGACCCCGGTCGTGCCACTCGGCGGCGTGGGTGCGGAGCCACTCACCGTAATCGGCGAGCGAGCCCGGGGACAACACATCGTCCCGCTCGAAGAACAGCACGGACGCGGTTTGCTTGCGGACGCCGAATGCGCCCCGCGCCACCCCGGCCGTTTCGACGATGCGCCGGCAGATCGGGCGGCTGTAGGCGCCCGGCACGTCCCACGACGCCATCGCCGGCGAGCGGCTGAGCGCGCTCACGTCGCCGATCTGGCGCACGCCGAGGAACGGCACCGGCAGGTGTAGGAAGCCCGCCCATAGGCGGTACTCGGACAAGGACAGCCCCGATTGGTCGCCCCGCACGACGTCGGCATTCTTCGCGCGCGGTCGCTTGCTCCACATCTGGTCACCGTGGTATCCCGTCACGAGCACGCGCCGCGCGAGGTACGCCTCGGCGCCCCGGAAGTACACGTCCTCGCCCTTCGCGTCCGCGGCGAGGAACGGCACTTCCGGTCCCGCGGGAGCGTCTGGGGCGCGCCAGGCGTCGCGGTCCAGGTGCCGGAGCTGCACGCCCAGGGCCCGGGCAATCGCCCCTCCGCCGTCGGGTGCGCCACTGCTCGACGGCTGGAACGCGATCGCTTCTTCAAGACCGTACGGCTGCGCCAGCACGGCCACCGCGGGCGAGTCGTACCCGCTCGAGATGGTGCCGAGCATCTGAAACGGGAAGGCGCGATCGGGCGAGCTCATGTTCTGCGCCAGCGCCGCGAGCGACGCCTCGAGGAAGCCCCGGTACGCCGCGAAGTCGCCGAAATCGCGCTCGGGCCCGGGCTTGGGTCGCTCGCGCAGGGCGCTGCCGTCCCACACGAGGTTGTGGAAGTACGTGAGGCGCACCGGCCCCGCCGAGGTGGCGACGCTGCGCGTGTAGCGCGCCAGGCCGTCGCTGATCGACTTGAAATCCTCGTAATACGCGGCGTACGTCGGGTCCACGTCGGCGCCGACGGCGACGAGCAGGCAGACGAGCGAGTTCGCCACCCACGCCGTGCCGGCCGTTTCGTGCGAGTGCAGCCGGTCCACGGTGGAGCCGGACGAGACGAACGTGACGCTCGCGCCGTGGCGCCGCGCCCCGGAGCCGAACACGACGTCGGTCTCGTCGAATCCCGCGCGGCGGAACTCGCCGTCCCACACCGCCTCGCAGAACCAGTCGGGGGTCGTCTCGACGTCGGGACCGTGGAACACCTCGACGGTCGGGTCGCCGCGGCGGCAGCGCGCCAGCCAGGCGAGCCGCGGCCAGTCGGGGACGGGGGTGTAGCGGAGATGCATGCGTCGTTCCTAAGGCGATCGCTCGAAGCGGAGCGGGCCGGGCGCCGCGCCGTGGCGCAGCACCCGATGACGGCTCACCCCCGTGGGGCCGGCATCCCGGCTCGGCAGCACCACGCCGAAGCGTTCGCTGAGGCTCCGGGCGGCCCAGAAGAACAGGAGATACGCGAAATCGAACCGGCGTCCCACCAGCACCGCGGGCGTGTCCGGGGGCTCGACCTTGAGCCACTGCCGCCGCGTGAGGTGATAACCTCGGTACCACCAGAAAGCAATGCGATTCGCGAGCGCGTGCAGGTACACGAAGCCGCCACCGCGGTGGTAGCGTGCCCACACGTCGGCAAAAAAGCTCCGGCGCAGCGTGCGGTTGCGCGGCCACGTGTAGGTCCGCACCACGGCCTTCTTGCGTCCCGCGAACAGTCCGCGCGGAATTCCCGCCTCCTCCAGAATACGGCGCGGGATCGGGCGGTCGTAGTCGCGGGCGTCCAGCCGCCAGGGGGCCATTTCGACCGAGTCGCTCAAGGCCGCGAGATCCTGCACGCGGCGGGCGTACAGCGACGGCACGGCGACGTTCACGAAACCGCTCTTGAGCCGGATCTCGGACAGCATCAACGCCGCGGTATCGCCGCGCACGATCCCCTCATCCTGGTAGCGCCGCTCCCAGGGGTTCCGGTCCCACACTTCGTCCCCCAGGAATCCCGTGAACAGGACGGCCGGACGGCGCCGCTCGATGTGCCGGGCGAGGGCGTGCAGCACCAGGCTGGGCGGGGCGCACCCGGGGGCGAGGAAGTACAGCTCGTCCTCGGTCACGCGGGAGCCGCGCGGATCGAGCCGGATTGTGGTGAGGCCCAGCCGGTCCGCGATCGGCGTGCCGTCGTCGATGCCGGCGCGCCGGTTGAGCCAGGCGGGGATGTGCGTGTTGGAGCGATGGCTCGTGAAGCACGCCTCGATGGGCAGGTCCTTCACAAGCACGGCGGCCGCGGCCGAATCGTAGCCGGAGGAGATGGTGGCGAACGCGCCCAGCGGAACGCGGCGGTCGGGGCTCGTGTAGTTGGCGCGCAGCCGCTGCAACGCCCCGGCCACGAGCTCGCGGTAGCGCGCGTACGAGGGGACCGGGACGGCGGACCGCGGCGACGCGAACTCGATCCCGGACTCGCCCGGCAGCGCCACCAGGCTGCGGTCGTACACCTGGAGGAACGCCGGGATCTCCGGGTGCAGCACCGTGAAGTCCCTGCGGTAGCGCTCCGCGCCCTGGCGAATGGCGTAGGTCTCGGCGCGATAGTCGTGATCGGGATCGAGCCGCGCGCCGGTGAAGCCGAGCAGCAGCATCAGGCTGTTCGAGACCAGCAGCTCGCGCCGCCGCTCGCAGCAGAACAGGCCGTTGACGAGCGCGCTCGACGGGACGAAGTGGACGGTGTGGTCCACCACGCGAATCCCGCTGCCGAAGAAGTGATCACTCTCGTGGAACCCGCCGGGCTGGAAGTCGCCGTCCCAGGTGCCTTCGACCATCCAGTGCTCGCGGCACTCGAGCGCGGATCCGTGGTAGACCAGCACGTCCCCCGTGTCCCGGTTCAGCACGGCCAGCCAGGCGAGCCGCGGCAGTTGCGGCAGCTCGCGGTAGCGCAGCCGGGGAGCGGCGGGCCGGGGCCTCACGCGCCGGGCCGGGACGGGGGGGCCGGGGGGGCCGGGGGGCGGGGGCGGGGCTTGCGCACCACTTCCGCGGCCCGGCGCAGCACGGCGTGCTGCGATTCGCGCGACAGGCCCATGACGAACGCGACGCCCGACGCCAGGGCGAGCGTAGCGGCGACGCCGGCCGCCCACACCAGCCAGTTGGATACGACCAACCGCTGGCCCAGCGCGCTCGCCGCGCTGAACAGCGCGACCGTCACCACCAGGCCACGCGCGAAGCCGAGCGGCAGCGCCGGGCCGTGGTCCTCGACGCAGCGCCGCGCCAGCGCGGGGTAGGTCATCGTCTGCAGCGTGCGGCCGGCGAGCACTCCCACGCACAGGCCCGGGAGCCCGAACGCGCGGGTCAGCGCGATGGCGAGCGTTATCGTCACCACGGTGGCGGCGGCGCTGATCACTACCCGCAGCCACGACTGTAGCGCGGCGTCGATGATGTAGGCGTCGGCGCGAATGAACGCCGTCTGCACCGCGATCAGGACGATCAACACGTCGACGTCGGGGCCGGCGTAATGCTGCGCGCCCACCCACAGGCCTACGAACGAGTGGTTCCACAGGAGGATGGTGGCGCCGACGGCGGTGGTGAACAGCCAGGTGAGCGCCATGAGCTCGCGCCGCACCAGCTGTGCGCGCTCGTACTGGCGCTGCCCGAGCAGCCCGCCCAGGCCCGGCATGGCCGCGCCCACCACGCTGCCGTGGATGGTCACCGCCGCGCGCGGCGCGTAGGCGGTGAGCACGTACGTCGTCACGGCGGCGGGGGACACCAGCGCCCCGAGGATCAGGACGTCGCTCGCGAGCAGCAGCTTGCTGATCAGGTCGCCGCCCGAGAGCCAGCCGGAGAGGCCCAGCAGGCGGCGGCTGTCGGCGCGGGCGGGGCGCGTCGCGCCGAACCACGACACGTAGCTCCGGGCCAACGCCCAGAAGCAGAACCCGGTCACGACCGCGATCGCGATCTGCGCACCGGCGACACCCACCAGGCCGAGCCCGGCGTACACCGCGCCGGCCGTGAGCGCGCCGCCGACCAGGTTCAGAGCGGCCTGCAGCTCCATGCGCTTGTAGCCGAGGTTCATTCCGTGGAGGGCCGATTCCGGCAGCGCGGCGAGACCGGCGAGCAGCGTCGCGCCGAGCGTGAGCGCGGTGGCGAGCCGCAGCGTGGCGTACAGCGGGGGGGCCGCGCCGGTGATCGCCGGCGCCGCCCACACCATGACGGCCGCCGCCGCGACGGCGAGCGGCAGAAAGATCAGCCAGACAACGAGCGCTGCGCCCAGCGCGCGGCGGTGATCAGCGTCGGCGTCGGCGGCGGCCTGGCGGTTCGCAACCACCAGCCGCAACGCTTCCGCCGGCCGGCCGCCGAGGGCCGCCAGGTAGCCGCTCAGCCGTCCCAGCATCTCCCACACGCCGAACAGCGCCGTTCCCAGCCAGTCCACCAGGAGCGGCGTGAGCACCAGGCTCACGCCGGTCTTGACGACCAGCTCCAGGATGAAGGCGACGATGTTGAGCGACGCGCGGCGCGTCAGCGGGACCGCCGGAGCCGGGCCCACCGCCATGAGGGGCTCAGCCATGGCCCCACGATTTCCCGGTCCAGCCCTGCTCAGCGAGCTGCGGCCCCCACAGCACCGTGCCGTCGTCCGCTTCCACTTCGAGCAGCGTCACGGCCCCTCCCCCGCGGCAGGCGACGACCTGCCCGCACGCCGTCTCCGCGGGACTGAGCATGGGCCCGAGTACCGCGCCGGGAGTGAGACCAGCGGTGCCCGCCGTGCCGGGCGGGAGGAGGGCGGCCTGCCACACCGTCCAGCGGCGGCCGTCGAGCCAGCCGAACGCACCCGGGTAGGGCTTGGTGAGCGCGCGGATGAAATTGTAGACGGCGCAGGCCTCCTGGTCCCACACGATCAGGCCGTCGGCCGGCCGGCGCCGCGGCAGCACCGCGCCGCTCGACTTGGGCTGCGGCGTGCCGGGGCGCTCGCCGCGCAGCAGGCGCGGCAGCGCGCGCATGATCATGTCACGGTTCGACTCGGCCACGCGCTCGTACAACGTGGCGCACGTGTCGTACGGTGTAATCGGGAACTCGGTCTGGTCGATCAGGTCGCCCGCGTCCACGCCTTCGGCGAGCCAGATGAGCGAGTTGCCGGTGACGCGCTCGCCCTGGATCAAGGCCCAGTTGATGGGGGCGCTGCCGCGATTGTGCGGCAGCAGGGAAGCGTGGGCCCCGATCATCCCGATCCGGGCGGTGTGGAGCGTCTCCGGGTGCAGGATCTGGCTCCAGCCGATCACGAACACGACGTCGAGCTCCATGCGGCGCAACAGCTCGCGCGCGGCGGGATCGTTGATGTTCGCGACCGGGTGGAGCGGCAGGTGGAACTGCCGGCACAGCGTCCCGTAGTCGGCCGCGCCGCTGCGGGTGCGCGCCACTTCGGGCGCGAGCGTGATCGCCGCTTGCAGCGGCGCGCCCGCTTCGAGCAGGCTCTGGAGCGCCGGGACGCCTTCCTGATGGAACCCGATCCAGCCCAGCCTCATCGCCGGTACGCGCGCACCACCTCGAGCACCGCCTCCGTCACATCGGCCACGTCGTCGTCCGAGAGCCCCGGATGGAGCGGCAGGCTCACCATCCGCTCGTAGTTGCGGAGCGCGACCGGGAAGCGGTCCGGCGCGTAGCCGTACTTGTCGCGGTAGTAGGGGTGCAGGTGGATAGGAATGAAGTGGACCGACGTACCCACGTTGCGTGCGGTCAGCTCGTCGATGAACTGGTCGCGGCCGATGCGGAGCGTGCCAGGCTGCAGCCGCAGGACGTACAGGTGCCACGCGTGCTCCACGTCGGCACGCTCCACCGGCAGCTCGAGGGCCTCCTCGGCACCGAATGCGTCGCCGTACATCCGCACCACGGCGCGGCGCCGCGCCTGGAAGCCGGCGAGCTTCTTGAGCTGCCACAGCCCCAGGGACGCCTGGATGTCCGTCATGTTGTACTTGAACCCGGGAGCGAGCACCTCGTAGCGCCAGCTGCCGCCCTTGTCGTAGCGCCGCCAGGCATCCCGGCTCATGCCGTGCAGGCTGAGCACCCGGGCCCGCTCGAGGAACGCGGGCGCGCCGGTGAGCATCCCGCCCTCGGCGGTGGTCAGGTTCTTGGTGGCGTAGAAGCTGAACGCCACCGGATTGTCGCCCGACCCGACGAGCCGGCCTTTGTAGCGCGCCGGGACGGCGTGCGCCGCGTCTTCGATCATCGCGAGGCCCGTGGCGCGCGCCACCGCGTGGAGGGCATCGAGGTCCACCGGGTGCCCGGCGTAGTGCACCGGCAGGATGGCCTTGGTGCGCGGGGTGATGGCCGCGGCGACGGCCGCCGGGTCGATGTTGAGGGTATCCGGCTCCACGTCCACGATCACCGGGCGCGCGCCCACGTGCTCGATCACGTTGACCGACGCGGTGAACGTGAGCGGCGTGGTGACCACCTCGTCGCCGGGCCCGATGCCGAGCGCGGCGAGCGCCGTGTGCAAGCCGGCGGTGCACGAGTTCAGCGCCAGGGCGCCGGGCGCTCCCAGGTAGGCCGCGAATTCGGACTCGAACCGCCTGGTTTTGGGGCCGGTGGTGATCCAGCTGGAGCGCAGCGTGTCGACGACTTCCTGGATCTCCTCCTCACCGACCAGCGGCGGGGAGAAGGGCAGAAACTCCGTGCGGCGGGCGGGAGCGCGGGTGGCGGACACGGTCGCGCTGCGGCCGGTCAGGCGGTGGCGGACTTGGGGGCCCCGTCCAGGCCGGACGCGCGCGCGTACCCGGGCCGGTGCGGCGCGCGGGGCTCGGGGGTGGCGCGCGGACGCGCGGGGACCAGGAGCGGTCGTTCGCGCGTCTGCCACGGCACGTACTCGGGCACGAGGCGCGAGATGGCGTCGATCAGCTCGTCGCGTGAGCCGTGGGCCAGGATCTCGAGCAGGTGCTCGAGATGACGCTCCACCGCCGGCCCGTCCGCCCCGTTGCGCTGGATGACGCGGATCTTGTCGACGGAGGTGGCGACGGTGTCCTCGGCGCACGCCACCAGCTCCTCGGCGAGTTTCTCGCCGGGGCGGAGCCCGGTGAACGCGATCTGAATGTCGCGGTAGGGCTCGAAGCCCGACAGCCGGATGAGCTGCTCCGCGAGCTCGAGGATGCGGACCGGCTTGCCCATCTCGAGAATCGAGATGCGGCGTTCGGCCTCGGGCAGGGCGGCCGCCTCGAGCACCAGCGCGGCCGCTTCGGTGATCGTCATGAAGTAGCGGGTCACGTCGGGGTGCGTCACCTTCACCGGCCCGCCGGCGCTGATCTGCCGCTTGAACAGCGGAACGACGCTGCCGTCCGAGCCCAGCACGTTCCCGAACCGGACGGCGCGGAAATCGGTGGCGGCCTCGCACAGCGACGGCAGCTCCAGCACGATACGCTCGCCGATGCGTTTGGTGGCCCCGAGCACGCTGGTCGGGTTCACGGCCTTATCCGTCGAGATCAGCACGAACTTCTCGACGCCATGCAGGGCGGCGCATTCAGCGACCCGCAGCGTGCCGAACACGTTGTTCCACACGGCCTCCGTCACGTTGCTCTCGAGCATCGGCACGTGCTTGTAGGCCGCGGCATGGAACACGTAGTTCGGCCGGTACAGCCGGAACATCTCCTCCAGCCGGTCGGGGTTGGTGATGCTGCCGATGAACGGCACCACTTCGACCTCGGGATGCGCCTTGGCGATCTCGAGGTGGGTGAAGTAGAGCGCGTTCTCGGCGCGCTCGAGCAGCACCAGCCGCGCCGGCCCGTAGGAGGCGATCTGACGCGCCAGCTCCGAGCCGATCGAGCCGGCCCCGCCGGTGACGAGGATCGACTTACCCGCCAAGTCGCGCTTGATCTGCTCCAGGCTCAAGGTCACCGGCTCGCGGCCCAGCAGGTCGTCGATCTCGACATCGCGCAGTTGGCCGATCGTGGCTCGCCCCGCGAGAAGATCGTCGATCGAGGGGATGATCTTGAACTCGATCCCCGTCTCGCGGCACAGGTCGACAATGCGCCGCGTCTGTTCCCTGGCCGCCCCGCGGATGGCGATCACCAGCAGCTCTACCTGGTGACGTCCCACCAGCTCGCGCAGTTGGCCGGTGTGCCCGAGCACCGGGACGCCGTGCAGCGTGCGGCCGTGGGTCTCCCGCTTGTCGTCCACGAAGCCGACCACGTTCATGCCGGCGCGCGGGTCGTGCAGCAGCTGCCGCAGCAGCTGCTCGCCGCCCTCGCCGGCCCCGATGATCAGGGTGCGCCGCCCGTCGTCCAGGCGGGTACGGGCCAGCTGGCTCTCGCGCAGCGCGCGCGCCGCGAAGCGAATGCCGCCCGAGAAGAAGATCATCGTCACCCAGTCGAGCAGGAACACCGAGCGCGGCATGCCGGTCATCAGGCCGAGCAGCGGCAACGCCGTCGCGAACAGCGCCGAGCTGACCGTCACCGCGGCGGACAGATCCACGAGGTCCTTCAGGCCGACGTGCTTCCAGTAGCCGCGATACAGCCCGAACGACTGGAACGCGAGCAGGCGGATCGCCAGCAGGTACCACACGGTACCACTGAAATGCACGAACTCTTTCGGCGGAATGCGGAAGTCGAAGCGCAACTCGAACGCCGTGAGGTAGGCGAGCGGGATGAGCGCGATGTGGACCAAAAGAATCAGTGCGCGACGGTACACCAGCGGTCGCGAGGGCAAGCGCAGCAGCATACCTGCGCCTCAAGCAGGTCTCGTGCACCTGCTCGCATCGTCGTAGGTGGCATGCGCGGCAAAGAGTTACGCGTGCCCGCCCCGCGTACGGGCGGCGGTCTTTGATACGAACCCGTTACAACTCCGCTGGCGAAGTGCGACAAACCGGCGCGCACCGCCGCACGGCGCGCCGTCTCAATGGGTGAGAACCTGTGGACGCATTGACGCGCGCGCGCAACGCGACGCGGATAAGGTCGCGGGAGGTGCTCGGGCTGGGACTGACCCAATTTGTCGCAACCCTGTTACAAATCACCGGCGCAGGGGCGGGGCGCACCTCGCGACCGGGTCTGATCGTTTTGAGCCGGAAGGAGTTGCGTCGGGCGGGCGGCGCGTCGTCGCGGTACCGAGCTTGCGGTGCAGCGTTGGGCGAGACGCTGCCCCCGTTTGTGAAAAGGAGTACCACCGAAGGATATGCGCGCCGAGTTGTCGACTGAACCCCGGTCATTCGAGCCTGATCGCATCGCTCGGAGCCCGGCCTCGCCAGGGGCGAGCATCGTGCCGTGGACCCTCCCCGCCGCAGGCCTGCATCCCACGGCCGAGTGGCAGCGCTATCTCGCCGCCGCGGTGCGCTTCAAGTGGGTGGTGCTCGGCGCCACCCTGGGCTGCACGGCGCTCGGTGTGGTCAGCGTCATGCTCAGCCCGCCCAGCTACGTCGCGCGCGCCACGGTGTGGGTGCAGGTGCCCAACCGGCCCGCGCGGGACGAAGGACCCATCTGGTCAGGCCAGCTGCCCATCTCGTCGGGCTGGACGGACCTGCTGCAGTCGTACGCCGTGCTCGACGACGTGGTGCGCAGGCTGCGCCTGTACGTGGCCCCGGCCCAGCCCGGCGATTCCGATGCGCTGCGCGACTTCCGCATCAAGGACGCGGTCCTGCCCGGTACCTACCGGCTCGACGTGGACCCCGAGGGCCAGCGCTTCACGCTGACGGCGCGCGGGCGCGAGGGGGTGGTGCAACAGGGGTCGGTCGGGGACTCGGTCGGCGCCGCGATCGGGTTCGCCTGGGTGCCCGCTGCCAGCACGTTGAGGGCGGGCCGCCGGGTGACGTTCACCGTCACGGCACCGTACGAGGCTACCGGGCGCCTCGCCAGGGAGCTGAAGGTCAGCGCGGATCTGGACGGCAACTTCCTCCGCATGGCGCTGGGCGGCACCAATCCCGCGCTCATCGCCGCCACCGTGAATGCCGTGGCGGACCGGTTCGTGGAGGTCGCGGCCGGCCTGAAGCGCGAGAAGCTCACCGAGCTGGCGCGGATTCTGGGCACCCAGCTGGCGCAGGCGCAGGTGCGCCTCGGGCAGACCGAGGACTCCGTGCGCATCTTCCGCGTGCGGGCGGTGACCGCGTACTCCAGCCAGGACGGCGCCTCGGTCACTCCGAACATGCAGTACCAGCGGGATCCCATGTTCGCGGGCCTGCTCGACGTGAAGGTGAGCCGCGAGGAGGCCCGGCGCGATCGCGCCGCGATCGAGCGGGTGCTGGCGCAGGCCCCGGAGTCCGGGCTGGCGGTGGACGCGCTGGGGATGATCGGCGCGGTGCAGCGTTCCACGGAGCTGGCGCAGGCGCTACGCGACCTCACCGCGAAGCAGGCGGACCTGCGCACCTTGCGGGCGCATTATACCGACGCCGGCCCCGCGGTGCGGCGCCTGGCGGCGGAGGTGGCGGCGCTCGAGCGACAGACGATCCCCGCGCTTGCGGGAGCGCTCGCGGCCGAGCTGCGGGTGCGCGAGCAACAACTCGGCGAGCGGGTGGATGTGGCGTCGGCGGACCTGCGGAAGATCCCGCCCCTCGCGGTGGAGGAGACGCGCCTGCAGCGCGCCGTGACGCTGGCGGAGCAGGTGGTGGTCAACCTGCAGCAGCGCTACGAGGAGGCCCGGCTGGCCGAAGTCAGCAGCCTCTCCGACGTCCGGGTGTTGGACCGCGCGCCGGTGCCGCAGACGCCCGCCGGCAGCTTCGGGCCGATCCTCGTTTTCCTGGCGTTGGCCGGCGGTCTCGGCGTGGGGGTGTTCGGGGCGGTGCTGCTCGACCACGCCGATCGTCACGTGCACCACCCCGACCATGTCACGGAACGCATGGGGCTCGCGATCCTCGGGGCAGTCCCGCACGTGGACTGGCACAACGGCAAGCGCGAGGAGAGCGCGAGCCAGGTGATCGAAGCGCTGCGGGGCGTTCGTTTGAGCGTGGCCCACCGGCACGGGGACGGACCGGTGATCGTCACCGTGACGAGCCCGGGCCGCGCGGACGGGAAGTCGTTCGTGGCCTCGAACCTGGCGCTCGCGTTCGCGGACGCCGGGTGCCGCACCCTGTTGATCGATGGCGACGTGCGGCGGGGTCGCCTGCACCACGTCCTCAACCGCCTCCGCCGCCCCGGCCTCACGGACATCCTCGCGGGCGTCGTGCCGTTGGAGCAGGCGATCCAGGTGACGAGCTCCGGCAACTTGCGCTTCATCGGCTGCGGGGCCCGCAGCCATGCGGGGCCCGCCCTCCTCAGCTCCGCGGCGATGGTCCAGCTGGTGGGACAGCTGCGGCGTGAGTTCGACGCGATCATCGTGGACTCGGCACCGCTCGGCGCGGGCGCCGACGGCTTCGCCCTGGGGACAGCCACCGGCAGCCTGCTGGTCGTGCTCCGCACGGGCGTGAGCGACCGCGAGCTCGCGGAAGCGAAGCTGGGAATCCTGCAGCACCTCCCGATCAACGTCCTCGGAGCCGTCCTGAACGACGTGCGCCCCGGCGGAGCGTACCGCTACTACTCGTATTATCTCGAGAATTACGGCGTGCGCGACGAGTTGAATGCCGCCGAGCAGCAGGTGCTGCAGGACCCAATCGCCGAAAAGCCGGCTTAGCCCAGCGCCCGGGGTGTGTCCCCGTGCGGCCGGATGCGCTCCGCGCCACCGTCCGCGAGCAGTGCCGCGAGCGCCGATCGCGCCCGGCTGATGAGCTCGGCGGGATCGCGCAGGGAGGTGCGGAAGTCGGCGTCGACGGCGTAGCCCGCGCGCATGCCGTGTGCTTCGTCGCCGGCCAGCTCGGCGGCGCTCTGCAGGAGACGCTGCGCCAGGCGCAGCGCGGCCGGCGCGTCGGTGTAGGGCGCGAGCACCGCCAGCTCGCGCCGGCCTACCCGCCCGATCGTGTCCGACCCACGACCCGCCGACCGGAGGATGCGCCCCAGCGACTCGATCGTGGCATCGACGCCGGCCGGCGCCGCATCGGGGGCGAGCACGACGCAGGCGAGTGCTGCCCCGCGCCGGTCCACGTGGCTCGCGAGCTCACGCGCGCGACGCTCCAGCCCCTGGGTGTTGTACAGGCCCGTCTCATGGTCCAACAGCCCCTGCTCGCGCGCCCGGTCGGCGTCGAACTTGGCGTGGAGCTGTCCCTCGAGCCGCAGCAGGAACTCTTCGGTGTCGATGGGATGGCTCCACACGCCGTTCGCGCCCGCCCGCAACGCGTCGCTCACCTGCTGCCGGGTGGCCGGCCCGGCCGTGGTGACGAGAATCGGGGTGCTGGCGGTGATGTCGGGATCGACGCGCAAGGCGCGACACAGCTCCGGGGCATCGCCATCGGGGAGCGCCGTGTCGAGGATGATGGCGTCGGGTTGCGAGCGGCGCGCCTGCTGGAGCGCATCGGGTCCGGTGTAGGCCTCGAGCACGATGTAGCCGGCGGGGCGCAGCGCCCGTTCCAGCTCCCGGGAGCGCGAGCGCCGTTGCGGCGCGTGCGCCAGGAGGACCAGCGTTGCAGGACCGGGGGCGGGAGCGGGAACAGGAGCGACGCGGGCGTTCATGTAGGACCGCTGGGCAGGACTCGTGCGCCCGAGCGGTCGGCCGCAATCGCTTGACGCCCCGGCGGTTGCGGCAACGGGCCTGGAGGCACGACCAGGTGAAGCGCGGTGATCTGCCAACAAGCTTGTAGCGAAGCTGCCGCGTTTGGCCGGCGCGGTGCGCCCGCCTGGGGGGCGCTGATGGTGGCCTCAATCTTGAACTGCAGCGTGCGGAGGAGGTCTACCATTGTGTGTGGCATCGTTGGGTACGTCGGGAAGCGCCAGGCCGCGCCGATCCTCGTGGATGGTCTGCGCCGGCTGGAGTATCGCGGCTACGACTCCGCCGGTGTGGCGATCCAGAACGGCGTCGGCATGTCGATCGTCAAGCTCGTGGGGCGCGTGCAGGGTCTCGCGGAGCACTTGCAGCGCGAGCCGGTGCACGGCACGAGCGGGATCGCGCACACCCGCTGGGCCACCCACGGGGTTCCCTCCGAGCGCAACGCGCACCCGCACGGCGACTGCCACGCCCGCCTGGCGCTGGTGCACAACGGCATCGTCGAGAACGCCGACACGCTGCGCGCCGCGCTGGAAGCGTCGGGCCATCGGTTCGTCACGGAGACCGACACCGAGACGCTGGCACATCTGATCGAGGACGCCGCGGGCACCTCGCTCGAGGACCGCGTGATCGCGGCGCTGGCGCACGTGGAGGGCACCTACGGCCTCGCCGTCATGAGCACCGACGAGCCCGGGAAGATCGTCGTGGCGCGGCGCGGGTCGCCGGTACTGCTCGGGATCGGCGACGAGGAGCTGTTCGTAGCGTCGGACGCCTCCGCCGTGCTCGAGCACACCCGCTCGGTGGTGTACCTCGACGACGGCGACATCGCGGTGCTCACGGCGGATGGATACCACGTGGTCGACACCCAGTCGCACGTACAGCTGCGCGACGTGGACGACATCGCCTGGGACCTGGCCGAGATGGAGCTCGGCGGCTATCCGCACTTCATGCTGAAGGAGATCAGCGAGCAGGCGGAGACGGTGCGCGCCACGCTGCGCGGCCGCCTGGTGCAGGATCGCGGGACCGCGCGGCTGAACGGGCTCAATCTCGCGCCCGCGGCCTGCCGCGACCTGCAGCGCGTGGTGATCCTGGCGTGCGGCACGTCGTGGCACGCGGGGCTGGTCGGCCGGCATCTGATCGAGGACCTGGCCGGCCTGCCGGTCCAGGTGGAGTACGCGTCCGAGTACCGCTACCGCCGGCTACTGGAGCTGCCGGGCACGCTGACGATCGCGATCTCGCAGTCGGGTGAGACGGCGGACACCCTGGAAGCGATGCGCGCCGCGCGGGCCGCCGGGTCGCGGGTGGTGGGGATCGTCAACGTGGTGGGGAGCACCATCGCGCGCGAGGCGGACGGGGGCATCTATCTGCACGCGGGCCCCGAAATCGGCGTGGCGTCGACCAAGGCCTTCACGTGTCAGATCGTGGCGCTGGCGCTGCTGGCGCTCTATCTGGGGCGCGAGCGGGGGCTGAGCGAGGAGCGGGGTCGCGAGCTGGCGGGCCGGCTCATCCAGCTGCCCCAGCTCGTGACCTGCGCGCTCGCGCTCGAGCCGCAGGTCCGGAACCTGGCGGAGCAGTTCGCGCGCACGCCCAACGTCCTGTACCTTGGCCGCGGGGTCAATTTCCCGGTCGCGCTCGAGGGCGCCTTGAAGCTCAAGGAGATCAGCTACATCCACGCCGAGGGGTATCCCGCGGCGGAAATGAAGCACGGCCCGATCGCCCTCATCGACGAGCACATGCCGGTGGTGTTCGTCGCGCCCAAGGACGAGGTGTACGGCAAGGTGCTGTCCAACATGCAGGAGGTGAAGGCGCGTCGCGGCCGCATCATCGCCGTCACCACCGAGGGGAACGGCGACGTGTCGGGGCTCGCGGAAGCGCAGCTGCGCGTGCCGGCGACCCTGCCGCTCCTGTCGCCCGTGTTGACCACCATTCCGCTGCAGCTGTTCGCCTATCACGTCGCCGTGCTGCGGGGCTGCGACGTGGACCGGCCGCGCAACCTCGCCAAAAGCGTCACCGTGGAGTGAGTCCCATGCGTTACATCCGTGCATTGCTCGCCGGGCCCGTGCTGCTCGGCGCCCTCCTGCCCGGTATCGGCCGGGCGCAAGGATCGGGCGACGACACCGCTCGCCGCCTCCTGGCCACGCGCCCCGAGCTCGAGGCGCGCCTCACCGTGCTGCGCGACATGGCCCGGACCGCGGGGCCCGACTGGCTCCTGGCCGAGAGCACCGTCGTCCGCATGCGGCTCGATCAGGGCGACTTCCGCGTGGGCGACCGCGTGCTCCTGACCGTGCAGGATCCCGCACCGCTGCGGGGCGCGGTCGACCGCGGGGCCGTCAAGTCGGAAGAGCAACAGCTCTCCGACACGTTCACCGTGGGCGGGAGCCAGGAGCTGCTGCTTCCGGTGGTGGGGAGGGTGGGGCTGAAGGGCGTGTTGCGCTCGGAGCTCGAGCCCACGCTCGTCCGCGAGATCACCCGCTTCATCCGGGATCCGGTGGTCCACGCCCAGGCGTTGATCTCGGTCGGCGTGACCGGGGAGGTGGCGCGTCCCGGGTACTACGCGGTGCCGGGCGACGCGGTGGTGGCGATGCTGCTCACGGCGGCGGGCGGTCCCACGAAGGACGCGGAGATGAAGAAGCTCAAGCTCGATCGCGCCGGCAAGACGCTGTGGGAGGGCAACGAGTTTCGGCGGGCGATTGCCGCGGGGCGCACCATGGAGGATCTGCGGGTGCAGGCGGGGGACCAGCTGATCGTGCCGTCCAACAAGCACTCAGATATCTACGGCCCGCTCCGGTTTTTCGCGGTGCTGCTCTCCATCCCGGTCACGATCTACACGCTGACCCACCTCAAGTAGCCGCGCCCGAATCGGCGGGCGGCAGCTCCAGGTCGAACCAGAACTGCGTGCCCATGGTGGGGCGCGTCTCGAGGCACAGCTCGGAGCCCATGGCCCGCACCAGGCGCCGCGTCAGCGCCAGCCCGAGGCCGGTGCCCGAGAAGAGGTAGCGACCCGCCGTGGCGATGCGCCGGAACGGGTGAAACAGGCTCGACAGCGCCTCGGGGTTGATGCCCGGGCCGGTGTCGCGCACCGAGAACCGGATCCGCGTCGCCGACTTCTCGATGGCCACGATATCGACCGACCCCCGCTCCGTGAATTTCAGCGCGTTGGTGGTGAGGTTCAGGAGCACGCGCCGTAGCGCGAGGGCATGGCCCAGCCGCAGGTCGGTGGTGGGGAGCGTGACGCCGACGGTGAGCCCCTTCTCGGCCGCGATGGGACGGACGATGTCGCACACGGACTCGAGCAGCTCGCTGACGGACAACGGCGTCGGCCGGTCGTCGGCGAGCTGGTCGCCGCCGCGGGCCAGCTCGATCGTATCGCTCGTGAGCGAGCTCAGGCCGAACGCCGCACTGTAAATCAGCCCGAGCTGGCGCTGCTGCCGCTCGTTCACCGGGCCCGAGCGCTCCTGCATCAGCGTCTCCGCGAGGAACAGGATCGACGTGAGCGGGGAGCGCAGGTCGTGCACGATCTGCACCAGGAAGTCCAACCCATTGGCACCACCCAGCTGCGCGCCGAACTGCTCGGCGGCATCGTGCTCCAGCGCGTCGCGCACTTCTTCCAGCGCCTTGAGATGGCGCAGCAGGCGGAGCGGGGAAGCGGGCGACGCGTCCGACCAGGAGCGCAGCAGCTCGGATTGCACCAGGGCCAGGAGGCGCTGTGTCACGAGCCGCGGCGGGCGTGGCTCGAGCGACAGCAGATAGCTCGGGAACCGCCGGTCCACCGCCAGTCCGATCGCGGCGAGCACGCGGGGGATGCCGTCCGGATCGTCCTCGTCGGCGCGGTCGCTCACCCAGCGCTCTTCCGCGCGCCGAATCGCCGCCGTGAGCAGCGGGCACGTCACGCCGGCGAGCGGCTGCGGCGCGGGGGTGGGTCGCGGCCGCACCAGCGAAGGGGAAGGGGCCTCCGATGCGTCGGGGCTCACGATCGGCGTGATGCGCGCCACCACTACTCCGTGCCCCCGGTCAACAGATCCCGCTGGAGGCCGTGCCGCTCCATCAGCCGGTAGAACGTCGTGCGGTCGACCTGCGCGAGCCGGGCGGCTTTCGAGAGGTTCCCGCCCGCGCGCATCACCACGCGGGTGAGGTAGCGGCGGTCGAAGCGGGCCAGCAGGCGGTCGCGCGCGGCGTAGTAGCTCGCGTCGTCGCTCTCCGGCGCGTCGTCGGCCAGCTTCTCCGGATCGGTCGCCCCCGACTCGAGGAAGGGAATGTCCTCGGGGCGTACTTCGGCGCCGGGCTCGAGCAGCACGACCGCGTGCTCGATCACGTTCTGCAGCTCGCGCACGTTCCCGGGCCACGGGTGCGCCCCGAGCGCCCACAGCGCCCCTTTGGAGAGTCGCGGCAGTGGGGTGTCCGGGTCGCGGTGGCGGGTCCAGTAGTGCGTGAGGAAGCGCTCGGCGAGGAGCGGAATGTCCTCGGGCCGCTCGCGCAGGCTGGGGACGTGAATCGGCACCACGCGCAGGCGGTAGTACAGGTCCTCGCGCAGCCCGCCCGATTGCATCGCCTCTTCGGGATTGGTGTTGGTCGCGGCGATGAAGCGCACGTTGACGACCGCGTCGGTCGTCTCGCTGCCCACGCGCCGCACCACGCCGTCCTGGATCACGCGCAGCAGCTTCGCCTGGATGGACTTCGGCATCTCGATCAGCTCGTCGAGGAACAGCGTTCCCCCGTTGGCCGTCTCGAGCAGGCCGGGCTTGTCGCGCACCGCGCCGGTGAACGCGCCCTTGCAGTGGCCGAACATCTCGGACTCGAGCAGCGCTTCGGGCAGGGCGGCGCAATTCACGGCGACGAGCAAGCGACTGGAGCGCCGGCTGTTGTCGTGAATGAACTTGGCGAACAGCTCTTTCCCCGCGCCGCTCTCGCCCGTGAGAAACACCGACGCGTCGGTGGCGGCCACGCGGCGCGCCAGCGCGATCGCCTTGCGGAACAGCGGCGAGTCGCCCAGCACGGAGATCTTGTCGCCGCCCCCGGGCTGTTGGGCGCGCTGCTCTTCGAGCAGGCGCGACTCCCGCGCCACCAGCACCGCGTGTGCGGCCCGTCCGACCAGGATCTGCAACTGGGTGCCGGAGAAGGGCTTAGGCAGGTAGTCCCAGGCCCCCGCCTGGAGCGCCTCCAGGCTCGACGCCACCGACGGGTTCCCCGTCATGATGATGACGATCGTGGCCGGGTTGGTGGTGAGCGCCGCTTGGAGCAGCTCGCTGCCCGGCACCTCGCCCATGAACCAATCGACGAGCGCGATGTCGAAATGACGGCGTTTCAGCGTCTCGCGAGCTTCGTTGCCGCGCCCGCACAGGGCGACGTTGTACCCCTCCGCTTCCAGCACGCTGTGACAGCTTTCGCGCAAGGTGCGCTCGTCGTCGACGACGACGATCCGGATGCTCGAGCGAGTGGCGGAATCAACGGGAGGCAGCGCCGGCGTGCGTCGTGCCAGCGGGGGGGGCAGCGTGCGGATCATGGGGTCTCGGTGGTGAGTCGCCGGTGCAACACTTGCAATCCGCACGAGCTAGGTTGTGGTACTTCTACGCATTTTCTGCGCCGATTTACCTCAATTAGGGCCCCTTGTCAAGAGACGCTCAACAATGCAACAACTACGCCACAGTCGGCGGTCATGTCCCCCGTAACCCGTTTTCGAACCGGCGAATCCGCCCAGCCGCCGGATCGCGTGCCGCCGCGGCCAGCGCGGCGCTGGCGTGCGCGAGCAACGTGCCCGGATCGAATTTCGGCAGCGCGGCGTCGGGGACGGCGTCGTAGCCCGCGAGGAACTCCGCGTGCGCGCCGATGCGGCGGCGCGGCCGGCCGGTGAGGGCGCCGGCGAGCCGTTCCGCGAGCAGGAGCGCCGCATCCGCGCCCGTCTCGGGCGCGATGACGACGAACTCTCGTGGGCCGATCCGTCCCAGCGCATCGGAGGTGCGGCCGGTTTCCCGCAGCACCCGGGCGACCCGCTCGGCCGAGGGGCCGTCTGCGTCCCCGGCGTCCACCGCGAACGCGACGCACGCCAGTGGCGCGCTGCGGCGCCGGGCCTCCGCACCCAGCTCGAGCACCCGGCGCGCCACGCCGCGCCCGTTGTACAGCTGGGTGGCGTGGTCCACCAGGCCCTCGGCCCAGGCGCGGTCGGCGTCGGCCTTGGCCCGGACCTGGGCGGCGAGCCGCAGCAGCAGCTCCTCGGCATCGAGCCGTTGGCCCCACAACTCGGCGGCGCCGGCCCGCAAGGCCGCCAGCGTCTGCCGCCGCGTGGTGGGCGTCGGCTGGGTGAGAATGATCGGGGTGCTGGGGGTAACCCGGCTGTCGGCGCGGAGCATCCTGCACAGGTTCAGGCCTTCGCCGCCCGGCAGGTCCACGGCAAGGATGACGGCGTCGGGCTCGGCCAGCTCGACCTGTTGGAGTAGGCCGGGCGCCGTGTACGCCTTCACGACGCTGTAGCCGCCCGGCACGAGCACGCTCTCGAGTGCGCGGGAAAACCATTCTTGGCCATCGGCGATCAGGACCAGCGGGGAACGGGTCGCTGCTCTGGCGCTGGGCATTCGACAAAACCTATGGCAGGGTTGACCGGCGCAGCTGCCACCGGAAACGCGTGGACGCGGGTGTGCAGCGAGGGCTCCCCGATGGGGACTGCACATCCAGCGCGGCCGTCACTTTTCAGGGCAAACCGCGTGCGCAGGGGAGGGTGGCGCCAACTCGTTTCGGCAGAACGGGTTGTTCCCCGCGAGCTGGCGCCGCCCGCTGCAACGTCGCGGGAGAATGCTCACAAGCGTGTGGCTCAGTTGCCGCGCCCGGAGCCACGCCGGCGCGCGCCGCAGGCGGAAGGGCGCGGCCCCAAACTTGAATATGGCACTCGCGACACCAGGCTCGACCGATGATCTGCGCAAGCTGTGACACACCCATTCCCGCCGCGTGGCCGGCGCCCGAAGGCGCGCTGTGCCCTGAGTGCGGCGCGCTCCTGCCCCCCGCCGGGCTGGCGCGACGGCTGGTCGCGAAGATCACGCAGCTGGCGCGCTTCGGGCTCGCCGATCGCGCCGCGCCGATCCTCAAGCCGTCCGAGCCGCCTTCCGCAGCGTGAAGATCGGCAGCTCCGGCGGACAGAACAGCCGCGCCGGGAGCAGCACCGTCCCGATGCCGCGCGACACGTACAGCGGCGCCAGCGTGTCGCGATACCACCCCGCCACGAAGCGGCCGCTGCCATAGGGCGTGTAGGGCGTATACAGGGGAAGGCGCACCTGGCCGCCGTGGGTGTGGCCCGAGATGATGGCGGCGGGGCGCGGGACCGCGCCCGCCTGGATCGTGTCCACGTAGCCGGGCGCGTGTAGCACCCAGACGCACGGCTCGCGGCCGTCGAGCCCGCTCGTCGCCGCGACCACGTCGGGACGCCCCAGCACCGGATCGTCGATCCCCACCACCGTCAGCGCCGCGGTTCCGACCCGGATCCGCGTGGTCGAGTTGCACAACAGCTGCACTCCCGCCAAACCGTACGCCTTCTCGCCGGTGCGCTGGTCGATTCCGGCGTCGTGCTCCCAGTTGCCCAGCGTGGCGACGGTCGCGACGCTGCCGCGGGCCCGGCCCGCGAAGCCGACCATGTCGTCGAGATCGATGCGGCGGTTACAGATGTCCCCGATCAGCGCCACCAGATGCGGCCGCTCGTGCGCCAGCCGCTCCAGCGTGGCGCGGGCGGCGCGATGCATCCCGTCGTGCAGATGGACGTCGGTGACGCAGGCGATGGTGAAGCCGTCCAGCTCGTGCGGCAGGTCGGGAATGGGGACGTCGTGCCGCGTGACGGCGATGGCCGCCGGCTCGATGAGAAACCCGTCGCCCAGCGCGGCGGCGCCGAGGGCGCCGGCAGTTCCGACGAGAAAGCGGCGGCGGGAGAGGGCGATCGGCATGGGGGAAAGGTAACGCACCCCCTGTCCCCCTCTTCCAGCCTCACCCCCCGGCCCCCTCTCCACTTCGTGGAGAGGGGCATTTCGCCCCCCGGTGTGGCTACGGTGGTGCTCGCAGCCGCGATCCGGGTACCGGTTTCAGTCGGATAGAACCCTTTTTCTGCGCGTTGCGAGAGAGATCGTCCCCCCTCTCCACGACTGTGGAGAGGGGGTTAGGGGGTGAGGCCACGAAGTGGAGGGGGGGGTGAGGGAGAGGGGACCGGGGGATGGGTTACCCCCCAAACCCCTGTATCCAGTTCGGTCCGCCCTGTCCCTTGGCGGCGCGGAGCGCCGTGGTGGCCCGGGCCAGCAGGTTCTTCGGCTCGATCGGCGTGTAGCGCGCGTTGCCGACCGCGTCGTAGCCGGCGCGCAGGCCCGGGCCCGGCGTGCCGCTCTCTCTTCCTGCGGCCAACGTCTTGACTCCGCGGGCGAGCCGCTCGGCCAGGAGCACCGCGCCCCCGCGGTCGGTGCCGGGCGCGATCACCGCGAACTCTCCCGGGCCGACCCGTCCGATCGCGTCGGAGCGGCGGCCCGTGGCGCGCAGCACCTCCGCCAGCCGGTCCACCGCGCCGGCGTTGCGCCCGTCGAACGTGACCGGCGCGAGCGCGACGCACGCCAGCGGCTGGGCGTGGTGGAATGCCTGCAGCGTGAGCTCCTGGGCGCGCAGCGCGAGCCCGCGCACGGTATAGAAGCCGGACGAGTCGGCGACGCTCGTCTCACGGCGCGCGCGGTCGCTATCGAGCTTCAGCAGCACGTAGGTGTCGAGCTTGGCGGCGATCTCTTCGGCGTTGAACGGATGGCGCAGGAATTCCCACACGCCGGCGCGCAACGCCGCGTAATGCTGGGGCGACGACGGTCGCTGGGTGGAGATCAATAACAGCGGCGTGCCCGGGCCCACGTGCGCGTCGTCGCGCAGCGCGCGGCTCGCGGCGAACGCATCCATGTCGGTGAGCGATTCGTCGAGCACCACCAGATCGGGCGGCGCGGCGTGTGCCTTGTCGAGCGCCTGAGCGCCGGTGTGCGCGCGGCGTACCGTGTAGCCCCGACGTTCGGCGAGTTGCAGCAGCTCGAGCCCGGCGCCGTGGTTGTGGCTCGCGACGAGCAGCTTGGGTGGTCGGGGCGGGCGCGGGGGAAGGGGAGGGGGACGCATCCCAATAGTTTAGTGTCGCGGAAGCGACATGCGAGTGAGCGAAGTCACGAACGTTCTGGGTAAGGTGCGGGGAGCTGTGGCGGAGGTGCAACAGGATGGATCGGGAGGTGCGCCGAAGTTCGCGGCTAAAGCCGCGGCTCGGCATTTACCGCTGAAGCGGCACTGCATTGCCCGTTTACGGGCAAGTGCCGAGTCGCGGGTTCACCCGCGGACTCGGGGGCGGTAACACGCCCGCCGCCTTCGACGACGTCCAACGCCTGCCCGCTCGTCGTTCGCGGCTAAAGCCGCGGCTCGGCATTTACCGCTGAAGCGGCACTGCAGTGCCCGTTTACGGGCAAGGGCCGAGTCGCCCTAAAGGACTCCCTGACGGTCGCGGGTTCACTCGCGGACTCGGGAAGCGGATCAAGGATGGTCACCCGTTCCCAGTCCGCCGATCCGATGCCCCGAGGAGTTCATGCGCCCATTCCACGATCTGATGGACGTCGAACGGTTTCTTGAGGACGGTACAGGGATTGAGCTCGAGCCAGGCCCGC
>Ga0137418_10000074_pt1 | contig 65745 bp, 57 predicted proteins | sample CZODoug3_1_2_16f_FD_122242 | JGI IMG/M metagenome (GOLD analysis project Ga0137418, IMG submission 122242) | Vadose zone soil fungal communities from Angelo Coast Range Reserve, California, USA - CZODoug3_1_2_16fungal (Hybrid Assembly) | ecosystem: Environmental > Terrestrial > Soil > Vadose...
AGACGCGCCAGCCGTCCTTCTCGCGCAGCAACCGGTAGTCCACCGGCACCACCTGAATCCCCCGTGCCACGCATGCCCAGAAAGCTGCGACCCATTCGACGCGATTTTCCGCCCAGATCAGCACCCGCTCGTCTTTGCCGATTCCACGCCGATCGAAGTCGGCAACGATCGTGCTGATTGCACTATACAGATCGCTGTAGGTCGCGACCCATGTACGCAAGCCGTTGGTCCATCGGACGGCTTCGCGGCCTCCCAGTCTTGAGATTTCCTGAAGGAGCCCGGTGAGGGTCTGCATCCTTATCTACAAGGTCTGCTCATGTTACGTGTTGAACGCCGTCTATTTTAAGGGAGGCTCTTTTATGCGCTCGAAAACTGCCAGAACCCCAATGATTGTAGCGCTCATTCTAGCGCTTGTCGTTGCGGCGTATGCGGATAGCCGCACACAGCTTAAGCCGGGGTGGAATCTCTTTTCCACCCAGCAGGACGTCGAAATGGGACGAGAGGTGTCGAAGCAGGCTGAAAGCCAGCTTTCGATACTCAATGACCGCCAGGCCACCGCTTACATTGATTCATTAGGGCGCTCGCTGGCCGCACACGCCCCGGGTGAAAAGTATCCGTACCAATTCAAGATCGTGAATGACAAGGCGATCAATGCATTCGCGCTTCCAGGCGGATTCGTTTATATCAATCGTGGAGCCATTGAAGCCGCAGACAACGAGGGGCAGATTGCCGGCGTGATGGCACACGAAATCGGTCACGTCGTGCTTCGGCACGGGACAAATCAGACGTCGAAGGCCTACATCGCCCAGGCGCCGCTTGCGATTCTGGGCGGAGTTCTCGGCAGTAACTCCGTGGGATCCATACTCGCTCAGCTCGGGGTCGGTTTTGCCACGAACTCGCTTCTTCTGAAGTACTCGCGTGATGCCGAGCGTCAGGCGGACCTGATGGGCACGCAGATTCTCCACGACAGCGGCTACAATCCGAGAGCCATGGTGGACTTTTTCGAAAAGATCCAGGCCGAGAGCAAGGGCCGTGCGAGTGAATTCTTCAGCGATCACCCGAATCCGGAAAACCGAATCAGCTACGTACAGCAGGAAATCGTAAAGCTGGGAGGGGCGCCGCAGTCAGCGCGCAACGATTCGCCGGGTTTCCATGACCTGAAGAGCAGGTTGACGGGAATGGCGGCTCCCACGACGAGATCTGCTGCGTCCGGCAGCAATCGTCCGAGCGATACCCGCAACGGCAACGGCAGGCCCAGTGCGCCGTCGAGCCGCACGGCGGTCTACAGCGGTCAGGACATGCAGCTCAGGTATCCCGATAACTGGCGTCAATACGGCGAAGGAAGCGCCCTAACGCTTGCTCCGGACGGAGGCATCGTCAACAATTCGCTGGCATACGGAATGATGGTCTCACCGTTTGAGCCGCACTACGACCGCTCGGGGCAAATCTCTTTGGAGGAAGCCACGGATCAGTTGATCGATAATATGCGTCGATCGAATCCCAATATGAGGATTACGCGGAGCCACGAGAGCATTCGAGTGAACGGCCAGAGTGCTCTCTCCACGGAGCTTTCGAATGAATCGCCGGCAGGAGGCCGCGAGACCGACTGGGTTGTGACAGCTCTGCGGCCCGACGGCACGCTCTACTACTTCGTGGGCGTCGCGCCGAGCAACGAGTTCAGCCGGTATAACACCACCTTTGAAGATATCGTCGATAGCGTGAGATTCCGGTAGAACACAAAGACACAAAGAATTAGCCGCGAATTACGCGGATTACGCGAATGGGCGCATTAAACAAAGTTTGATGCGCCCATTCGCGTAATCCGCGTAATTCGCGGCCAATTCTTTTGTCTTTGTGTTTTTTGCGGCTGAATGCTTTGTGCCGTCCCTGGTTTTATGGTAATAATCCCCGCACAAAGTAAACCCGCAACATGCTCCGGAGGTTTTTATGGAATGGAAAGATCTGGAGAGGATGACCGTTCTTAAATTGCGCGAGGAAGCTCTGAAGTTTCCGCAAATCGAGGGCGTTCACGGCAAGCACAAAGAACAATTGATGGACGAGCTGGCGCAAATTCTGGGCATCGAAAAACCGCACGCGCACTTTGCAGCAACGGTCGTCCACACGAAGGCCGACCTGAAGAATAAGATTCACGACTTGCAAAGCGAGCGGGACAAGCTGCTCGAGGCGCACGATCACAAGAAGCTGCACGAGGTGCGCCGCCAGATTCATGAGCTGAAACACACGATCCGGAAAATCGAGGCCAAAGCGGCCCACGGATAGACCTTTTGCGGCTGGACCTGGCTTGAATTGAGATGGCGATCTCGTCAATCCGCGCTATAGGTGACTTCCACGCGCCGAATCATGAAGCTCGTGACGGCAAGGATCACGGCTGTGAGGAGGAGCAGGCCTGGCACGGAATACCACGCTGACGTCGGAGCTGTGATGACCGCCAGCGGTCCCCTCGAGACACTGACGGGACAGATCGATTGCAGATAGTGCACGATACTGAATTTCTGCAGAAACGCCGGCAGGAAGAAGTTGAGCCACTCCCAGCCCAGAAGCAGCATCGCAGGCCCTTTGGGATTCTTGAAAAGAAGGGCCGTCAGCATAAACACCGCGCCATAGCCAAGGCACGCCAGCATTACGACGACAATGTATTGCGCCAGATGCTGCAGGCCTTGATCTCCCCAACCTGTCGAGGCGAACGCGAGTAGATACGTCGCCACTGTGCTTCCTCCAAACACAGCGGTGCCGGCGATGAGACCCGCCAGGAATTTCCCGGCGGCAAGGACCTCCCTCCGCACAGGCGCGAGCAGATAATAGTGCAGCGTTTTCTCGAGGATCTCGCCGCGGAAGAGCTGCGTGAAAATCTGGAAACACCCGAAGAAAATCGCAAAACGCAAAAGATAGAGCTGAAAAAAAGTAGCGTAGACAGTTTCGAGAAGCTGCCGCCTGTTGAAGAAAGACATACGCACGCCGAAAAGAAGGATCGGCGCCAGGCCCAGCAAATAAACACCAAGCCACCGTCTTGCGAAGACGTACTTTTTCAGCTCGAGCCGGATGATCGAGTCGATCTGGCGGGACCACAGTTGGAAGTTCAAGTTGTTCCTCCATTCGGGAAAATCGGGGTCAGACTGGTGAATTCCCTTTTTTCCGATCAAGGGTTTCTTTGCCTGGAAAAAAGGGAATTCACCAGTCTGACCCCGATTTTCCCCGAATTACCCTCCATTCGAACCGATGAGGTACTGATAGACCGAATGCACGTTCTCATCGGCGGGTGCGATCGCCTCGACGGAGAGTTGGTTTTCAAGCACGATCCGGTTCAGGAGCAGGTAAAACTGATCGGCGTTACGAGTGCTGACCAGCAGGCCCTGGCCGTCCTGGTGGATCTTGACTTCCACGACGTGGTCCTGCTGGAAGACGTGTGATGCGATAACAGAAGGCTGGTCACAGCGAATGAAGATCTGCATCGGGTGGTCTTCCATCTCGCTGCGGACGCCTTGAATGTCACCCTCGGCAACGACACAACCATTGCTCAGGATGACCACCTTGTCCGAGATCATGTCCACTTCATGCAGGATGTGGCTCGAGATGATGATGTAGAAACCATCGGCGGCAAGCTGTTCGAACAGCGCAATGACTTCCGCTCTCGCCATCGGATCGAGTCCATTGAGCGGTTCGTCCAGGACCAGCACCCGCGGCTGATGACAGATCGCCAACGCCAGCTTGATGCGTTGCCGCATGCCCTTGCTGTAGCCGGCGACGCGGCGCTTTGCCGCATCCCGCATGTTCACGCGGTCGATTGCTTTCCAGGTGAGTTCTTCCGCATCAGCGGCGCTATAGCCGTGGACACCAAGCATGGAGTGGATAAGGTCGTATCCGCTGAGACCTTTGGGAAACGCGTCGAACTGCGAGCAGTATCCGACCAGCCTGTAGAACTCTTCAGCTTGCGAAGCCTCGACGCCCAGGACTCTGACTGTGCCCTTCGTCGGCCACAGAAGTCCCGTCATCAGGTTCATCAGCGTCGTTTTACCCGAACCATTCGGTCCGACAAGGCTCGTGATGCCCGGGCCGATCGACAAGCTGATGCGGTTGACGCCCAGCACCTCGCCGTAGAACTTGGAAACCCCGTCGAAGATGATCTGCTGCGCGCTCATCCCCGGACCACCTCGACTGCTCTGATCTTGCGGGCCAGGACCATCATGGAGATCCCACAGAGAACACACATGGCCATCCACGCCGACCACACGGGAACATCACTCACGTATGGGACGTCGAAGAGCCATTTGGAAATCGTCTGGTGAACCGACCGCAGGTCGATCAGCGACCCCCACTTTGTGTCGGAGTCCTGCCATAAAAGGGCATTAGCCGTATTTCCGAATCCTGACGCGGCAAAGAAGATGACGAACATGAAAATTCCACCGAAGGCTCTTGTCCGGGTCACCGCAGCCAGCGCGAGCGCCAGCAGGGAGATCGTGAGAATCCAAACCCAGGATACGACGAAAATCGCGGCCCCGGTCCGCAAGTTGTCCCACAGCCACGAGCCTCCTTCCAGGACAGCCTGGAAACTGTAGAGGAACAGAGTGGGAATCCACGTAATCAAGGAAGTCAGGCCGAGGAGCACGGAAAGTCTTCCAAGAACGTATTCGGTGCGTGTAAGGGGACGGCTCAGGTAGAGAGATAAGGCGCTATTGGCAAGGTCGGGGGTGACAAGATTCGGGCCGAGAAATGCCGCAATGAAGAATGCCAGCGTGGTCTGAATGTCCAGAACCGTCATGAAGAAGTTATTGTTTATCTCTATGGCCGCCGCCACGGGCGGCAAGCCCAGGGTAGCGAGCGCTGCGGCGCTGTGAGTCAAATAGATGATGAGAAACGCGCCGAGCGTGGGGCCAAAGCAAATGGAAAAGAACGCTGTGAACAACTTGGAGTCGAAGACTTCCTTGACGGCGTAGCGCAGCAGAATCGTGAACCGCCACGGAGTTTCGGTGAGCGGGCCATCATACCGTTGATAGTTCCGTTTATAGACGGCCATTCTTGTTCTCCATTGCTTTCAAAAAAATATCCTGCAATGAATCGCGCTTGTAATCGAGTCTTCGGATCTGGATCGAAAAGTCCGATGCCGCGCGGTACAGGTCGCGAATTTCGACGGTTTCCGGAAGAACCATTTTGATCTTTCGATTCCCTTCGACGGCGCACTCGCAGCCCAACTTCTCTACGGCCTCGAGAAACGGGGCGGTGTTCCCGCGCGCCTCCAGTTGCAGAAACTTCTTATTGGCTTTTCGCTGTTCCTCCAGGTTGCAGTAAACGACGATCTCGCCGTTCTTGAGAATCATGACGTCGTCACACGTTTCTTCGATGTCGCGGAGGAGGTGCGAGGAAATGATCAGATTGATTTCGCGGGTATCGCGGATGTCACGAATGAGCTGAATCATGCGCTGGCGGCCCGGCGGATCGAGCCCGTTGGTCGGTTCGTCGAGAATGACCGTGCGGGGACCGTGGACTATGGCAACGGCGAGCTTTGCCATCTGCTTCATGCCGAGCGAGTAAGTTCCCAGTTTCCGGTATCTCGCTTCGCCGAGCCCAACGTAGAAGAGCGTTTCGTGTGCGCGCTCCATCGCGGCTTCAGGAGGGAGACCTGCGAGCTCCGCCATCATGCGAACGAACCGGATGGCGGTCATGCCGGCCACGTAGGAATCGTTTTCCGGCATGTAGCCGATCTGGTGCCGGATTTCCCGCATCCCGGTCCGGACGTCCAGCCCAAGAACCCTTGCTGTTCCTTCCGTCGGCGAGTGAAATCCCACAAGCGTGTGAATCAGCGTCGTTTTACCCGCGCCATTGGGTCCGAGCAGACCAATGCACCGGCCGGTAAACCGGCCGTTGAGATCTTTCAGGATCGGCCGCCCGCCGAGCTTCACGCCCAGGTGTTCCAACTCAATGAACATGAAGTGTTATACGAAAACGAAGCCGCAAAGTTCCTCTTGGATATGTATTACCTGAAGCCGATGGGAAAAAACAATGAGTGAAGCGTTGGCGAGCCCCAAACATCTTTCGCAACGCCGTTGCAAAATCAGCAACGCCGCCGCTAAATCAGCAACGCCGCCGCTAAATTAGCGACGGCGCTGCTAAATTAGCGACGGCGCTGCTAAATTAGCGACGCCGCTGGTAACTTTGCGACGCCGCTGCTAACTTTGCAACGCCGCTGCAATCTTTGTCGAGGCGTCGACATCTTTTGCCGCGGCGTCGCTAATTTTGCCGCGGCGTTGCTAATTTTGCAACGGGGTTGCTAACTCCTGCTGTTCGTAATTACGATGACAAATCGTGAGGGCGAGCACATTCCCCTCCTTGCAAAGGAGGGGAATACGCCTTGCCGTAAGTCCTTTAGAATTGTGGCACGCGAGCTCCGTCACTTGTTCACTGGGTAGTATCCGAATGGTCTTTTCTCTCCAGGTTTCCAACCCGGCTGTGCGGGAATGAAATTGTCGCGATTCGGCATTCTCACCTTCGGCAGGCTCCTGGCATCGAGGACGTCGGTTTCCTTGATGACTTCGTTTCGATAGAGCACATAGGCGGTTGCAGCATAGACTTCGTTCGCAGTGAGCGATCCCGGCTTCGATTGGGGCATAGCGCGGTTGATGAAGTCCCAAACCGTCGTGGCATACGGTACGAGGCTGACAGGGAGTTTCACAGGCTTGGCATTCCCGAGGGGTACAATCCCGCGGGTCAGTCCGCCGCCGTCGCCGTTTGGTCCATGACACGCTGCGCACTTCTGGGCAAAGAGGATTGCGCCCTCTTTGGCGGTTCCACTTCCCGGCGGCAGTTCTTTTCCGTCAGGGCTGATAGCGGTGTCCCTGGCCTTGATTTCCTCTTCGCTCGGAGTGCTTCCCAGCTGATAAGTGGGTCCTTGTGCCAGCGCCGTGACACACGCCGAGAGCGCTATCACTGCCGTGAGAAGACTAGAGGAACAGCGCATTTTGAATGCTCCCATCACGGTTGACCTTCCAAGGCTGAATGCCATTGAAATGATCGGCCTCGTAGAAGTAATCCGGTGCGACACGCAGATTCTTAGCAGCCTCGGCTATTGTCGGTTGAACTTCGCCCCGTTCATCCGTGGAGCGGGACTGCAGCACCGCCTCTTCGCCACTCCACTTCCACGGGAAGCGAAACCGTGTGTGCGCGTACCGATGCACCGGCTGTTGAAGCTGCGCCTCCTTATAGCTTCGGCCGCCGTCGATGGATACTTCGACTTTGCGCACTACTCCCGCACCGGTCCACGCCAGTCCCGTGATTTCGTAAGAACCGTGGCCGGGCAGTCGCTGGCCGCCGGAGGGCCTGGTAATGACGGAGTTGGGTCCCAGTTCGAATCGGAACCATAACCCCTTGCCGTCGGGTCTCGTGTCGGCGTTGTTGCCGCTTTCATGCCACGCCATTGCGGGCTGATCTACAACCTTGATTCGGCTTAACCACTTCACAGCGCGGATTGCTTCCCAGCCCGGGACCACCAATCGCACGGGGTAACCCTGTTGGGGACGCACCGGTTCGCCATTCTGGGAGTAGGCCACCAGAGTATCGTCCATCGCTTTTCCCAGCGGAATGCTCATGGTGTACTTGTTGGCGTCCGAGCCTTCAGCCACTATCCAGCTTGCCCCTTTTTGGACGCCGCACTCTTTGAGCAAAACCGAGAGCAACACCCCCGTCCATTCACTGCAACTCGTGCGTCCATGTACGAGCTGGACGGAGTCGGCATTCGGACCACGAAGAGGCCGGTTGTTTGCGTTGCATTCCAGGAAATAGATCCGCGATACGGATGGGAAACGCTTCAGCTCATCCATCGTGTAAACCAGAGGACGGTCCACCATTCCATGGATCAGGAGACGATGCTGCTGCGGATCGATATCCGGAACGCCCTTCACGTGGTCCATCAGGAAATGGAGGCCGGACGGCGTGATGATCCCATCCAGATCCTGAAGCGGAGTCATCAACGCGGTATCGCTGATTGCAGTGGCCCGGCCGGTAGTCCTGCGTATCGTGTTGTCGAACGGGGAAGGCTGCCCGTACACGAGGTTATCTTTGGGACGAGCTTCGGGTGCGGGTGTCTGGCCGCGCACCGACCGTACAGTTCCCATCACAAAGCTGGCCAGTGCGCCGCCAACCTTTAGGAACCGCCTGCGATCGGAATGGGAGTGTGAGCCCATAGATCTTTCTCCTTAGGTGATATCTGTAGCGGCGGTCCATGACCGCCGACATTGCAGCAGGTAGCGGGATCGCCGGCGGTCATAGACCGCCGCTACAGTTGAAAATTCAACGTTTTTGACGGATGGCTCCTTATAGCACCGGCCTGCCGGGGAATCAATTGATTTGGTAGCGATCCGGGCCAGCGGGCGTGGCCGGGAAACGGGCACGACTAGAGCATGATCGGTAGCGGAGCCTTATTCCTTTTCGAAACGCTGCGCGTGTAAGATAGGGCTTTCCTCACAGCCCCTATTCGTAATATTCCGGCGATATCTTCAGGCTGGCCTTCGCCGCCGCGTCATGCTGGATCCAGAGCTGAGCCCTGGCATTCTTGACGAACGTCTCGATCATCTCGCGGCTCTTTGCTGTCTGCTCCTTGTTGAAGTCGAAACCGGGAATGACTTTCAGTTTGAGCTCTTCGGGATAGTGATACAGGTCGCCCGACAGAAGCACCGGTCCGGTTTTGGGAAGCTTCAGGAACAGAGACTGGTGGCCAGGTGTATGGCCGGGTGTGAATTTGATCACGACGGTGCCGTCGCCAAAGACGTCATGATCTTCGCTGTTGAGCAACGTGGTCTTGCTTTTTTCCAGGTCGCCGAAGAGCGCGCGATTCGGAGCATTCGAGCCTCTGGCCGTGCTGCTGCTGTTTGCGAACATTGCGTCGCGCTCGATCTTCTGCACAATCCACGTGGAGCCGGCAAATGCGTTGGCGTTCGCGACGTGATCGCCGTGATAGTGGGACAGAGCGAGATAGGTGATATCAGCGGGTGTGTAGCCGATCGCAGCCAGCTGCGGCAGCAGAGGCCTGGTGACCGTGAAGGCTCCCTGCGTCGCAGGACCGGGAGCCTTGAAGTTGCTGTCGGGTATTTCACCGGTATCCCACATCAACGTTCCCTTCGGATGCGCGATCAGATAGCACGGCGTAAACATTTCAGTGGTCGCAAGCTGCCCCGGCTGGAATCCAAAGGCAGTTTCAGCAACTCCGGTGATTTTCCCGCAATCGAGAATATACAACCGGAGCGATTTCGGAGCTGCGGCACGGACCTTTTGCTGGGCGGCCGCCGGGGGCACAGCGGTCAGCGCGGCAAGCGCCGCCGCGAACAAGGCAAAGCGTATTTTTCGAGTCCACATGGGCGCCAAGCATACCACTGCTCGGAACCCTATTTGAACCGCACCTGATCGATAAGCCCGCTCAGCCCGGCGAGGTTCGAAAGGTTTGTTCCGATCATGGCTTTGCTGGAGAGAACGATGCGGTTCTGTTCTCCGTAGAGGCAAATCAGCGAGGGTGTGGAGTTCCTTACGAGATTTTGCGGCAGGTTGAGCGCGAGGTTCTGGTAGATGAATCCGGAGACATAATCGCGCCCGTCGGCCGGCAGCTGTGAAAGAAAATTGTCGGATCGCGCGAGCGACGCACCGGTGTCTCGATACTGCATGGCCTCGAGCAGAAGCGTCCGATCCGGCGCAATGAGCATGTACCCTCGCCAGAAAGTGTAATGAACCTTATACGATGCTGCCGGGAAGCTGACCGTATAGAACGTACGTCCATCAACAGTTTCTGAACTCAAGCTCACACCGGGCTGCTGTTTTGCTGCAGCTTCATGATTGGCCTCGGAGACCATCCACTGGATCGTGTTCTGGAGACGTGCGGCATCATACACTTCGACGACAATCTTCCAGGCGGGCGCCGGGAGAATCGGACCGTCCATCGCGAACAGGAACTCGCCTCCGAGAGGTGCGGCGAGGTCATGACGGATGTCGATCCGGTGCTGGTTCTGGAAATCGTCGATATCATGGATTGCCTGAGGGTTGTTCCGCTGGAGAAATGCAAAAACGTCCTCGATGATGAGCGATGGATCCTTCATCGCAATGGCTGCGACACCATAGGCGTCGGATGAAACAAACTCGAGCGCGCCCATCGGTGCGGGATTCGCAAGCCAGCCCATCATGCCCCGGCGCGTCTGATTGAATCCGAGTACGGCACGATACGAGGAACCGTCTTTCCCGTGTTTCTGCTCAATGACCAGTTGTTGAGCATCGGCCAGCCCCAGTTGCGTCGTTACCGGTCTGGCGGGCAGGAGTTTTTGAAGATCGGCGGCAAGGAACCATGTGACTCCCTCTCGATAGGCAGCGGAGATTCGCTGGTAGAGCGCAGTGGACAGGAAGGGATTGGATCTCGTTTGATGCCGGAATGCGAGAACCTCATCGATCATTCCAGGCGAGGAAACGACAAAGAGGCCGCCGTCGACCACAAACGGGATCTTGCTCCCCGGCAGACCCTGGATTGCAGCCTTCAGAGATTCCGGCTGCAATGCTTCCGCAATGAGCACTGGAGCAAGGTCTTTCTCGCCATCTTTGAGTGGCACAGCAATGATGATCTCGGAACCCAGGTAAGTCCCGACCTGGCGAACGCGATTCATCACATCGTCGGATGGCCACGAGGCTCCAAGCGATGGATCCTCGCGTACCCGCTGTTTGAAGGCTTGATAGACTTCGTCGACTGCTTCCTTCAGATTTGGAAGTGAAGCAAACGCAACAGTGTTTGCGGGAACCAGATTGACGAGATTCGATGTGTAGCGCAGGTCCGCGGCGGCCGGCGGAATGGTGTTCAACACGGGATTCGATGCGAACTCCTGTCCGGCCGTTAGCGCCTGAACCGTCGGGCCGTTCTGCACACGAACCTCTCCTTCAACGACCGAAACCCGCGATCCCTTCACACCGGCATTGACGGCAAATTTTGTGCCCACGACCGACAACGTAAGATCGCTCGTGGCAAGGTAAAGATGGCCGGAACGCTGCTTTGCGGCAGTTACAATGACGCTGCCCCGGCCGAGCCGGATTTTGACCCCATCATCCCCGCGGTCCAGCGACAATTCGGAGCGCTCCTGCACTTCGATCCGTGAACCATCCGCCAATTGGAGCACCGCCCTTGATTCTTTTCCCGTGCGCACAAGCCGATCCCGATCGATTCGATCACCCGCATTAATGGGGTAAATATCCGCGTCCGATACCACGAACAGATTGCCATCCACTGTCTGGGCAATCGCGTGGACATCGATTGGCCAAAGGAAATCCCGAATCGCATTCCTCTGGCTCAAGCCGGCAATGAAGACCAACCCCGCGGCTACCGCCCACGCGGCCACGTGCCGATACGTCCGGGTCTTATGCGTGGTTCGTTGGGACATGGTGGCGCGAAGCCCCTCATGAGGTTGCCGAGGGAGCCTGGCCCGCTCCATCGCCTTTCTGCACGCCACACACTCTCTCGTGTGGTCCTCGAACAGCATCGTCCTCGCGCTCGTCAAGCTCCGGCTCAAATATGCGGGAATCAGTGCACGGAAGTCTTCGCAGCTCGTGATCCGGTCTACGACTGCGGGGTGGGGCACCACCTTGTTGTATTCCGTAGTGAGTTTCGAAAGAACTCGCTCCGCCGCTTGCTCTGTCTCTTCGGGCTTGATCTCGATGTTGCGCACGGTTCGAAGCACACGATCCAGTATCGGTTTCATATAAGCTCTCCAAGATGTGTCTTGATGGACTTCTGGAGACGTAATCTCGCCCGGAAAAGCATGACTGCCACTGTGCCTCGCGAAGTGCCCATCATCTTCGCGATTTCGGCATTGTCGTATCCCTCAAGGTGACGAAGCACAAACATCTCGGCCGTCCTTGGGTTCAATTCCGCCAGCGCTGTCCGCAGCCAGTTCTGGATTTCGGAGGCGCCGCGTTCCCGATCGGGGCTTGGCCGCTGGTCTTCGATGTGGTTTTCGATCTCATCGGTCGAAACATTGCGGCTCTTCGTCTTCAGGATATCCAGCGCAATGTTGATGGCGGCGCGGTGCAGGTAGGCTTTGGGACTCGTTTCAAATTGCGGCGGGCATTCCCGGCGCAACAACCTTAGAAATAAAGTCTGGAGGACATCTTCCGCATCCTCTGCATTTCCGGTCACTCGATATGCGGCGCGAAAGACAAGCTCGTGGTGCGCACGAAACATCTGTTCGAATTCCTGTGGCAGCGATCTTGTTGTCGCCTTCTGGGCGGTCATGGCCATGAACGTCTCCATTTACATAACGTGCTGGATGAAGACTTATTAACAGTAGCGATTCAGTTGGGAGAACGCGGGCTAAAGCCCGCGACTACATTCGGGCTGAACGCTGATCCCCAATGTAGTCGCGGGCTTTAGCCCGCGTTCCCTGCTAAGATACGACGATGCCTGACGAAAAACTCCGAATAATGGTGTATCGCCACTCCGTCTTTTATAGCCCGCTGATCGCCACCATCGGCATGGGGTTCCTGAAGCAAGAGGGGCTGGACGCGACATACTTTCAGAAGCCGCAGGATCGAAACCAGTACGATATGTTCCGCCGGGGAGAGATCGAGATCATGCAGGCGGCGGTATCCACAAGTTGGGACCCGCTGTCGAAAGGTATCCGCGATATTCCAGTTCATTTTGCTCAAATTAACCAGCGAGACGGATTTTTCGTTACCGGCCGGGCGGGGGATAAATCATTCGACTGGAAAGAACTTGAAGGCGCGCGGCTTCTTGCGGATCATGCACAGCAGCCGTTCGCGATGTTGAAGTATGGACTCCATCTCAAAGGTGTCGAATTGAGCCGGGTCGAGATGATCAATGCGGGTTCGCCCGAAGCCATGGCTGCAGCGTTTCGGGCAGGGAAGGGCGATTACGTTCACCTGCAGGGACCTGCCCCTCAGCAGTTGGAGAGCGATGGTGCCGGGAAGGTGGTGGCAGCGATGGGCGAAGCGATCCCTCCGGTTGCGTTCAGCAGTCTGATGGCGATGCGTGAATTTCTGGAGACGGAGAAGGCGCAGGCCTTCATGCGAGCGTATCGGCGCGGGATCCGTTTCGTCGTGGAGTCTCCCGCCGCCCTGGTCGGAGAAGCCGTGGCGTCTTTCTTTCCGGGTGTGTCGTTGGACGTGTTGGCCGCGTCCGTCGGGCGCTATCAAAAGCTCGGTTGCTGGCGACTGGATCCCGCCATCACTCGTGAACAATACGAAGTAGCGATGGACGTGTTTCTGTTTAGTGGAGTCTTCAAAGAACGGTATCCTTACGACGACGTGGTGGTAAACCTGTAGCCGCCGGCTTCAGCCGGTCGCGTTTTAGCCCACGCGCCGGCTAAAGCCGGCGCCTACCCCGGTGCCCACATTCAAGGAGGCCTTATGTTTGCGATTGTCTTGGCGCTGTTGATGCTGCTTTCTGCGTGTTCGTCTGCGCCGCCGACCGGACCGGAAGCGGCGAAGGCATTAATCGACGAAGCCGCCGCTGCGATGGGTGGATGGGCGATGTTGGATGCCGTGAAATCACAGGAGATCCTCGTCGGTGGCGGTGATTGGGAGCCGATGCAGGCAGTCGATCCAAACGGAGAACCGAGAACGATCAACACCTTCGGCCAAAGTACCATCGTTGACTTCGAGAGGAATCGAATGCGCCTGACTTTCGACGCTATCCGCGTGTATCCGACCAGAGCGCCCGTGAAGTTCGTCGAAGTAATCGATGGTGATGCCGGAATGCTGGAGTCGGTGGACGCAACCGGAAAGGTTGTCCGCGAACGCCTCCACCCGAGCCGCTATGCCACTCGCCTGCGGGATGTCCGGCGCCTGCCCCTCCGCGTGCTCTATACTGCAAAAAGCGCCCCGGACATCACGCGGGTACCGGACAGAAACGAAGGCAACAAGACGCTTCACATTCTCCATTACACCGACGGCGGCATGCCCGTAGAGCTTCAGATCGATAGCTTCAACAAGCTTCCGATGCGGATCATCTATACCGAAGACGATCCAGTTTATGGCGACACCCTGAACGAGGTCGCTTTTGCAGAGTGGAGAGACTACTCCGGTGTCCGCCTCCCCCAGGGCCAGTCCGTCTTCCTGAACGGGAACAAAATCCGGGAGGAACGCGTACGTACTCTTATTAACAACACGAAGTTGGACGAGGCTGCCTTGACCGTTCCCCCAGAAATTCGCAGTCAGCCTGAAATCGGCGACCGCATTGTGTCACAGTGGATATTACGGCGGGTCGTGATGGGCGTCGGTTATCAGGATTTCGCCAGGCCGCAAAAGGTCGACCTGGTCGAGGTTTCCAAGGGTGTATACCACGTGAAGGGCAGTTCGCATCACAGCATGGCTATCGAAATGAAGGACCATCTTGTCCTGATCGAAGCACCGCTCTACGAAGAACGTTCGGCTGCCGTGATCAAGGCCCTGGAGGAGAAGATTCCGGGCAAGCCCATCAAATACGTCGTCATGACTCACTTCCATATCGACCACTCGGGAGGCCTGCGCGCTTACGCCGCGAAAGGCGCTACCATTATTGGGCCGGAATCGGCGGTGCCGTTCCTGAAGACGATGTTGTCACGGCCCAAGACGGTCCGGCCTGATTCGCTCGCCAAGGCGGGCAATACAACGCCGAACATTGAGGGCGTCAAGGAAACGAAGTCGCTCACCGATGGCGATCGTACGATTGAGCTCATACAGATTGAGAATCCACATGTGTCGGGAATGCTCGTTGCGTACCTGCCGGCAGAGAAAGTGCTTTTCGTCAGTGACCTTTATACGCCCGGCACGCCGGTTGAGCCGACCAATACTACCGGGATCGCAAATGCAGTCGCACTTGATACGGCGATCACTGGAGGAAAGCTTTCGGTTGACCGCATTGTGGGCGGCCACGGTGACATCGCGCCGCTTCGCGATCTGGCCAAGGTTACGGCCTTACCGAAATCATGAACACTGTAGCAGCGCTCTATGAGCGCCGACCGGCGGTCATAGACCGCCGCTACAGTTTCTTACGAAGAGGAGTCTGAATGGCTAATAAAATAATTCTCGGAGTTCTCGGCGGAATCGCGCTGATTGCAATTGTGCTTGGCTTCACTGTTGTCGGCACATACAACGGCCTGGTCGGTCTCGACCAGGCAGCGGAAGCACAGTGGGGCCAGGTTGAAAACACCTACCAGCGGCGCGCCGATCTGGTGCCGAACCTGGTTGCAACCGTCAAGGGCTCCGCCAACTTCGAACAGCAAACACTGACAGCGGTTACGGAAGCGCGAGCGAAAGTCGGACAGGTGTCCGCGGGAGCGCTCGAAAACATTACGCGAGACCCGCAGGCATTTGCTCGATTCCAACAGGCGCAGGACGGACTCTCGTCGGCCTTGTCCCGCCTGATGGTCGTTGCCGAACGATATCCGGAGTTGAAAGCCACTGCGGGGTTTCGCGATCTTCAGGCGCAGCTCGAAGGTACGGAGAATCGCATTACTGTCGAACGGATGAGGTTCAATGAGGCCGCTCAGGCGTTCAACACGAGGCGTGAGAGTTTTCCTACCATCGTGATTGCCGGATTTTTCGGAGAGCGGTTCCGGGTTAAACCGTACTTTAAAGCACAAACCGGAGCCGAAAAGGCACCCGAGGTGAAGTTCTAGCGTTGAACCACCGTCTTCGCCTGCTTCTCGTCGTTCTATTCGTTTCGGCTGCAACACTGAATGCAGCCGAAACGCCTATCCCGCCCGCGCCCAGCCGTTGGGTAACCGATACGGCAAACTTCATGTCGCCAGGAGCTGTAAGTTCGCTTGACGCGCGTCTGGATGAGTACGCGCGTGGGACAGGTCACCAGCTCATCGTCTACATCGGCACAACTACTGGAGATGCGCCGATCGAAGACTGGGCGGTCCGGGCGTTCGAGAAGTGGAAGGTTGGACGGAAGGGAATTGATGATGGACTGGCTCTGTTCATCATGTCCGCGGATCGAAAGCTGCGATTCGAAGTCGGGTACGGGCTCGAAGGTGACGTGCCGGATGTGACCGCGTCTCGCATCATTAACGAAGTAATCGTCCCGCGGATTCGAGCAGGCGATCAGGATGGCGCTGTAACAGCCGGCGTGGATGCCGTGATCAACGTCATCGGCGGACAGGGCCTTCCCGCTCAGGGAAGAGGACGGGGCCAGGGTCAGCAACGGCCGCTGACCCTGGCACAGCTCATCTTTTATGCAATCGTCGGAATCTTCCTTTTGGGCTTTCTCGTAACGCATCCTACGCTCGCGATGTGGCTGCTGTTCAGCTTTCTGGGCGGTGGCGGGCGTCGCCGCGGCGGAGGCTGGGATGGAGGCGGCGGAGGCTGGGGTGGAGGTGGCTTCAGCGGTGGCGGTGGCCGATCCGGCGGAGGCGGAGCAAGCGGATCATGGTGATGACTCGCGGAAAGTTACTTCGAATTATCGATCAGGATCGGCTGAAGGAAGCTATTCGGAAGGCCGAATATCGCACATCAGGTGAAGTCTGCGTATCCGTGGCGCGGCTCTTTTGGGGCAGCATCGAGAAGGCTGCGGACAAAGCATTCATGCGAATGGGCATGACCCTCACGAAGGAACGCAATGGTGTTCTTTTTTTCGTCGTGCCTGCGCGTCGAAAGTTTGTCGTGCTGGGCGATCGCGGCATTCACGAAAAAGTGGGTCAGGAATTCTGGGATCGTGTCGCGGCCGTGGTCTCGGAGAAGTTCAAGGATGGTGATTTCACGGGTGGCCTTGTTCATGGCATCGAAGAGGTCGGTGAACAACTTGCGACTCATTTCCCTCATCAAGCCGACGACAAGAACGAACTTTCCGATGACGTCGATTTCGGGAGGTAATTCGGGGACAGACGTATAAATCACCTAATTAGCAAGCGAGATAAACTTTGACTGCTAATTAGGTGATTTATACGTCTGTCCCCGAATTACCCCCCAAATCTCCTTGAAACTCCAAAGCGATAAGGGTAACCTTTGCCCGCCGCATTTCCGCGCGTACCAGAAGAGGCCTGGAAGGCCTGAAGACTTAACTCAATTTTGGGGGGTTGTATGAGTTTGAATGTGAAAACTCGAAAAGTTGACGGTGTGATCATTTTGGATCTGTCGGGCAGGCTGACGATCGGCGAACCGGTCCTTCTGCTGCGCGAAACGCTGCGGGTTCAGATAAACGAGGGCGCTCGGCAATACATCCTCAATCTAGGCGACGTTTCTTACATCGATAGCTCGGGACTGGGCGAGCTGGTTGCCGCCTACACCACCGTTCGCAACAAGCAGGGCGACGTCAAGTTGCTGAACCTGACCGCAAAGGCCAAAGACCTCCTGCAGATGACAAAGCTGCTGACCGTGTTTGACGTCTATGAGGACGAAGCCAAAGCGATCAGTTCGCTGAAGGCATCAAAGACGTCAGCATAGTGTCTGGCGGAAGTGCGTGGGAGTCGAACCCACCGGACGCCGGTTCCCCGACGCCCCACAGGCTTTGAAGGCCAGGAGAGTCACCGGACCCTACTCACTTCCAAACCGGCTATTATAGGGAAATATGACGACAAAGTACGAAATCCTAAAAAAACGCCGTGTGAACCGCGCTAAAAAGAAAGCCCGCCTCAAACGACGGGCTCAGGAACATTTCCAGGCCCGCAAAGGGTCTCAACAGCAGTAGTTCTTGGTCTGTCCCCGAATTACCATGAGCCCGTGAGTTATCAGGAAGGCTTCGAGGCTCTAAAGGAAGGCGACTTCAAGTCTGCCGTCCTTCTCCTGGAAAAAGCTGCCCGCGACACGGGCTACACCTCCGACCTCATCAATCACGCTTACACACTTGCGCTCTACCGCGCAGGTCAAAAGCCCCAACTGGCGGACGCTTCCTTTCAAATAGCAAATTCCTTGCTCCAGACTGATGCGGCATCCGCTATGGATTATTTCCAGCGGGCTATCTTTGCAGGTCTGGATCCACAGCGCGTGCGAAGGATTGGTGAGATTTTTGAAGAGTGGGCGGTGCCGGCACGATCCATTTCGGTGAGCCGGCCGGTGGATCGAGTGGCGCACGTGGTGGGAAGCCTTCACACCGGCAATCCACAAACTCGATACGTCAGAATGCTGTCGTCCAGCCTGAAACGGCAAGGCATCGAGTCGACGATTTTCACCACCGAATGGGCAGCATCGTGGTTTTTCAATGCCGCCGGTATGGCGAAGTCGGAACAGGTGGAGATCGAGGCCTCGACGAACGTTGCTTCTGTCGAAGGAGATTTCATCGAAAGAGCCGAGAGAATTGTGGAGGCTATTCGAGCGTCCGGAATCCAGATGGCGTTCTTTCATGCGAGTCTTGGAGAACAGATCACGGCTCGTGTTGCGGCCATGCGGCCCGCGCCGGTTCAGGTGAACGTGAATCATGGCACGGAGATGGACGCGGATCTGTTTGATGGTTTTATTCATCTTTCGCAAAGTGCGGTGGCCGCCACCCGGTTTCCCTCCCATCACGCAGAATGCATTCCGCCGGCCTCTGACATTGAAACTCGATTACAGACGCTGGAGCCGGTTACGCGGCAGGGCATGGGGCTTGAATCGGCGAGCAGCGTCTCGGCGACATTCGGCAATCTCGATAGCCTTCCGGGCGGTTATTTAAAAGCTTTGGCGGAAATCCTGAAGCGGTTTCCGAAGCATTTTCACCTGTTCGCTGGAGAGGGCAATGTAAGAGCATTCCGTGGACTGCTGCATTCGGAGGGCGTCTTGCCCCGAGTCCGTTTTCTGGGGCAGGTGGCGGATGTCGCACCCTTGCTGGATACGGTCGATGTTTACCTGGCTTCGTTTCCTCGCCTGGGGGCTCACTCCCTCATCGAAGCGATGGGAGCAGGAAAGCCGGTTGTTGTTTTGCAAACTGCCGGATCGGAATTTGTGGGTGTCCGCGAACTCATCGCTCCCGGGGAAGCGGGCTACGTCGAGATCGCTGATCGGTTACTGCGGAACTCCACGCTTCGACAAAAGCTGGGTCAGGCCATGCGCGATCGTTTCCGTGCTGAATTCCGTCCCGAGCGTCTGGGTGAGCGGTATGCACAGTTCATCGCTTCTCTGACGGCACGGTGACTTTCAGGAAGGAGATCCTAACGGCTCCATGCTCATTGGGGCGAGTCTCTCCGTGGACGAGAACGCCAGATGGATTCGGCCGCGAGGTTCCTTTTCTGTTACCTCGAGGACGGGTAAAAGAAGTCTGAGAAGCGACTGAAGTCCGGCCTGGTCATCATCGATTGGCGACTCATCGAGCATCCTCTTCGGAATCGACAACGCATTGCCCGACCAGAAATGCATCACGGCCTGCAACTCTTCACTGGCGACCAGCGGCTGCGTCATTTGTTGAAGGAAGTCTTTCCCCACTGGCTTCTCATCGTCTACCCAGAAAACGCAAAGCTCGGTCCTGGCAGATACAGCCCGGATTGCCCGCGGCCATTCTCCGGCTTTTCCCGCGTCGATGACCTCGAATTCCGGGTAGTTGAAGCCCTTGATCTCTGCAAGACGAGCCGGGGCATTCTTCCCCTGGTACATCCAGATAAGAGCGACCGACGGCGACCTTCTTTTCATGCTTTTCTCATCGGCAAGCGATCCCCGCCGGAGTAGAGGAAATGTGTTATAAATGGAAGGTTATTTATGACCAAACTGTTAATCCTTTCCTCTGATACCGGGGAAGGACACAACAGCGCGGCGGCGGCCATAGAAAATGCGGCCGGGACCGCCGGACTCAGTGTAAAGATTCGCAAGCCGTTAGAAGAATCTACGAGGGTCAATCGATCTCTCGCCAACTTCTACAATACTCTGCTTACGCACCGCCCCCAGTGGATGGGCTGGTACTTCCGGCTGATCGATGGAGCGCGGCCGAACGAGCGCCATTTCCTTTATTCTAAAGTCCGGAGGTATGTCGGCCGATTCATAGAATCGGAGAGCCCGGATATCCTTCTGTCGGTCCATCCGATGCTCAACCACTTCATTCAGCGCTACATAAGCGAGGAACGACTCGGCATCCCCTGTTATACATTTCTGACGGACCCGTTCCCTCCTTTCTGGCGCGGCTGGACGTCGCCCTACGTCGATCGTTACTTCGTTCCCACCGATGAGGCATTGCAGGGTCTCACCGCCAGCGGAGTCCCGGCATGGCGCATTGAACGAGTCCCCATGCCCGTGCGGCCCGGCTTCGTGCCGGCAACGATGACAGAGATTGAGGAATTCCGCAGCGCGCTCAAGCTCGACGGCGCAAGTACTATCCTTATAAACGGTGGGGCGCGCGGAGGTGGACCGATCCTTGAAATCTACGAAACGATCCGCCGCTCCGCCGCCGCTTCTTCGAACATTCTTGTAGTCTGCGGAAGAAACCACCGGCTCCAATGGCGGATCGAGCGTCTGCAGGACCGAAAAACACGAACGTTCGGCTTTGTCGAAGACATCTACCGATACGTTGCCGCTTCGGATCTGGTGGTTACGAAACCCGGCGCTCTCTCCGCGTACGAAGCTCTGGCGTGTGGGGTTCCTGTGCTGTTCACCGGCATGCGGGCTTTGATGCCGCAGGAATCGGGCCTGTTCCGCGCGGCAGCTCATTACGACTTCGGATTCGCAGCGAACACACTGCAGGAATTGGGAGCAGTGATTCGAAAAGGCCTGGGTGAGTGGAACCGTAAACGCGAAGCGATCCCCCAGTTTTACCAGGCCAGCAACGGCAAAGAATTGGTTGAAAGGATTCAGCCGGTTCATGTCTGAGCACAAGAAGATCTTCCTGACCGGGGCAACCGGATTCCTTGGGAGCCATCTGGCCTGGCGTTTGCTCCAGGAAGGGCATCACATCAGCGTTCTCGCACGTGGATCGAAGACTCTTTCGGCTCGCGACCGGGTGGTGCAGACGCTGCGTGACGTGGGCGCGACGAATTTCCACAATCTCGATGTGTTCGAAGGGGACATTTCGCTTCCGAACCTGGGATTGAGCGAAGCTGTGATCCAAAACATTATCGCTTCGACCGATGAGGTTTGGCATTGTGCCGCCTCGCTGTCATTTCAACAGGAGGATCGAGGCGAAATCTTCCGGATGAACGTGGGCGGGACGCAACATATCCTCGCACTTACCGAGCGCACTCGGAAGCGGCGGCTTCAACACGTCAGTACCGCTTATATTGCAGGTAATCGCTCGGACGTCGTTCTGGAATCTGAGATCGACGTCGGTCAATCTTTCAAGAACGCATACGAAGAATCGAAGTGCCAGGCGGAGTTGTTGATTGCGGATGCGCACCGGCGAGGCACGGTTTCAGCGTCGGTGTATCGCCCAAGTATTGTCATTGGAGATTCGAAATCCGGACGTGTGACGCACTTTCACGGCGTGTATGCCTTCATTCGTGCGCTGTGGGCCTCATTGGAACGGCTTCGCCGCCGGATGCCCGGAGGCGGGCTGATCACGCTGCCGCTGCGTGTGCTCGGCGTTGAGACTCAAACTTTAAATTTTGTTCCGATAGACTACGTCGTGGATGGAATGATCGAGATTTCGCGACGGCTCGAAAGCGTAGGTGAGACCTACCATCTGGCGAATCCGGTCCCCACGGAGAATCGGCTCTGGCTGCCGCATATCTGCCGCGTGCTGGGAGTCCAGGGCATCCAGTTGGTCGGTGAGAATTCATTCCTCAAGACGCCCATGACCAAACTGGAAGCTCTCTTTCAGAAGCAAATGGCCTTCTATTACCAGTATCTGCAGGGCGAGCCCCGCTTCGATTGCCGGCGCACGCTCGAGGCGTTGAAGAACACGAGCATCGAATGTCCCCGCGTTACCGTCGAGTTCATTCACAAGATGGCGGGCTGGTACGTGGACTTTCTAAATGGGAAAGAACCACAAGAGGTGCCGTCCCCTTAAGCGGCTCTGCGCGACTTGATGCCAAACTCCGGCAGAATTTCTCTTTCGTAAAATCTGAAAAATCCTTCCTGATCTTTTCCGATTTGATGGACGGAGACGTAATCTGCCCCGGCATCCGCACATTTCTGGATCGCTTCGAGGTGTTTTTTCGGATCGGGACCGCACACGACTTCTTCGGCCAATTTCTGCTCGGTAACCAATTCCGCTGCCTCTTCGAAGTAGCGCGGGATGGCGAGCTCGACGATCAGTGGCCAGGGTAGCGGTGCGATGGGCCACACGCCTAGCGCGGTGCGCCGCGCTTCCTTCTCGCTCTTTGCCCAACATACCGTGACCTGCGCATATTTGGGTTTCTTCCTGCCTCCGGACGAATTAAATGTTTTGATCGTTTTCTCTTCAGCTCCAACCGTGATCAATCCGTCCCCGATGCGCGCGGCCAATTCGGCGCTTTGCGGACCCGCGGCGGCGACGTATATTGCTGGCGATTCTTTCGGCAGCGTGTATACCCGGGCATTCTCAACACGGTAGTAGCGGCCGCGATGACTCTTCATGCCGCCTTCCCAGAGCAGGCGGATGACCTGAACCGCTTCCTCCAGCATCTCCTGTCGAACGGCAATCCGGGGCCACTTTCGTCCTGTGATGTGCTCATTCAAATTTTCGCCGGTTCCCACGCCAAGGAAGAATCTTCCAGGCATCATTATGGCTGCTGTTGCTGCTGCTTGAGCGATGATGGCCGGATGAATGCGTATGAGGGGGCAGGTCACGCCCGTCCCAAGCCGCAGTCTCTTCGTTGTGGCGGCGATTGCGCCAATGACGCTCCACACAAAGGGACTCTGTCCCTGTGCGTCAGTCCATGGATGGTAGTGGTCCGAGATGAGGGCAAAAGTGAATCCGGCTCGTTCGGCACGCTGTGCGAACCGAACCAATTCGGTCGCAGACTGCTCTTCGCTCGTCAAAAAGTAACCGACCTCAACCATAAAACCCCCTCTCCATTTTTGGACTTCTTCGAAAAGTAATTGTCAACTGTAGCGGCGGTCTATGACCGCCGTCCGCTCCTCCAAACTTGGGAAATTTTCCCCACGCACCCGCACATGGCCGGATCAGCGTGATATGATTTTCCACTCATGCGCAAGATCGCCGTAGTGGATGACAATTCGGACAATCGTTTGATCATTAGAACCATTCTCGAAGATCAGTACGAGATTGTGGAATTTTCGAGCGGGCTCGAAGCGATTGAGGGGTTCAAGAAAAACCGCCCTGACGTCGTCATTCTGGATATTTCGTTGCCGGAAATGGACGGCACGGAGATTCTCCGGCGCATTCGCGACGATTCTCAACTACACGACCTGCCCGTCATTGCGCTGACAGCGCACGCGATGGTTGGCGACCGCGAAAAATATCTCTCTGCCGGTTTCAACGATTACGTGCCCAAGCCCATCCTTGACATGAATGTTTTATTTGACACTATCCAGCGCTGGATTCCCGAATAAAATTGGCTATCTGTTTGCTCCGTCAATATGTATATGGCGCAGCATCCTGTTCGAGTTCTTTTGATAGACGATCAGGAATCGGATTACCTCCTGATGCGGAGCATGTTGTCGTCGATTCCGAATCAGGCCTTCCACCTGGAGTGGGCATCTTCACATGAGGCCGGTCTCGAAGCGATACGGCGGGCGGCGCCCGATGTCTGCGTGGTCGACTGTGGCATCGATGCGAGCGACGGGCTCGAGTTATTGAAAAATGCCTGCGAAGCGGGCTCGAAGGCGCCGGTCATTCTTCTCACTGGAACGAGTGACTTCCAGTTGAATGGGGAAGCTATAGGGCTTGGCGCGGCGGATTTTCTCGTCAAGGACCAGCTCACTGCGGCGCTGCTCGAGCGCTCGATGCGTTACGCGATGGCGCACGCCCGCACACTCGACGAACTGAGACGGCAGCAGGATGAGCTTCGTGCCTCGGAACTGCGCTTTCGCTCCGTCGTCCAGTCAGCGAGCGACGCCATTATTCTTGCCGACGATTCAGCCAGGATCATCGGCTGGAACCGGGGCGCGGAGGCCATCTTCGGCTACAGCGAGGACGAAGTTCTGGGGTTCCCGATTGAACTGCTAATGCCGGAGCGCTACCGCGATAAGCACCGCCTGGGCTTCAAGCGCTTCCGCATGGGCGGCAGGCCGCATCTGATTGGGAAGACCGTCCAGCTCGAGGGATTACGAAAGGACGGATCGGATTTTCCGCTCGAGTTATCGCTGGCCTCCTGGACAAGCGGCGGCGGGACCTTTTTCACCGGCATTCTCCGGGACATCAGCGAGCGAAAACGTGCGGACGAAATGCGAAGCGCCTGGGAAGCCGCCGAAGAGGCCAGCCGTGCCAAAAGCAACTTCGTGGCGAATATGAGTCACGAGCTTCGTACCCCTCTGCATGCCATCATGGGCTTCACGAATCTCCTCCTGAAGAACAAGGATTCCGATACCGAAGCGAGGGACTTTCTGGAGCGCATTCTACTCAATGCGAAAGATCAACTGGCGCTCATCAACAACACTCTCAATCTCTCGAAGATAGAAGCGGGCAAGGTGGATGTTGAAGCTCGTCCGGTCGCCATCGACAGGATTGTGCGCGATGTTGTGAGGCAGATGGAAGGACAACGTCGAAGTCCGGGTGTAGAGATTGTTTTACGGGTTCCTCCATCCATGCGGCCGCTTACAACCGACGGGGCGAAACTGAAACAGGTGCTCATCAACCTCATGGAAAACGCGCTCAAGTTCACGGAGAGCGGCACCGTGATCGTTAATGTGGCGGTGTCACCCACGGACTTTTCCCCCGTGCGAATCGACGTCATCGACACCGGTCCGGGGATTCCGCCGCAACAGCTCGATGAGATCTTCGAACCATTCCGGCAGCTCGAGAAGAGGGCCATTTCCCGGCGCAGTGGTACGGGCCTGGGTCTGACGATTAGCCGTTCGCTCTGTGACCTTCTCGGATACGACCTCAGGGTTCAAAGCAAAGAAGGTCGTGGTTCCACTTTCAGCATCCTGCTGGCGTCCGAAACAGTACTGCCGCTCTCTGCTTGAAGGGGTGCCGGAATGCTCATAGTGGTGTCGGAGAACCACTGACAATCGGAAAAGGTCCCTGAGTCCGATTGTTTTTTTACTGGCGGAGGCAGTTTTAGTTCCAAGGAAGGCCCAATAAAACCATAGGCTTGCCGTCCACATACTTTCCCGCCACCGTAGTGAATCACGTTGGCATTCCCATTGCACTTTGCACTTCGTTAAAAAAAGGGGAGGTAGGGGTCCAGATGAGTAAACGATCGATTCTCGTTGTCGACGATGACCGGAGCGTCCGAAGTTACCTGTCGGACTTCCTGAGCTCGTGCGGACACCACGTCGAATGCGCGGAGTCAGGTGATCAGGCTGTCGCGCGTCTGAACGCCGGCTACACGCCTTCACTGATGATTCTGGACATCGTTATGCCTGGCATCAACGGTATCGCCGTCCTGGAGAGCGTTAAGAAGATCCATCCGTCCATTCCCGTCATTATTCTCTCTGCTGTGGGTCAAACCAAGACGGTTGTTGACGCGATGAAGATGGGCGCTGCGGATTTTCTGGTGAAACCGTTTGAAGAGCAGGAACTCGAACTCGCAATCGAGAACGTTGTCGAAAAACAGAAATTGAAAGAGGAAGTGAAGACGCTCAAGCGGCAGCTCGATCAGTACATCGAGCAGGGTGATTTTCTTTCAACGAATCCGAAGGTGCTGCGCATCAAGGAAATCGCGAAACATGTGGCGGACACGGATGTTCCAGTATTGATTACTGGCGAGTCCGGTGTCGGGAAGGAAGTGCTCGCCCGCTTCATTCACATGAGTTCTTCCCGTCACGACAAGCCGTTCGTGAAAGTCAATTGCGCGGCACTGCCGAACGACCTTCTCGAATCCGAGTTGTTCGGCTATGAACGCGGCGCGTTTACCGGCGCGTTGAACGAGAAGCCGGGCAAATTCGAACTTGCAGACAAAGGCACGCTGCTCCTGGATGAAATCGGGGAGATGACGCCGCACTTGCAGGCCAAGCTTCTCCATGTTCTCCAGGACTCGGAGTTTTGCCGCCTTGGTGGAAAGCGCCAGGTGCGGGTCGATGCGCGTGTTCTCGCTTCGACGAATATCAATCTGGAAGAGGCCGTCGCGAAGGGGTCGTTCCGCGAGGATTTGTATTTCCGGCTGAACGTCATCCGCCTGGACATTCCGCCGCTGCGGGAACGACGCGAGGATATTCCCGTTTTATGCAATTACCTGCTTTGCAGGTATCGCGAACGGTACAAGAGCAACGTCGAGGAGATCTCGCCGCAGCTTCTCGATTCATTCCTCCGATACGATTGGCCCGGCAATGTGAGACAGCTGGAGAATTCAATCAAACGCTACCTCATCCTTCCGGATGTGACTGGGAGCCTCGTGGAACTGAAGGAACAGCCGGCGAACTCCACTCCCGTGCAAGCGAAGCCGAAGGAAGACAACATGTCTTTGAAGGACGTCGGAACACGCGCTGCCGAGCAGGCGGAGAAAGAACTGGTCCTTCGTGTTCTCGAAGAGACCAGTTGGAATCGCAAGCAGGCCGCGCGGCGCCTGAACATCTGCTACAAGGCTCTCCTCAACAAACTCAAGCGCTGGCAGATCGATAATCGGCAGGGTCTTCAGAAGGCACTCAGCCGTCCCTCGAGTGGACGCGACTTCCAACCATTGCCATTCTGAGACCCTCAAAAAACGTCAAAAGGCCCGGGAATACGCGGTTCCCGGGCCTTTCGTGCTTTTGCGGCTATGAATCCCCGTTCCAAAAGTAGAAGAGTGGTTCACCTTCTGCACGTTCTAAGGCCTTGAAAAGCCCGTCAGACCGAAGGGAAACCATCGTGCTCCTCTCTTTTCGGAAATGTCTATAGGAGTTGCAATGAGATTCACAACCATTTCGGCGTTCATTCTCATCTCCTCGTTGTTGATCGGTCCAGTTGCAGGCCATGCGCAGCATTACGGCGAAACCGAGTTTCGGCTTGGCCCCGGCGATGTCATCAAGATCTTCGTCTACAAAGAGGAGGAACTCTCGGTGGAAGTGCCGGTTCGGCCTGACGGCAAGGTCTCGCTTCCTCTGATTGGCGAACTGCCGGCGAGTGGCAAGACAGCAGTCGAATTACAGAAGGAAGTCAGCCAGAAACTCACGCAGTACATTGCCGAGCCCGTTGTGAATGTCATCGTCAAGGAGATCAACAGCGCCCAGGTATCCGTACTTGGCGAAGTGAAGACTCCAGGGATGTACAAGATCAAGGATCGCGCTACGTTGCTCGATGCGATTGCGCTCGCCGGAGGTTTTACCGAGTACGCAAAGCGCGACAAGGTGACAGTGATCAGGACCGTCCCTTCAGGGGAACAGAAGCGGTTCAAGCTTAACGTCGACGAGCAAATAAAGGGCAAGAACGGTGATCTGTTCTACGTCCTGCCGTACGACAAGATTGTTATTCAGTAGGCCGGAAGGTTTCCAGGAATTCCCAGATATGAAGAAAGCCTCAGTCGTACTCCTGCTATTTCTGCTGTCGTTGCCGGGCCCGTTGGCCGCGCAACAGGCAAGAGTCGGCGTCAGGGGATTTTCGCTGGTCACGCCGCTGACAATCGCCGGGGTCAACGACCACAACTTTCTTGTAGATCGTTCGAAGCCGGATGAGAGGTTATTCATTCTGTCGCTGCCAGGCTCCGTGCAAGCACTCGCGCCCAGCGTGGGCCCGCAGCGTCTCAATGACCAGGTAACGATGTTGACACTTCCCACACTTGCTTATCAGAGGGGCGGGCGGCGGTATGAACTAACCGCCACATACATGCCGGAATTCGAAATGTACCTTCGGAACAGCGACCAGAACTCAATGAACCAGACGGCAACCGCGGAGTTCCTGTTCTTTCCGAGCCGAAGGACACGCTTCTCGTTTACAGATCAATACTGGAAATCCAAGGATCCTGTACGGATCTTGCAGAACGTTTCTGTGCTGTTGCCGCGAAGTCCATTCAGGGAAAACGCCATGCGCGGATCATTTGAAATCCAGGCAACGCCATTGACTGCGTTCGAAGTGTCGTATGGGAACGCGGTGACGACCTTCGGGCAGACGGATCCGTTTCAGGCGCGCATTCTCGATAACGTAACCCACGGCGTTTCGTTTACGGCCAGCCGGATCATCACGCGCAGGCAGCGTGTAAGCGCCACGTACTCGTTCTTCAAAGTTGCGCCCATTAACAGGGCGAAACCGAATGACGATGCGGTGGACACGAAGCGCGAAATGGAGCATCCAGTGCAGACTTTGTCGATGGGATACCAGGTATCCCTCAGTCCGAGCATGTACCTTTCGTTCAATGGCGGTATGAGCACTCTCGACAACGGGAAGAGTTACGTCTTCGGCATCCTGGGTAACAGGCGGCTGGGTGTCTTCTGGCTCGGGGCCGGATATTCCCGATCCGCTTCTTTCGGCATCTACCCCGGCGTTCCGACAGCGTTGCCCAACGGTCTGGCTCCGGCAGATTACATCGACCAGATCCTGTTTCGCCTGAGTGGCCAGCCAACGCGGCGGATCGGTCTGCAAGTGGAAACCAACGCGACGCATAATGCATCGCAAAAGGTCGCCGGCCCCAACCATTCTCTGATCGCAAGGACGCGCGTCGACTACCGGTGGACGGATCGAACCGTCACTTTCGCCAGTGTTGAAACGTACCAGGCGCCGTGGAATGACCACATCAAGGCGCCCTTATCGCGCAACCGTTTTATTGTCGGCCTCGAGTTCTCTCTATCGGACGAACGCGAGCGACGCATCAACCGGCTCAATCGAGACGAAGACTATGTCGCGCTGACCGAACACGCGCGACGGCGCCGAACTCCCGATCCCGAATAGAAAGGAGGCAAGAATGGCAAATACACCAACTGGAAACAGCCTGTCGATATTCTCAGTACTTGAAGCGCTCAAGCGCCGCAAGTTGATCGTCATCATTCCGACCATTCTCCTCAGCGTTGGATTTACCCTTTTCGCCTGGCTGGCGCCGGCCAAATATCGCGCGACCGCCACTCTTGCCGCCGAGCAGACAACAGCGCCGGAGTACATAAAACACGTGGCTCCTCAGCCGCTTCAAATGGAAGATCACCTCTGGATGGTTCGCGAAGCTCTTTTTGGCCAGCCGGTACTCGAAGCAGCGGCGAAAGAGTTGACCGCATACAAGAATGCCCAGGGAAACGTGCCGCCTGAAGCGATCGAGGAGTTGAAGTCCGGTATCGAGATAAAGGTCGAAGGCGAGCATTCGTTCACGCTTTCATACGCGAACGGGAAAGATCGCTACGAAGCGATGAACGTAACAAACAAGCTGGCGCAGCTTTTCATTCAGCAGACGTCGGCGAGCCGCACGCAGAGGACTCAGGAAACGGCGTCGGTCATCGATGACCAGCTCGAAGCGTTGAAAAAACGCCTCGATGCTCAAAGTAAAGAAATCCACGACTACAAGCAGAAAACCGTGACGGCGTTGCCCGAGCACATCGACGATAACTTCCGCCAGCTTCAGTCGCTGACCGACAACTATTCGCACAATGAACTCAAGATCGCGGAAGACGGAGCACGCCGGACCTCGATCATGAACGAGATGCACGAACTGGAAGCGAAGGGTGTCCTCGAGCAACCGGTTGTTGAGGATATACCGCCCGAACAGGCCAAGCTGGACGAACTTCGCCAAAAGCAAAGGGAGTTCGAGACGCGCGGCTACACGCCGAGCCATCCTGAGATGAAGTCGTTGCTCAAGCAGATCCACGGGCTCGAGGAGGTTGTTGCGTCGAAGCCGCGCAAGACCAAGTCCGAAACCACGCCCACGTATTTGGAATACGTCAAGCTCAAATCGGAACTGGCCGAGGTTGAACAGCGCCTCGCCGGTTATCAGAAGGAGCAACAACGGATCAATGGGCAGATCGCGACATTCAATGGGCTCATCCACGCGACTCCCCAGAACGAACGTGTGATTGAAGACCACCAGAGGGAATATGACGTCGGTGAAAAACAGCTTCACGCCTTGCTCGACAGGCAGCTCGACGCCAAGCTCGCAAAGGGCCTCGAAAAGGCAGACAGCGGTGTTGCATTCGCGATTGTCGAGCCCGCGGGCCTGCCCTCAGGGCCCTACAGTCCGCAACGGGCGCGGCTGATCCTGATGGGAATCGCTGCCGGCCTCGGTATGGGTCTCGCTCTGGCTTTCGTTCTGGAGCAGAACGACACGACTTTCGGAACCGTCGACGATTTCCAGGCATTTACGACTTTGCCTGTGGTCGGCGTCATTCCGAGCATCCCCAACAAGGGGGGCAAAAAGAATAAGTTAAAGAACCCCATCGTCACGATCACCGATCCCGAGTCCGTCGCGGCCGAACAGTACCGCATCCTCGCGATGAAGTTGCTGCAACTGTGCGCGGGCTCGGACACACAGGTTGTGACGCTCACCAGTGCCGCCGGCGGGGAAGGCAAATCGTTAACGGCCATCAACCTGGCGATGGCGCTGGCTTTAACTACCGACCGAAAAGTCCTGCTTGTCGATGCGGACATGCGGAGGCCGCGAATCAGCGAATACCTCAGCATGACGGTCCCGGCAGGCAAAGGTTTTCACGATCTGTTGCTCAGGCCTGAGGACAGTACCGAAAGGTACATCACGAAGGTGGGAGCACTGCACGTCATCGGAGGAAGCGTGCCGCCTTCAAATCCTGTGGCAGCTCTCGCTTCGCTCAAGGCTCGGGCTCTCTTCGAAAGGCTGAAGCAGGAGTTCGCTTACGTCATCGTTGATGCGCCCCCGACCCTGCCGATCGCGGACAGCCATATTCTCAGCGGCCTTTCTGACAAGGTCCTGTTCGTTGTGCGCTCGCGCGAGACACCGCGTGAGCTATTCCAGCACGCCGTTGAAAGCTTCGATGCAGCGAACCTGCTCGGAGCCGTGCTCAACGACGTAATTTACCAGCGTAGTCGCTACGCTTACGCGTACGAGTACTACAAGAAAAGCGCAGCATAAGTTATGGACGAGAGTATTGGTCTCGTAAGAAGTGTTGTTAACCGACGGGAGCCTCCCGCCACGCTGATCCTCGGATCTGAGGCAACAGCGCGGAAACTATGTGACGAGCTCCTGCACAAAGAGCAGCCGGAAAGCATTCGCGTCGTTCAGTACGCGGAGCTGGTGAGATTCGCAAGGCGAGAGGACATTGCTCGAATCATCGTTGCCGATGTAGACATTGAGGAAGACAGCGCCGCCGCCAAAACGCTTATTGATTTCAAATTCCGAGGCGTCAAGATTGAAAGGGCTATCGAGTCGTTCGAAAAAGCCGAGCGCAAAATCTGGCTCCAGGGTCTCACGTCGAAAAGCGTCATCTTTGCAAACGGTTTTGGGCCGTCGAGGTTCTATCTCGGTTGCAAGCGCATCTTTGATCTAATCGTATCCATTGCTCTTTTTATTCTTTCCGCGCCCCTGATGGCGCTGGTTGCCGCTGCAATCTGGATCGAGTCGCCGGGCCCGGCCATCTTCAGACAGGAGCGAGTCGGGCTTCAGGGAAAGAAGTTCATCGTCTACAAGTTTCGGTCGATGCGCATGGATGCGGAAAAGCATACCGGCCCGGCATGGGCTAAGAAGGACGATGACCGCGTCACCTGGATAGGCGCGTTTCTACGCAAGTGCAGGCTGGACGAACTGCCCCAGCTCTACAACGTCATCCGTGGCGAGATGAGTTTCATCGGGCCAAGACCGGAACGCCAGTACTTCGTGGATCTGCTGAAGGACAAGGTCCCCTATTACGACCTGCGCCATTACATAAAACCCGGAGTTACAGGCTGGGCGCAGGTGATGTATCCGTATGGCGCTTCTGTTGAAGACGCCTATCAAAAGCTGCAATACGATCTCTATTACGCGAAACATATGTCTCTCGGCCTGGATCTGAGCATCCTGTTCAGAACCATCAAGGTTGTTTTTGCTGGAGAGGGCCGATGAGAATTGTCGGCATTGGCGGTGGCACTGGTCTGCCGGTCCTGCTGAGTGGACTGAGAAAACTCAACGAGGACGGGGAAGAACCGATCGACATCACTGCGATCGTCACCGTCTCCGATAACGGCGGCTCGACCGGCACATTGCGGCAGGCTTTCGGCATGCCGGCGATGGGAGACATCCGCAACTGCCTCGTGGCTCTGGCCGATGCAGACAGGCTGCTTACCCTGATGTGCCAGCACCGATTCGAAGTGACCGACGGGCTCGCCGGCCATTCTCTTGGAAATCTGATCCTTTCGGCTCTCTATCAAATGTCGGGTGATTTCCAGAGCGCGGTGCAGCTGGCCTCCGACCTTCTACGGCTCGAGGGGCGAGTGTTGCCGGTTACCGAGATTCCCGTGACCTTGTGTGCGCTGTGTGAAGATGGAACAACGGTCGAAGGCGAATCGAGTATTCCGCAATCGAAGGTAAAGCTCAGCCGTCTGTGGCTCGATCCACCGGACCCGCTGCCTTCGCCGGGTGTACTCGAGGCAATTGAGTACGCCGATGCCATCGTAATTGGTCCAGGCAGTTTGTACACAAGTATCATTCCCAATCTGCTCGTGGAGGGCGTGGCGGAAGCGATCTATGCCTCGCGCGCCGTCAAGATTTACATTTGCAACCTGATGACACAGGCCGGTGAGACCGATGGTTATTCGGCTGTGCATCACTTGCGGGCGCTCCAATCGTATTTGCCCGCGGGATCAATTGACGCTTGCGTTCTGAACAACCAGGCAATAGGCACTGGACTTGCAAAGGCGTATCTGAGGTCTGAAGCCGAGACTGTGTTGTTCACCCGCGAAACCGAAGACGAAGTCCGCAGAGCGGGCGTGATTCCGGTGGCAGCAGCTCTGTTGAAAGATGGCGAATTGAAAGCCAGGCACGATCCCGACGCGCTTGCCCGGGTAGTTGTCTCACTCGCGAATGGCGTAACAGGCGTGCAGGAGCTGACCTGCGGCGAAAGTAACAGGAGGTAACATGTGCGGAATCGTGGGTTACATCGGTTCCCGAGAGGTGTCCAGTGTTTTGGTAGATGGACTGAAGAGGCTCGAGTACCGCGGCTACGATTCCTGCGGTGTCGCGATCATCGATGAAGAGGCACCGACAATCGTACGTTCGGTCGGAAGAATCGGCGGCCTCGAAGAAAAAATCAAAGAAACCAATCCGACGAACGGATCGGTAAAATGCGGCATTGGCCACACGAGATGGGCGACTCATGGCAGACCTAGCGAAGGTAATTCGCATCCACACCGCGATTGCACGGGCCGCTTTTTCGTGGCGCATAACGGGATTATTGAAAATTATCTCCAACTCAAGCGTCGCCTGATCGCGGACGGACACAAATTCGCCAGCGCGACGGACACCGAAGTTCTGCCACACCTTATTGAAAGCTATTACGACGGAGACCTCCAGGCTGCTGTCCGGCAGGCCCTGCGTGACGTCGAAGGTGTCTACGGCATCGTTGTCGTTTCCAGCGAAGATGGCGGTCGCAAAATTGTGGCCGCGCGAAACGGGCCGCCGCTCGTGGTTGGAATCGGCTCCGGCGAAAACTTCATAGCGTCGGACGTGCCGGCGCTGCTGCCGTACACGCGTGACATGGTGTTCCTCAAGGACGGCGAACTTGCTGTTGTTGGAAGCGATAGCGTTCAGTTTACGGACGTCGACGGACGCTGCACGTGCCGGCCGCCCGAAACGATCACGTGGACGGCAGAGATGGCCGAAAAGGAAGGCTATGCCTACTTCATGCAGAAGGAGATTTACGAGCAGCCGCGGGCAATTCGAGACACTCTGATCGGACGCCTGGGCGCGAACAACACGGTCACGCTGGACGCTGATCTGGGAGATATGGAAGCGTTGTCGTCAGTCGACCGGCTGCACATCGTAGCAATGGGAACGTCTCTACATGCCGGTCTCGTCGGAAAATTCCTGATCGAGTCGCTGGCCCGAATTCCGGTCGACGTGGATAACGCCTCCGAGTTTCGCTATCGCGATCCGATCATCGGGCCGAACGATCTCGTTCTCGGCATCAGCCAGTCCGGCGAAACGGCGGATACGCTGGCGGCAATGAAAGAAGCCAGGGAGAAAGGCGCCCGCCTGCTTTCGATTTGCAATGTCGTGGGGAGCCAGGCTGCGCGCCAGTCCGACGCTGTGTTGTATACCCATGCAGGTCCGGAAATTGGTGTTGCGTCAACCAAGGCCTTCACAACTCAACTGATCGCTCTCTACCTGCTTGCGCTGCAACTCGCGCAATCACGCGGGTCGCTGCCCGCAGACGAGATCGCGCGTCATGTGCGCCAGCTGCGCGAGATTCCGGATCAGATCAACCGGATCCTGGAGCAGGGCAATGACATGGCGGTCCTGGCGGAGCGCTTCAGAAATTCCAAAAACTTCCTGTATCTCGGCCGGGGCGTGAACTACCCCATCGCGATGGAAGGGGCCCTGAAACTCAAGGAGATTTCATACATCCACGCCGAGGGCTACACCGCCGGCGAGATGAAGCATGGACCCATTGCGCTTATCGATTCGGAGATGCCGGTTGTCGTCCTGGTGCCCCAGGACAGCGTCTACCGCAAGACGATGGGAAACATTGAAGAAGTAAAGGTTCGTGACGGAATAGTGATCGCCGTCGCTACAGTCGGAGACAAGGAAGTTAACGAGAAGGCGGATCACACGATCTACATCCCCTGTGCCGATCCGCTGGTGAATCCGATTTTGGCGACCATCCCGCTTCAACTGTTTGCGTATCACGTTGCCCTATTGCGCGGCTGCGACGTCGACAAGCCGCGGAATCTGGCCAAGAGTGTCACGGTCGAATAGTCGAGGTAATGATGGAAACCGTCTTCTGGCTCAGCTTCATCTTCATCGTTTACGTGTACTTCGGGTATCCCGCAATGCTCGCGATACTGCGCAGGCTTGCCGGGCGGCCCGTACAAAAGGCTTATTACGAGCCGACGGTCAGCATCGTAATTGCAGCACATAACGAGCGTGAGCGCATCGAGAAGAAGCTGTTGAACTGTCTTGCGCTGGATTATCCGAAGCGCAAGCTCCAGATCATCGCTGCGCTGGACGGGCCGACGGATGGAACCGAGTTTGTGGTCTGGAAGTATGCGAGGCAGGGAATCGAGATGTCTCATTCACCGGAACATCGCGGAAAATCTTCGGCCCTGAATCTCGCCATGAGGCGGGCGACGGGCGAAATCATCGTCTTCGCCGACGTGAGACAGATGTTCGATCCCGCAGCGATCCGCGAGTTGACGGCGAATTTTGCGGATCCACAAGTGGGCGCGGCCAGCGGCGAACTTGTCCTCATGGACGAGTCGCGGGGAGAAGCAAAAAGCGATGTCGGTCTCTATTGGCGCTACGAAAAGGCCCTTCGCGCGATGGAAAGCAGGATTCATTCGGTTGCGGGCGCCACGGGTGCGATTTACGCCATCCGGCGCGAACTCTATCAGGAGTTGCCGGAAGAGACGCTTATCGACGATGTAGTGATTCCCATGCGCGTCGTTCTCGCAGGCAGACGGACGATATTCGATCCCGAAGCCAAAGCCTACGACACGGTGGCGTGCTGTCCACTGGCCGAGTACGGCCGAAAGGTCCGGACGCTGGCTGGGAATTACCAGCTGCTGAGACAATTGCCCCAGCTTCTCCTGCCGTGGCGCAATCCAATCTTTGTCCAGTTCCTGTCGCACAAGGTTGGAAGACTCCTGGTTCCATACGCTCTGATGACGCTCCTCATATCTAACGTTTTCCTGTTGCACGGCGTTTATGCCCTTTTTTTCTCGCTCCAGAGCGTCTGGTACATTTCGGCGGCTGCCGGTTATCTGTTCTCGAAGCGCGGGGTCAGCGCGCCCATTCTGGTCCCCGACGAGAGTAGGAGAGCTGCATGAGACGCATGATCTCTTTGCCTTACACGTTCGTTCTGATGAATTGGGCCGCAGTGGCAGGTCTTTACTATTTCATCACAGGGAAGAAGGACATTTGGTTGAGCAAGAAGTCTGCACACAAACACAACTATTAAGTCCCGCGGAACTCCAGCCGGAGGTCATCTCCGCTCCGGATCGGTTCCATTCGATTGGCCACGAATGGGATCGGCTGGTGGCGCGTTCCGCAGTCGACCAGACGTTCCTTTCCCATACGTGGTTACGGACCTGGTGGGAATCGTTCGGCGAGGGGAAGCAACTGCACATCATCACGTTGCGAGACGGCGGCGAGCTGGTCGCCGCAGCCCCGATGATGCGGACTCGCAGCAGGATGTATGGTCTCAAGCTCGATACGCTGGAGTTGATCTACAATCCGCACACGCCCCGATGTGACTTCATTATCGCGAACAACTGCGAGGAAGCCGTCTACGAGCGGATGTGGCGTGAGCTGTGCAGCACGGATCGCTGCGATGCGATCGCGTTGAATCAGGTGCCGGATACGTCACCGACGATTCCGGCCATCGAGAGTCTGGCGCAAGCCGATGGTTGGCTGACCGGTCAATGGGCTTCGCCGCCGTCTCCCTACATCCCCTTGAACTGCGAGTACGAACAGTTCTTCGCAAGACTCAAAGGGGGCTATCGATACAACCTCCGCAAACGTTTCGAGCGTCTTGGCAAGCTCGGCCCTGTGGACGTTGAGGTAATCAGGGACAGGGCTGGAGTGCGCGATGCAATGGCGGACGGGTTGAAGATCGAGGCCGCCGCCTGGAAGGGCGATCACGGGACAGCCATCGCGTCCGATCCTGCTGTCACGGAATTCTATGTAAAGCTCGCGGAGCGGCAAGCGGACCTTGGACAACTACATCTCACGTTCCTTCGCGTCGGCGGCAAACGTATTTCCTTCAATTACCTTCTTCGCAACAACAAAACGCTCTACGGCGTGAAGATCGGCTACGACCCCGAATATCACACGTACTCACCGGGGAATGCTCTGCTGAATCTGATACTGCAGAAAGCGTGTGCCGATGGGTTGGCCGAGTATGACTTCCTTGGCGTCAATGACGAATGGAAGTTCGACTGGACCAAAGAGACCCGGCAGCACCACTGGCTGTTTCTTTTCAGGAACCATCTGCGGCCAAGATTCCTGCACTACATGAAGTTCAGCGTCCTGCCGAGGATGAAACATGTCTTAAGGGCGAGGTAGCGATGTATATACCAGCCTGGCCCAGCCTCAACCCCGCATATTTCGTCAAATCGAGCGCGCCGCAGAGTCTTCCGTTCCCGCTGAATTGCACGAGCAAGACGTATTTCTATGTGGCGCGCAGCGGAATCTATCATCTGGCCCGCGCGCTTGGTCTGGACAAGGGCGGGACGGTGCTGGTTCCGGATTACCATCACGGCAACGAGATTTTCGCTCTCCGCGCGGCGGGCGCGAGGCTCCGCTACTATCCCGTCAAAAAGAATCTCGAACCGGATCTCGACGCGGTGGCGAAGTTGTGTGAGGAGAACCCCCGGGTACTGTACGTGACGCACTTCATCGGCTTCCCGCAGCCCATGGCTGAATTGCAGGCTCTCTGTCGCGACAAAGGCATCATGCTCATTGAGGACTGCGCTCTTTCTTTCATGAGCGAATACGATCGAAAGCCGCTCGGGACGTTTGGCGACTATTCCATTTTTTGTCTCTACAAGTCGCTGCCCGTGCCAAACGGGGGTGTGCTCGCGGTGAATAGTCCTCTCCCGCCTGGGGAGGAAGACGAAAAGGCCCCGCTGGGCGCGAATCTCAGTTTTGCCAGCAAGCTGTCGGTTGCAGCACGCAGCATCGAACTCACACTGCAGTGGCTTCGGTCCCGCTATGAAACCTGCGGCCGGGCTCTCTTTACGCTGAAGCGGGCTGCGGGACGCACGCTGAGCGCGGGACGCGTTCGCAGAGTCCCGGTTGGCGATACAGGCTTCGACCTTTCCATAGTGAATGTCGGAATGTCGCCCATCTGTCACACGCTCCTGCCGCGTTTCGAATACAACTGGATCAAAGAAACCCGCCGCCGGAATTTCCGGGTCCTTGAGGAACGGCTTCGGGATACTGTCTCACTGCTGGACATCAAGCTGAACGAGGGCGTATGCCCCCTGTTCTTCCCCTTGCTCGTGAAAGACAAGCAATCGGCCTCACGCGATCTGTGGCAGGCCGGAATCGAGACTGTCGAGTTCTGGAATCGAGGCGATGCCGACCTGGAGCACCAGAAATCCGACGCCAATTTTCTACGCCGTCATCTGCTCGAGGTGCCGATCCATCAGGATGTCACAGCGAATGCTGCGGAGCGCATGGCCGAAGAGATCATACGGCTGCGCATAGGTATGGCCGCATGAACGTCGAGCGAATCGAAACAGCCGGCCGTTTTGCCGAACTTCGGGAAGAGTGGAACAACCTCCTTCAGCGGAGCGCATCGAATTGCGTGTTTCTGACGCACGAATGGCTGCACACGTGGTGGAAGCATCTGGCTGAGGGCCGCCGTCTGTCGATCCTTACCGCCCGTGAGGACGGGAATCTTGTCGGGATCATGCCGGTGGCGGTGCGAGACGCTCAGTACGCACGGATGATGCCGCGTGTGGTCGAGTTCCTCGGCAGCGGTGTGATTGGATCAGACTATCTCGACGCCATTATGCTGCCGGGTCACGAGCCGGAAGTGATACGCGCTTTCGGGGAGCAGCTGAACCAGTCGAACCTGACGCTTCATCTCAGCCAGTTGAAGCGTGGATCTTCGGCGGTCCTGGAATTGGCGGCCCAGCTCGAGCGGCGCCGATGGACGGCTGTAGAGACAAAAATCAACGTCTGTCCATTCATCAACCTTGCAGGTCTCGACTGGGACGGCTATCTGGCGACGCGGAGTTCGAGCCAGCGCTATAACTTCAACCGCCGGCTCCGAAACCTGATGAAAGGTTCGGAAATGCGGCTGGAATGCGTCCGGTCACCGGGCGACGCGCAGCGCGCCCTGGACGTGGTGATCGCGCTTCACCGGAAACGCTGGGGCTCGCGAGGAACGTCCGAGGCGTTTCAAACCGATGCTGTTGTGGCATTCCATCGGGAGTTCGTGGAGCGTGCCGCCGAACGCGGGTGGCTGAGGATTTTGATCATTTGGCTGGAGAACCAGCCGGTGGCGGCGTTGTACGGCCTGACATACGGTAAGACGTTCTATTTCTATCAATCCGGATTCGATCCGGCTTACTCCAAACAGAGCGTTGGCCTTGTCATGATGGGTCTGGCCGTCAAGGCGGCTATCGAGGAAGGGGTCTCCGAATACGACTTGCTGCACGGTGATGAGGAATACAAGTGCCACTGGGCCAGCGAAGCCCGGGATCTGAGCCGGCTGGAATTGTATCCTCCCCATGCACGAGGGCGCATTTACAAGCGTGCTATCGACTTAAACAGGGCTGCCCGCCGAATGGCAAAGCGAGTGCTTACCAAAGGCTAACTGCCATGTTACGAGCGATTGGAAAGACATGCTTTGCTTGTGCTTATACGCTGACGGATCAGGTGCGCCGGTTGGCCGGATCATCGAATACGCAGCGGGTGCCGTTCATCGTTTGCTACCACCGTGTCGTCGATAACTTCAAGCACGCGAGGCGGAACACGATCCCCGCGATGCTCATAAGCACCTCAATGCTGGAGCAGCATCTGGACTGGCTGGCAAAGCGGTTCACTTTCGTCTCGCTTGACGAGGTCGGTTCGCACCTGGCCACCCGGCGACCGTTCAAAAAGCCGGCTGCGGCGATCACGTTCGACGATGGTTACAGCGATGTCTTTCTCAATGCGTATCCCCTGCTGAAACGCAAAGGCATTCCCGCGGCGGTTTTCGTCGTGACCGGACTGGTGGGAACGGGCCAGCCGCAAGTGTTCGATCGGCTGTATTCGACGCTTCGTCATCTCCACTCGAATGGCAGGCATCTGGCACACTCCGTTTCATATGCGCTGCAATCGCTTGGCATGAATAACCTTCCGCTGGAGCGATTGGAGGCGAAGGATCACGTGCCGTTCCGAGTTATGACGGCTCTGTTGAATACGTTTCCGCAGAGCACCCTGGAAAAAGTGATTGCCAGGCTCGAAGCCGGCGATCCTTGCCGCGCGGACCGCTGTGAAGAGATGGCGCCACTGACGTGGGACATGATCCAGACAATGCATCGCGACGGCATCACGATCGGATCACATACGCAGTCGCACCGGTTGCTTACCAAAGAAAGCGCGGATGTAGCGCTTAGCGAATTGTCTGAATCCCGGCGGATCCTGCAACAGAGACTTGGTGCGCCGATCGAGCACTTTGCATATCCCGACGGCCGCTTCAATCCAATGGTGACGCAGGCTGTAAACACAGCGGGGTATCGCTACGCATACGGAATCTGCCGATCGCGCGACGAAAAGTTGCCGCTGCTCACGATACCGAGAAAGGTCCTCTGGGAGCGATCCTGCCTGAACGCATTCGGACAATTCTCTTCTGTCATCATGAATTGCCACGCGTACGGCGCCTTTGACACGAAAGGGCATTGTGAACACGACCACTCCCCGATGATGCAGGAAGGAATGCATGCAAAGCTCGCTTGAGTGCCGCATACCGGCAATAAACACACACCGCTGGATACGTGAAATCCCGGCAACCACTACCGACGGGCCGAAGATCTCATTCAAGCTCCTGATCCTTTTCTTGCTCATGCTGTACTCAAACGTCGCTGTGATTTTCAAGCAACTGGACGCGTTTCGGCCGGTTCAGGTTGTAGCGGTGGCGGCGATTGTCATGATGCTGGTCGAGCTCGGCACGGCACGGGAGCGCTTCCGTCTGGCGTGGCCGCAGAGCCTGGTCCTGCTCGCGTTTCTGGGCGTGGCTGCACTCTCCAGCTTCAGCGCGATCTACGCGCGGCAGGCTTTCAACACGACGGCGGACTTTTCAAAAGTCATCCTTATTTATCTGCTGATCGAGAATACCGTCACAACCGAAAAGCGGCTACGGACAGTTCTTCTTACGCTCCTGATCGGGGGCATGATTCCGGCGTTCGGAACGATCAACAACTATTTGCACGGCATTCTCAAGGAAGGCACTCGCGCGGCCTGGAAAGGCATCTTTGGAAACCCTAACGAGGACGCCTATGCGCTCCTGATTCTGATTCCGATCGCAGCTGGTATTGCGGGCATTTCGAGATGGCACGTGCGAGTCGCCCTGTGGGGAATGATTGGCGTCTATCTGCTCGCGATCTTTCTGACCTTTTCCCGTGGCGGCCTGCTTGGCCTTTTCGCCGTGCTGGGACTGATGGGATGGAAACAGAAATCGTTTGCAATCCGTGCCGGGATGATGGCCGTGCTGGTAGGCGGTATCGTCGTGGGCGGCATGTTCTGGACGCGCAAGGACGGATTCAAGGACCTGAAGGAAGACACCACCGTGCGCCAGCGTTTCGCCACTTACGAGGCCGGCGCGTTGATGTTCGCAGCGAACCCGCTGCTTGGCGTGGGACCCGGGTGTTCGCTGGTTGCGTATCCGCTCTACGTTCCAAGAGACGCCCACTGCGGCTGCCAGGACCAACTGGTTATCCACAATTCCTTTATCCAGGTTTTGAGCGAGCTTGGGTCGCTCGGTTTCATACCGTGGATGGTCTTCCTCGGCGCGGCTATGGTTCAGGTGCGGAAGCTGGAGAAGGGACGGCTCGCTCCATACGCCACCTGTCTTGAAATTGCGCTGGTTGGATTCCTGGCCTGCAGCATGGCCGGCGGTTTCGCGTACACATGGTGGCCGTACATTATTGTGGCCCTGATCACAGCAACAAAACATATTTCCGATTCGAGGGTCGTGGAAAATGCCGTCCAATGATTCCACGTTCCGTCCCGCGTTCACACTCATGTCGGGGCGCGTACTCGCTTTCGCAGTCACGTTCCTTACACCGGTTCTTCTCGTCCGCGTGTTTTCGCAGGCCGAGTTCGGAACGTATAAACAATTCACCCTCGTTGCGTACACCCTCTACCTGATCGGTCAACTTGGCCTGGCCGAGTGCCTTTTCTATTTTGTTCCTGCCAACCCGCAGGGCAGCTCGAAATACGCGCTGAATTCGCTTCTGATGCTGGGCCTCAGCGGAATGGTGTGCCTGGCCGGGTTGATGTTGACTTCTTCGTTCATCGCGGACCGCATGAGGAACCCCGCGCTGGCGCACTACACTCCGATCATGGGTTTCTTCGTCCTCTTCATGTTGATGGGGACGGTACTGGAAATCACGATGATCGCCCGCAAGCGCTATCGTTTGGCAGCCGTCACCTACGTCGTCTCGGACGTGCTCCGAATGGTCTGTCTGGTTGTGCCGGCGTTCGTCACCCGGAGCCTTGAATGGGCACTCATCGGCAGCGTCATATTTCTTTTTCTGCGAGTCTGCGCGATTTTCCCTTATTTCCGACACGAATTCGGCGGTGCTTTGCGGCTGGATAAAGCGTTGTTGAAGGCGCAATGGGCATATGCCCTTCCTTTCTCGCTCTCCGTGGTCGTTCAGGTCATCCAGTCCAACTACCACCAGTATGCTGTGGCCTTTAGTTTCGATGCGGCGACCTTTGCGATTTACTCCGTGGGATGCTTGCAGGTTCCACTGGTCGACTTTATGGCGACACCCGCATCGAACGTGATGATGGTCCGGATGGCTGAGGATATCCGCGATGGCCACGCCCGGCGTCTTCTTCCGATCTGGCACGACACGACGCGCAAACTGGCCCTCTTGTTCTTTCCGTTTGTGGGCCTGCTGGTGGCGAACGCTTACCACCTCATTACGTTCCTGTTCACGGCCAATTATGCGGCCAGCGTACCGATCTTTATGGTCTGGTCCCTTTCCATTTTGGCATCTGCCTTTCAGACTGACGGTGTTTTGAGAGTGTTCGCCGAGATGCGGTTCCTGTTCGCGACAAACGTCGTCCGGCTGGCCGCAATCGTCTTGTTGATGGGATTTTTTCTTTCGCATTTCCATCTGATGGGCGCGGTTCTTATCACCATTCTTGGCATTGTCATTGCGAAGGTGATGGTGCTGGTGCGCATGAGAAAGCTGCTGAATACGAGCTTCAGTGAGCTGCTGCCCTGGAAGAATCTCGGCGGCATTCTACTGGTGGCCATGCTAGCTGCCCTGCCGGCCCTGATTGTGAACGCCAAATTGGCCGCTTCTGCGCTCGTTGTGCTGCCGGTGGCGGGGTTGGCTTACGTGATCACGTACGGCACGCTCGTGCTGGTGTCCGGATTGTTGAGTGAAGGCGAGAGAGCAAAGATCAATAGGAGTTTGTATGTGTGGAATCGCCGGTCTCCTGAGGCTGGGAGAGAAGCCGGTCTCTAAAGACGAAGTTCAATCGATGTGCGACGCGATGGTGCATCGCGGGCCCAATGACGCGGGCTACTACGCCGCTTCGGAAGTGGTTCTCGGTATGCGCCGCTTGAGCATCATCGATCTGGAGACCGGACATCAGCCTGTTCACAACGAGGACCAGTCGGTCTGGGTCGTGTTCAATGGCGAGATCTACAACTTCAAACATCTCCGAGCCGACCTCGAGCTGCAGGGGCATCGGTTTTACACGGATACCGATACCGAGGTCATCGTTCACCTTTACGAGCAATATGGCGAAGCTTGCGTCGAGAAAATGCGCGGCATGTTCGCATTTGCCGTGTGGGATGCCAACCGGAAGAAACTCTTGCTTGCCCGCGATCGACTGGGGATCAAGCCTCTGTTCTATTCGGTGACGGGCGGCCGATTGGCGTTCGGTTCAGAGCTGAAAGTCCTTCTGCAGCTCCCGGAAATCAGCCGGCAGTTAAGCTGGGCTGCGGTAAGCCATCTTTTTAGCGCGATGTGCACACCGGCCACACAGAGCATTGTTGAGGGTGTTCAAAAATTGAAGCCCGGCCATCTGCTCATTGCATCGGCGGAGGGCGGGATTCAGATTCGCGAATATTGGGACGTAGACTTCGCCCCGGATTACGGCAAGAGCGAACAGTTCTTCATCGAACGCCTTCGCGGTTTGCTGGAGGAGTCGGTGAGGCTCCGGTTGATTGCTGATGTGCCGCTTGGAGCATTTCTGAGCGGCGGCGTCGATTCCAGTTCGGTCGTGGCGACCATGGCAAAGATCAGTGCCGGTCCGGTGAAGACATTTTCGATTGGATTCACGGATCCGGACTACAACGAGCTCGATTATGCGCGCCAGGTCGCGGAGAAATTTGGAACGGAACATCACGAGCTGGTTATCGAGCCGAATGTCCTTGACGTTATTGACGACATCGCATGGTACCTGGATGAGCCTTTCGGCGATTCGTCTGCGATCCCCACGTACATGGTTTCGAAGCTGGCTTCCGATAGCGTGACCGTCGTCTTGTCCGGCGACGGCGGCGACGAGCTTTTTGCCGGCTATGACCGGTACCTTGTCGAGCGCCGCGAGCGCAAGTACGAGACGATCCCTGCACCGCTCCGCAAGGCGGCAGGTCTTGTAGGACAGGCCATGAAGCAGGGAATGAAGGGCCGCAATTTCCTGCGGCACCTCGCCCTGGACGGCCCAGCGCGCTACCTCGATGCCAACATGCTGATTCGAGAGTTTGACAAGGCGTCACTGTTCGCGCCGGACGCATTTCGTGAAATCCAACACCATGATCCGCGAGCCGCCTCGCTCGCGCTTCTGCAGAAAGGAAAGGGCCACTGGCTGTCGTCATTGCAGTACTCGGACATCAAGTCGTACCTGCCGAACGACATCCTCACGAAAGTCGATCGCATGAGCATGGCGCACTCGATTGAAGCGCGCGTGCCTTTGCTCGATCACAAGCTGGTCGAATTCGCCGCGACGATTCCGCCCGAGCTGAAGATGAAAGGCAATACCACGAAGTACATCTTCAAGCGCGCCATGGAAGGCCTTCTGCCGAACGAGATCCTTTACAGGCCCAAACGCGGTTTTGCCGTGCCGCTCAGCCGGTGGTTCCGCGGCCGGCTCGGCCCGTTCGTCCGCGATCTTCTGTTGTCCCGGACGAGCATCGAGCGCGGCATTTTTCGCAAGTCGTATATCGAACGCCTCATCGAGATGAACGATCAGGGGCGCGCGATGGACCTGCAGCTTTGGACGTTGATCACGTTCGAGCTGTGGTGCCGGAGATTTATTGATGAAAGTGCTTTTCGTCGGGCCGTACCCGCCTCCGCACGGGGGAATATCCGTCCACGTGTGGAGCGCGAACGCGCTCATGAAGCAGGCGGGACACCAGTCAACTGTTCTTAACATTGATACGCGCGCGCCCGTCAGCAAAGAGTACATCAAGATATCGGGCGCGGCCGATCTGCTGAAGGAACTGATACGCCACGTGTTTAATGACTGGTTCCTGCATGTTCACACGAACGGGCACAATCGTAAAAGCTGGCTCATTGCCTTGATTTGCGGTGTGGCAGCTCAGTTTGGCCCGGGGGCAACGTTGACGCTGCATTCGGGTGTAGCCCCTGAATATTTGCGTGGCGGCCCGGAGTGGAGAAGAACCATGGTCCGCCTGGCGTGCGTTCTTTATGAGCGGATCGTTTGTGTAAACCAGGAAATCGCGACGGCGCTCATGTCGCTTGGAGTTCCTGCGCAGCAGTTGGAGATCACGCCGGCGTACGTTCCGGTAAAGCCTTCGGAGGCATCTATACCGGAGGACATCGAGAGCTGGATGCGGCTGCACTCGCCCGTGCTTTCGGCCGCGCTGTTCTTTCGGCCGGAGTATGGATTCGAGCTTCTTGTGCGAGCCGTATCGATCCTGCGGCGGCGGTACTCGGGAGTGGGTTGCCTGGTAATGGGAGATGACGAAAACCGTGCCGAGGCTGAGGCGTTTATTGCTCGACAGGGAGTACGCAATACGATGTTTCTAGCGGGAGATGTGGACCACGAGGTGTGCCTGACGCTGATGTCGCGGTGTTCGGTCTTCGTACGGCCGACGTTCCACGACGGTGACTCCATTTCGGTACGCGAAGCGATGTCGCTGGGAATACCCGTCGTCGCAAGCAAAGTGGGCACTCGGCCGGAAGGCACGTTGTTGTTTGATGCGGGTGATATGGACGGATTGATCGCGCAAATCGAAAAGGCGTTGGTATGATCCACAAACTGAAAAAGCTTCGGGCGATGTCCTCAGACGAAGTGCTGCACAGGTTGCGAGAGCGGTGGTATTGCGAGGCAGACAGAATTCGATTCAAGATCGGTAGTGGTACTGAGACTGACCGTGAGCTTGAAGCGCTTGCGGCAAGTCACGCCTCTTTCAAGGAATACCTGCAGCGCGGTCCCGCGCGCCGCTTTTACGCCGCGACACAAAACCGCGATGCCGTCTGCGCTTTGATCGATCATCGCTACCAGGGATGGCTCGATCGCGCCGTGGCGGAGGCCGGCCGGCTATGCGAGCACCGCCTGGATTTGTTGGGACATACCGGCGTTTCGCTCGGCCAGAAAATCGACTGGCACTGTGATCCGGTGTTCGGCTACCAGTGGCCGCGACGCTATTGGGCGGACTACGATCTCGTGCACAGCAGCGCGGTGGACCCCAAGGTGATTCATGAACTCAATCGGCACCAGCATCTGCCGCGGCTCGCAAAAGCCTTTTTCCTCACCGGCGAGGAGCGTTACGCCGCCGAGGCGCTCGCCCAGATGGAGAGCTGGATTGAGCAAAACCCCAGATGGAACGGCGTGAACTGGCAATCCAGCCTGGAAATCGCGGTTCGTGCGATGTCCTGGATGTGGACAATCTTCCTGCTGATGTCATCGAAGTCGTTCGACGAACAGGCAGCGCGCCGGATCCTGAAGTCTCTCTTTGCTCAGCTCGATCATGTATATCGGTATCCCTCGGTTTACAGCAGCCCCAACACACACCTGATCGGTGAAGCCGCAGCGTTGTTCATCGGTGGCCTGCTGTTTTCCGAGTTTCCTCGCGCCCGGCAATGGCGCCAGTTCGGAGCCATCACGCTGGTGAACGAAATGGAACGCCAGGTGTCCGCTGAAGGTGTGTATAAGGAACTGTCATCGTATTACCACTGCTACGCCACCGACTTCTACGTTCACGTTCTGGCGCTGGCGAAGCTGAACCGCTTCACGTTCCCGGAATGGATGGGGCACCGCCTTTCGCAAATGCTGGAATTCGTTCTGCATTTGACACGTCCAGACGGAAAGATTCCGCTTTTGGGCGACGATGATGGCGGCCGCGTACTAGCGTTGTCGCTTCAAGACTACAGTTCTTTCTGTGACGGCCTTTCTTCCGGTGCGGTGTTGTTCGGCCGCGGCGATTTCAAACAACAGGCCGGCGGCTTTTTTGAAGAGTCGCTGTGGCTTCTGGGCGATGATGCCTGGACGATTTTCACCTCGCTTTCCACGGAGCCGGTTTTACAGCCGAGCCGTTTCTATGCGGACTCCGGTTACGCCTTTCAGCGCTCGGGCTGGGGACGAGAAGACAACCACGTCGTCTTCGATTGTGGCGGACTGGGAATGGGAAGCGGAGGACATGGTCACGCAGACGCGCTTTCCTTCACGCTGTTCGGCGGCGGCCGCGAGCTGCTCATCGATCCCGGCACGTCGGTTTATAACTGTGCACCCGAGTGGAGAAGCTTTTTCAGATCGACGCAGGCTCACAATACGGTGGTCGTGGACCGCGCCAGCCAATCCGAAGCGAATGACACGTTCGCCTGGAAGAGGAAGGGCAATGCGCGTGTATCCCAACATATCTCGCTTCCTGGCATCGAGTATGTCGACGGCGAACACGACGGATATACCCGCCTGCCGCAGCAAGTCACTCACCGCCGGCGGCTCGTCCATGTGCGTCCGAACTATTGGATCGTGCTCGATGAGCTTCGCGGAAGCGGGGAACACGACTTCGAGTTTCTTTACCACTTTGCGCCCGACGCGGAACTCATGGTGTTCGGCGAGGAGCCCAGGGGTGAGGTTGATTGCCGCGTGCGCGTCCGCGAAGCCGGATTGCACATGTTCCTGTATGCATCAGGCCCGCTTCAGGCGGAAGCGGTCTGCGGCCAGACGCAGCCGATTCAAGGGTGGTCATCACAACGCTACGGCGCACACGGTCCAAGCCCGGTGCTTCGCGCGGCCCTGCACAGCTTCACACCGGCTGCCATGATGTCGTTCGTCGTACCGGGCCGCGAGCCGAAGCGCTCGCGCCGCTTTCAGGCAAACGGCGGCAATGCCATCGCTGCTGCCATCTCCGACGGTGATTATGACGACATTTCAATAATGTCCAGCGGCGACAGCGAACTCAAGCTGATCGACTACACCATGCGCGGCGAGTTTTTCTGGATGCGCCTGCAGAACGGCACCCTCAAACAGTTGCTTGCGGTAAATGCGCACAGTTTTAGTTGCGCAGGTGAAACCATTTTCGAAGGCCGGGAGACCATTCCATACGTCATGGCTCACTTCTGGGAAAACGGTATGGTGATCGAGCGCGGCGAGCACGAAGGGAAAGTTTATGTGCGGGATATGCGGGATCGTCAATTTCAAAGCTAGCGAGCCGGTCGATCGTTCTCTGGTCGAACGAATGAACCTGGCGCAGGCCCACAGGGGTCCGGACGATGACGGCTACTTCATCGATAACAACGTCGGGCTGGGGCATCGCCGTTTGAGCATTATCGATGTGAGCGGCGGAAAACAGCCGATCTTCAACGAGGACGGCTCGATAGTCGTTGTCTTCAACGGCGAGATTTACAACTTTGCCGAACTGACGACAAACCTTATCGCGCATGGACATCAGTTCAAGACACGCTCGGACACGGAAACAATCGTTCATGCCTACGAACAGTACGGCGACGAGTGCATGCAGGATTTCCGCGGTATGTTCGCGTTCGCTCTTTGGGATAGAAGGAGAAGGCGTCTGCTGCTGGTGAGAGATCGGCTCGGAATCAAGCCGGTGTACTACTACGCGGGCCCTGACTTCTTCGTGTTTGCATCCGAGATCAAGTCGCTGCTCCAGCACCCGAGAGTACCAAGAGAGGTCGATCCGCAGGGGGTCGATTTGTACCTGGCGTTGAGGTATGTGCCCGGACCGCGAACGATGTTCAAGAATATTTTCAAATTGCAGCCTGGGCATTGGATGGCGGTAGAAGAAGGCGGCATCCAGATTCGAAAATACTGGGATCTGGAGTATCAAGAGCGTGAGTCTCCTCACGCCGTCGAAGAGTTCGAACACCTCCTCGAAGAAAGCGTGAGACTACGGCTAATCTCGGAGGTTCCTCTGGGTGTGTTTTTGAGTGGCGGCCTGGATTCCAGCGCGATGCTCGCCATGATGAGCAGGATTACGGGAGGAGAACGGGTCAAGACGTTCAGTGTCGGCTACGAATCGAGTGGACCGTTGGAAGCGGAAGTGGAAGAGGCGAACGAATTCGCCTTCGCTCGTGAGGCGGCAGCGCACTTTGGTGCAGAGCATCATGAATTTCGGCTGAATGCGGGCGATTTTCGGAATGCCATACCGACCATGGTTTCGCACCTTGACGAGCCGATGGCTGACCCAAGCTGCATCCCGCTCTACTTCATTTCGAAGCTCGCGCGGAACTACATAACGGTCGTCCTTTCGGGTGAGGGTGCCGATGAAACGATGGCCGGCTATTCCCTGTATCGGCGGGTGCTGGCTTTGGAGAAGACGGTCGGCCGCCTGGGGCCGCTCGCAAACGCGATTCCGGCTCTGGCCGCGCTTCCCGTTGGAGATCGGGTCCGGGCGTATATACGGCGCGCTGGCAGCCGTCTCGAGGATCACTATCGCGGCGTCGTGAAAGGCCTTTCGATGGAGGCGCAACTGGCGCTGATCGGCCCTGGCCGCTTCCGGGAAGCGGAGCAGGAACTCGACAGAGTGTTCGGTGGCTACTTCAGCCGCGTGGAAAAGGCGTCAACACTCAATCGGATGCTGTATGCGGACGCCAAAGTATGGTTGCCCGAAGATCTCCTTCTAAAGGCCGATAAAATGACCATGGCGACGGCGGTTGAGCTCCGGGTGCCCTTTCTGGACCATAAACTGGTGGAGTTCAGTGCCACTTTGCCGGAATCGCTAAAGATCAGTCAGAACAAGGGTAAGTGGATTCTGCGAGAAGCGATGAGAAATGTGTTGCCACCCTCGATCATCCATCGCTCAAAGAAGGGTTTTCCCTCACCTGCGGCGGCATGGTTCCGCGTCGAGTTAAGAGATTTCGTGCGCGACACGCTGCTTGGCAGCAATGCGGCCTGCCGGAGCTTCTTCGACTTGCAAGCTATTGAGGACATTGTGAGTCGGCAGGAAAAAGGCAAGTTGTCGGGTTTTCAGGAGGTGTGGTCTCTACTGGTTTTCGAGTTTTGGCATAACCAATTTATTGATGATTTCAGGTCTGCTCACGTCTCGAAGGAAATTCCAGTCGAAGTCGATGTGTTGTCCAGTCGTGGCGCTTGATGTGCAAGGCCATTACGTCGGTTCAGTCATAACCGCATAAACAATGGAGAATATCGACATGAGTATCTATGAAGCAGTAGGCATGGCCTGGATCATCTTCACCTCGGCATTAGCATCGGTCGCCATCATCTATCTAGCCTTTGTCGGCCTGAGGGTTGTGATCCACAAGGAGCAGGAAGCCAGGGACAACGACGTTCCCGTCGAAGTCAAACAGATGTTCAAGATTGCGAGATGATGGGTGTCGCTTCGTAAGGGCGTATTGCACGTTCACAGCGTCTTTTCCGATGGAGATCAATCGCTTGACCGACTGGCCGAACTATTGAAGCAGTGCGGCATGAGTTTCGCTGCCGTCAGCGATCATGCAGAAGTGTTCGACGATCAACGAATGGAGCAATACGTTCGGGTTTGCGAATCCTTATCGGATCAGGGGTTCCTCATGATACCCGGGCTTGAATTTGCGCTGCATGGGGGAAACCTCCACATTCTGGGATACGGTATCACCAGGCGAGTGCGGTTCAAATCCATGGACCAGCTGGTCGATGGCATACATGAAGGGGGCGGCATCGCGGTGCTCGCACACCCACCCGCAGGAAGCACGAATATGATCGGTCCTATCAAGGCCAAACTCGACGGTATCGAAGTCTGGAATGGCCGATACGACGGCACTCATGCACCTAGAGCGGATTCCTTCCAACTCCTGCGACGGATTCGCGCTGTGAACGCCAAGGCCGCAGCTTACGGTGGTATCGACCTTCACAAGACAGACCAGGCACGCAAGCCCATCTATCTTGAGGTTGAAGCGGCGCGGCTCGAACGGGACGCGATTATAAGTGCTCTCCTCGCCGGCCAGTTCACGGTTCGCGGCAACAACATGGTCATTCCATCAACCGGAAACTTAACGTTCGTCCAGGAACTGTCTATTGCCGTGAAACAATCGCTCTGCCGGCCGTGGGCAAGCTGAGGACTTCATGCATCGATGGCTCATCCTCACCGTAGCTGCGGTGCCCCTCGTATTTGCGGGACTCCGGCCGCCGGCGCCGACGATCGTCTGGTGGACGACGCACGCGCTCGACAAAGTCAAACCGTATGACGCGCCGCCGGAAAAACTGAAGGACTCCGTGCAAATCTCTGCTGCCCGAAATGAATTTGAGTCGTTTCAGGTTGTCTTTCGAGCGGATTCCCAGCAGGTCGAGAGCGTCGACCTGGAAATCTCGGATCTTTCGGGACCTGGCGGCGCGGTTCTGTCCCGCAGCCACATCACAATTTACTTCGAGCGTTTCATGAATCTGCCGAAGCCTTCATCAATCGAAGGCACTGCCGGCGAGTGGCCCGATGCTTTGATTCCGCGCGTGGATCGATATATCGGGGAGAAGCGAAATGCGTTTCCGTTCCATCTGCAGGATAAGCGCAACCAGCCGATCTGGGTCGAAGTGTACGTGCCCCCCTCGACGCGTCCCGGAACTTATCGCGGCAACGCGACGGTCTGGATCAACGAAAAGCGGGATGTCAGCATTCCAGTAACGCTCGACGTGTGGAATTTCGCCTTGCCGTCAACCTCCAGCCTGCCGAACAGCTTCGGATTCAACGGTCACGGCGCGTTGCGTCAACATGCAGGAAAATACACGAACGACGGGGACGTGCGGCGCTTGACATATCTCTACACCAAGGCGGCATTGTGGCACAGGCTAAGTCTTCACGGTGGCTCGATGATTCCGCCGCTGGTTGAGTTCAATGGCCGTAATGTCGATATCGATTGGAAGGATTACGACGCAGAGGTCGGTCCGTTTCTGGACGGTACCGCGCTAACTCGATCCGAACCGCTTTCTGGAGCAAAGGCAACGTCGATAGATCTGCGCAAGAGTATGGCAGCCCAGACGGATGAGCAGAAGGTTCTTTATTGGCGCGCTTATGCGAAGCATTTTCGCGAGAAAGGATGGTTCAATCGGCTTTTCAATTATCTGGTGGATGAGCCTAAACCGGACCAATTCGACGACATGGTCCGTCAGGGGCGCCTCGTCCATAACGCGGACATTGAACTGAAGAACCTGGTTACGACTGCGCCGCGGACAGAGTGGAACGATGTCATCAACATCTGGACGCCTCTCGTGAACTGCCTGGTGCCAAAACCGGGATTCGATGACTTTTGCGACAGGATGGCGGAAAGAAGGGCCAATTTGTGGTGGTACCAGTCATGTGCCAGTCATGGATGCTCGGGTGTTGGTGGCGAGTACTTTCGAGGCTGGCCCGGTTATATGATCGATTATAGCGGCGTCGCCAATCGCGTGATGCCGTGGCTGGCCTGGAAATATGACATCAAAGGTGAGCTTTACTACAACATCAACGAAGCTTACAGCCACAACCACGATGCGTGGACCGACGTTTACCTGTTCGGTGGAAACGGCGACGGAACGCTCGTTTATCCCGGCCGGCCGCGGAACATCGGCGGCAAGACGGATATTCCGATTGAGAGTATTCGGCTCAAGCTCATTCGCGAAGGTCTGGAAGATTACGAATACCTCACGTTGCTGTCCCGCATGGGGGGGCCGGCCATGGCGGCCGAGTATGTCAATAGCCTCGTCACAAACGCGTTCACATTCGAACGCGATCCGGGGAAGCTATATGAGGTGAGGCAGAAGATCGGGAACAAGTTGAGCACTATGGCAGCGACCGCGAATTAGTGAGGGCATGACGCAGCCTTAGCGGCTAGAGGAACTATGCGGGTTTCGACAGGCATTCAAGGGCTGGATCAAATTCTTCATGGCGGCTTTTTGCCGGGGCGTGTCTATCTTGTGCATGGGCAGCCTGGCGCGGGCAAGACCACGTTCGGGCTCCACTTTCTTGCTGCAGGCACCCCTGCACGAGAAAAGTCTCTCTTGATCTCTCTCGGTCAAACTGAGGCCAACATCAGAACAGATGCGTCGAGCGTGGGCTTGAACATCGATGGGGTTTCGATACTCGATCTCACGCCGGCCGCGGAGACTTTCTCCGAAAGCCAAAGCTACGATATCTTCTCGCCCGCCGAGGTCGAACGCGAGCCCCTGACGCAGGAAATTGCGAAAACGATCCAGCAAAAGGATCCCAAACGCATCTTCGTCGACGGCTTCGACCATTTCCGGCGGCTCGCGAACGATGCGTTTCAACACCAGCGCCTGGTTCAGTCGTTCTTCCGGTTCGCCACGCAGCATGGGGCGACCTTGCTCATCGCTTGTGATGATCGTGAATCCTTGCGAGACGTCGATGGCGTCATCGAACTTGCATTCGGGCCTGAAGGCCGCAGCATTTCCATCACGAAGTTCCGCGGCTCCGATTTTCGCCCGGGGGTTCACCCGATGCGGATATCCGGCCAGGGAATCCAAATTCCAGGCAGCGCTGCATGATATGGCACGGATTATCCTGATCCTCGAAAGTAATGAGAACCGGCACCTGGTGAGTACATTCCTGGCGGCCTATCATTCCCTCGGCGAGCACGCGCCGGGTGAGCCGCTGGAAGAAGCTTTCGATCTCTGCATTGTCGATGGACCAAGTCTTGATCGATTCGGGGCCGAACTCGAGACGCGCAGAGACGCTGAACAACCCGGAATCCTGCCCGTGCTCCTCCTCACGCCCCGCCGCGACGTGTGGTCAAAAATGGCGAATCTGTGGCAGTTCGTCGACGAATCGATCACGACGCCGGTCACTAAGGCTGAACTTCAGTCCCGAGTCGAGATTCTTCTGCGCGCTCGCCGAATCTCACTCGAGTTGAAACTGCGCAACGAAGACCTGGAAGCTTTCATTCAAGCCATGTCGCACGATCTCCGTGCATCGGTCCGCGCCGTTACGATGTTTACCGAAGCGATTTTCGAGGATGGCGGTCTTTCGGAGCAAGGAAAGCAGGATCTCGAGCGTATCCGCTGGGCCGCTCAGGAAATGCGCGAGCTCATCGATTCACTTTTGAACTTTTCACGGCTGGGACGCGGCGAAGTGCGCTATGAGCCGATCGATCTTCGCACTTACATCGAGACATGCATCCGTAACCTGCAGGGGGAGATCCGGAATCGGCACGCTAATATTCACTTGAAAGGAAAGGCGGGTACAGTTCAGGCCGATCCGACGCTGCTCAAAATCGCGCTGACGAATCTCCTCTCGAATGCCATCAAGTTCGTTCCGGAAGGCGTGCAACCGGAGATCACGGTCTCGGCTTCGGTGAAGCACGACATTTGCCGTATCGAGATCAACGACAACGGAGTCGGTATCTCCCAGGAAGATCAGCAACGCATTTTCCTGCCGTTTGTCAGAATCTATTCGGAGGAACAGTTTCCTGGAATCGGCCTAGGATTGCCTTCGGTTCGAAAGGCAGTCGAACTGATGGGCGGGAGGGTTGGAGTGGAATCCACTCCTGGCCGGGGCAGCCGATTTTGGATTGAGCTGGCGATGTAACTTCCACTGTTTGCTTAAGTTGGGCGGCTACCCTGGATTTGGATTTGAACTTGCACGACCCGGCTGTATCCTTATCTATAGTGTGAATAAAATGCGGATAGTAGTTTGCGATGACCATACCCTCTTTGTAGAAGGTATCAAGGCTATTCTACGTAATCAGCCCTCCCTGGAAATCGTTGGTGAAGCGCGTGACGGGCGGCAGGCGGTTGAACTCGTAAAGGAGTTCAGGCCGGACGTGCTTTTGATGGACGTGTCGATGCCGGATATGAACGGTTTCGATGCGACACGCCGGGTGCACGAGTTCGACAGTTCCGTGAAGGTGCTGATCCTCACCATGCACGACGAAGAGGAGCTGGTGGCGCGGTGTCTGGAAGCCGGCGCGTCCGGCTATATCCTCAAGGATGCTCCTGCGTCTCAGCTTTTGTACGCGATAGAAACCGTGCAAAAGGGCGAGAAGTATCTGAGCCCGGTGGTATTGAAAAAAGTTGTCTCTGGTTACGTGAAGAACTCGCAGCGCCCGAAAACAAGTTACGATCGACTGAGCGAACGCGAACGTGAAGTGCTCAAACTACTGGCCGAGGGCCTTTCCGTCAAAGAAATCGCGGTACGGCTTAACCTGAGCGTTAAAACGGTTGACGTCCATAAGTACAACCTCATGCGCAAAATCGACGTGCATGACCGCGCCGAACTCATCAAGTACGCCATCCAGAAGAAGCTTATTGCTGTCTGAAACTGGCCGCGAATTACGCCAATCACGCGAATGGGGCGCATCAAAGAATTTGTTTGCGCCCCATTCGCGTGATTGGCGTAATTCGCGGCTGGTTATCGCGGCTTCACGGCTACAAATACCGTATGGCCTTCCCGGCTGACGAGAAGCAGCAGCGGATCCTTGCCGCGTTTTGCAAGCTGAGACCTGAATTCCGCGACATTGCGAACCGGCTGCCGATCGACCTCCTTGATGATGTCGCCGGCCATCAGGCCAGCTTCCGCCGCGGGGCTTCCGTCCTCGACTTCAGCGACGACGACGCCTTTGGTATTTGCCGGCAGGTCCAGTTGCGAGGCGATATCCGGGGTGATGTCGGCAACGCCGATGCCGAAATGCGTTGAGTCTTTTTCCCCAGATGAGGATTTTTCACGTAAGCCTGTACTGGCTTCTTTTACAGGGAGCTCGCCGAGTGTGACAGTCACGTTGCGTGGCTGTCCGTCGTGAAAAACGCGAAGGTTGAACTGTGTGCCTGGCGCCGATGAGCTGATCAGGAGCCGCAACTCTCGGCTATCCTCGATCGGTTTTCCGTTCGCTTCAACAATGAGGTCACCTTGCTGCAGTCCAGCGCGTCCGGCGGGGCCATCCGGATCGACATCGCCCACCAGCGCCCCTTTGCGGTCGCCGAGTTTAAGAGCGGAAGCGAGTTCCGGCGTTACATTCTGAATGCCGACACCCAGGTATCCGCGCGTGACCTTGCCGGTTTTAATAATCTGGTCCATTGTCTCCCGGACCATATTGCTGGGAACAGCGAAACCGATTCCAAGGTTGCCGCCGCTCGGACTCAATATGGCAGTATTTACACCGATCAATTCGCCGCGGAGATTCACTAGCCCGCCGCCCGAATTTCCGGGATTAATGGACGCGTCGGTCTGGATGAAGTCCTCGTAATCTTCGATGCCCAGTCCGCCGACGCCCTTCGCGCTGACAATTCCCATGGTCACGGTCCTGCCGATACCAAACGGGTTTCCCATCGCCAGGGCGATGTCGCCAACCTGAACGTTAGACGAATCGGCAAAAGGCAACGCCGTAAGATGGTCACGGTCGATTTTCAAAATGGCGATATCACTACCCGGATCTGAGCCCACGATCTTCGCAGTCAGTTCGGTGTTATCGGAGAGCGCTACCTTCACATCGGTTGCGCCTTCGATAACGTGATTGTTCGTCACAATGTAACCATTGGGATTGACGATGACTCCCGATCCGAGGCTGTGCTCGCGCCGCTCCTTCGGTACTCGAAATTGGCGCATGAAATTTTCGCCAAAAAATCGTCGCAGAAACGGATCATTCAACGGCGAGTCGGGCCCGATTTCCGGTGCTTTTACGACCTTGGAACTGGAAATGTTCACGATCGCCGGAGCCGCGCTCTTTACGACGGGCGAAAATCCCTGATCCAGCCCGACGTGAGTTCGATTGCCGGATGTGACTGTATAGTTCGGCTGTTGCGTACTGCTTTGAACTATCGAACCTGTAACCCCTCCAACGGCCAATGCCAGGGCTAGAACCGTTGCCGCCAGCCAGGTTGGAGTTCTAAATGTTCTTTGCATAGCTCGCCCCCATCTTATGAGTTCCATTGTCTGGTGGTGCAGTTCCGAAGCCAAAAATGAAAAGGGGCTAAGTCGCTTTATATCTGATGATGCGGGCAGGGATACCGGCAACGATAGCGTTAGCGGGAACATCTTCCATGACCACGGCGTTTGCGCCGATCGTGGCGTTGTCACCAATTTTTACAGGGCCGATAATTTTGGCGCCGACGCCCACAAAAACACGATTACCAAGGACGGGAACCCGGTCGTCATGGCTGCGGCCGCCAATTGTGACATCGTGGCCGATTACACAATTCTCGCCGATGACAGCGTGGTCGTGAATCACAACACCGAGCCCGCTCCAATTCAGAATGGTGTTTCGGCCAATCGAGGCCGTATATGGAAGTACTGTTTTGAATGCGATGCGGCTGAAGCGGAAGATCAGCCACGGCAAGAGAGGGACCCGCGACCGATGCAAATCGCGTGAGAGTCTGTAAAGATCGTATGCGATGCACATATAAACGTTATGCCCGGACTTCACGTGCGTGCCGCCACGCTCTGTCGTCCAGAAGATTCAGATAGAGATCTTCGGTCTGACGTACCGTAGACTCGAGCGAGAAATGCGCCGCGACTCTGGCTCGGCCTGCCTCTCCGAACTGCCGTGCGAGTGAGGGCGATTGCAGTATCCGAATCATCGCCGCGCTCAAAGCGGCCGGGTCTCGTGCAGGAACAAGGATTCCGGTTATGCCGTCCTGTACGATCTCGGGATTCCCACCCACGTTCGTCGCAACTACTGGAAGACCGGCCGCCATGGCCTCGAGGAGCGAATTCGACAAGCCTTCGCTGAGCGATGGAAGTACGGATAGATTTACCTCCTCGAGCAGTTTTGGCACGTCACTGCGGTGCCCGGTGAAGATGACGCAGTCCTCCACGTTAAAGCTTCGGGCCTTGCGCTCCAGTGCGGGCCTGTACGTGGCATCGACAATCGAGTCTCCCACTATCAGAAACCGTGCGGCTGGAAATTGCTTACGGACGATGACCGTCGCCTCGAGAAAATATTCCAGTCCCTTACCTTCATTTAGCCGGCACACAACCGCGATGAGCGGAGCCGAAGGATCAATGCCAAGCTGTCTTCGAATTGTAAAGTCCCTGCGCGATACGGCGCGAGGCGGCAAAACCATACCATTAGGAATCACGCGAATGTGGTCCCGCCCGACTCCCAATGAGACGAGCCAGTCGCGCACAGCCCCGCTGTTGGCGATAACGCAGTCCGCGAGCTGACACGCCATCTTCTGTGTGACGGTCTTGATCTTCTTGCGATTGGAAAACGCTCCGGTGTCGCGGACTGACGCGACAGTGACGCAGTTCCCTGCAAACCTCGCGGCGGGAATACTGAAGAGATTCGGATAGAAACCGTAGGCATGAACGAGCTGGATGCCGTCTCGCCGGATGTCTTGCGCCAGCGTCCATTGCCGCCTCAACGACCCATAGCTAAACAGGCTGCTGATGCTGTATTCGGAAATCGGAAGGTTCATCGCTTCGATGTCTCTCAAGAAGTCGCCCTTTCGAGCAAGACATCCGACACGGATATCGAATCGCGACCTGTCCAGTTCCTTCGTCAAATACAGAAACTGCCTTTCGGTTCCACCAACCGCAAAGAGCGTAATGAACTTCAGCATCTTTACGCGCACTGAAGGTTCCCCAGGATTCGGCTCAACTCTTCGACTTTCTCATCCCACGATTCACAATCCATTTGCCGTGAGATCGAAATTTGAGGACCGGTTTTCCCGGACTCGATGATTTGCCGAATCGACTCGAGGAAATGCGCTCTATCGCGTGCAACGTGAAGAACGTGCTTCAATTTCTCAGCTTCCGGTATCGCGCTCGAAACAACCGGTAAGCCGGCCGCAAGGTACTCCCGCAGTTTGAGCGGATTGGCCGCGAGCGTGAGTTCGTTCATGACAAACGGCAGAATCGCGATGTCGAAGGCTTTCGCGTATGCCGGCAGCAACTGATAGGGTTTCTGACCGAGAAAATGGACGTTCTTGAGACTCTGCAGGGCCCTGGTGTCGGTCACGACTTTGCCGATCAGGACGAAAGTCCAGTCGGGCCTTGCGTGGGCAAGAGATCGAATGAGATCCAGATCGACCCAGTCCGCGATCAAGCCGAAGAATCCGATCACGGGGCGCCGCAGAGTCTTGATATCTTCGGGCACTTCAGTTTCAAGGTCGCAGGCCATTCGAAAGTGCGGAACATCCACACCATGTGTCACAAGAAACGTGTTCTGGTTGTGTTGGCGTTTGGTTTCGAGCAATGGGCTCGATGAAACAATCACACAATCGGATTTCTCCATCAGCCGGCGCTCGAGGTTGGTAATGGCGGCTTTGTCCGTTCCGGTGAAACCTGAATTTTCGTCGACGCAGTGATAGACCAGAGTACGCTCGCCGAGGTCCCCAGCGACATCGGCCGAAGCCGGCACGAATGTCCAGGTGATCGGGTTTCTGAAACCGAGCTTGCGGCAAGCACGGCGTAGAGCCCAGCGTAGCGCCCTCCGGTTGATCCATCGCGCGGCGGCATTCCCGTGAAACGGAATCGCAAGAGGTGAAAAGACGTGGATCCCGTTTTCCACCTGCCGGGATCCCCGCGCAAAGTCTTTAAGCTTTTTCAGGACCCGCTTGAAGTCCTGGGCCGACGCGGTCGGATTACGATTTCCAAGGGAATTGACCCACAGGATGCGGTTGCGCTTCGCTAACCGCTGCATGATGTGTTTTTTACTGAGCGGGTCGCCGTCCCAATCGTTGCTGAAACAAATGATGTCTTTGCCTTCGATCATAATGTCGCTGACATCTATGCAACGCACATGCCAAGCGGCCGGGTCGGTAAATCTGCGAGGTGGGCGTCGGACAGGACACTACCGGTGGTAATGGAGTTCAACGTGGGAATGCCGGTTCTTCTTCCGGACGGGGTTCCATCCCTCATCGGGGCATATGAATTCTGCTGGTGGTTGTTTGCTGATTCGAGCGGGAACACCGGCTACCACTGCGTGTGCCGGAACATCGTGAATTACAACCGCGTTGGCTCCAATGACGGCATAGTCTCCGATTCTCACGGGGCCAAGGATTTTGGCGCCTGCTCCAACGACAATGTGATCACCCAGTGTCGGGACATTGTTGTAGCCGCTTCGGCCGCCGATGGTTACCCCTTGGCCGATATCGCAGTCCTTACCGATGACAGCACGGTGGTGTATCACGATGCCCAGCCCGTCCCATTGAAACACGGTGTTCCGGCCGATCAAGGCGGTATATGGCACTACGGCGCCGAAGCCGAACCGCATGAGGTAGAAAATCACTTTGGGCAACAACGGAACTTTCCATTGATGGAGGGCATTCGCACATTTATATAACCTGTAAATCGTGCACATAATTCCTCACAAAACCTCGACGTTCGAGCAGCATCATGTAGAGTTCGCTGGTCCGTCGTATGACCGTTTCGAGGGAAAAGTGCTTCATGACACGCTCTCGGCCTGCTACGCCGAATCGTTTCGCCATTTCGGGAGCTTCCAAGACCCGAATGATTGCATCCGCCATGGCGGCGGGATCTCGCGGTGGAACGAGGAGCCCCGTTTCGCCGTCCTGGACGATTTCCGGGTTGCCGCCCACATTTGTCGCGACGACGGGAAGGCCTGCGGCCATGGATTCCAGCAGCGAGTTGGAGAAGCTTTCGCTTAATGAGGGGAGGACCGACAGGGTTGATTCCTGCAACACCGCCGGCACATCGCTGCGCTCGCCCGTAAAAATCAGCCGGTTATTCAGGTTCCGGCGCGCCGCCAGATTCCTGATATCGATTTCGTAACAGGGATTGCATGGCGAGCCGCCGACGAGCATGAACCGAACATCAGGAAAGCGGTTCGCAACGATCGGCACCACGTCCATAAATCCCTCGAGGCCTTTGTTCCGGTCCGTGCGACACACCAGCGTGACCAGGGGCGCTTTCGGATCGATGTTAAATTCTCTTCGAATCGGAAAATCGCAATCGTCCGGCGCCGGGCTGAACCTGGCAACGTTGATTCCATTTGGGATGACGTGAACGCGCTCCTGTTTTACACCCTGGTTCAAGAGCCAGTTTCGAGCCGCATTGCTGTTCGCAAGAACGCAATCCGCGAACGAAAAAGCGAGCTTCTGCGCAGCGCCTTTGAGTTTATTCCCACCGGAGAAGAGCCCAAGGTCGCGGAGAGACGCAATGGATACGCAATTTCGGGCAAGCCTTGCTGCAGGCACAGTAAAAAGATTCGGATAGGAGCCATACGCATGAACCAGCTGAACGCGTTCCCGGCGAATGGTTTGTGCCAGCCGGAGCTGGGCGCGGACCGCCTCGTAACTGTAAAAGCTGGTTGTTGGGTACTCCGAGATTGGAATGTCGAGAGCACTGATCTCGTTAAGGAACGGGCCGGACCGGCGGAAGCATCCAATCTGGATGTCAAACCGGGATCGATCTAACCCTCTGGTTACATGGACGAATTGGCGTTCGGTTCCGCCAACCGCAAACGCGGTGACGAACTTCAGGACTTTGACTCGCGGTACCATAGTCTCTCCGACATGCAATGTAGGTGCCAAGATGGCGGGGTGGTACGAGTGTTCTCTTCTTGTAACAAAAATAAGTGGGACGCGGGCTAAAGCCCGCGACTACATTTGAACCCGTGATACTGGACTGTAGTCGCGGGCTTTAGCCCGCGCCCCGATTTTCTTTGGTTCTACTTCAGGTTGAAGGTCAAACCTCCACCCGACTGAGAGAACAAGTTCAGAGCACCACTTGCCGGTTCGGCGGAAGTTCCGCTGAACAGGATGAACTGGGTCGTATAGCCGCCGCCATCCACAACGTGCGGGAAAACGAGAGAAGAGGCTGCCTGCTGGCTTTCGTTGCTCGGTTGAGTCGTTGTCACGAGAAACTCTCCGCGCTCGTTGACATGGCCGCGCAGACCCACGACGGCGATATTGGTATTGTTGGCCGCATGGATTCGCACGATGCCCTTGAACGGGTTCGGCAGAGCTGTGATACCCGGAACTTCGTCCAGGAACAGGGCCCGCTGCCCATGCGCCGGCACGACCACCGATCCGGTGAGGCCGGTCGATGTGCCGTCAAGACGGCTGAGTTCGAACTGTACCTGTGCGTCGGCGTTGGACGGGTTCGTGACGGCAATGCCGCTCCGAATTCCGCCATTATCCGATTCGACGTACAGACGAAATGCCGTTCCGAGCTCCGACGAAGGTACACCGGCTTCGGAGACCGTAACACCGCCCTGGTTGTTTGAGAAGATCGCCACGCCGACCGGCGCTGAGTTGGACGCATCCGGTGTTACCTGAGCTGAGCCTGCTTGAACAGTCGAATAGTTTCCCTGAGTAACAAATTTCCGAGAGCTGCGGGCCGGTATCGAGTAAGTAGTGGAATTGAGAGCCTGCCCTGCGATGTTCACATTCAGCGGGTTTGCCGTCGCTCCCGCGGTTCCCTGTGCAAAGAAACGGATGGTTCCGGTTGCCGTCGCATCCGAAGAATTGACGAGAATGAACTGAGTGGTCCAGCCCCCGCCGTCGGCGAAATGAGGAAAGTAGATCGTCGCCGGAGTCGTTTGATCGAGATCAGCGACGGGAAGCGTGGTGATGAGAAATTCAGAACGTTCGTTCGTCAGACCGCGGATGGCGATTGCCGAGACCGGCACATCTGAGGTGAACGTGAATGTCCCATTCAGCGGCCGAGGACCGTTGTAAGGGCTCTGATCCAGGAATCGCGCCAGCTGTCCGTGCGCCGCAAGCGTAACAGTACCTGTCGCGGTGTTCGTGCCATTGGCGTCTGTAAAGAAGAACGAAACGTGCGCTTGTGAATCATTCGGATTGGCTATAGCGACGCCGGTGTTAACAGGCCCGTTCACCTCGGCGTAGATTCGGCCTCTCCGCAGTGAACGCGAAGCCGGTACGCCGGCTTCGGAAACGAGTACCCCGTTGGACCGATAGCTGAAGATCGCAATGCCGGAGGGGGCGGCTGCTCCCGCTCCGTTCACAACTGCGGAGCCCGCGGCCAGTACCTGGTCGCCGCTGCTGGTCACCGACGTCCCACCTGCGACGGGCGTTGTCGTGACTGCCGGTGGAGTCGATCCGCTTGCCGAGGCAACCTCGAAAGCATCCACCCAAACCCATGCGCCGCCCGAAGTGGCGCCCTTCGTTCCCGTGGCTTCAATCGCGAGCGTGTGGCTGCCTGACGCGAGACCGGAAATGGAATACATCTGCGCTTGCGGCTTGGATGGTGTGGCATACGTGTCGACCTGGCCTTTGAGCGTCCCGTCCAGATAGACGTTGGCGATACCGGACCACTCATCGCGGTACGCAATCCAGTTCACGGCAGTGCCATTGAAACTGAAAGTGGCTCGTGAGCCTTTATCGGCAGCAAGTACGGCGGAAGAGCCGCTGTGCCCGGCGAGGTTGTTTGGATACCAGGTTCCGCTGTAAGTCACGCCGGTGCCATTCTGTTCAACTCGAGTCATTGTCCCAGGAGCCGGTGTTGGAGCGGGAGCAGGAGCCGGGGCCGGTGCCGGAGCGGGTGCAGGAGCCGGGGCCGGTGCTGGTGCCGGAGGGGGAGGCGTCGTTCCGGAGCTGGCTGTGCCGGTGGAATCCGTACTTGCGCTGAGATCCATCAAATAAGCGTCCTGGTAGTCGGACGGGTAGCCAAGCTGGGCCTGCAAGCCAAAGTTACTGCCGAATACTGCTCTGCTTCCATCACGGCTGGCCGACACTTTCGGCTGAAACACATAGCTGTTGAACGGCCGGCTGCGATGATGGACCAGGCGGCGAACCTGAGAGCCGTCCAGTTTGACCTGGATGATTTCGTCCGAATACGCCACCCATCCGTTAGGCGGTTGAGGATCGCTCGGAACGTAATTCTCGACGAACACCCATCCACTGTTGTCCGTACCGGAAACGTGAAGCGCCATGCTCCAGTCGGCCTTCCAGAGGCAAGTCTGCTTTGCGTCCGCCAGGCGGATCTTGACCACTCCAGCGTCGCAGTTGGTCTGCGGCCACGGATCTCCTCCGCCGGACCAGACGAGCACTTCGTCGCCGTTGAGATCGCGGGTAATGTCCATGTGGCCGCCGGCGTGTGCAAGCTGCCGCTGGTAGTTCATGTTCCGGTCGAACATCTCGATTCCGGTGAACCGGGTGCCCTGGCCGTTCGCGTTCCACGTGACGGTGACGTTGTTGTTGGGCGTGATGTAGAGGCTGTCGAAAGGATGCCCGCTCGCATCCAGAACCGATCCCTTGGTGTCGGTTGAAATTTCGTAAACGAAAATGTCGCGGCCGTTTCCGGCGAACACGAAGTGGTTTCCGTCGAAGCTGATGTCGGATTCGCCGTTTCCGGAGATCGCGGAGTATTCACTGAACGTGTGCACGACTGACTTGGCGCCGGTTCCGGTGTCGTATTGCTTCAGCTGGTTGGCGCGAACGTAATAGAGGACGTTCGGATTCGTTCGCGACCACCGTGGTTCAGAAGATGTGTTGATTTCCAGATCCACGTCCTTGAGGTAGTTTCCCGAACCATCGTACAGGCCGTAGTAGCTGAAGTGCGCCAGGATCAGGCGGGTGTTGTCCTGATTGAAGGGAGACATCGTGGAGTACTCAGGAGACACTGTCGTCAGCGTTCCACCGGTGTCTGCCCGCTTCATATTCATCGCATTGGAAAGTCTCTTCACCGCTGTGCCGAATACGGGATCTGTGTAGCTGCCACCAACGGCCGGTGGTTGAAAACCGGTGTAGCTCGGAGGGACAAGGATGTTTGTCGCCGTGGAGTAAGCAAAAGTAAAGCGGTTGTTAAGTGAAAGCGCAATTAAGCTAAGTATGAGTGCTAAGCAAAATCTGTCTCGATAGGTTCGTTGTTTCTTGACTGACATTAAATTCATTTGGGTTTCTTCGGCCTCTGGGCACACGCGTCGCGTTCGGTTTTTGTCGGAACGGGTAATCAGTGTTTAAAGGGGTTAAGAACTAGCTTTGGAGAGCGTTCCTGACTGCGGCTGTGTGCTTGGGATGTCGATTACTCCTCATTTAGGATCTGTTTTCGAAATACTTTCGAAATACCGTAGTCACTATAGCGAACTGAGGAATGGTTAAGTAATTGGGGAGTCGCCTTACAGGAACCGGTTAATTGGCCTAGGGTGTGCTAAGGTGGGAGCCTTACTCGGGGCGGTAACTTGTTGATGCTATGGTGGATTGGATACTCACCATTTTGCGTAACCCGTTACCGCCTGTTTTGCTGTTACCGGCAGCCCTTCGTGGTTTGTGCTGCGGTCTGTGTCGTCGCGATCTCGAAAGCGTCTACCCAAACCGAGGCACCGCCTGAAGCCGCGCTCTTCGTGCCCGTGACTTCAATCACGAGTGTGTGATTGCCCATTGCCAGACCGGAAACCGAATACGTTTGCGCTTGCGCCTTGGATGGCTTGACATACGTGTCGATCTGACCTTTGAGCGCGCCGTCCACATAGACATTGGCGATGCCGGACCACTCATCGCGGTACGCAATCCAGTTCGCGCCGGTCCCGGTGAAGCTGAATGTGGCGCGTGCGCCCGCATTCGCGGTAAGCACTGCGGAAGATCCACTGTGCACGGCCAGACTGTTCGGATACCAGGTTCCGCTGTAAGTCACGCCCGTGCCGTTCTGCTCAACACGAGTCACCGGTCCGGGAACTGGAGCAGGTGCCGGAGCCGGAGCAGGCGCCGGAGCAGGCGCCGGAGCGGGCGGATCGGCTGCAGCCTCTGGCCGAGGAGTGGTCGGCGGCACCGGAACGAT
>Ga0137418_10000075_pt1 | contig 65579 bp, 50 predicted proteins | sample CZODoug3_1_2_16f_FD_122242 | JGI IMG/M metagenome (GOLD analysis project Ga0137418, IMG submission 122242) | Vadose zone soil fungal communities from Angelo Coast Range Reserve, California, USA - CZODoug3_1_2_16fungal (Hybrid Assembly) | ecosystem: Environmental > Terrestrial > Soil > Vadose...
CGCTTTGCCTCGCGCGCGGTGCGCCGCGGTCCGGCCTGGGACTGCGGCTTTCCGAACCAGAGCCCGGCCACGCAATACACCGCCGGCGGCTTCGCCCAGCCGATCCGCCGCGTCTTCAGCGCGCTGTTTGACGCGCGCGAGGATGTCACGATGCCGGCGCCTGGCGACACCGCGGCTGCGCGGCTCACCATCAGGCTACGCGACCTCACCTGGGAGATGCTCTATGCTCCAGTCGGAGGCGCCATCTGGTTCGCGACCGAGAAGCTCAATCACCTGCAGTTCCTGTCCATCCGCAATTACCTCAGCCTGGTATTCGTGGCGCTCATCGCCCTGCTGCTTGGGGTGTCGATATGGCCTTGATTCCCAATCCGCGACTGCGGATGGTCTGCCATGATGGCGGAGAAGATATCGCATGACGCCTGTCGTCGTCGCCCTATGCAGCGTGTCGGCCTTCCTCGGCCTGCCCTTGCTGGTGGCGGCCGCGATGCGATGGTCGGCCGCGACGCGCCCGATTTACGGGGCATGTTTTGTCGTTTGCCTGGTGATCTTGGTCGTGGCGCTCACGCAGTTGCTGAGCGCCGGCAGTACGGTATCAACGCTGAGTCTGCCCCTCGGATTGCCATGGGTCGGTGCGCATTTTCGGATCGATGCGCTTGCTGCGTTCTTCCTCGCCGTGGTGAAAATGGATCTCGACTTCACCGTATCCTTCCGCCTGCAAGGCAGAAATCATTTCCAAGCGACGTCGCTCGTATTGCTCAGCAGGAAAAAAGTTTGTATGGCGAAAAGGAGTCCCATCATGGTCGTGTATGGCGTCGCCCGTTGACCGGGCCAACTCGCACCAATGCTCGAGCTGTGTCAGCCCTTCGTGCGTCGTTAACGGTTCAAAGTGATTCGCCACCAGAAAAATCAGGTGCAGCGGACTACTTGAGTCAATTACGCGTCTGGCCCACTCGCCGGCGCGCCAAGCCGGATAGCGCAGTAGCCACGGCAACGACCACCGCAACTTTTCAAACGTGCTGTCTGAGTACATATCGATTTTGCGAATCGCGACGGGCGACTACGCCGTCGGTACTTGCGCGGCGATCGGTTTCCTGGCGATTAGGAAAACACCGCACACCATCAACTCCCCATCGGACAGCCCTTTGAACTCGCGCGCCAGGCGCGGACGAATCGCAGCTATCGCGGGGAGGGCTAGCTTGGAATATTCGCCGTTCAATTGGGCGAGTTCCTGATGCGGAATGATCGGGCCATGACCGACGACTTCCGTTACGAAGAACCTGGCGTCGTAACCCAACTCGGCCATCTGTCCTCTATAATAGCTAAGCAACTTGCGGTTCGGAATTCCCGAATCAGTCGCCATCAATCGATAGACCGTCTCGGAAATCGTCAGAAATGTCAGCGGATGTAAGCCGCTTTCGGTAAAAATTCCATAGTCCCTTAGATCGATCTTGTGCAGCATCAGTCCACCTGGCGCCAATAATTTGTCGGCCGCCGCAAAAACCTTGTCGGGCTCGTATATTTCTTCAATCACCGCGCGCGAGACTATGATGTCAAATCTCTCTTCCTGTTTTAAGAGCCGCGCCGCCGCGGTTTCAAGCTCAAGTCCATTGAGGCAACTCAACCTGCTGGCATTGAACGTGATGCCATCGACGAGAACGATCGCTTCATCGAATCGCTGCTTCTCATCATTGCTCAATCTCGCTCGCAACGCGGCGTAGACTTCCCGCTCATGAGCAACGTCACGTCTCGAGTAGAACTTGTCAACGCAAACTACACGCGCCGCTCCGGCAGCCAGAAACCGCAAGGCGACGCCGACGTTGTCACCGAAACCCAGCTCGAGGATCTTCTTACGGAGTTGTTCCAACGTCACATCCCCGTACGTTAAGTAGTCAACGAACTGCTCGTCGATGTAGCTGAGACCTTCATCCAGACTTTTCTTCCTGTGCGTGGAGCCGTGGTCAGTCTCAATCTCGCCGGACGCGAATTGTCTTTTCAATCGCCAGTTCTGATAAATCTTGAAAGCGATGATCAAACTCTTCGATTTTTTAGCCAGACGTTTCATTTTAAGGTTCGCCGCGCGTCACTTCACGACTGTCGCCGTTCCCTCCTTCGCGGATCTCACGCCGGACGCATCGAGGGCCGCAATATCAACGCCGGGATCTTTGCCGTCGCTGCCCTTGCCGCGATATCTGCTGCCGTCTGCAAGCTGCCAATTACCGTGGGCGTAATCGACGAAACCCACCTCGTTGTACGAACTGACAATGAAATCGCCGGGAAAGTTTTTCTTAATGTCATCACTTGCCGATGCGTTCCGATTATCGGCGATTACGTTTCCTTTGATCGTGCCGCCAGGAAAGCAATTGCAGAAGGGAACAGTAGGGCACTTCGGAGCCTCGACCGAGCAGGCGACGCCGTAAAGATTGAACTGCACAATGTTATTGCGAAAAATGAAATTCTTCGTGGGCGCGCCATAGCTGGAGATAATATTGCCCGCTTGCTGAACCGTATTATGTTCCACTGTCACTGAATCTGTCCCCATTATTTGCAGAAAGTAAGCTATGTCGCTCGGATTAACCACATCGATCAAGAGATTGTTCGCTACTCTAATTCGCTTTGTTTCCTGACTTAAATGCTCGTTATCGTTTCCAAGAATATTAACGCCGGAACTGGCATGGCGTACGATGTTATTCGTAACCTGGACGTCTTCGATTGTGCTCCAGGGCGCGTTCCCATCCTGATTGCGCACCGTAATCACAAAAGCCGTTACCAGTATTCCGCTTTCCAGCAGATTTCCATCGATGATCACGCGCCGGCAGTTCTTTAACTCAAGCGTCCCTTTAATAACGGCGCGGCCTTGCCATTCCGCACGTTTGTGAAAATAGTTGTTGCGAATCTCAATATCCGACGGCACCAGATTCTGTATTGACGGGTCACCGCCTCCAAAAAGCAGTACCTCTGCTCCCCCTTCGAGATAGTTGTTAACGATATGGAAGGGTCCGGGACCATTCCATCCCGCTATCGCCTGAGTCTCGTCGCCGGCGCCTGCGAATCCGGAAACGTACGAATTAATAACCGAAGTTTCGATGCTATTGAGCGCAAAGCCGCGACGCGCTTTGTTCAGGCCAGTCGAGTGAACAAAGCAACGATCAAAAACCAGGTGATGGGAAAATTGCGAAACAGATTTATAGTCAGCTGCTCCCAGGTCGATGAGATTGTAAACATAATCAGCACCAGCAGCAGGCGAGAATTCAATGCCGATAAACCGATAGTGATGAGCTTGTGGGTCGGTACTGACCGCCGCCATCTGACCAGGAGCGACTATCTTTGGCATTGCCGGCGCTTGCGCTGGACTTATCCGATTCCGCTCCTTCGCAATCCCGGAGAGATTGGAGGTGCGGATTGTGATGTAGTCAGCATCGCCGCCGGATGCCGGCCCCTTATCACGAAGGCGCAGAGGACCAATGTATGTGGCCCCGGCTTCCAGAATAACCGTGTCACCGTAGTGAGCTTCATCAATCGCCGCTTGCAAATCCTCACCGGCTCGGACGGTGATTGTCCCTTGCGAGGCTGGTCCAACAATGCGGCGCGGTCGTTGCGCACAGGCCAGCGCGAGGCTTAACCCAAGGATGGCTATGATGACTGTCAGATATGGGACCGCTCTAAAACTCTTCCGCTTCACGGAGTACTCCAGTTAAAAGGACGTCTCAGTGGCGAGAAATCTTCGGCGCCAATCAAACCGATGGCGATCAAGGTTAAGCCTTTCCCTTTAAATTCTTCTACTCGCCAACCGTCCCAAAAATCCAACAAGAAGGCTGGCGCCCCAGCTACAGTGAATCGTAAAGAAGATGATGGGGAGAAGCACTATCAATCGCCCTTCGCTGGATTGATGTGCCAGCCTAAACGCGAAAGCTAATGCGAGCAATACATAGGCGGCGAGCTCCGTTGCTAGTAACCACCACGCCGGCCGCAGCCAGAAACCCCCAACTAGCAGGATCGGAATCGAAGCCACAAAAAGCGGCGCGATCAGGTGTCTCGGTTTTATCGAGCGGGGATGCAGGCGAAGCATTCTTGCCTTCCATTTACCATAACGCGAATATTGAGCCCGCAATCCTTTCAAAGTTGCGCGCGCGAAATAATCGCAGTACTCCCCGCGATCCAACAGCACAATCTTGCCGTGGCGGCGCACGCGGTAATTGAATTCATAGTCTTCGTTCGTCAGCAGCGCCTCATCAAAGCCTCCGAGCTCGCGCCATAGATCCTTCTTGAAACAAGCGAAGGCGACTGTGTCGACGGCTTCTTGACCGGCGGCCCCTTTCCGCAGTCGATACTTTGCGTCCCCAATGCCAAAGGGATGCGAAACGGCTATGGCGATCGCCTTCGCCATGGTCGTGTCTGCTCCTGGGCAGACTTGACATGGCATTCCCACGACGCCGACACCATCCTGCCGCAACACTTCAACCGAACGCCGAACGTAGCCGGGCGATGCAACCGCATGTGCGTCCAGTCGCGCGATGATCTCGCCTTGTGCTGCATTGATGCCGAGATTCAAGGCCGTCGAAATGCTGCGCTCCGGATTGTCTATTAATTTGATCGAGACGTCTGGCCGGCTCTGGCGAAACTCGGCGATTACCTCGCGAGTGCGATCCTCAGACAACCCGTCGACAACAATAATCTCGTATCGTTCGAGGTCATACTGATCGGCGAGGTTGTGAAGTGCTTTACCGATGAAACGTTCTTCGTTGTAACAAGGGATGACGACGGAAACGCGTTCGGCCAAAAGCGTCAAAACTTCTCGACCTGGTGACGGTCGAACGTTTTCCGAGATCATTGTCACAGCGCTTTGAATTATACATTGTCCGGCAAACTTCAGGCGTTGACGTGGTAGCAAATCAAAAGACCTCAGGCTGATCACGCGGCGCAGAATCGCAGACTCATTACCTGCGCTATTCTCGCATGCGTCTCCTGACCTTCGACCAAAGCCCCAGCACGCCGGTCCCCAAGAGTACCAGAGTTGCCGGTTCGGGAACGGGCTGGGCGACGCTAAAGGTGTAAGTTTGCGAGCCGTTGCCGGGAATGCTAATGGTGAGTGTGGCTGGTGTTCCCGCAAAGGTAGCACCGGGCGACGTGATCGTGAACAACTGTGTGTAAGGCGGCAGAATATTTCCAAACGCGGGAATCGGAAATGTTTGTACGATGGGAGCACTTCCCGCTTCGGCATAGATTATCTGCAGAAGGCTGCTGCCGCCCGGTGGCAGAGTGCCGGTAATATCGACCAGGAAAGTGATCTGCGGCCCGAAAAGAGTCACTCCGGGATTCGAAAGAAGATCAACTCGGGTCGCGCCGTTATTCTGCAGAGCCACAACGTTGCTAAAGGTCACAGGATCGGCCTTGACGCTTGCTGCCGTGACGAACAGAGCAATGGCCATGATTAAAACCGGGAACAATTTGCGATGGGTCACTTTAAACATTTCCCCCCTCAGGGCGTATTCGGACTTTGGGAACAAACGCGAGACTGTTTCAGACTAGTGAAACGACGAATCGGAGGGGATTGCCATTTATGTGAGTAAGCGATTCGAAACGGGCCTGGCGAAGATGCTGTAGAGGCAGGAATTTAAGACGGATGGTAAACCAGACCGTAATAAATCATCTTCGCATACTCACCCGGCACCATCTGCCAGCCGCGAAAATGCAGCCACCACGTTGCCGGCGAAGGAACCTGTTGGCCCGGCGGCACTGGTTCAAGTCCAATCGTAATCGGAGTGTTGGAAAACGCCTGTCGCAGGCTCCACAAAGCGCGACGAGAGTGATAAGCCGAAGTCACTACGAGTAGCGAATGCAGACCGTGCCCTTCGGCGTATTTGCGAAGCAGCAGCGACTCGTCATACGTGCCGGAGACCCCTTCCGGCAAAATCTCAATCGCGTTATCCGGCACACCCTGGCGACGCAACCACCTGGCCGCCAGCTCTTGATAAGAGATGTTGCGTTGCTCATCGCTGACCCATCCGCCCTGGTTGTTGTCGTTGGTCACAATGACTTTTGCTGCGCGGCCTTCTCTATAAAGCTCTGCCGCTCTCTTCGTTCGTTCCTTGAAGACAGCCGATCCCGCCATTATTACGATGGCGTCCGCGTGCGCCAGCGGGACGCTCACAATAAGCAGCTTTGCCGCGCCCCACGCAACACACCACAAGACGAAGGCGACGACGGCTAAGGCCAATAGAGTTTTCGGCTTATTCCTCGATAAAGTTGAACTGCTACGCTGAAGAAATTTCATGCGGGGATCAAGGAAAGCAAATTACCAGCAGATGCCCTGATAAGAGTCAGCGGAAGTTTTTTCTAAGAGGCGCACCAGATCAATTAGGATCTGGTCTGCGCGCAGCTTCGATTCGATCTCGCGAAACTCTTCTGCTCTATTACCGATGACTAGCAAGTCGGAAGTCTCCAACACTTCATCGAGACTCGAACGCATGAGCCGAGAAATATGCGGAATGCCACGTTCGATAAACTGTTTGTTCGCGCCGAAGAGACGAGCCAGCGAGACATCGCGGTCGTAGATGGCCAGTTGGAACCCCTTGCCAATCAGCGTCTCGATCAGCGCGACCATAGGCGATTCTCGCAGATCGTCTGTACCGGCTTTGAAACTAAAACCCAGCACACCGATTCGTTTCTTGCCGGTGCGCAGGACCATCTCGACCGCCCGCTCGATTTGCAGTCGATTGCTCTCGAGCAACGACGACAGCACCGGGACCACGACATCGAGTTGTTTGGCCTTGTAGTTAATCGCGCGCAGATCCTTTGGCAGGCACGAACCGCCAAAGGCAAATCCGGGCTTCAGGTAAGACGCGGAAAGGTTCAACTTTGTGTCTTGGCAAAAAACATCCATCACTTCGTGGCTGTCGATGCCTAAGGATTTGCAGATGTTTCCTACCTCATTTGCGAAACTGATTTTCAGCGCATGAAAACAATTGCAGACGTACTTGACCATTTCCGCGGTCTTGACGGGCGTGATCAATACTTGCGCTTCGATGCTTGTATAGAGTTGCCGCACTACGTTTGCAGTCTGCGCGTCATCGGCGCCGATCAGTGTAAACGGCGGCGCGTAGAAATCCTCAAGCGACGTGCCCTCGCGCAGAAACTCCGGATTGATGCAGACACCAAAATCCCGACCTGCCCTTTTTCCTGAGTATTCTTCCAAAGCCGGCACCACGACGGATTCAATCGTTCCCGGGAGCATCGTGCTACGAATCACCACCGTGTGCCGATCGGCCTTGCTCTTTAGCGCTGATCCTATCTCGTGACAGACCCGCTCAACGTAGCTCAGATCCAAACTGCCATTGGCGTTGCTGGGCGTTCCCACGCAAACCAACGATACCTCTGAATTGTCGATCGCTTCCTGAGTATATGTTGTCGCTCGCAGACGTTGTGAGTTGAACATTTCTTTGACCAGCTCACTCATGCCCGATTCAACAATCGGACACTCACCCCGATTCACAATCTCCACTTTCGCAGGGTTGACATCCACTCCGATAACGTCATGGCCTTCTTTTGCTAAGCAGGCCGCCGATACGCAACCAACATAGCCGATCCCGAACACACTTAGTTTCATCTGTTTGTTACGCTGCAGTCGTCGCAGCCTCTCTTGTTCAAATGTTTAGACGGCGGACAAGTCCGCTTCCTAAACGGACATGATTACTGGCGTTCAGCTCCCTAACTGGAATGAGTTTGTACCAGCTCAATCTTATTCTGCGGTTCATCAACAGAGGACAGCTTCGTGACTGGGATACTCTCGCAAATCGCGGCGAATCGTCGGGCTACTCGATCCCAACCAAACTGCTCGCGCACAAGCCGTGCCGAGCAACGCCCCAGGCGATCTGCGAATTCCTGGTCCGCGAGCACTCGTACAACCGCCGCCGCAAAATCCTCTGGCGTGTCAGCCAGCAACAAATCCGCTTCGTGATGCACCGGCAATCCTTCGGCGCCGACCGTTGTAGACACGATAGCTTTCTCCATCGCCATGGCTTCAAAGATTTTCAATCTCGTGCCGCCGCCAATGCGCAGGGGCACAACATACGCGGCCGCGCGTTCCATGTAAGGTCGCACATCGTCCACCCTCCCAGTGACAAATATTGATGAGTCGCGCTGACTGAGTTCGAGTAAAGCCGGATAAGGATTTCGTCCGACCACGGTCAGCGTAACATCCGGCAGCTTGTTCTTGATGAGCGGCATGATCTGCGTGGTGAAGTACTGAATCGCATCCTCGTTCGGCAGCCAATCCATTGAGCCCGTAAACACAAGATTACGCGGCTTGCCCTTTTCAGAACTACGCGGTCGAAAAAATTCCACGTCGACACCGGTGGGCACATCGTCAATTGAAGTTACGTTGTATTCACGCTGCATGAGTTCAGTGTCTTCGCGCGATACGGCGATAACGCAATCAAAACGCCGGCACATCATGCCCTCAAACGCTTTCATCTTGCGCCACTGCCAGTATAGATAGCTCTTCTTGAGCGGATTCGCCTGCACTTCGTAGTGCCGCTTCCAAATCACCGCCTCGACATTGTGCTGAAACAACACGGCGGGACAGGGAAGATCACGAGGTACGTTGGCCGCTGGAGCCAGAAAATCACAAACAACGACGTCGTAAACTTTATTGCTGGTCAGCTCGTTGATTCTGGCGCGCATCTCAGGCGAATGATATTTGGCGATCGCATAAGGCAATGAGGAGAAGAAATTCAAGCCGAGCTCAGCATAAAAGCCCGGCGTAAACTTTTGCCGCGGATGGTGTGGAACGCAAACAAGCTCGTGGCAATACTCTTTCGCGCTCTCGCGAGTCTGCGCGTCGGTACCATCGTCGAGCGTCAAATATGTGATCTCGTGATCGCGTTTCAGCTCCTTCAGCATGTGGTAAGTGCGAATCTTGCCGCCCTTATCCACGGGATGAAGGAGTTCGGTTTTTAGCCACAGGATGCGCATGAAAAGAGTTTCGAGTTTGAGAGTTAGACTGACACCGCAATCTGCTCTTGATCTGCAACGTCTTCGGGCTCGCCGTCGATGAATTGCCGCTGCCACATTTCAAAATTCACCAGCGCCCAAAGCCTCTCGGAATGGTCTTCGCCGGCGTCGTGCCTGTTAACAACGGCGCGCACAAAATCCCGCTCAAAGATCCCGCGGCTCAGCGCGCGCTCGCTCAAAACGTATTCGTTGATAATTGATCGATACGGTCCGCGGAACCACTTGCCAATCGGCACGGGAAACCCCATTTTTGGCCGCGACAGAATGGCTTCCGGGAGCACGCCCTTCATGGCTTTTCGCAAAACGTACTTCGTGGTCCAACCGCGCAGCTTCATTCTCTCGGGTAAGCCGGAAGTGAATTCAACCAGTTTGTGATCGAGGAAAGGCACCCGGCTCTCGACCGAAGCCGCCATGCTCATCTGATCCTGCTTCATCAACAGCTCATGCAAATAAGTCTTGATGTCGGCATAAAGTAAACGATCGAGTGGCGATTGCGCGTCGGTCTTTTCCAACAAACTGCACACGCCGGCATAGGGATCCAAAGCGCCGGTGCGTGCGCGAGTCTCCGGTGTCAGCAACTCGTTCTGCATCGAGCGCGAGAAGACTGCGAAGTTATCAAAGTAAATGCTTTCAACGTCCGGCTGTAATGAAAGGAAGGTGCGCAATAACTTTTGCCGCACTTTCGAATTCACCGGCAGGTCATCGATGCGATTGCGGATCGCGTTTCGTATACCAGCCGGCATGGCGCCATGATAGCGAGCGCCGAGCGCCAGGTTGTAAATCGTCTTGCGATAGCGCGCATAGCCGGCGAGCAATTCATCGCTGCCCTCACCCGTCAATACGACCTTGACGTGCTTTGACGCCAACTGCGAAACAAAATAAAGTGCAACGCTCGATGGATGCGCGAGCGGCTCGTCTTCATGCCAGACCAGTTTGGGCAGCGCGGTGAAAAAGTCTTCGGGGCTGACAACCACTTCGTGATGATTCGTCTGGTAGCTTTCGGCAATAAGGCGCGCGTATTCCAGTTCGTTCGCTTCGCGCTCTTTGAAAGCCACGCTAAACGTCTTGATCGGTTCGCTCACCATCGTGCTCATCACGGCAGCAATTGCCGACGAATCGATCCCGCCCGACAAGAACATGCCGAGCGGCACATCCGCCATCAGTCGCAAGCGAACTGAGGTGCGAAACAGGTCGGCCCACTCGTCAATGTAATCCTGATCGCGGCGAGAAGTGTCGCTAGCCTTCGCGAAACTGACATCCCAGTAACGCTTAGTCTCAACTTGCCCGTCGCGCCAGACCAAGGTGTGGCCGGGCAGCAAACGTTTGACGCCGCGAAATAACGTCTCTTCGCCTGAGGTCGCGTGATTGGCCAGATAGTCGGGCAGCGCTTCAAAATTGATCTCAGGCTTGATTGCCCGCGCTTCCAGGAGTGTCTTGATTTCAGAACCGAAGTAGAGCGAACCGTCGTTTGTGTGCACGTAGTAAAGCGGCTTCACTCCCAATCGATCACGCGCGATGAACAGTTCTTTCTTGCGCTGATTCCAAATGGCAAACGCGAACATCCCGCGCAAATAATCAACGCAGTTCTCACCGTGCTCTTCGTAAAGATGCAGGATTGTTTCCGTATCGCAGTGTGTTTTGTAAACGTGACCTTTGGCCTCAAGCTCAATTCGGAAATCAGCGTGGTTGTAGATTTCACCGTTGTAGGTGATATGGAGAGTTCCGTCCTCGTTAGTCATGGGCTGATGGCCAGCCGCCACGTCTACAATGCTCAATCGGCGATGGCCCAGCCCGACAACACCATCGATGAAGATGCCCTCGTCGTCCGGTCCGCGATGGGTGATTACGTCGCGCATGCGCTTGAGCACGGCAGTGTCTACCGTCCGCCGCGATCTGCTCGAAAACGCAATGCCGTTTATGCCACACATAGAAATTTTCGATTATGGATTGCCGTGCCCCCATAGTAAATTTGAGTGGGACCGTTTATCCGCGCAATGCCGCCTCACAATCGGCGATCGGCAGTTGGCAATCGAAAGTACCTTTGTCAGTATCAACTTGGAATTGACTGTCGGTGCGACGCGCGGTGACGTACTTGAGCTGTTCTCCTGCCTGCAAAACCTGGCGACCCTGGAGTTCCAAAGTTCTTCCACCGATTAGCACCAACTCTTCGAGAATAAGTGTGTCAGCCTGCGAAAACCGAGCCCAGGTCCATTCAAAATCCGACGCGAGCCGCGCAGTCTCGATTCGCTCCCGATCCCGAATCATAACAATGTCGAGCCAATTCTCATTAGCAACCTCGAAGGCCCGACCGCCTATAGTCTCAATCTCAGTCACACGCCAACGGGCTTCGGCCGTGCGCGGCATCAACAGACTGACTGCATCGCGCACTCCACCCAGGAGAGCCGAAAAGACATAAACGCGCGCAGGGTCCCTTTGTGCGTAACAATGCGAAACCCAACCGTCTTCCCGTCTCCACCGGCCATCTTCTGCAAAGCCGTGGACGTCAAGGCCGGATGCGCCGTTGTTTTCGGCAATAAACGCCTCTTGTCCGGCACCTGCTTCAATCAAAGGATCCGAGCCAGGGTCGAAATGAAACCATAGATCCACGTTCCGTTCTCCGGCACATTTTAGATGGTCGCGAATTACCCAATAATCGTGTTTGAGAAACAGAATGCCGCGTTCATGTGCTGCCGGCTGCGACATCCTCGCATAGCCATTGTGCGCACCCGCTACGTAGTCAAAGCGGTCTCGACTGATCCAGGCGAGACGTTGGCAGCGAGCAATACTCTTCCACGAAAACGGTCCAGCTAAAACCGACGACGACTGTCGGTCTACCGTCAAGGTGTTATGAGCGGGTGAGCTGCGAAACCAATCGCGCAATTCCTTTGTCCCAGTGTAAGTGTAGGTACCGGGATCGACGAGCAGCGTCCGCCCATTCGCGGCCAGCTCAAACGCCAGCGCGTCGGCGTGCGCATGCCCACAGTTGGCTTGTCCGTGCGGACCGCAGTCGAAGAGAAGATAGTTTGCCTCTGGCGTCCAGTTGTCTCGCATCACGTAGTAGCCGCCGCTTTCAAAGGCAACTGATTGCTTTGAAGGCTCACCGGCCACCATCCGATCAAGACGCTGCAAGCCCTCTGCTCCCAGGAGCCAGAGCGTTTCTTCCGCCTCACCTGCCGCAACAAACTTGTAGTCGGGTCGGTCAAACAGTGCCGCGCCCGTCGACAGCGTTGCACGAAAATCATTTGCCGGACGTCGGTCGAGCATTGTCAACCTGCCACCATCGTCGTCGCCAAACAAGGGTGTCGTGCCATCCGGTCTGGTGATGTACATTAAATGATCGAGCAGGGCTTTCAATCTGTCGTCAACCGCGTTCGAAACAACCTCACCGTTCGCCTGCTCGAGAATCAGAAAATGAATATAGAAGTCCGAGGTATAGCGATGGTAGTAACTGGATTGCTCAAAGTAGACGCCGTCGGGTCGCACGTGAATTGGAAGCTGCTTCAACAAAATCTGCTTACCAGTTTGCCGCCATCGCTCTGCATCTTTGAATTCGGGCAACAGTATGCCGAGGTAAAAAAGACCGAGTGCCTCGCCAGTCAGGTGTGTATTCGGGCTGAAGTAGGTGGAGAGGTAGGTTTCCAGATGCCTGGAGTTCAAATACAGAAACTTCAGGGCTCGAATAAATGTCCGCGGTGAAAAGGATGTGGAATCTTTGAAAAAATAGACAGCCCAAAGCCACGAAATGGATCGGAAGGCGATTTCCAAACTGCTTGCCCAGTTAATGCCCAGCTTGGGCGGATTCTGATCCATCCAGCTTTCGAGATGTGCCGCAAACGTTTGGGCATATCGTTCGTCGCCGGTTAGCCAGTAAGCCTGACCAAGCGTGGTGAAATACTGATGACGATTCAACTCCCAAACGATCTTCTTGTCGCCGGCAATTTCTGCATCGAGGTAATCGAGACGGCTCCAATGAATCAGTGGTGTGCGCTTTCCTGATACGGGTTCCAAATGCCAATCGATCGGCTCCCCAAAGCTCAACCCGCGGAAACCGAGCAGATCAAACTGGCCCTTCACTATGCGGTTGGCCCGCTCGAGGATTTCTTCCTCGGCCTCGGGCCATCTGCTCCGCAATTGTTCGACGGTGGCGTTCTGCGCGTCAAAGCTCGCGAAGAACTTTGGCGTTGGGCGCGAACGAAAATGCTCGAGAAGCTCCCCCACCGACCCAAGCTCTCGGCCGATACTGTCACGATCCAGCACGGCAAGTAGCTCGGCATCGCCAGGCAGCTTCGTCAACGATGACCAACCGCGCCGCTCAGCAAGCGCCGCGAGCTTCTGCGCGCTCCGCACACGCAGTTCGTCAAAGCGCAGCTCTTTGATTTTCTTCCAGTTCGGCATGAGGTTGGTTAGCGTCGCCGCTATCAACAGTCTCCCCTATCTTTGACAGTACTCTTTCGTAATCAGGGCTCATTTGACGAGCCCAGGAACCGCCGGCCAACTCGTAGTACTCATTCAACCACTGATTGCGAACAGCTCCCCACTGATATTTCCGACATTCCTCACGCGCCTGTTGAATGATGCTCTGCGCCAATACCGAATCGTTGAGCAGACAAAGCGCGCTGGCGGCAAGTTGTTCATATTCACCCCTTGGTACAACCAAGGCAGTTTTTCCGGGCACGACCATATCCGGTATTCCACCCGCATCAGTTGTGACGACAGGCAGTCCGCAAGCAAATGCTTCCAGCAGCGAAAGCGGCTGGTTGTCGATCTCCGACCCGTTTAGGAAAATATCTGCGGAGTCGTAAAGTTCAACTACTTTTTCATGCTCAACTTTGCCGGTAAATTCCGCATTTTGCAGATTCAGATCCTGCGCTAGTCGTTCGAGCGCTGTTCGCTCAGGACCATCTCCGGCAATGATAAGACGGGACTCAGGAATGCGCTTTTGAATAGTCGCGAATGCCCGCAACACGAGATCGACGCCGTAGTGTTTCTCGAAATTTCGATTGGAAAGGAAGACGGGACGCAAGGCCGGCCGTTCGCGAAAAGGAAATCGGTCGATTTCGATCAGGTTGAAGATCGGGCTGGCGCGCAGTCCAGCCTTCGCAAAGGTTCGGACTAGATATGACGACGGCACGATCAATTTATCGGCTATTCGAATAGTGGGAATGGCCGATCTTCGCCAACGCTGCAAATGATCCTCAGCTTCACCGCTGTGATAGTTGAGCAATAGCCTCTTGCCATAAAGCTTGCCGACCAGCAGTGCCGGCGTCGGGGCCAGCAGAAACGAGAAGTATGAAGCAGAGAAGATATGGAGTACGTCGTACTGCCGCACACGATTGAGGAGCGAGGCGAGATAAGCGATCGAGGTGACGACGGTGCGCACATACTTTATCGCCTGCAACTTTCGCAGCACGCCTGGTAAACGCGGATTGACGGCCAGAAAGCCGACCTCGAGCCCGGGTTCCTGGCGCAGTCGCTCCAGCAGGCGAACGGCTTGAACAGACTGTCCACCCAGGATGTCAAACGACGGAGCGACAATGAGGACCCGGAGTTTTTCTGTTTTCTTTGAAACTGGCATCAGCACTCGCGCTTAACTGCTCTGTTTTCCCCTACGCGCCACCGCTGCTGGCGCCCGTAACAGTTTATCGTAAAGTTGTTCTGTGCGTTCGAGCTGGGCCGCGCACGAGAACCTCTCCTCGACTACTTGTCTGCCCTGTCTTCCCATCGCGCGTGCCTTTTCTGGCTCCCGTAGCAAGGAGATGATTCGTTCCGCCATTGCCTTGTCATCACCCGACTGCACGAGATAACCCGTCTCGCCTTCAACGACTGCCTCGCGCGCGCCACCGACGTCCGTGACCACTACCGGACGCCCTGCGGCCATGTACTCGAGAATTGAGTTTGAGAACCCTTCTGACTTCGAAGTCAGAACGCAAACATCCGAAGCGGCCAGTAACTCGGCCAGCTTGTCACAACGCCCGACGAGAAAGGTGTGGCCGGCGAGTCCCAATTCTTCCGTCTGCGTGCGAATCAAGGGCATTAACTCGCCTTCGCCGGCGAGCAGAAACGCTGCTGCCGGAATCGCTTCGCTTACTCGCTTTGCCGCGCGCAGGAACATCGCATGATCCTTTACCGTCAGCCTCATGTTGGCAACGATCGTCACGAGCGGCCGATTAGTCAGTTCCCGGGGAAGACTGAGCGCCGCGAGAGATTCTTCCCTGGTCATAACTGAATGCAGTCGCACGCGGTCAAGCTCGAGACCATTGTAGATAACCGTGATCTTATCCGCGCGGACACCTTCCAGAATCAATTGCTCTCGCGCCGCTTCAGAGTTTGCGATCACCTGATGAGCCAGCTTATAGGCGAAGCTTTGTGCTTTGTGCTGGGCTGTGGAACGCATGCCACTAGTCTCCCGACGCGACGCGATGCGCACCGGCACGCGCGCCAGCGCGCCGGCAAACATGCCAAAGACGTTAGTATAAAAATCGTGCGTGTGTAGTATGTGGACCTTAGAAACCCTCAGATAGCGGACAAAGCGTCGCAGTTGATTGCAGGCGTGGAAATCGTAAAAGCTGTTTAGGGGGTAGCTACAGATCTCGCCCAGCTCCACACCATCGACATCTTTTCTGAGTGGACCGTCGGGACTAAGGCTGGCAAGCCGCAAACTGAAGTGGCCGCTATCGTGCAGAAGTTGAGTGAGTTGTAGTGCCTGACGCTCGGACCCGCCCTGCTCAAAACTGTCAATCAATTGAAGGACAACTGGTTTCAAGAAGCAAAGAACTCCGCGTCGACAGAATCCACGCTGCCGATGTCTGACAAACGTCAGCTTGTCGAAGAAAATAGCATAGACCTCAGTCTGTGATTTCATCCGGATCACAGACTGAAGTTCATGTTTCAAAGCCACCCTATTTTACCATCTCGATAACACGCACGGTGGCGTAATAATCAAGCGATGGGAACTTGCGCAAGACTGCTCCGTCCAAACGCTGTAGCGGACGCATGAATTTATTGGCGACAGGAAGAATGCCGGCGAGGTTGATGTAAGGCAACGTGAAAGCTTTGGTCCGGTATTGCGAAAATCCTTCGCCAAAGTCAGCCAACTCCTCATCCGTCAAAGGACGCTCGTAAGGCGAGACGTCTTCCGCCTGATAAGGGATCAAACCGCGTAGTAGTTTGATGACTTTTGAGTTGCGCACCGGCTCCTGAAAGATGGCGCGCCCGCCCTTTTTCAAAATCCTGAAGACCTCGCGCGAAACCAGTTGCAGATGCAGGTGATGGAGAATGGCAATACCAAAAACCAGATCCACAGATTCATCAGCCAGAGGGATGTTGTGCGCCGATCCGTTGACGAAACTTACGCTGTTCAAAATGTCGTTCTTGGCCAGCCGCTCGCGCGCTACGTGCATGATCGGCTCAGAGATGTCCATGGCGATTACCTTTGCCTGGCGCCGCGCCAATAAGACACTGCTCTTGCCCGCGCCGCAGCCGAAATCGAGCACCGTCTTACCAGAAACGTCGCCGAGCAAATAGTGCGAGTATTCAAGCGGATAAATCGTATCCGGTGAGGCATGCAAAAAGCGATTGATATCTCCCTCGCTATAACGCAGCAAGCCCTTTGCGGTATAGGCCGACTCGATGGCGCTGCGCCGGATCTCTTCGCGCTCCCATTCCTGAATATGCTCTCTTTCCGCAAGTCGCCGGGCGCTGTCATCGATGACAAATTCCCCGCTATGGCGCTTTGCCGCGTCAGCGCCACCGTCGACGAATACCTGATGCCACAACTCCAGCATTAGCAGAGACCAGAGCGCCATCGAGTGATCGCGGCGGCCGCGCTCATGTTCATCCAGCAACACATCGGTGTAAGCGGGAGAGATGATGCCTCGTTGCCGGAAGCGCGAATCCGTCAGTGTGTCGCGAATACGATCGCGCAACTGCAGGTTGATCCATTCTTGCATGGGCACGCCGAATCCATGCTTGGGCCGGTTTAAGATTTCTTCCGGAACCAGATCAGCAACCGCGCGCTTGAACAATGTCTTGGTTTCCAAACCGGCCATCTTCATCGAAGCAGGTATGCGGGTTACAAAATCGATGAGTTTATGATCGAGCAGCGGCACACGCGCCTCAAGCGAGACAGCCATGCTCATGCGATCAACTTTGGTAAGGATGTCTCCGGGCAGGTAGGTCTTGCTGTCGATATAAAGCAGTGCATCCAGCAAGGCGTTCGTGCCCACCTGGTCGCCATATTCCTGAAAGCGCGCGCCCGCCTGACTATGCGTGCCCAGACCGTCATAAAAGTCCGCCGAGTACAATGATCTTTTGTTCAATCCGGTGAAAATGGAAACGTTATCAAAATATCTGTCGATCGGATCCAGCGCGACGTTATGAATGAAATTGCGGCCCCAGGCTCCGTGTGGCAGATTGCGGCTGATGGGCTCCATCAGGCCCCGCCGGAACCGTCTCGGCAGCAAACCATATTTGCGGCGCCGGCGCTCGGTGGCGTAGCGCGTATAGCCCGCAAAGAGTTCGTCGCCCCCGTCCCCAGAAAGCACTACGGTGACGTGCTCGCGGGCGAGCTTGGAGACAATGTAGGTTGGTATCGCCGAGGAGTCGGCGAATGGCTCGTCGAAGTGCCAGGCCAGCTCATCGACGATGTTGCAAATCTCCGGAGTGACGAAAAACTCGTGATGCTCGGTGCCGTATCTCTTGGCCGCCAATCGCGCGTATTTCAACTCGCTGTAACTATCCTCGAGGAACCCGATTGAGAAAGTCTTGACTGGCTGGTCCATATGGCGGGCCATCAAGGCAACCACGGTGCTCGAGTCAACACCCCCGGAGAGAAACGCACCCAAAGGCACATCGGCAACAAGTCTGATACGCACCGCCTCATCCAGCAACTCGCGTAGCTCTTCCAGGTAGTCCTCTTCCTTACGGCGGTGTCCGTTCGCTTCGTAGGTGAAATCCCAATACTGTTTGATCTCCACGCGGCCGTTGCTAAAGGTCAGAAAATGTCCCGGCGGAAGCTTTTTAATATCTTTGAAGATGCTCAGCGGATCGGGAACATACCCGAGTGAAAAGTAAGCGTCGAGAGATTCCGAACTGGTCTCGCGTCTGACGCCCGGGTGTTCGAGCAGTGACTTTAGCTCGGAACCGAAGACCAGCGTACCAGTAGGTGTGACGGTGTAGTAGAGCGGTTTCTCGCCCGCGCGATCGCGCGCCATGAAAAGCTTTTTGTTGCGGTCATCCCAAATCGCGAAAGCAAACATTCCGCGCAGATGGTCAACACAGGCGTTGCCGTGTGCCTCGTAAGCGTGGACGATCGCTTCGGTGTCTGATCGAGTGCGAAAGATGTGGCCGCGGCCTTCGAGTTGCGGCTGCAGCTCGCGAAAGTTGTATATCTCGCCGTTGAAAACGATTGTCGCCGAACCGTCTTCGCCCGAGATCGGCTGGTGGCCACCCGCGAGATCGATAATCGACAGGCGTCGCATTCCCAGCGCCACCCCGTCCTTAATGAAAGACCCGGAGTCATCCGGCCCGCGATAGCGGATGACCTCGCACATGTTCTCAAGGATGCGAGCGCGGTGCACCCGCTCACGAATGTTTCTCGTGTCCCAGAGATCGATAAATCCGGCAATGCCGCACATCAGTAAGATACCTTGCCGCTCGGACCGTGGCGTTCAGTCACAGCTCAACGTCGAAAACAGAGATTCAACCTGAAGTATATACTGTTAATGCTTGGTCACTCCAAGTTAGCCGCCTGCGGAGATGGCTAGTACAGTTTGGGTCAACACCGAAAAGACATCCTGGAAATCCGGTTCGCTGCTGTGCCGCCAGCTGTTGGGAAGGTCCTGTGCCCTTCCGGCTGCACTGATGGAATCCGGGTGGCACAGTCGCCAACCGAGTTTCACATACAGTGGCTTTGAGACGAGGTGAATATGACGCCAGAAAGCCAAGAGTCAGCGCTGTCGCGCTACTGGCGGGACGCCATTCATACATGATTCTATTACTTGCCAAAGCGCTGAAATTGTTCCTTCAAGCAAGAAATGATCTTCGATACGCTTTCTAGCGGCCTGGCCTAGTCGGCCTGCAAGCGCCGCGTCTTCCGCTATCTGGAGCATGTGCTTCGCCATTCCCTCAACGTCCGCCTCGTCCACCAGGAAACCGGTTTCGCCTTCGATGACCACGTCGGATATGCCCGCATGGCGTGTGGAAATCACCGGCAGCCCGCTTCCTCCAGCTTCCAGAATGCCGACCGGAGTGCCCTCGCAATCGCCAGAGGGGGCCTCGACCGAATGCTGCACAAAGCAACGCGCCTGCAGCATCTCGCTGCTCACCTCGGCGTGAGTCTGCGTACCCAGGAATTCCACCGCCTCAGCCACTCCCAGATTCTTTGCCAGCTCGCGGCATTCATTCCACAAAGGGCCGTCACCGACCATTCGCAGTCGTGCCGAAGGGTGCGCGCTGTGCATCTGCGCGAAGGCTTTGATGGTCAACTGCGGCGCCTTCTTTTCGACAAACCGGCCGACGGCCAGAAATAAAGGCGGGGCATCGCCCGGCCTCGCGCCGCCAAACTTTGCGCAATCGACACCGCAGGGTATGTAATGAACTTTCTCTGGAGGAGCGCCGAGCGACACCAGCCGCCGTCGCATTGAGTGCGAGATGGCGATTACCGCACAAGCCTCCTGAAACATGCGCGCGTAAGATTCAGCGTGCTCTTCGAGGACGCTCTTTACACTGGCATCATAGCCAAAAAAGTAAACAACCAGCGGGATATGCAGCCGGCGACACGCCTCAACCGTCATTACTCCGGTGGTCCCATATTCTGCCAGCACGGCTTTGACGCGATGGCGGCGAAAGGCCTTGACGTAAGCGGCGGTTGTCTCTCGCTCAAGTCCCTCCCCTGACAAGTTTCGCCGCACCTTGTGAGCGATGCGGCCGGGCAATGAAAGCACGGTGCGACCGTCGATGCTAGGACGCCACCCCTGAACTGTCACAATTTTGGCGGGCAGATGTACAATGTGATTTGCGATAAAAGTCTCGGAGGGTGACGGCGCGTACGGCAGCACGATGCATACAGTGCGCTCATCTTTATCTGCTGGTAGCTTATCCATGCGTCTCTTGTAAGGCAGTCTGCCGCTGGGACCGCGGGAGTCCAGGATGCCAATTTGCTCTTGCCCAACCCGCGTCCACTGAAATTCGCGAACCATGCGCAAGCGACCCTGCTCTCCCAAATGCGTCGCGAGATCGTGATTGCAGCTGTCTGCCTGCGATGGCGAATCGGTTAAGACCGGGCCGTCGTCGTAGGAATGCACGATTCAATGATCGGCAAGAGATTGCCCGCTCGTTTTTGGCTGCCTCGTTACTTAAACATAAAGACGTCAGGTTTTGAGTCCGAATAAAGATAGCAAGTTCTACCGCGGCAAGTCGGGCCAAGCTCCAGTCACCTGTATGGCTTAGACACTCTATGAGGTCAACAGATTGATCGCCCGGCGCGTTCTATTTTGGACGCCTCTTTTCACGGTCCCTAACGCGTTGTGCCGGGCCAGCGCTTCCGCTAACGCTCGCAACGCTTTAAAGTCACCTTTTCTAATCGCGGCGTTAGCAAACACGAGCGCGGAGTGACGCAAAGCCTCCAAATCGTCTTTGGCCCAGTCAGGTTTCATCGAAGCCGCTCTCAACCTGACCATTGTCACTTCCAATAGGGAACGCGTTATGTCCTGGCGATGCAAGCTACTATTGGTGTACCGATAGTCAAATATCTTTTCGTTTACGATGGTTATTGGTCCGGCGATCGTTGCGCGCAAAAGAAAATCGAGATCCGTGCAAGTCCGTACAGTCTCGTCGAACCTACCGACTGTTTGCCACCACCGCTTGGTGAAACAGAAATTACTGGTACTGCCCGCATAGTTCCTTGTGAGCAGGGGTTTGAAAGCGGTCTCTGAATCGATGATGGAGTATTTACTGTTTTCATCGATCTCGCCGGCGAGTTCCTGGAACTGCGGTACCGGCCACATTGGCGTCATGTCATCTTCTTCGTTCCCGACGATGGAAAAGCGGCCAATTACAATACTGCATTGCGGACAGGCTCGGACCGCTCGGCCCTGCAGTTCAATTCTTCTGGGCCGCATCAGATCGTCCTGATCAAGAAGCGCGATTATGTAGCTGTGGGCGGCTTCAATTCCCACATTGAGGGGCTTTGACGGGCCACCGTGATTGCGCGGCAACGGGATAAAACGGAGAGGAATAGGAGACTCTCGGGAGATTGACTGAATAATAGTCCTGGTTTCGTCGGTCGAGTAATCATCGACGATTACGATTTCGCTAGGAAGCTCGGTTTGAGCAAAGACCGAGGCTAGGGCCTCCGGCAAAAACGAGGCGCCATTGTGTGTTGGTATGACTACCGAAACCGCGTTCATCTGCTTCGCCGCCTCTGAGAATCTGATTATTTTATCACCCGCATCTTTACCACTCTGCAATTGATAAGTGGTGTCCGCTGAGCAAGCCCGGCTCAGCGGCTCTCCAGTGCGGTAAGAAGTTCGGCATTACCGAGAGAGTTTAGTTGATTTTAGCCGGTTGATGAAGGGTTGCACAGCCTAAACGTGACAACCATCAATATGCATTAAGCTTGGAGACTCATCAAAGCTGAGCCGCTAAGATCGAATTTTCGTATATATGAGAAGTGTCTTTCCGCCAGGAACATGAATCGCGACCAGCGCAGAATCATCACCGACCAATTGGAGTCAATCGCCGAACAGATGTACGCGCTCAACCAGAGCGGTCGCAACTATTACCTCTTGATGCTGAGTTGGTACGCTCCCAGGCCCTATACGCTCGGCATGTTCCTGTTTTCGCTTGCCAGAGTTCCCTTCGCGCGATTCTCTAGTTTTGTTTTCTGGTATGGTTCCATTCGCCGTCGACCGGGGCAGTAGCCCGACTGTAAAGGAGGACGTGGTGCCACACACCTCCTGCAATTAGTGCGACGCCCTCCCTGACGGTCGGGCTACTGCCCGATTGCCGAAACGAGAGTTCATCCGTTTGAGACTGCCACAACTGTATGAGGGTTACTGTCGACGATGCGAAATCCATAGTGCGCCATGATTTGATCGAAGCCGATGACTTCCCTGCTGCCTTCGTGGAATTCAATCGCAATGCACTTTAGACTTCTGAGCCATTCCAGATCGCCTTTGAACAACTCAACCTCGGCTCCCTCGACGTCGACTTTCAGCAGATCAATCCGCTCAAATCCGGCCTCGGCCATGATTTGTTTGAGCGGCATACCGGAGATCTCATCACCTGAAGACACGGGTCCTGATGCCTCGCGCGTAGCAAACGCACTGTAGTGTTCCGGGTTTTCCGGTTGGTCCGCAATCAAAACAGTTTCACTTCCCCAAATCGCTGCCTTGAGAGTCTTGCAGCGCCCAGCCTTCACTAGTCCAGATAAGTTAGCGCAGAGCAGATCGTACGTGCCGGAATTCGGCTCGACAGCGACGATCTTGCAGGCCGGATAGTGGGTGGCGAAATAAAGCGACGTGAGGCCGATGTTAGCTCCCAGATCCACGACGTGCTGACACTCGTGTAAATACGGAAGCACTGATTTGTACACCTCTTCAACCACTACTTCGTCAAAGGTGAGAAGATCTGTTCCCGTCTCGCGCAGAGTTATCTCCCCGCGAATCGGCGAACGCATGCGCAGCTTGATTCGCTGACCCTTGATCAGCTCGCCCTTCTCTGCCCGCAGTTTGTAGTCACGGAATGCGAATACGGAACGCAGAGTCATGGCGGGCCACCATTGACGAACAAACGACAGGGTCCAGGATTTTTTCATAGCGGCGATTCCTTAAGGGGTCTAGAATACCAGTTATCGCCGAAGCAATCATGACGACTGCGTTCAAAAACCTAATCCCAAAGCAGATCAGGTCACCGCTGGGTAAGGTGTTGCGCCAAACCGCCCATCAGTACCACGCCCTTAGACTGTTTGGATGGCGAGCCGGTTTCGTACCCCCGACCGACATGATGTTCGATGGCCCCGAAAGCTACCGTGAGTTCAAAGAGAACGGAGAAGAGTTCCTTCGCATTTACATTGACGACTGCGAACTTAAGCCAAATGAAAAAATGCTGGATGTCGGTTCCGGTATCGGCAGAAAGACTTTGCCACTCCTCGCGTACCTTACTGATGTTGGTAGTTACGAAGGAATGGATATTGTCAGGACAGGGGTGAACTGGTGCACAGCAAAATACTCTTCACGATATCCTAACTTCAACTTTCAAATTATTGACGTCTATAATCAGCACTACAACCCAGCCGGTACATGCATGGCTTCGGCCTACAAGTTTCCATTTCCCGATGAGCACTTTGATTTTGCGGTACTCAACTCTGTCTTCACGCATATGATGCCCGATGAGGTCGAGAACTACATTTTCGAGGTGGCGCGAGTACTGAAGACCAGGCAGCGCTGCCTAATCTCCTGGTTTTTGATTGACGACGAGTCCGAGGCGTTGATCGAAGCCGGTGAAAGCACTCTGAATCTACGCTTTCAGTTTGGGCCCGCGCGGGCCCGGTCTCAGGAGAAGCCTGAGCTGGCCATCGGCTACGACAAGAGTTTTGTCAAAGACCTCTACGAAAAAGCGGGACTTGAAGTCCGAAATCCAATCTCCTACGGTTCGTGGTGCGGCAGGAAGGCTTTTCGGAGTTATCAGGATCTGATTGTGGGTTGGAAACGATAGGATTTCGTGGCGTGGTTGACATCGCCAAGAGAATACCCGTCGCGCTGAATTGCCAGCCGACTAACCTGCGATTTGGTCTGACACAATCGGAACCCTCTTGATAAATTTCACTTCCATCATTAAACGCCGGCCCGAGGATCTCATTCTGGCAGCGAGGCGGAAACTATTTCTTTTTAAAGAACGAAACCTTCGCTTCAGAGGATTCTCAAAACACCAAAAACAAGGCGTAAATCTGGCGGCCTACATCAGAGCTGAAATGGGGCTGGGTCAGGCGGCCCGCGGGATTGCAACGGCCCTTGAGAACGCTGAGATTCCCTTCAATATTCTGAACTTCGAGTCAGGAAATAGAGGACGGCATAGCGATCTGAGGTGGGCGCACAAGGAGGTTGCCGACTCGGACTACGACGTAACCATCATCGTTGTTAATCCCGACAATATCTTTAACGCCAGGTCTCGCTTGCCTAATAAGATCTTCCTCAATCGGTACGTTATCGGCTACTGGTTCTGGGAACTCCCCAATGTCCCAGACGAATGGCTCGAGGCCTTTTCCCTGGTAAACGAAGTATGGGCGGCGTCCAGCTTTCTCCGCGATGCAGTAGCGCTCAAATGTCCTGTTCCAGTGATTCATGTTCCGCCCGTCGTGGAAGTCAGAGGTGGCCCGAGTCTCCCAAGGGGATATTTTAATTTACCGGAAGAGCGGTTCCTGTTCTTAGTGATGTGTGACACGGGAAGCGTATTTGAAAGAAAAAACCCTCTCGGTGCGATTGCCGCTTTCAAGAAGGCATTCGCGCCCGACGATCCGAACGTCGGACTGGCGCTTAAAATTAGTGGCCCGGCGCATCGCCCACCAAATTGGGATCTGATCCAAGAACATATTCAGGGCCATCAAAACATTCGACTTATCGATCAGGTATTAGCTCCCGAACAATTAAGCTCACTACTCTCGTTGAGCGATTGCTTTGTTTCCCTGCATCGCTCAGAGGGCTTTGGGTTAATACCCGCTGAAATGATGAGTCTAGCTAAACCAGTAATCGCAACAAGATGGTCGGGTAATATCGACTACATGACTAATGAGAACTCTTTTGGCATTGACTATAAGTTAGTCGAACTCGACAGGGACTACGGTCCGTATGAAGCCGGCCAGCATTGGGCCGAACCGGACATTGATCAGGCAGCCTACTGGATGAGAAAAGTTCGCGCAGACCCGGCGCTTGCTCAAAGAGTTGGCCGAGCCGGGCAGGAGACGATACGGGCAGGTTTTTCGCCCCGGGCTGTTGGCGAAATTATCAGAAAGCGTCTCGGCTACATCAGAGAAAAATACAGTTGAGATTTCTCAAGCTGATTGCTGGACCTAAGACAACTGCATCTAATTCCTCAAACCGGAACCGAGGGCCAAGTCGAAGATCAACCTGTCAATGCAATCACTAAGAAGAAAACTTCTTTTCCCGGTGTTCTCACTTATCGTCGGCACCATTGCCGTAGAGATCATTCTACAGATCGTCGCACTGGCGGCACCTAAACATTACGCTTTAATGCTCGGCAAAGCGCCGCCCATGATGATTAAGGACCAGATACTGGGAGCGAGAGGCAATCCGGATTTTCCAGATCACGACAAAGACGGCTTTCGCAATCAGAGTGTTCCAAGCCAGGTTGTGATGGTGGCGCTGGGCGATTCGCAAACCTACGGGACGGGTGTCAAACGAGAGGAAGCGTGGCCCAAACAAATGGAAGCACTCAGCAAGCAGCCCGTCTACAGCATGTCTTGTGGTGGTTGGGGACCTACGCAAAGCCTGTTGCTCTTTAATGAGGCCATTGCTCTTCATCCCAAAGTCATAATCGAAGCATTCTACGACGGCAATGACTTGTATGATTCATTCGCCAGTGTCTATTACGATCAGCAATTGGCGGATCTAAAGACTACAGATCAGAGTGAAATCAAACTGATCCGAGAGGCTGAAGAGAGAAATACACTAAAGAACGAAGTAGATAGTCTATTTGGAAAATCTGATGGACCGGCCGTTCCCGAAAAGTCGCCGAAGCAGATCAAGTCACGAGTGAAAGAGTTCCTGGGAAAGCACATTAGAATCTACCAGTTGCTAAAGGCACTCATGGACCACCTGAGGAGAACCAACACGAGCCAGGATTGGGAAACAAGAAAGCGTATTGCTGAGTCTGAAAAGGACAAAGAATTCTATCAAATAATCGATCAAGGCAATCTCAAGACGATTCTCACTCCGGAATATCGGCTCTTCGCTTTGAATCTGAGCGACCACCGATTGGTGGAAGGCCACCGAATCGCCATGGCGGCGCTAAACAAAATGAAGGAGCGAAGCGAAGCGGCGCATATCCACTTCATCGTTATGCTCATCCCCACAAAGGAGCTCGTTTTCCAGGATGTCGTTTTCCGGCAACCGGGCGCGATGTCGAAAACCGGACAGGCTCTCGTAGAAAATGAAGTGTTGGTTAGGCAAAAAACGGCAAGCTTCTGAACGCCCACGGAATCCATTCAATAGATGTCTTGCCTGCTTTAAAGGCGCAAGTGGAGAGTGGAGTCCAGCCTTACCCAATGTCTCAAGATGGACACCCTAATGCTATTGGCCATCGGGCAATCGCAGAGGCATCGCTTGCGGCACTCAAAGGATTTGATTCTTTGCCCATGCCTTAGGCCCTTTCAACAAGTGCGGGCCAACCACTCACGGTATTTTCCTGATCCTCTTTAATCTCGAGTAGTCCTGCGGGATCTCATGAATCTGCAAACATCCACACCAAACGCATTCAAAATATTCGAACTCTTCGCCCAAACCGAGGTGCAACTCGGGGGCAACATACGTTCGGTTCCCCACATGATTGCTGCAGATTCTGCACGCAGTCACGCGGATTCCCCTTCCAAAACACATTCATTGGCTGTGTGAGTTTCCCGAAACTGAGTTGTCCAGTTCAGACGTGGTCGGATCAGGCCGCCAATGGGTCCGGTGTAGTCTCCGCGGGTTGAGTCTCCATCAAAGCTGTCAACGACGTTAAAGGCGACCGCCTCGCGGACATGAAAATGATGGGCCACGACGGAGATATCAGACGTGATGTTGGCGGCAACCAAAATGGATCCATTGATCAAGAAGTTTCCTGGAATCCAGGCAGTGCTAACGTACTGGCCGGCGGGTCGCGATTGTCCGCGCGAGTCTGGCTCCAGGTCTTGCGCATAAAAAAGTAGTTGCTGTTCTTGATTGAAAAAATAATAGTTGGGAATGAGGACATGACCAGGCTCGAGCACTTCGTAAGTCATCTCGACGCCGATCGGGCGTCGGATGTCAAAAACGGCGGCGGTTTCGCCTTCCTCGGTCCGCGCCCGTACCTTCCGCAAACGGACAATGCCATCGCCGGGAGCCGTCTGCGCATCCGGCCATTCGCGCACGGCGCCCATACCCTGGAATGACGAAGTGAACGAGGTTGCGGCTGAATGTTTGTATTGATCAATTACCTCGGCCGGCGAGCCACTCGCAATAACTTCACCGCGCTGCATAAGCAATACGCGATCGCATAAGCGCTCGACGGCACCCAAATCGTGCGATATGAAAAGAATCGTCTTGCCCCCTCGCCTTAAATCATTTACTCGTTCCAGGCACTTGGATTGGAAAGCTGCGTCTCCCACCGCTAACACTTCATCCAGCAAAAGAATGTCAGGATCGAGGTGAGCAGCTATCGAAAAACCGAGTCGCACGAACATTCCCGAAGAGTAACGTTTGACAGGAGTATCGATGAACTCGCGGATACCTGAAAATTCGATAATGCTGTCCAGTTTCCGGGTGATCTCGTTGCGACGCATGCCCAGAATTGAACCGCTCAAGTAAACGTTCTCACGCCCAGTCAGTTCCTGATGAAATCCCGAACCGACTTCGATCAAAGCCGCCAGTTGTCCATTGATCATTATTTCACCCTGCGAGGGTGTAACGATGTTGGCAAGTAGTTTGAGCACTGTGCTCTTGCCGGCGCCGTTGTGGCCTATGATGCCGAGCGCTTCGCCTCTGTGCACCTCGAAACTTACATTGCGCACTGCCCAAAACTCTCGCGGCCGCTGCCACAAACGCCGCAGCCTTCCGGCCAGCGAGCGTGCTTTCGGATCGTCTTCCTCTTCCTGGCGAATCAGATATTTTTTGGAGACTGAATCAAACCTGAGATCAATCATTGAGAGACTCGTCTGCTTAAATTATGTCGGCTACAGTTGCTTCGGCACGTTTGAAGTAAAGATACGCCGCCGGCAGCAGAATCAGCGATATCAGCAAAGAAATGCCGAGGGATACAAATTCAGGACTTGACCCCAGCAATACGGTGCGACGAAAGTTTTCGATGACGCCGACCATTGGATTCAACAGGTAAAGAACGTGTAGGGTTGGCGGCAGCTTAGCGGCAGTGCTCAATGGATAAACTACCGGTGTAGCAAACATCCAGATCTGCAAAAGTAGCGGCAGGCCAACGCCCACATCGCGAAAACGAACCTGAACCGCTGAAAGAATCAGCGCCATCGCCATCACGAATATCGTCATCACCAGAATGATCGGTACCGCGTAAAGCACGTTCGACGTCAGCGGCACTCGATAATAGATCATCATGATTGCCAACATCGAAGTAGCGATCAGGAAATCGAAGAAAGCTGCAATCACATAAGTCAACGGCAGGATTTCGCGCGGAAAATAAACCTTGGTAATAAGATTGATGTGACTTACCAGCGAATTCGTCGCAGAGGTCAGCGCGGTGGAAAAATATGTCCAGGGTAACAAACCGACAAACACGAAGATAGCGTAAGGCGCGCCATTGGTCTGGATCTTGGCCACAAAAGAAAAAATGACTGTGTAGATCAGCATCAGCGATAGCGGCTGCATGATCGCCCATGTCAGACCAAGCGCCGACTGTTTATAACGGACCCTGATCCGGTGCTGGCTCAAAGTGTGAATAAGATCGAAATACCTCGTCAACTCGCGCAGTTGATTAACAACGCCAAATACCGAGAACGAGTTAGGTCGTATGAACTTAACCCTGCGCGTCACGGCACCCGCAATTTTCACTTTTGGCTCGACTTCTGTCATCTGTTCCTCAAAGAGGTAAGCGCCTCGCACTCACGTGTCCGCTCAAACAGGGCACTTGTGCCCTCGCTCGGGACGCCGGACAAATCCGCTCGACTAAACGATATGATCTACGGTTCTCTAACTGCCACGTACGTATCAGTACCGCTATCGATTACGCGAAATCCATGCTGTTTCATAACATCATCGAATCCCGAAACTTTCCTGCTATCACCGTGAAATGCAATAACAATACATTTCACGCTGGCTAACCAACTGAGGTCGCCTCTAAATAGTTGGATTTCAGAACCTTCGATATCCACCTTTAAGATATCAATAGTCTCAAATCCGGACTCGGCAATTATTCCCGGCATGGACAAACCAATCGTCTCTGCCTGGTCTTCGCTGGCGCCGGTTGGTTCTCGCACTTCAAAGATACTGTAGTGCTCAGGATAGTCAGGAACGGCGCCTACCAGCATTGTTTCCTTTTCCCAAACCGCCGCCAATAGTGTGCGGCAACGTCCTTCGTCGACTAGATGGTTAAGGTTGAGCGTCATCAACTGATAACTGCCTGGGTGAGGTTCAACAGACAAAAACTTGCAGAGCGGATAATGCGCGGCGAGATAAAGAGTCGTTAATCCTGTACCTGCTCCCAAATCAATCGCGGAGCAGCACTCTTTAACATGAGGCAGCACGACTCGATAGGCTTGTTCATGGAGTATTTCATTAAAAGTGAGAATATCAGATCCAACCTCTCGAAAAGACACTTCACCTTTTATGGGACTGCGCATATCCAGTGTCAGCACTTGATCTGGAATTGCGTCTCCTCTCTCGTTGCGAATTTCGTAATCGCGAAGTCGAATTATTGATCGCAAGCTGAGATAGGGCCACCATTCAAGCACAAACGAGAAGGTCCAGGGAAGTTTTTGAACCAGTTTCATCATGCGAAATCAAGGTCACTTCTTTTCGATCACATCCAAAAACTCGTTGCCGGCCGCAAAGACAACAAAAGGTAATTTTAGCCACTGATGTAACATAAGTCCCAAGTGGCCATCATCAATCGCGTATACCAGACTAGTCCTGGCTTTTTGGTGAGCTGTCGTTCATTCAATGACTTAGAAAAGACTCTCCTTTTTGGCTGGCCAGGAGAAGTTGAACGGAACGTGCTGCGTCCCTGAGTGCATTTCTACCAGCCGGCATTGCCGCAAGTACCAAAATGGTGGTCAGAAGAGTGATTACCGTACAAAGCATAATTCCGCCGAGAGCACTCACGGGATGTTGCCAGTGACGAAACGCAAGACAAGCAGCTAGCGCAGAAAGAGATGCTGCAGCGAAGGGAGCGATCGTGCGATAAAAGTCTATTGTGCGGATCGGTCCACGGCGTCCGACGTACCAGTATAGAATATTAATCATAACGAGTTGTCCAGTCACGTATGAGGCGGCAACTCCAACCGCACCCCAGGGCAATCCTGCGATGATTGATGCAATGGTAATTGGACCAGCTACCATCGAGAATCTGAACATCTCTTTCGTGCGTCCCTGAGTAAGGAAAAGCCACCCCGTTGTGTTGGATATTGGCTGAATCAGACCAGCAACCCCCAGGATGACGAGCAATATTCCTACCGCGCGCCACTGAGGACCCAAGACAATTGCGACAATCCAATCAGAAGTTACGATCATCAACGCGACGCCCGGCATTGTCAGCAACGCTACCTTTTCCAGCATTCGCAAATAGGCACGCCGGTAATCAATGTCAGAACCAGTCAGCCTGCTTAGGGAGGGAATAGCAACCGATGAAATAGGCTCGTTAATCTGATCAATAGGCAACATCATCAGTTGATAGGCTCTGTTATAGATTCCCAATTGCTGAGCACCCCAGACTCGTCCAATCAACAAATTGTCCAGATTTCTTGAGAAAAAGTTTATCGTGGAAAAGCCCGTAAAATTGCCGCCGAACCTGAGCATCGATCGCACGCCAGTATCTTTTCTTGGCATACCCGGACGCCAACGACACACAGTCCAGGTGATCACCGTGCCTGTAAAAACCACCGCGAGCTGGCTGCCGACCAGCGCCCAATAATGGAATCCCTTCCAAGCCATCAGGATAGCCACAACATATCCGGCCATTAAAGAAATTAAGCCGATGGCCGCGAGAGCAAAATACCGCATTTGCCTTCTTAATAGTGCCTCGTGCTGCACCGCCATTCCACTGATTATGAACCCAACTGCAGTAATAACTGTGATAGCAGTCAAACGTGGCTCGCCATAAAACCAGGATACTAAGGGGGCAATTGCTGCCGTGAAGATACAAACAGCAACACTCAGCGAAACATTGATCCAAAAGAGGGTGCTAATCTGGTCAAAACTAATCTCGGCCCTCTGTATGGTTGCCGCGGCGAGGCCGAGATCTTTGTATAAAGAAACAAAGGCCGTCACAAATGCGACCATGCCAATCAGACCGTAGTCTTGAGGCGTCAATAGGCGAGCTAATACAGAAGTAGCACCTATAGTGATAATGAATTTCAGGGCCTGCGCAGTAATTGCTACTGCACCACCTCGGGCCGTACGTCCGCCCAGATTCGTCTTGAGGTGCTGCGTGCCAAAGTACCTTTCATTGGCCGTCCGTACTGCTGAATCGTCAAGAGACATTAGTATATTTTGTTGCTAGCAGAGATAGCCTTAATTGATCTTATTTAAAGAAGGCCGAAAGAAGTTTTGTCTGATGGATAACAAATGATGTGAAGCGCGTATCTATGCATTCCCCGATCTGGATTCTTGTACTCGGTAGAGCTGTCGCGTTACGCGGGGTGCTACGCGCAGCGCCCAGAGGACCAATCGCAGTTTCCAACTGGGAATACAGGCATTCGCCGACTCGAACGATCGTACCGAATCAGCGAAATCTCCGCTCAACAAAAAACGCTTTCCCCTGATGACTTCGGCACTAGTCCGACGGATTGCAACTGTACGCTCCAATGTAGTTCGTTCTCTTGATGTGAGGTCTGCGCGTCGACTCACTTTTTCCAGAACACGCAACTCCCCATTGAATGACTTGAGTGCATCGCGGGCGAGACTTCCTTCGTAAATTCTCCGGCGGACCAGCACCTTGCGCTGGTAGGTTATTCGCGCTTTCGCGTCCCTGGCGAGCCGCAACCAGAGATCGAAGTCTTGAGAGTTTGGAAAGTCTTCATCGAAGAGTCCTACTTGCATGATCAGATCGCGGCGCGCCAGGACCGCTGAAGTGATCACACAGCATTGGCCGGCGAGCAAACTCTCAAATGTCACCTCACCTTCGGATGGGTTGGTTTTCATGCTCTTGAGTCCAGCCCATGCGGGATCGCCAAAGTTCACAGCATCGGCATAAACGAGGTCATAACCGTTGTCGCTCTGGATCAGCCGCACTTGTTCGCTTAGAAAATTCGGCAACCAGACGTCGTCACCATCAAGAAACGCGATGAACCGTCCGCGCGCCGCGCGCAGCCCGGCGTTTCTGGCCGCGCCGGCGCCACGATTGTCTTGCCGGATGTAAAGAATCCGTGAGCGGTAGGGCTCGAGCGTGCCTTCCAGTTTCTCGGTGTCCGGGGATCCATCGTTTATCACAATCGCCTCATAGTCCGCGAAGGTTTGGGCGAATACTGAGTTGAGAGTTTCTTTTATGAAGGGGGCGACTTTGTAGGCGGGGATGATAATGCTGACCAGTGGCTCCTTAGTCACACCGCTGACATCTCGCTCGTGAGCAGTGTCATCCATGATCAGTGTTTTTTCCTACAGCTCTGTTGCTGACCGCCGACGGCGCGGATTCAAGGCGCGGAAGAGTATTTCGATTTACGGCTTTGTCCGCAACAGCGGCATCGCTTGAGGCTGCCCCATCGCCGTGTTCTTTGAGTTTGGACGCTTCATAAATGCGTCGAAAACATATTGCGTAACCCACCAGATAATAGACGTACCAGAGATAGGAGACCGACAGGAAGAAGCTCGTGACCATGTAACCAAAGAGACTTGCTTCCAAACCGGCTGCCATATAGAAGGTGCCAGAACTCCGTCGTGTCCCGGAAGTTTCACGGCCGATTCTGCGCAGCTGTATGAGTGGTATGACGAGAAACGAGATATACACGAACATTGCCGGAAAGCCCAGCTCAGATGCTACCTGCGTATAACCATTATGGCTGGCGTGATTGTAATTGGAATAGAAAATGTAGTTGTTCATGCCGACGCCAAAGAGCGGGTGATGAGCGGCTATAAAGAGCGATCTTTTCAGTTCGTCAAAGCGAGCTATGCCGGAATCGTCCGACGTGGTAGCCATGCGATCTCGAAAGCCCCCCGGTGCCAGCAAAACAAAAAACAGAAGCGCCACTGGCAGACAAGTAATAACCATCCACTTGTTATGTTTCGCTATTCTAAAGACCAACATCCCAATCGCAAAAACCATTCCTATGAAACCACCGCGCGAAAGCGTTACCACCACACCACAAATAATTAATACGGCAGAGCCGGCAAAGAAGAGTTTTTTTAGGCCTCCGCGCGATGCGAGAAGCAAGCCCAGAGCAAGGGGAATCATGGTCACGAGGTGCAGGGCCAGGTCGTTGGGATTGTCGAATAGATTACCGATAAACCCACGGATGCGGTTGGACGCCAGGTCAGTAATGAACTTTCCCATCCGGTAATCGTTGATGGCTGCCACACTGAGTATGCAGCTTGTGATCAGGGTTAGCAGTAACATAACCTTCAGTCGCTTTTCCGTGCGTACGACATTCACCATGACGATGAAGATCACAATCACCTTCAGGTATTCCACCCAGCTACTCCAGGCGAGGAGACGTTCCAGAGCAAGCGGAACCGACAGCAGTGCCGCTACCAGCAACATGAGAGCAAGATTTATCTCTTTAGGGCGGAATGTAATTTTCCCTTCCATTCCCAGTTGGGTGGGGACGAATATGGCCAACGTGAGGAGCGCCACCACAAATGCGCTTGAAGATGCCCATGAGAGCCAGGGGAATAGTTCGTAGGGCCGAAAGTAGAGGATGAGAGTAAAGAGAACGACGCCAGCAAAGCTGAGCGCGTGGCCGCGCTTTAGCATTGTCGTTCTGTATTGGTCGTTACCCGCCGCTTGAGGCGCCGATATGTCCTGCGGACCTGATATTCGATAAACAGGCTCCGACACGGAGCCAGGATCTGTCCAACTCGCCCCGGGCCATTTGTCCCCGTCAGTCTCAGGGACGACTTTAGGCCGAGCTGAACGTGTTACCGGCTCATAGTCCACGACGGGGGGCTTTTGCGGCATCTTCTACAATCGCAATTGGTTGGCGTCGGACGAGTTGCTTGAACCCGGCCAAAGATCAGAACAATCTTAAGACGCTTCCTGAAAAAAGCAAAAGAAGCTGCGGCGCGCTTGGCGCGGCAGCTCCCAATAATGCGGATTCTTCGGATTCATTTGGAACCAATCCGCTTTGAGTTTAGCAAATTCTTTAGACCGCGATCTCTTTTTCGTCCATCGTAAGCGCCATAGCGTCTTGACCCATTGGCGCAGCGCGATCTCAAACTAGGCTTCCGGTGTCCCTTTGCCAGTCAATAGGCTGACACTAATGAAGTCAGAAACACCTAATGAGGCTGCAACTTCCAGTTGTGTCGAGTACCTCGGGGCTCAGATAGCAATGCCATAGGACGCCCAGGATGCGATTGTACTTCTTTATGTGTCCGCGAACAGCCTCAAGAGTCGGTGCTCAGGGTTGGGGCATAACTCCGCCTCAGACCGATAGCCGGCTCTCGCTGTTGCCTCAGCCAAGGGAGGCACTACTTTCCGGCCATTCCTTGTCTCATGGAAATCGGTTCAGTCAAAGTGAGCGTTGGATTTAACCGACGAGCTGTAGTGTTTTTGGCGAGAGAGGCAGAAGGGTCGAGTTGCCGAACGGGATTGGTCCAAATGTGATAAAGCTGGTAGCTGAGTGGGCGCCGTCTCAGGCGCCGTGCGCTGCTTGCTTCGGTGGTGAGTCGATTAGTCCCTGAATAACCTGGGCGACGTGTGATAGAGGTTTGGGTTTTCTAAGGAATGCGTCCGCGCCATAATCTAGCGCTTCTTTTTCCATTTGCGGGGAGCCATAAGCAGTGAGGACAATGATTCGGGTGGCGGTGTTCTGGCGGCGGATAAACTTTATCATCTCCAGTCCGTCTGGTTTTTGAGCCGGACCCAGTCTCAGGTCTTGAACCACAACGTCGTAAACGTTAGTTTCAACCAGTCCTTCCGCGTCTTCGAGATGCTGTGCAGTGTCAACCTGGTAGCCATGCATGGTGAAGTATTCCTTCATTGAAAAACAAATTGACTCTTCGCCATCAACTATCAAAAGACGGAGCATTTGCGAGTCCTCTTTGGGAGCGCCGACCAATATCCGTCTCAGCTTGCCGGAGACTTTTTTGAGGGTTGCGATTCTGGTCACGGCATACCGGAGCAGTCGACGGGCGGTGTTGAGCGCACTGGCCAACCCGCTGAATTTAAGAACAACAGTAGAGCTTTAACTTATCCGTACTCTACGCCGATTCAAAGCCACTTGTTTCAAGCAGGCGGAGCGAGCCTATAAGTACCCCAAAACAGTTCAACCGCTTGTAAAGGGCGAGGAGGTCACAGATTACTCAGGAGACGAAGCTGGATCTTCGCGAAGCTTCAGGGAGGTGAGCAGCCTGGAACTGGTGAAACTCATGCGATGACGGGGATTTTTCCAGTCCCGACCAACCCTTTCAAGCCCCGTTGTCGGTTCAATCTAGCAGCCACAAAGATGAGACTGATCGTAGCGGCAACAAACTATCCCGGCTGCTTGGCTTCGTTAGTTATATTGCTATCGCAGCCCGAACATTGGCATGCCGTTCAACCGGTGCGTTTATTCTTCCCGAAATAGTGGTCGAGGCGGGTTTGCTAATTAAGTACAAAAGAATTTCGCAAACCTCGCGCGTCCCCGTTCCAATTATGCTTCCCCTCTCATCTTGAATGGCATAGATCATTCCATTCACGTCCAGGGGAAGAATTATTTTTTCTCCGTGCATACTTCAATTTCTCCTCAGCCGCCCTGGACTTTGGCCGCGGCCTCTTATAACGCGGGGCTCCGCCCAGACCGTTGGCTTTGGCGCCAACGCTGAGCTGCGCTCGCGTTTTCAGGAGGCATGTTCCGCACCTTCATACCTGCCCATCTCACTTCTTAACGATTACTTCTTAAAACGTCTTGCTAAACCCGCTATTCCGACGAGTCCTGTCCCCAAGAGCAACATACTTGTGGGCTCGGGCACGGCGGGCGCCGTTGTCGTCGTCGTCGCTGCAAAACCAGTGTTGTTTAGATCACCTGTCGTGGGCGCAATCTGAACAGCAAAAACCGCGCTGGTACCACCAGTACTTAGCTCTGCCAATTGATTGGCGTTAGTGAATCCAGCCGTCCGGCTCACGGTGAAAGTAACGGTGTTTAGGTTGTTCGCCCTGGCAGTGGAAGTAGTAGACCCTGCCACACTGAACTCAAAGCTCCCGTAACCGTCGAAATTACCGCTGCCTCCCGGCCAGGAGAAGAACGCCGCCGGGGTAATAGCGCTCACCGATACGCCGGCGTCCGGATCTACGACGTTAAACCCTACGCCCGCATTGTGTAATACCCAACCGGCTGTCAAAGTGACGTTCACCTGAATGGTGTTACCGACCAAGGTTGTGGTAATCGTGCCGAAGTTTTGGTTTCCGGCAAAGTTAGATTGACCGATGGTATAGCTGTCCGCCTTTGCGATGGCAGCTGAGCCCATCGTTATGGCTGCAAGCATTGTTAGCAAGACAGCCATTCTGCGAATGATCATTAACTGGGGCATTTCAAAATCTCCTTCTTGTTTACGTGAGGACTCCATTTCTAAATCTTTTGGGAGTCTCAGATAGATACCTGTGCTGAAAAGGCTTAACGGGCCAGAGCGAATGCAGGGGCAAAGTGCAAGCTCTAACAGATACAACCGACTTCCCTGGGCTATCCCAAGGCGACGCGTAGTTTGGCACGTGCTCGCTACTAGGCAATCCGGGGGCCGTAGTGTTTGGACCACTTGCCGATAAGAAACGGCTCTTGTTATTGGGGAAATTTGACGCCTTCAATTAAATGCGAGGGAAAGCCGTCCAATACTCAGACTTGCATTCCAAGCTTTAGACGAAGTCGGAAGGGCGAGTTTGAAGGATCCTCCTCCCATCAAGGGCGCGGAAGGAGCTGTGGGAGAAACTTAAACTCTTGGCAGAGGGATGTGAAATCGCTTGATTTTCTGGTAGAGAGAACTCCGCGGAATGCCTAATCGCTTGGCTGCTTTTTCTACTCGTCCACGCTCTTCGTCCAGGATTCTTTGGATATGCCGCTTTTCCAACTCAAGAAGAGTTAGTCCCGAATCATAGGAAGAGGATCCAACGTTGGCGTGCCCGTCAAAATTAAGATCTGTGAGACCAACCATATTCTGATCACTTAATAATACCGCTCGCTCAATTACATTGCGGAGTTCGCGGACATTGCCGGGCCACGCATAGGCCTGCAAGGCTTTAACGCAATCGTCGTTAAGCTGAATGTCCCCCCGTCCCAAGTCCACTGAGACTTTATCCAAGAGATACTGGGCCAACACCGGTATATCTTCGATTCGTTCACGAAGCGGAGGAAACGAAAGTGGAATAGTACTGATGCGAAAATAAAGATCATCCCGGAACTTCTTGTCGCGCACCAGTTGAATGACGTCCTGATGCGTTGCGGCTATTAGGCGCACGTCAACTTGCCGGTCCCTCACATCTCCTACTCGCCGGAAGCGTTTGTCTTCCAGCACCTTTAATAGTTTTGGTTGAATTTGAAGATCGACGTCACCAATCTCGTCAAGAAAGATTGTCCCTCGATGGGCGACTTCGAAAAGTCCCTGCTTCGAAGCGGTGGCGCTTGTAAAAGCACCCTTCTCATGGCCAAAGAGTTCCGTCTCAAGAAGTTCTCTAGAAAGGCCGGCGCAGTTTAGATCGACGAATGCTTCCTCGGCCCTGGGACTGTTCTCATGCAGCCAACGGGCCAGGATTCCTTTGCCGGATCCTGTTTCGCCGAGGATCAAAACCGGGCTCTCAGTAGTCAGGAATTTTCTGGCTTGGTCGGCAAGAGTACGTATTGCAGCGCTCGTTCCTATAAAGGGGTCTATTGTCTGACGCACCTGACGCGACTTGCTGGCCAATTGCTTATGATGGCTTCGCTGTTTTTCAAGTAGTCGTTGCAGGATCACGTGAAGCGTGGCCAATTCGATTGGTTTCGTTAGAAACTGTTCTGCTCCCTCCTTGATCGCTCTCACTGCCAGGTCGATGGAGCCGTGAGCGGTCAAAACCAGCAAGGGTATTTCGGAATCAATTTCCTTTAGACGGGGAAGCAAATCCAAGGCAGTGCCATCAGGCAACATGTAATCAGCGATCACGACATCCGGTCTTGAAGTGCTGAAAATACGCCGCGCATCCTGGCAAGTTTCAGCTTCTTCGATCTGATATTCGTGAAGCTCCAGGAATTCACGGATACCGAAACGCACCGCGAACTCGTCATCGACGATCAGAATTCGATTTCTAGCCATCAGCATTCACCTTGCTCGGCAAGGGGAACCTTGCAATCATGCAGGCCCCACCCTCAGGATTATTGCTGGCGAGTAGTTTACCTCCGTGAGCTTCCATGGTTTTTTGAGCGATAGCAAGGCCGAGGCCCGTGCCCCCGCGACGCTTGGAAAAGAAGGGCTCAAAGATTTTTGCCAGATCCTCATCCTGAATACCTGAACCGAGATCATTAATGACACAATCGATCCACTGCTGATTACCTTCGGAAGTCAGGGAGGCTTCAACAGTTACCCGACCATTCGATGGAGAGTGCTGAATCGCATTCTCGATAAGGTTAATGAAAACTGTGGAGAGCCTGCGCCTATCAACCATAATTCGGGGCAATGCTTCGTGGACGTTGTTAACAAGCGTCACTTGGGCAACCTCTGCCGCAGGCAGGCAGGCTCGAATTGACCGGCTAATTATCTCCTCGAGAGACGCTGGATACAATTCCCCAAGAAACGGTTTACCGTATTCCAGTAGTTCTTCCATGAGGATGGTAAGTCGTCCTATTTCGGAGCGGAGAACATCGGTATAGCGCTGATACTCCACCCGATCGCTAAAGCGCTTTTCAAAGGCATCGAGAATTGAAGATATACCGAAAAGCGGATTTCTTACTTCATGCGCTACACCAGCGACGACCGATCCCAGAAGTGACATTAACTTACTCTGGCGGAGCGACGCTTCCAGTTCAGTTCTCTTGGTAATGTCTTGTGCAACCAGTATTACCCTGTCTCCGACTGTACCAAACCCATTAACCAAAAAAAGCGTAATAGACCACGTCGTGCCTGTTTTCTCATCTCGTACTTCTTCTGAAACTGGCGCGCGAGACTGGCGGATGTTTTCAATTAGCTCGACTGCCTTCTGCCACGGCTGCCGTTCGCCCAAGTCCGAAACCACTTGCCCGGCAATTTCTTCGGCTGTATTTCCCACAATGTGCTCAGCCGCCTCGTTACAACGTCTGATTCTTCCTTCAAGATCTACAATCAATACCGGAAAATCTATTGCGTCAAAAGTTTGGCGCCACTCCATTGCAGACTGTTGCACAGAAATGTGCATACGTCGCTGCTCCTGATCCAGAAGCTTTCTCTCAGTGACGTCGTTAACGATAACGAGCTTACTATCCTTGCCATCAAAAACAATGGCATGTGAGGTTACTTCAACATAGATAGTTTTGTTGTCTTTGGTTTGATGTTGCCATGAGCTGGAAATAACTTGATCGACCGGACCGCCAATGGGGTTCGTCAAACCACTCGTGTCTTCCTCTGCTACAACAGCATCAATCGTCATCGAAAGGAACTCTTCTCGTGTGTAACCATATGTATGGATTGCGGCCTCGTTGACAGTGAGGAATCCAAGAGTTTCTTTATCATAAACCCAAATTGGTTGCGGCGTTGATTCGAAAAGCAAGCGATATCGTTCTTCAGAATCACGAAGTGCTAGTTCAACCTCCTTCCGCTCAGTAACGTCACGAGCTAAACCGCGAAAACCCACTACATCGTCAAGTCTGTCTCGGATCGGCGAGATTGTTAGATCGAGCCATCGCTCGTCACCAGAGGCCCGTCTCGCTTTGAATTGATGTCTAAACTCCGGGATCTTTTCAGGATGAGCGACGTAAGCGGCGAAACCATTTTTAGTGGGATCAAGATCGAGCAAACCGAAAACTGAATAGAGTGATTCTCCAAGAACTTCCTGCGAATCTCGGCCAACAAATTTGGAACCGGCAATATTCAGACTCGTCACCCGCCCGGCCAAATCTTGTGTGAAAATCATATCGCTGGCTTGCTCAACCAGGTCCCGATACTTCTTTTCCAACCGCGAACGCTCGAGCAACCGCGCCACCTTTGCCACCAGCCGCGGGGCATCAAAGGGAATCTCCAGATAGTCATCTGCTCCAGCACGAAGACCTTCGACAACACTTTCAGTATCGTTCTGCAACGCGCTAGCCAGCAGAATCGGCACTGAGCGCAGCTCGTGATCATTACGAAGCAACCGGCAGAACTCCAAGCCGTTTATACCTGGCATACAAACGTCGCTGATGACCAAGTCAGGCTGTTGCTGCTTCGCTAAACTGAAAGCCTCGAGGCCCCCGTCCGCAGTGAATACAGCGTACCCGGCCTTTTGCAGAAGCCTTTCCATTAGCAGCAATTGCTCGGGTAGGTCATTGACGATGAGTATCGACTCCTCTTCACGTCCGTTTGAGATTTGTGTCGCAGACATATAACCAACTCTATACAGTAAGTATCGGTCGTCACGCGATGGCATTCGCGCTCGCCTTCCAAGCACAGAAAAGAAAACCGCTCGTTTTTGAAGGGAGATTCAAAATTGAGCGTCTATTCGGAGTATAACACTTCTACTAATACCAGAAACCTCGCCTCTGCGGCATGGCAGCAGATGAGGTTGTCGCCAGGCCCCGGGTTGCAGCTACAAGTCGTGGGTTCCTGGCAACAGATAGGTCGCCAATAGGTCGCCAAAATTGACTGCACGTTAGTTTAGGGTAACGGATTTGGAAGAACGGGAAAAGTCTAAAAATCTCTTGGTGGCAGCAACTTTCGAACTGAGCCCGGGATAGCGAAAAGGCCAGCTTTCGGGCCGGCCTCAGAGATAGGCAACTTAAGAAGGAGCATGGCTGCTCGCATTAGTACTAAAGTTAAGACTGCAACACGTCTTCACTGTACTAATTTGCTTCGCTGAAATCAGTAGCGCATTAATCGTTTTGCAAGTGAAGAGCTGACAACTATTTGTGTGGCGTCGCACCGGATTACGTTTCATCTAACACTTCGGCGACGATTCTTATGACCAATCAGGAACTTGAACAAATTGAAGACCGCGCACGTCGTGGGCTGCCTATTGATCCTGAAGTCATACTGATCTTGACCGCTTACCTACGTAACATCTTACAGGCAAAAATAAATGCTGAAGCAATTGCTTCCGAGGCACTAAGGAAGGCCGGTCTGAAGTCCCGGTATTACACCCCTGAGACGCGCGTCGCACGTCTTAGCGAATTCAAGTCGAAACGTTAACCAGACTAGCGTCGTTATACCAGCCAGACTCATGTTTTCGCCGCATACCGATTCGTTTACTACGACGCAACCCGGGAAGCCCACGTTGCCGTCGGTGGCTCGGTCGCGCATCTTAAACTTCTGAATCTCGTTTCGCTGCCTGCTGGTAATCTTGCGAGTCGCTTGATTGTTCTCGCTGAAAATCAAAAAAGCTGCGACGCTAAAAGCGCCGCAGCCTCAAATTGCTTAAATAGACAGACAGAATCCAGGAGAGGTGATCAAACTGCGATCTCATCTTCCTGCTCTACCAGCACTAATTCGCTCACCCGCTGGCGCAGTGCTCCTTCAAATCTCCTTGCTTCTTCAACCTCAGAGAATGAAAGCGCACGCAGCTCGGTTTCGATGCGGCGGCGATAATCCGAAACCAGCGAATCTGAAACTCCCAACACGGCGGCTACTTCCAACTGGGTGGATTGTATGGGACTCAAGTAGCAATGCCACAAGACGCCGAGAATGCGATTGTATTGCTTGACCTTGCCGCGTACCGTGTCATGTAAGTTGTCGAGAAAATGATCTACAAATCCTGCTGCTTCATTTTCCGACTCGCGCCTTAATAATCCCTGCTCAGGGTTTTCGCGCTTGTCGACTGGCTCGAAATGATTTCCTTCGCCATCATTGTCGTCGCCATCCAACGGCACCAGATAGATGTCCATCACTGGAAGTCGAGACATCACCAGGCTTCTGAGGGTACGCACGTCAACTGGCGAATCAACTGCGTCCAGCACGGAAACGATCAAGTCTTCGAGATCCGAATTACTGATCACAACTTGCGAGTCGCCTGTGCAACCAACCATGCGCGTGTCGCGAGCGCGCACCGGAATGATGTGAACCCGTTGCTCGACGTCGTGAGAATCGCGACGGCGTTTGCCATCGGCCCATTCGCTGAGACCGTAAACGCGGTCCGCAAGGCGGCGATGAGGTTCATCGCCAGTACCACTGGAATCAAAGCGGCGGAAATTTGAGCTTGACTGAATTAGCGTGGAAATGCGTCGCGCCAGACGATAACTTTCCGGGTGGCGCTTTCGCAGTTCCGCAGTCAGCAGATTAGTGAGTTCTATTTGTCCGATTTCGCACTCGATCTCGTAATCAGTCATCTCGGTATCGAGATAATGCTCAAAGCGGTTCTTACTGAGGAGTTGAACGAATAGCTCCTGCGTCAGATCCGTATAGGCGCCGCTGGCGCCTTCTTCGACGAGCAGGCCCGCACTTCGCGAGGCCCTCACCAAAGGGTGGTGTGAAACGATGCGGTGCAGTTCAGACCAGAGCCGGCTCACATCTGAACAACGAAGACTCTCGACCCATTTGCCGCTCTTGGCCATTCGCTCGGCAGTGCGTTTCGCACGGAGCGAGGTCGGCGCCGGGCTGGCGGGAGTCACCTCAATTTCTTTTGCTACTTCGCGACTTAGAGATTTCACGACAATTTTTTTCGATCCGGGGTGGAACTTTTGAAGTTTGGAGGGAGCGTTACGAGTTAGTGCAGATTTCCCTTGTGCAACGGACTGTCGCTTGTTTGTGGACGCTGCGACAGCTAACTGAGATAAAGATTGGTAAGGCAGTGGAAAGTTCTTTACGGATAAAGAATCTTCGCTAACGAATTGGGGCTGATCTGACGGTCATTGAATTTTGCCCGGGTATTCCTGAGAAAACAGGTGGGCTTGCCCTGGAACGAGGGTCAAAGAGCAGGCGCTCCCTGACTTGACAACGAGCATCTTAGCAACAATCCCAAGTTTGAGCAACAAGTTTTTACACTTCCGGCAAGTTATTGATTCCAGACTACAAAAAGCCTAGCCAAGGCAGGAAAGTTGTGGAATTCAAACAGGATTACGTCTATAAAGCTCCTGAACAAGCAGATGTCTTTGCGGGTTTCCAGTTGAGGCGTGGCAAGCTGTTTGCCCCTCTTGCTTTTCCTCAGCCAGCTAATCAATTTTCTGTTCCAAAACTGCTCTCTGCGAAAACATACCCGTCCAGATTGAGGGGCAAATAGATGAAGTCGTCGACCATAAAGTCTTTCAGCAAAAAGCTGGCTTGCCCTTCTTCAAACCTTCTTCTCTCATTCAGCTCGCAAACGCTTGCGGCTGAGGTCAACTTTCTGGTGAAGCAACACGTGGCCACATGCGATTTTTGTTATTGCGAGATACCTCTGCTCTCCTTTTACACCGCGCCTCTTAAAGGCGAAACGCGAGCGCCCGAGCTGCCAATTAATCTCAGGGTCCTGGCGGAATCAATTTTTCTCAGGAGCAGATCGGTTAAGGTGAAGATTGCAGGCGTCGATGGGAAAAGGGTATCACCATCATGAAGGCGCAGGAACGTAATTGACTGCCGGTCTTCTTTAGGTTCAGCTTCTGTCCTCAGGAATAAAGTCCTTCAATCAGGTCGTGAAACCGCTCATCGACTACTCGTCGCTTAACTTTCAGCGTCGGCGTAAGCTCGCCTTTGTCAATACTGAATTCATCCGGCAACAAAGCGATCTTTCGGATCCGTTCATAATCGGCCAGTTCGCGCGTGAGTTGCGAGATGTCGCTTTGCACTAACTTCACGGCCGCTGGAAACTCGGCCAGTTTGGAGCGATTAGCAGGAAACTCTACGCCGTTTTCAGCAAGGGCTGCTTTTAAAGGTTCCCATTCAGGAACAATTAATGCTGCGGGTTGCTTGCGACCGGCTCCGACAACCACTACCTGACTCACAAACTCGCTCTGTTTCAAAAGACTCTCAATCTGTTGCGGCGCTACATACTTCCCGTTTGAGAGTTTGAAAAGGTCCTTCTTACGATCGGTAATGTAAAGGTGGCCCTGCTTGTCGAGATGTCCGACATCGCCAGTGGCAAACCAGCCGTCCTGCAAAACTGATGCCGATTCCTCAGGATGGCCGTAATAGCCACGCATGACGTTTGGTCCGCGCAACAGAATTTCACCGTCCTCGGCTATCGAGATCTCAATTCCCGCAAAGGGCAAACCTACCGAACCTACCTGATTATTTTCGGGCCGATTGGCCGAAACTATGCACGTCTCCGTCGCGCCATAACCTTGCAGAATGGGAATTCCGGCCGCCAGAAATGCGTACGAAAGCGCCGGCGAAAGCGGCGCACCACCGGAAACAAAATATCGCAAACGCCCGCCTACCCCTTCGCGCCATTTGGAAAACACCAGGCGGCTGGCCATTCGCTGTTGCATCGACAACCCGGGCCACACGCGGCCGCCTTTCTCTTTCTGCGCTGCATATCGCTGACCGATCTCAAGTGAGCGCATAAAAATCTTGCGCTTAATTCCCTTTTGCGAAAGCCCCTTCTTCACAATGCGGTGATAAACTTTTTCGAAGAGTCGTGGCACCGCGGTCATGATTGTCGGTCTTACCTCGCGCAGGTTTTCGCCCACCTGATCGAACGATGCCGTGTAATAAACAGAAACGCCGTTGTAACAGAAGATATAAAAACCGGTTCGCTCGAAGATGTGTGAAAGCGGCAACACTGACAGTGCCACATCAGTTGAGGAGATGGGCAAGCCGGCGGTGATAGCCAGCACGTTTGAGAGGAAATTCGCATGCGTCAGCATCACGCCTTTTGGTTCGCCGGTGGTACCCGACGTGTAAATTATGGTCGCAAGATCTTCTGGTCTGATTGCTTTGAGATAGGCATCGAACGCAGCCGGCTTATTCTGGTCACGTTGCCGGCCTGCCTGCTCCAGCAAGCCGAGTGTAGTTGACCTTTCAATGTTTTCGTCAGCGCCCGCGTCAAAGAAAACAACTCTTTCGAGAGAGTCCAAACCATCAAGTGCCGGCGCCGCATGTTTGAATAACTTTTTGTTTGAAATAAAGATTGCGCGGACGCCTGAATCACTGAGAATGTAACGAATTTGATCGACTGCCTGGGTCGTGTAAATAGGCACGTTAATCGCGCCGAGGCTTAGGATGGCGAGATCGGCTATGGACCACTCGGGACGATTCTCTGAAAGTAAGGCAATGCGGTCGCCGGGCTTCACGCCGAGGTCAGCCAGACCGAGTGCTACGTAACGCACGCGATCGACAAACTCAGCCGCAGAAATATTTATCCACTCATCCTCGCGCTTATGATTGAGCGCGTCATCTTTAGCATGCCTTAACGCCGCGCTCAGGCAGAGCTCAGGCACGGACGAAGCAGTTGCCGATTCGACATGGTCGTCTCTTTGTTTTTGAAGAAAGGCAGAGGCCAAGTTACACCGTTATATGTCGGTCTTCATTAACCGAATTCTCTTAGCGCAAACATATTAATAATACAGCTCTGACGTGCGAACATCAGACCGCGGCGGCTGTCTCAATCGTCTCCATCTGCTGCGTGGCGGTTTGCGATGTCCCGCTCCGTTTCTTCTTTCGCCTGGAGTGGACTTCCTCGACTCGCCCGTTCATGGTTGCCAAAGCAGCAAGCACTAGAAACAGTAGCGAATTGGAGGTTGTATGTAACGTGAAGTCGAAAAAACTATGCAACAGCACCGCGAAACATCCGGCCAACGCGCCAGTCGCTACGCCACGTCTAAAATCGTCGCGCGACTCGCGACGCGCAAAGCCCATGCGAAACAGCGCTACCAGGAACATCAGTCCCAGGATGGCGCCGACGATACCGCCGTCGGATAAGACCTGCAAATAATCGTTGTGGGCCTGCTCTAAACGGTAAAGGCCGTTCCGCGTATCGTATCCCGTATACACAACCCCAAAAGCTCCAAGGCCGGTTCCGATCACCGGATGGTTTTTTATTATGTCAACGGTCACACTCCAAAAATGCGCGCGTCCTGTCGTTGGGTCATCGGTGTTGACAGAACCAACTAACCGGCTCAGTGCGTCTTCTCCTCCCAGCAAGACGACGCCGCCAAACAAAGCGATCACCAAAGCCAACGCTAGTCCTGCTTTCATGGCAGCGCTTTTAATGCGAGGCCGTTTGTCGGCTCGTTTCTTGCGGTGACGCCGCCGGATTCCCATCAGCGAAACCAGGAAAAGCAGTTCTGCCACCAGGCTGACAATGCCCCCGCGCGAGTTAGTCATTATCAGGGCAACAGCCATCAGGCCGGCGGCGAACATGTAAATAAACTTCTTCTCTCGTTCAACTGCGTTCGAGAAGATCAAGCCCAGTGGCAACGCTATCGTCAATTCCATGTAACCCGCAAAGTGATGGCGATTGATGAATGGACCAAAAGCCTGGCTTTGCGGCATTTCGCGAATCCAGTAGACACGCGTCGGACTGGTAAAGGATTGGGTCAAACCGAAGATTGCCAGAAAGAATCCGAAGATGGTTATTGTTCTGACGAGCAAACGAAGACGCTTTGGCGTATCGACAAACACCAGGCTGGCGCCGAAATAAATCAATAAGGCTATTATCTCGATGACGATAAAGCGCGTCGCGTAAGGATCGAAAGATAAGCTTTGAACCAGCGGAAATGGTATCGCGCCAACACTGCCTGGGTTTCTAAACGGCAAGAGTTGAAACAGGCCCAACGCCAGCAGGCCTAAGACCGGAAGCTGCAGAATATTTCGGCTAATACGCAACGCGCCAAGACTCCAGCTATCAACCACCCAGAGCACCAGCAGCACGACGGCACCAATGAAAAACACCGCGAGCGACCAGGCATGCACGGTGCCATAAGCAAGCGCCGAGAGGATAATGGCCAAACAAATAATTAGAAATGAAAAGCGGCTGGCCAACGTATGGCGGATGCGATAGGTCGTATAGCCTCTCGCCTCGGCCAGACGCACTTCGGTTTTCTGCGAAACCAATGCGCTATTTTTTGGATTTGAGATCGAAGTCGTCATACCAGACGGTACCAAAAATTGGACAGACCGGAGCATCAGGACATCCCGGCCGCGATATTTTTATTCTCACCGCTTCAGCTTTCGCGCCAGTCTTAAATGCCAGGGTAATGCGTTGCCAATTGTTATTGCCGCTCGGGGCCGCTCCGGAGGTTGCAAGCGTCGTTTCGTCCGCAGCATCGGCAATCGCAACTATCGGCGTAGACGCGCTCTCCAACCGTTCGGTTTGTACGTAACATTCGAAATCGTATTGCGTATTCGGCGCTACAGGCACCAACTGCGAAACGTCAACACCCTCGATGTTTGAACGCACCTGGAAAAAGACTCTGAGGCTATGACTTCCGCTATGCCCGACACGCGCATCGATTCCTATCTGCAACTGCGGGGCACTCTGGACCTGCCAACCAAACACCGCGCCTGGGCCGTGCGCCAGGTTACCTTCCAAGCCCCCATCAATAATTTTTCCCAGCTCCGCCCGGTAGGAGGGACCGGGCGCCACATCGTTCCAGACATTCATTGCCTGGTGAAAATGGTTTGCCTTGATCAGTCCCCCAATGATCGAGTCCGCGACCGGGCGATTCTCTCTCTTTTGCGATTCCGTCAACGAGTTCCAAAGTCTCAGTCCTTCGTCAAAGCGGGAACGCTCGATCAAGTAGAACGAAAACTTCGCGCGTATCTCGGTGGTATTTCCAATCGCATTTTGCAGTGCTTCAAAGTCGTCCTTATTTATCTGCCAGGCAAAATTGAAGAGCTGCGATTGCAGCTCGGGATTTTCCTCGCCGGCCTTACGCAACTCCGCGAACGCTTCCGTATAACGATCGGTGCGCAGCAACAAATTTCCCAGATACCAGCGCGGAAAAGCATAAGCGGGAGCGAGCCTGACCGCTTGCCGCAATGATTTTTCCGCATTCTCAAAATCACCAGCCTGCTCTTGTGCCTCGCCCAGGGACATCCAGAACCTGTAGTCGTTTGGCGACAGGCTGACTGCCTTCTCGTACTCAGCCACACTCTGCGCAATCTGATCCGGAGGCAACTCGTGTTGGATGATGTTGCCAATGCGCCAGTGGGGCAGCGGATCTTTCGGGGCCCAGTCGGCCGCCATTTGCGCAACTTCCAGGCGTCGTGTTTCGGGAGAGAAGTATTCCGCGATGGTATTGCCAAGGTACCAGCGCACGACAAACCAGGATGCACACAGCGCGAACAATACAGTGAGGACCATGAAGGCTTTTAGTGGCGCGCGCGCCTTCAATTGCATTACCTGGTCAGGCATAAGTGCGGTGAACGTTTCTGGAGAGCCGGGAATGTAGTTAGGATAATCTAGTACTGCGTCAGGTCTTCAATGGTTATGCGCATGCGCTTGACGGCGATTGCCTGTTCGCGACAAAAGCCAAGAATCTCCTGAAGCCGATCGTCAGTCATGCGCGAACTCGAAATCAATACTTCATCCACTTCGTGCTGCCGGCAAATCGCACTCAGATCGCCATTGCCACCGTAGACCTTGAGACCATGAATAACTTTGCCGTACTTGGCCGGATCGTCGTCTAGAAAACCGACGGGCGCATATTTCAACGCGCGATTATTTTGCAGTTCTCGCAGCAATAATTCCCCACCATCGCCTGCGCCATAAATTAGCACGCGCCGGCCATCGCCCGCTCCCGGCGCCGGCAAAACTTGCCTAAACAAACGAAAGGCCATGCGACTGCCGGCCAGAAACATGAACATCAAAATGCCGTCGATAATAAAGATCGTCCGCGAGAAGCCTTCAAAGCGAAACGCAAAAAGAATTGCCAGCACGCTCAGCACTGAACTAAGCACCACTGCTTTGGCAAAGACAATCAGGTCGTCAACACTCGTGTAGCGCCAGATGCCGCGGTACACGCCCATCACCAAAAACGCGGCCATCTTGACGAACACCAGCACCGGCAAGGTTCGCAGGAAAAGTGTCCACGCCGCGCTGCCTGAGAGCGCGCCAAACTTCACCGCGTAAGCGCACCAGTAAGACAGCAGGATGAGAATTACATCCAGCAGCACTTCAAAAATGCGCCGCTTGTAGGAAAGATCAATTAGAAATGCGTAAGGCGAATTGTCGCGCAACGCCAGCACTTCTTCGGTTTCGTCATAGACCTTAACGCCCGCCAGATAAACGCCGATGAGCGTCAACAGCACAGTGAATCCGGCGATGGCGGCCAGGCTTACATCAAGCTTGACTCGTTGGACCAGCAGCGCCAGCACACCCGACAGCGCTGCGAATCCGTAAAGCATCCAGACCGCATGGCGTTCGGACATGCCCAATGCCACCAGCCGGTGGGAAGTATGATCGCGGCCTCCGGTAGACGCGGCGCGCCCCGAGAACTTGCGCAGGATCGTGACAAACGTCGTGTCGAAAATGGGAATGAAGAGCACGAGAATAGGAACCGCCAATACCGGCAACAAACTGCGCGACCGTCCGCCGGAAACATTTACCAGCGCGGCACTGGCGAGAAAGAAACCGATGAACATTGAACCCGAATCGCCCATGAAGATTGATGCCGGGTTGGAGTTGTAAACGAGAAAACCAAGCAGCGCGCCGGCGAAAGTCATCAGCATCAACGCTTCGGTCAGTTGGCCCGCACTGAGAAAACTGAGAGCGAGAAAGCCTGAGGCAATCACCGCAATGCCCGTGGCCAGACCATCCATGTTGTCCAGAAGATTGACCGCATTGGTCACGCCAATCAACCAGAAGATCGTGATCGCTACATTCAGCGCTGAGTAACTGGTCCATGGCAGACTCAGTCCGTAATAAATCACAAACGCGGAGCCCATTACCTGTCCGATTAATTTCTGGTAAGGCTTGGTGTGCAGAAAATCGTCAACCAGACCAACGAGGAAAAGGAAGGTGCTGGCGGCCATGATCACCAAACCGTAAGGAGTGCGCGGCAAAAAAGCGAAATAACTGATTACCACTGACAGCCAGATCGCTACGCCGCCCAGCATCGCCGTTGGCTTCTTATGCCAGCGGTCAGTCTTCGGCTTTGCGACCATGCCGATGCGCCGCGCCAGCAGGCGCACCAGTGGGGTCAGCACCAGCGCCAGAACGGCGGCCACGGCCACGGCGAGAAAATTCAGCGAGCTAAACGGCATACTCCGAAAGCGAGATCTGCAAACGGTTTCAAACTAAGAAGTGTAAGAGGAAAGCTAATCGATAGCAGGCGCCAAATCAAGCCGGGAAGCCAAGCTAATCGTCCATCGACGACGGCCGGCCGCTGTGATAGTCAATGACGCTTTGCAGGATGCCGTCGAGCTTCATCTTTGGTTGGAAGCCGACAAGCTGTTTGATTTTTGCGGTGTCGGGAACGCGTCGCGGCATGTCTTCGAACCCTTCTTCATAAGCCTCGTCATAAGGCACGAAGACAATCTCCGAAGCGGAGTTGGTCAACTCTTTAACTCTTTCCGCCAGCTTGACGATGGAAATTTCTTCAGTTGAGCCAATGTTGTAGACCTGTCCCACACTGTCCGCGTGGTCCATCAACTTGATCAAGGCGCCCACGACGTCGCCTACATATCCGAAGCAGCGCGTTTGTTTGCCGTTGCCATACACGGTGATAGGACGACCAGCGAGCGCTTGCTTAACAAACGTGGGAATGACCATGCCATAGCGGCCGGTCTGCCGCGGACCAACGGTATTGAAAAGTCTGACAATAGTTGTCGGCAATTTTTTTTCGCGCCAGTAAGCGAGCGCCAGAAACTCGTCAATCGCTTTGGAGCAAGCATAGCTCCAACGCCCTTTGGTGGTCGCACCCATTACGAGATTCCCATCTTCCTTAAACGGGACGTCGGTGCTCAGGCCATACACTTCCGAAGTCGACGCGACCAGGACACGCTTTTGTTTCTTGTTCGCCAGCGCCAGCACGACCTCTGTACCGCGCACGTTAGTTTCGATGGTGCGCACCGGGCTTTCAACAATCAGCTTCACGCCGACGGCGGCCGCCAGATGGATCACCACATCACACTGATCGACGAGCTCAGCTGTGACTGGCTGGTTGTGGACAGAATCAATCGTGTAGTGAAAATGAGGATTGCTCTTGAGGTGGCGAATGTTTTCGATGGTTCCGGTTGATAGATCATCTATTACCAGCACTTCGTCGCCGCGCTGCAAATATGCATCCGCCAAATGAGATCCGATGAAGCCGGCCCCGCCGGTTATGAGTACACGCAAAATATTGCGCTCCTTTGTTTGATAGATTAGAAAGGGTTAATCATGTGGCGACGTCAGTGATTTTCAAACTTCCTCTTGAGTGTTAGCCAACCAGCGGGGGCAAGCCCACCTTCCCAACCTGAGAGACTCCTAACGGTCCGTAGGGTCCGCGCTTGAAGGCTTCTTGATCAATACAAGAGTCAACTCAGATCAGCTCTTGGTCGGGAAGGTGGGCTTGCCCCCGCTTGATTACGATGCCACAGTCCTGTGACTCAGCAAATCCGCATAGAGATCCTTGATATCCTCTAACAACCGCTCTTTTGAATAATGCGCCGTCACGAATTGTAAACCACGCTCACCGATTTCGCGACGCAGCGACTCGTTAGCGATCAAGTGGGCCAGGCCGGCGGCAAAGCCGCGCGGATCATCGGGGCGGACACGAACGCCACGCTCACAGACTACAAATGCACCATCGACTTCCCCCGCAAGGGGTTTGCCTAACAGGTCAATCACACCACCGACGGCCGTGGAAATCACCGGACGCGCGTTAGCCATTGCTTCGATCAACGTAAGCGGCGTGCCTTCGTTGCGCGAGGTAAGGGCGACGATATCCAGCGCGGCATAAAAGTCTTCCGGATCGCGACGGCTACCAACGAAAATGACATCGTTAACCAATCCGCTAGCCTGGGCTTGCCGCTCGAGGCGGTTTCGAAGCTGTCCGTCACCGATAATTATGAAACGCACGCGCGCGGGCAGTGGTCCACTTGCAAACTGTTCCTTGAACAGCGCCGCAGCTTGCAGAAAAAGCTCGTGGTTCTTGATTTCAGTGAGCCGGCCGACGATACCGACGAGGATGTCGTTTGCATCTGCCTGCAACTCATCACGAAAGGTATGGCGGTGTTCCTGCCATTGAGCGTAAACGCCCGTGTCGAGTCCGAGGGGAATTACCGCAAACTGACTGGCACGACCAACCGCAAATTCTTCGTTGATTTCCCGGCGCTGTTGTTCGCTAACAACAATAATGCGATCGGTTCCGAGTCGAGCAAGGATCTTTTCTACGGTCAAAAATAAGCGAGTCTTTGCTGGTCCATAGTAACTGTGAAAAATATGGCCGTGGTAAGTGTGCACGAAATAGCAAGGACGCGGCCGACCGAGAAATGCGCGCGGCGTCAACCAGCGATAAAGCAGTCCCGCCAACCTGCCGACAGTGCCGGCTTTTGCGGTGTGCGTATGAACGATGTCAGGTTGTTCGCGGCGAAAGAGGCGGTAGAGCTTCCAAATCGTGAGGGCATCTTTTGGCGAAATCTCGCGGCTCATCTCGGGAACAAAGACGGGAACGACGCCCATCTCTGTTGCGAAATAGCCCATGTCATCTTCGCCCGGGGGAACAGTGCCGGCAATCAGGAGAGACTCAAACTGCGGGCTGGACAGGCCCTTAGTAAGCCAAACGACATGTTTCGCGGGTCCGCCAACATTGAGGCGGGCGATGACGCGAACGATCTTCATTGCCGCGGGGCGCCGGCATCTTGTCCGGAAGACAAATCTCTGTGCAACCTCTGTGTTCTCTGTGTCCCTGTGGTAAAGCAGGTCGAAAAATCCTCACAACAGAGACAGAGAGAACACAGAGGTTGCACTGAGAAGAAGTGGAGCGAAGGCAGGTGGATATTCATGGCTTTCAACTCAGACACTCACCTTGGCAGGGAGCTGCAGCTCCATTTTGTTTGCACCCGTCTCGGCCACAAGATTCGAAGCACGCTGGAGACTTTCAAACGTCCCGGCATCGGTCCACCAGCCATCGAGTTCTTCCCAGGTCATCTCTTCTCGCTTGATGTAGGCGTTATTGACGTCGGTAATTTCCAATTCGCCGCGGCCCGAAGGCTTAAGCGTGCGAATGATGTCATACACCTCGCCGTCGTACATATAAATTCCGATGACCGCGTATTCCGACTTCGGTGCTTTCGGTTTCTCTTCAATACGCAGAACTTTTTGCCCGCTGAGTTCGGGAACTCCAAAGCGCTCCGGATCGGGAACGCGCTTCAAAATGATCTTGGCGCCTTTGCCTTGCTCCTTATACGCGCGCACTGCGGCGGCGATGTTTCCCTCAATAATGTTGTCACCCAGCACCACACAAACTGGTTGTTTGGCGGCGAAATGTTCCACCAGCGAAAGCGCCTCCGCGATGCCGCCCTCGCCTTCCTGATAAGTGTAGTTGAGATGTTTAAGACCAAAGGCTTTTCCGTTTCCCAACAGCTTGAGAAAATCTCCGGCGGAATTGCCGCCGGTAACAATCATAATGTCAGTTATGCCCGCGTTCACCAGGCTTTGAATCGGATAATAAATCATCGGCCGATCATAAACCGGAAGGAGATGCTTGTTGGTTACCGCGGTCAACGGCCGCAATCGCGTTCCCAGTCCGCCTGCTAAAACTATACCTTTCACTTAAACCACCTCCGTGCTTCTTCCGTCGGACTTGTGTGTGGTCAGTTGTCAGTTGTCAATTGTCAGTTGCAAAAACAACTCGGCGAATTGTAACAAACCACTAACAACTAACAACTGACCACTGACTACCTAATCAATAAACCTTCGAAACCAAAGCTCCAGCATCAGCAACGTCCAGAGCTGATGGGAATAGTCTTGCTTGCTGCGCGTGTGCAACTCGACCAGACGTTTGACTGCATCGGGTTTAAAGAGACCGCGCTTCAGAGCTGATTGCGAAAGAATAGTTTCGCGCAAAAACGGCTGCAGCTCGCCGCGAAACCAATGGCCAATCGGCACACCAAATCCCATCTTACGCCGGCCCAGGTTTTCCGCTGGCAATAGTTTCTTCAGCACGCGTTTCAACAAATACTTGGTAGTGAGTCCGTGCAACTTGTATTTTTCCGGCAGGCTCGCCGCAAACTCGATTACGTGATGATCGAGAAATGGGGAGCGCGCCTCGAGTGAATTTGCCATGGTTGCAATGTCAACTTTTACCAGCAGATCGTTGGGCAGGTACGTCATGATGTCGGTGAGCAAGGCCGCGTCGACAATGCCTGAGCCGTTGGCGCGCGCAAACCATGGATCGATTATGCCGGCCGCCGATTGGGCCTGCGTTTCCTGCCTGAAATTATCCGTGTACAAATCCTGTTTGGCTTGCGAATCAAAGACGCTTATCCAGCGCAGATATCGCTCGACCTTTGGCAACGAGGCCGCTTCGACAAACCGCTTCACATCTCTGATCCGGCCGCGTTCGGTTTCAGAGGAAGGCATTAGCTCTATCGCCTGGCGCAACACTCTGTCTCGTAACACCGCCGGTATCCGATGATATTTCTCCGCCAGTCGCATCGCGGCGTAGCGTTCATAGCCGGCGAAAGATTCATCGCCACCATCGCCGTTGAGTGCGACCGTCACATGTTTGCGAGTTTCGCGCGCAACGTAATAGGTGGGAACGGCCGAAGAATCTGCATAGGGTTCGCCGTAGTGTTCAACCAGGATCGGTAAGACTTCGAGCGCGTCGGGACGGACTATGAACTCGTGATGGTCGGCGCCCACGTGTTCGGCAACTCTGCGCGCATGGTGCAGCTCGCTGAAGTCCTGCTCTTCAAATCCGATCGAGAAGGTTTTTACCGGCGCGCTGGATTCTTCGCTCATCAGCGCAACCACAGCGCTTGAATCGATGCCGCCGGAGAGAAAAGCACCGAGCGGCACTTCCGACATTAAGCGCACCTTCACTGCGTCGCGCAGGATCTTGATGGCCTCTTCGCCGGCTTCCTGCTCACTGATATCGACCTTTCTCGAAAAGTCAGGCTGCCAGTAACGTTCGATCCTTATTTCGCCTTTGCGTAAGCGCAGGCTGTGTCCCGGCTCAAGCTTTCTAATCTTTCGGTAGGCTGTAAGCGGCGCCGGCACGCACATGAACGAGAGATAGTGGTCGAGCGCTTCAAAGTCGATCTCTTTGCCAATGTCCGGATGCTGCAACAGGGCGCTGAATTCCGAGCCGAAAACAAGCTGGCCATTAAACTGAGCGTAAAGCACCGGCTTCTTGCCCACTCGATCGCGCGCGAGAAAAAGTTCCTGAGTGCGTTCATCCCAAATTGCGAATGCAAACATGCCGCGCAAATGTTTGGGACAATCGGCGCCATACTGATCGTAGGCGTGAATGATTGCTTCGGTGTCGCTGTTTGTATAGAAGGTGTGGCCCAGCTTCTCGAGCTGGTCGCGAAGCTGGCGGTAGTTGTAGATCTCGCCGTTGAAAACAATCCAGGCGCTGCGGTCCTGGTTATGAATTGGTTGCGCGCCACCGGCAAGGTCGATAATGGAGAGCCGCCGCATTCCCAACCCTACGGGCCCGTTGAGATAGAAGCCGTCGTCATCGGGCCCACGGTGGCGCACGGCGTCCGCCATTCGCGTCAGCAGTGCCCGATCAACATCCAGTCCGTCACTACGAACAATTCCTACAATTCCACACATACGCTTGAGTGCCGCGCTTGTTTACTTTGAAGAACTCAATGCCCGGACGGCAGCGCCCGCGCTTTTTCGAGCGTCGAGTTCTTCTCGTTGCAACAACCGCAGTCGCTTTCGTTCTTCTCTTTTTTCTTTGATCAGGACAAACCCTACAGCCACAAAGATGAAGTAAAAAACCAGCAATTGCGCGCGCTGGCGGTAAGCTGTGCCCACGTTGCCCTGGAAGACAGAATAAGCAAAGGTAAGCATCACGGTGAAGATCAGGATCGGCGAGATCATTCGCAATCTATATCTGACTGAAAACCACAATCCCAACACCAGCAGTGGAAACGATGCCCACCATATGACCATTTCCGGCAAGGTGATGCTCTGTCGCAACGAAGTTATCTGCCAGGGAAAAGGAGCAAACAGCAAATACAGCATTCCCATTGGAATTGTAGAGAGTGCACCAGACGTGTTGGACACATCCACATCCCGCCCAAACCCGGATTCGGCTGAACGCGCGAGATCGAGACGACTGCGTTGCAAAGTTTGCAAGTTTCCGTATCGCTCAAACTGAAGACCAGCAGAGCGAGTTACACCCACATAAGTCAATGCCAGGCCAAGCAGGATAATGGCAGAAAACTGGCGCGTGAAGCTGGCCGCTGTAATCTGCTGCATGCCGATGATAAAGGCGCCGGCAATGGCTACGCTGATCATGTAGAAGATATAAAACCTCAGCGCCAGCAACGCTACCAACGCACACAACAACACCAGAATGTATTTGAGACTAAGCTTTTCACCTAGTTTCAGCGTGGCCAAAATAGCCACCGCCAAAAAGAAAACAATAGGACCATCTTTGAGCCCTTGCGACGACCACAGCACGAGCGATGGATAAAAAGCTACGGCTATGCTGGCGATACGCGCCACTCTAAAATTGTGAAAGACGTGTTGGGCACATAAGAAAATTACTACCGCGGTGGCCGCTCCAAAAACCGAATCCATCAGCTGCACTGCGAGCATGTTGCGCCCAATGGTTCTGTAGACAGCGGCAACCAGGTAAACCATTCCCCAACCCGAGCCTTCACCGCTGCGCACAAACTGATTGGCAATAGCCTGGAAATATTTATCACCGGCCCAGCCGAGCATTTGCGCATTACCAAAAAAGTCGTAGGTGATTGCGTCGCCGCCAAAAAAGTCCTGGCCATGAAAGCCAAAAATGGCGACGGCCACCAGCATTCGCACCAACAACGCGGCCACAAACAGTTGCAGCAAAAACGTTCCGTGAGCTTTCTGCTTGTAGGCATACACGCCGCCAAGGAGCGCCAGGACCGTGCAAAACATGACTGCCTTCGCAGTTTCGACCTCGGTAACTACGCCGTAGTAACTGGCATGGCGAGCTACCAGCGGCGGCACGAAAACCACGATCGCGATGCACGCAGTCAGATAAAGCAATGTCAGCAGAGCATTCATGTTAAGAAATCAAAGCGCCCAAACGGCGGTGAAACTAGATATCGTCCGGCAAGTCGAGACGCGTCTTTCGTTCGATCAGAAATTTGTCTTCTTCACTCAATTCCTTTACCGGCTTCGCGGGCACGCCGGCAATGAGATAGCCTTCACCGGACAGCGCGCTAGTGATAACAGAACCAATCCCAACTATACACTTCGAAGGCAATGACCCACCGGGCGCGATGCGAATTTCTGATCCAATGTAGGCCAGGGAACCAATATCTATCGGCCGCGTGCGCTGACGATTGTGAGTCCACAGCGAGGAATTGCGCCCTCCCAGAATTGATCTGCGGCCAATCGTCACGCGGTCAGTAAAGTCAATTTTGTGTCCCGTCGTAATAACACTGCCCGGGCCAAGCGAGAATCGCGGATCGATCGGATTTACTGTTTCGGGTTCGGCAATCGAGTTAATCTCATTCATCCGGATGATCTCGGAATAACGACCTAAATTGACTTCATCGCCGCCTCGAATAATATTCAGGTGCCCTATTCTAACGTGGTCGCCCATCTCAAGCTTCTTAAGGCGAACCATCAAATTAAGATGCCCAATTTGAACATCATCGCCGATCCGGCATTCCTTCGCGTCAATGATGCTCAAGCCGATGCGCACGCGCTTGCCGATTTGATAATTAAAAAATAGCCGATAGCAGGAGCGCTTCAGAAAGGACGGCAGCACTGCAACCATGGCAAGCATGGTCAACCGGGATTTGCTTAGACGTTGCATGCTTCGCTCAGCTTGCCTTCCTCTGGTCCATTGCCTCGTATAACGCGCTGGCCAGTTTATCGGCCTGATCCGGGAGTGAGTAGTGCGCGACAACGTGTTTGCGACCCGACTCTCCCATCGTTTGGCGTAGCTGCGAATTAGAAAGCAAACGTTCCAGGGCCCGCAACCATTCGTCTTTGTTGGTGGCGCCAAAATGGGTTACGCCTGCTTCACCGATCTCAGCCATCGCTCCCACCGGCGCGGCTACAAAGGGAATGCCAACTGCCATGTATTGAATCGCCTTGAAGCCTGACTTGCCCGCAGCCCAGCCTCCTGCATACAACGACGGGTCAATTGGATAAAGCCCAATGTCGAAAGATTGCAAGTCCTCGACTTCGCGTTCCAGCTTCCATTCCAAATTCTCAACGTCAACTCCAGGAATATTCACTGCGTTCGTGCCGGCGCCGACAATTCTTAGTCTGAAGCGGTGCGTCCGCGCCAACTCCTGCAACACCGGAAAGATTTCTCCTAGATAAGGGAACGTCGAATGAGTGCCAATCCAGCCCAGAACTATCGGACTATTAGAAGAACGAGGCACGGGGACAAAAAGATCTGTGTCAACCACGGTTGGAATTATTCGAGTTTGGGCGCCTTTACTTTCCGCGTATTCGGCAATCGCACGATTGCCGCAGGTAACTATGCTGGCCCAGCGTATCAGGTCGTCAGTTTTACTAAACCATTTCAATGCCTTCCCAAACTTTCCGTAAGTGGGGCTAGTATAGGGAACGTATGTAGCGTCATCCAAATCGAGCACCATCGGGCATCTTCCTATCCTGATAGAGAGCCATTCGATCACGGGAGGTCCGAATATCATGGCCTCGCGCTGAATCAGAACTACATCCGCCTGGCGCGCTCTATATACATCGCTAAGTCGCAGGGCCCCCGCTTTCAACAGCCCCAGTCCGGTACGGGCCAGTGCCCGGCGTTGATATAAGGAATTGAATCCCTTTGAATCCAGGAACGGCTTGATGGTAAGTGTAATCCCACGTTGCGAGAGCGGTCCGACAAACTGCTGCAAGCGATAACGGGTTGCTGCTGCTTCGACTGGATATGAAGCGAAAGCCAAAACCTTCATGATGCGTGACCCGCGTCCTTAAGAAATGTCTTCCCCTTCAACCCACACTGGATCGTCAGCCGAGGATTGTCTCGTACAAACGAGCGTAGGATTCGACGCCTACGCGGCGCACATCAAATAGCTTTTCCGCAACGCCTCGTGTTCGTTCTCGAGTTTGTGACGGCTGCTTCGTTAACGCGTTCATCGCCAACGCCACCCGGGCGTACTCGGAATCGTTAAACTCACTTACCAGTACGCCGACTCCTTCCGTCATCATCAGGTCGTCCGAATCGCCGACGCCGGAGTTGATAATTAGCGGCAACCCGCACGCAAGGTACTCGCCGTACTTCGTTGGTGACGAAGCCTGCTTGGAGAAGCTCGGCTTTATGAAAGCCAAACCAGCGTCGCTCGCGGACAAGTAAGATGGAACATCTCCGGAGGAGGCACTAATCACGGTATAGTCACTTTCCGAGAGGCCCTGTGCGCGCATCAATTGACGAACTCGTTCATGGCTACCATTAGTTAGCCAGAGAAAATGCGCATCCTGCCGGAGAGTTTTCAAGTGGCTGAAAAACTCCGCCATCCTTTCAGTTAAATACCAACCGTCAATCGACCCGCTGTAGACGAGAACCAAATTGTCAACGAGCCCCAACTCTTTTCTGCGACGCTCTCGATCTTCCGGACGAAACCTGAACAACTCAAGGTCAGCGCAACAAGGCACGACTTCGTGCGCCACTTTCCTGCCCCGAAGACCTTTCCACTCTCTGATCACGGGCCATATCTTTCTTGTCAGTGTTACGACACCGTCGGCCGCGGCCAGAGCTCGTCTCTCCATCGTCTTTGTCAGCCGGTAAGGAATGCTGCCTTGTTTCCAATGATCGGCATCGACGTATTCTTCGGCCATCAGACCGCGTATGTCAAAAATCATCCTGATGCCATAGCGCTTCTTTAGCGCCAACGCAATCGTGGCGGGAATTTGGGCACGCGCATGGACCATCTCGATGTGGTTTTGCTTGATCAGTCTCTGCGCGGTCCAGATGCCGGCCAGTACGTCGTAGATAGTTGCAGGCAAAGAAGGTCGCTGATGGTAACGCAGCCAGTGCCATTCAATATTTTGTTCGCTTAGTTGAATCTGTAGAGCTTTGCATCTCGTCGCGCCATCTGGTTTGAATGCAGCCCGACGCTCAAAGCTGAGCAGAGTAAACCTAACGCCCCGGCGTCCGAGCTCGCGCAGGTAAGGAATCACCTGGGTCTGGCCCAGCGGATCCAGCATGCCGTTGTAAGAGATGAAGAGGACTCGTTTTCCCTCAAGCGCCATGGCGGACTCTCGCAGCTTTGTCCGAAAGACGAAGCCTGTCTTTGAAGAGCCATCGGCCTGTGCCAACAAAAGTAGCGGCATCAAGCGTCGCGATGAGCGGGATAAGCACGCATAGGCGTTTCAAGTTTCGGAGTGGTGATCCAGGATAGCAACGACGATTGCGCCAAAGCGCCGCGGACGCACGAGCCGACAGCATCAAGAGCCAGAGGACAAGTGGAACGATAGTCCACTTGTAACCAAAAACTAAGATAGGCAATGCTGAAACCAAAAGCAGGATGTAGCGCTTGAAGATGGGAGATTGCCACCGCTTCCAGAGATTGGCGCGAATATTGTTTTCCGAGTAAGTCACAAATCTTTTGAAAGTCCGCCAAAGACCCGGCTGCAAATCCCAGTAAACTTTTGCGGCAGGCTCATAGGTTATAACAAAGCCGGCGTCCTCGATCCTGAACATGAAAAGCAGGTCCTCTGCTGAGCGGAGATGTTCGGGAAAGCCACCAACTTGTTCCCATACTTTGCGGCGCATGAGTGTGCAAGCAATGAAATGCGATCGCATCGGCAAGCCATGGTCACTGTTTGGCGGCGACACATAAGCTATCGCTGCACATTCCTTGAAAAAGGTGTCGGCTACCGGCTCATACGATCCATAGACCACGTCGGCTTCTTCTTCTTCGGAGGCTCGATTTGCCAGAGATTCCAACCATTCTTTTTCAGGCCGCACCCCCGCGTCGATAAAGGCGAACCATTCGCAAGATGCCCGGCCCGCAGCAATATTTCGCCCACGACCGGGCAGCGCCGGTCCGGCCCGAATCAGTTGAATCGGCGCACTAAGGCTGATGTATTCGTCGATAATCGAGGCCGTATCATCAGTCGAACCTCCATCGGCGATCACGATCTCATCTGGTGGTCGCGATTGAGCCAACAACCCATCAAGCAGAGCGCTGATGGATTTTGCTTCATTGCGGACAGGAACAAGAACGCTGATACGCATTAGGAGTGGACGAATGAGTTGGTGCCCGAGCACGACGCGTTGCCATTCTCGAACTGAGAGCCAGGATCAGTCGAGTTTGAACTGTGTCTTCCAGTCAGTATTCTCTTCAAGCGTTGGCTGATCGTTTTTGTCGAGTATACACGTTTCCAGAACAAGGTAATCCATCTCCGTTCGCATGAAGCAGCGATAGCTGTCTTCGGGGGTGCAAACGATCGGCTCGCCGCGCACGTTGAAGCTGGTATTTACGACCACGGGACATCCTGTCTTTTGTTGAAAGGCTTCGATAATTTCCCAATAGAGGGGATTGGTCTCATGCCTTACAGTCTGTATTCGCGCGGAGTAGTCGACGTGCGTGACAGCCGGAATTTCCGATCTCTTGACGTTGAGCTTATCAATTCCCCACAAGGCTTCTTCTTCCACCGTCATCTTTCTACGTCGCGACTCGACAACGTCAGCCACCAGCAACATGTAAGGACTGTCGGCGTTAAGGTCGAACCAGTCTGCTACCTGTTCTCGCAACACGCTTGGCGCAAATGGACGAAAGCTCTCGCGATACTTGATCTTCAAATTCATAACGGCCTGCATTTCCGGCGAGCGCGGATCGCCGATAATGCTACGAGCACCAAGTGCGCGCGGTCCAAATTCCATTCTGCCCTGATGCAGTCCGATTATTTTTCCCGCGGCAAGAAGATTTGCGATAACTTCCGGCAGGTCCTTTCGAGAATATTTCCTGTAAGGTAATTGTCGCGACTGCAAAAACGTTTCGATCTCCGCTTCGCTATGCCGCGGCCCAAGGTACGAACCCTTCATCGCATCTGCATAAGGAGCTACACCGTTTGTTCGCGGCGCTCGTGCCGATTGCCATTTTTCCATTTTCTCCGAGCTCACTCGTGCATTGCCCAAATAGCGGTGCCAGATCGCCAGCGCGATTCCCAGCGCGCCCCCGGCATCACCCGCGGCCGGTTGGATCCAGATGTCTTCGAAAGGCACTTCTCGCAACACACGGCCATTAGCCACGCAGTTCAACGCCACGCCACCCGCCATGCAAAGCTTGCTCATGCCCGTTTCCTGGTGCGCATATTTCGTCATCTTCAGCATCACTTCTTCGGTGATGACCTGGATGCTGCGCGCCAGATCCATCTCTCTTTGCGTGATGCGCGACTCAGGTTTGCGTGGGTGACCTCCCAGGAGTTTGTCGAAGGCGTGGTTGGTCATTCGCAAGCCTTGTGAATAACTGAAGTATTCGTGATTCATTTTCAAACTGCCGTCGTCGCGCACCTCCAACAGTTTGTCTTTGATAACCGAAACGTATTTTGGCTCGCCATAAGGCGCCAGCCCCATCACTTTGTATTCGCCGCTGTTGACACGGAAACCCGTGTAATACGTGAAGGCGCTGTAGAGCAGACCAAGGCTGTTGGGAAATCGCAGCTCTTTCAGCAGCGTGATCTCATTTCCCTTGCCGGCGCCGATCGAGCTCGTGGCCCATTCGCCAACGCCATCGATGGTTAGAATTGCTGCTTCTTCAAAGGGAGAAGGATAGAAAGCGCTGGCCGCGTGACTTTCATGATGGTCTCCGAAGAGTAATTTCCATTCAAATTTTTTTCCCAACTTCTTCGCCGCGCGTTCATCTTCTTCACCATCAACCTTGCCGAGCTCGGTGCGAATCAAATCCGGCATCCATAGCTTTTCCTTCATCCAAAGCGGCAGCGCTTTAAGAAACGAACTGAATCCGGCGGGGGCGTAGTCGAGATAGGTTTCGAGCAGACGGTCGAATTTCAGCAGCGGCTTATCATAGAAACCCACATAGTCAAGGTTGTTGGCGTGCAGTTTGGCTTCGCTTAGACAGTAGCGCACTGCGTTGAGAGGAAAATTATGATCGTGTTTTACGCGCGTGAAGCGCTCTTCTTGCGCGGCGGCGACGATCTCGCCGTCAACCACCAGGCAGGCTGCTGAGTCGTGATAAAAGGCTGAGATACCGAGGATGCTTACCACTAAAACCAGCTCCCTGCTAAAACAGCGTATAGATAAAAGGAGCAATTGCAGAACTCTTTGCCAGCACGAGCAAGGCGCCGACCAGCACCAGCGTTATCACGATCGGCGCCAGCCAATACTTCTTGTTCTCTCTCATGAACTGCCAGAGTTCGCTAACCACCTGTACTTTTGACATCGCAACTCCTTCAAAACATCTTTTCGTAGTGGCGCGGATCGCGCTGGCGATCGGAATATGGTTTCCAATAGGAAGGCTTTGGAGCGCTGCGTCGCTCGAGCGGGTCCCAGCCTGACAGTCTTTTCACCACGCCAATTGGCGTGATTATCAGAAAGAAGACTATACCGAGAATGATCCGCGTGGTGATAAACGAGAGCCCTTCAGCTAATAACATCCAGCCTCGATTTGGCCAAACCAAAGCTCTGGGCCAAATCAACCCAAGCAGAATTAACAGGGCGCCTAGTGGCAGCGTAATCTGTGAAGCGTTTGAAAACTTTCCCCGGTATAACCACCAACCGCTAAGCAGTACAAAAACGCCCCCCACGATTAATCCAAACTCTCGTTCACGCCGAAAAGATTTTTTCTTCATGGTTTGGTTTCGCACTGATACGCCGGCTAACGCTTAGTTGACGTGCCTTCTCGACCTTGGCCCAGCGAGAGTTTAGCTGATCAGTACCTAACCAACCGCCTTATCCGCAACCTCAAACTTCGCCAAAACTTCGCCAACATAGCGCTGCTGTTGTTCCGTGAGTTCGGGATAACACGGCAGCGCGACTGTTTCGAGCGAAGCGCGCTCAGCTTCTGGAAATTCTCCTCGCTTATGGTTCAGGTAAGCAAAACACTGCTGCAGATGCAACGGCACAGGATAATAGATCTTGCTGCCGACTCCATGTTGCGACAGATGTTGCATCAGTTCATCACGGTAACCTGGAGCGCGAATGACGTATTGATGGAAGATATGTCGTGCTTCAGGTCTGACAAAGGGACGGACGAATTTGCCTGAGCGGGCCGCCTCAAGAAGAAGCTCATCATAAAGAGCTGCCTTGCTGCGTCGCGCTTCCGACCACCCATCCAGGTATTCCAGCTTCACCCGCAGGATTGCAGCTTGCATCGCGTCGAGTCTGCTGTTGATTCCCACTTCATCATGTTGATACTCAGTGGCACCACCGTGGACGCGAAGTTTTCGCACGCGCGTTGCCAGAGATTTGTCATTGGTTACCACCATACCGGCGTCGCCGGCGCCGCCAAGATTTTTTGTCGGATAGAAACTGTAGCAGCCAAGCCGGCCCATCGAACCCGCCCGTCGTCCGCGATCGGTGGCGCCGATTGCCTGGGCGGCGTCCTCAACGACTGATAGATCGTGGCGCCTGGCGATCTCCAGCAGCGCAACCATGTCCGCACACTGGCCATACATGTGTACCGGCAGGATGGCCCGCGTGCGTTCCGTGATAGCTGCCTCAACCAGCGCCGGATTGATGTTATACGTTCGCGGATCAATATCAACGAATTCGAGCGCGGGTCGTTCCTCAAGATCGGTAAATGTTTCACCAATCGAAACCTCCTCAAAACCGGCCAGACCGATGATGTCACCGGCCTCCGCATTTTCGAGTTCAACCTTTTCCATCCCCTGATAACCGTAAAGCTTGGTGACCTTGCCTTTTTCGAAGGTGCCATCTTTGTGGATACAAGTCAGGGCATCGCCCATCTTGACCTTGCCGCGTTCGATACGCCCGGTGGCGACGGTGCCGCGGCCCTTGATCGAGAACACGTCCTCGACCGCGAGCAGGAACGGCTTATCGACATCACGCTGCGGCTCGGGGATCTGTGCGTCGAGCGCGTCGATCAGCTTGCCGATCGACTCTTCCCACTTCGGGTCGCCGTTGAGCGCCGGGAAGGAGGCAACCTGCACGACCGCCGCGTTGTCGCCGTCGAACTTGTTCTTGCTGAGCAGCTCGCGGACTTCCATCTCCACGAGATCCAGCATTTCCGGATCGTCGACCGCGTCGCACTTGTTGAGCGCGACGACGATGTGGTTCAAACCGACCTGACGGGCCAAAAGAACGTGCTCACGCGTCTGCGGCATGACCGAGTCGAGCGCGCTGACGACGAGGATCGCGCCGTCCATCTGCGCGGCGCCCGTGATCATGTTCTTCACATAGTCGGCGT